>WNFJ01687476.1_pt1 | contig 15855 bp, 13 predicted proteins | sample 5400461 | NCBI WGS metagenome assembly WNFJ01 (sample SAMN13153349, study PRJNA577476) | soil metagenome | isolation source: 115 cm saprolite on Douglas fir-dominated hillslope | place: USA:California | collected 2013-09-17 | reverse complement strand
CACGCCGCGTCAGCCGTTCGAGCTCCACCGAAAACAGCCGGAATTTGTCGAGCGAATGATCTTCCTGCGGATTCGAGGTCAGTTGCGCTTTGCGCAGGTCGTTCTCTTTGAAACTATCGCTGTTGACAATCAGGATGCCGTTGGCCTTTAGGTCGGCAACGTTCACTTTCAGCGCCGCCGGATTCATGGCGATCAGCACGTCGATCGCGTCGCCGGGCGTATAAACCTCATTCGAGGAAAAGTGCAGTTGAAAGCCGCTGACACCGGGAATCGTCCCGGCCGGGGCGCGAATTTCCGCGGGATAATCCGGAAACGTGGCGATGTCGTTGCCGTACAAAGCAACCGTGTTCGTGAACTGGTTGCCGGTAATCTGCATGCCGTCGCCGGAGTCGCCCGCGAAGCGAATGACCGCCCGATCAATTACTTCCTTCTTGTGTTTTACGGGCGGGATTTCTGCGAGTGTAGACATTCTGGTGCTAACCCTCCGCTCTGCGTTGAACTCCTCCAATGCCTCCAGAGGAGTGCGGCTCGATCGAAGCGATGAGGCGGTGCGGTGAAAGGATGGTTCTAAGGCAGCCCGCCGGGAGCCGACAACCAAAGGATATCACACCGGCACGCGCCTGGATGCGTGCGGTGAACTTAACGCGAAACGAAAATCGTGCTTGACGTTCGCTTTCTTTTCGCCTAAAGTGCCTATGGAAATCTTCAGCGAGTGGAGGCGGTGCATGGCACTCACCAAACGTCAAAAAGAAGTTCTCGATTATCTCGTGGCCTTTGAGACCAAGCACGGCTACGCGCCTAGCTTCGAAGAAATTGGCAAGGGTCTCAAGCTCAGTTCCCTGGCCACCGTGCACAAGCACGTCACCACGCTCGAGAAAAAAGGCTTCATTCGCCGCGGCTACAATCAGAGCCGCTCCATTGAGATTCTCCAATTGCCAAAGTCGGTCAAGGATCAGGTGATCGATCGCAAGATGCAGGAACTGCCCCTGGTGGGAAGGATCGCGGCGGGACGCCCGCTGGAAGCCGTTGAAGAACGCGAAACGATTTCGCTGGGCGATTTTGCGCGTGGCGGCAATTCTTTTGTTTTGCAGGTCAAAGGCAGCTCCATGATCGAAGATCACATCATGGATGGCGACTTCGTGGTGTGCGAGCAAACCCAGGTTGCCAATGCCGGTGACATCGTTGTGGCGCTGATCGGCGGCGAAGAAGCAACTCTTAAGCGCTTCTACCGCGAAGGCCCCGGCAAGATACGCCTGCAACCGGCAAATTCCGAAATGGCTCCCATCCTGGTGGCCGCGAACGACCTCAAGATTCAGGGCCGTGTCATCGGCGTCCTTCGCAAGTATTAGCTCTGAATCATCTTACGGTTCTCCCCGGCCAACCACACTCAGTCTGCTTCTGGAGACTCGTCCTTCCGGTAGTCAAGCTTCATCGGTCCCCCGTCTTGTTTCCGTGGATAAGTTGTTTGTGTCAGAATCCAGTGGCGCGCATCAAAAGAGTGTCCCGGCTATTCTAGTGAACCCTTGCGAAGCATCTTGGCAGGCAAGAGAAAGCCGAAGGAAGACTCGACGGGACATCCAAAGCCGCTGAGGTCGCGAACTTGCCCGCGAAACGCCAAAGCATCCTGATTGTCGACCCCGACTCGGCCTCGCGCCGCGTGCTTGAGGAATTGGTGCGCTCGGCCGGCTATGACGTGGCGGTATCGTCGTCTCAGGCTGAAGGATTCAAGTTTGTTCAAGATGCCGGCATCAGCCTTCTGCTTCTCTCTGCCGACCTTGCTGACATCCAGTGCTGCGATGCCCTGGCCGAAGTTAAAGGCAATGCGGCCACCGCGGGGACACGCGTGATTCTCCTCACGCATGGTGGGGGAGCCGAACGAGCTCGGGGGCTCGATCTCGGCGCGGACGATGTACTTACTTCACCCTGGGAGGCGGCGGAATTGCTCGCTCGCGTACGTGTGCAATTGCGAGAAAAACTCTCCTTCGATGAACTCCAAGAAAAGACTCGTATCGCCGACCAGGGCCGCGAGATGGCCCAGACCGCTTTTCAGACCCTCGCTGTAACCGAGAAGATGACCCGTGACGCCTTCTCCCTTGGGCGGGCCTTGAAAATTGGCGTGTCTGCCCTCTTTGCCATCGCCATACTGATCGCCGGAATTTTTATTCTTTTCTCCAGGCGCGCCAACAATGAAGCGAACCGCGCTTACACCGTAATCGCCCAGCTTGAGCGGGGTGCTCACCGCCAGGAGCAATTGATGGCGGATGCCCGCAGCGCGCGCGCCGATCTTCAGCAATCCGATGTTCTCCAGCAAAAGCAGCAGCTCAAGCAGCAATCGGAGGAGTTGCGCCAGAAAATCTCCGGCGCCGAACCTGGCGACGTGTCCACACTTCGCAAACAGCTCGAGGAAACCACCACCCGGCTCAAACGCGTCGAGATCGAGTCGCAATCCGCGGAAGAAGTAATCCGTGCTTACGCGCCAAGCGTGTGCCTCCTCCATGTATCCGTCTCCTTCGTCGATCGGGATTCCGGCCGCCCGCTGCGTTACGGCGGGATTAATCCGGATGGCGAGCCACTCCACGACAGCGATGGCAACCCGGTGTATACCCTGGAAGGCCGCGCACCTGAAGTTCGCGCTGATTTCTTCGGCACCGGATTCATCGTTGGCGAAGGCCGCATTCTNNNCTCACCAATCATCACGTGGCGCAACCCTGGTGGAAAAATGACGAACTTGCCGCCGTTTCCAGCCAGGGGCTTAACCCTTCCATTGCGGAGCTGACAGCCTATTTCCCTGACGCGACGGTCGGCGTTCCCGTGAGCATCTCCGAGATTTCCGAGGAGGCGGACCTCGCCGTGTTGAAGGGTGATTTGTCCGGCTTGAAAAAACCCATCCTGAAAATGGATGCCCGCAAGGAAGCAGCGGTCAGTGGCCAACCTCTGGTGTCCCTCGGCTACGCCACCGGCATCAGCGCCATTTTAGCGCGCGCAGGTGAAGATGCCGTGAACGAAATCGCCAAGAGCACGGGCGGAAAGCCGAAAGAGGTTGTCAACGAACTCCTCCGCCGTAAACTCATTCGCCCTCTGGTTACTCAGGGCCATATCGGCGACGTTCTTCCGGACAAGATTGTCTACGATGCGCAGACCACTTCCGGCGGCTCGGGCGGACCGCTGATCAATCGCGATGGAGAAGTGATTGGCGTGACATTCGCGGTTGTCAAAGGTTTTGGCGGTTCCAATTTTGGTGTTCCGATTCGCTTCGCCCAGCCGCTCCTCAAGCCATGAGGGGCCGTTTTGTTTTATTCTTAGACGTGGAGCCGAAACGGCATCTTCCATCACCAGCTGGAAACATGGGTTACCTGTCCGATCGCACTCGTCTGATCGTCGTTTGCCTGGCCGCCGCGCTGCTGGCGCTGCCGGCTTTCGCTCATGCCTACGCTGTCCTCTCTCATGAAGCCATCATCGACGCGGCTTGGGAGGCACACATCAAGCCGCTCCTCCTGAAAAAATTCCCGCAGGCAACCGAGGAGGATTTGAGTAGCGCACAAGCCTTCGCCTACGGCGGCGCCATCATTCAAGATATGGGTTATTATCCGTACGGCAGCCCCTTCTTCAGCGACCTCACGCATTACATCCGCAGCGGCGATTTCATCCAGGCGCTGCTGCGAGACGCCAAAGATCTCAACGAGTACGCTTTTGCCGTCGGTGCGCTCTCGCACTACGCCGCAGATATTGACGGTCACCGGCTCGGCATCAACCGAGCCGTTCCAATTCTGTATCCGGGCCTCCGGAAGAAATTCGGCGACAGCGTTTCGTTTGGGGACAGCCGGCTGGCGCACGTGAAAACCGAATTCGGTTTTGACGTTCTCGAAATCGCGCGGGAACGCTATGCTCCGGACAGCTATCACGACTTCATCGGTTTCGAAGTCTCCCGCCCGGTTCTTGAGCAAGCCTTTCGGGAGACCTATGGCCTCGAGCTGAAAGATGTGCTCGTGAGCGAAGAGAAAGTTCTCAACTCTTACCGCCGCGACGTCAGCAAACTCATTCCGAAAGCCACTCGCATCGCCTGGCACCTCAAGAAAGACGAGATCAAGGACGACATTCCGGACGCAACGAAGAAAAAGTTCTTGTTCAATCTGTCACGTTCAAATTACGAGCGCGAATGGGGCAAGGATTATCGCAAGCCCAATCCCGGAGAACGATTCCTGGCTTTTCTCTTTAAGTTGATTCCCAAGTTCGGCCCGCTCAAGATCCTGCAGTTCAGGACGCCTACGCCCCAGACCGAACAGATGTTTGAAGCCAGTTTCAATGCCACGCTCGACCGCTATCGTGAATGCTTGACGGCGCTTCGCGAAGGCCAACTGGACCTGCCCAATGCTAATTTCGATGTGGGCGAAAACACGGGTCCCGGAAAATACCGGTTAAACGATGAAGCCCATGCGGAATTGCTGGATAAGCTGGCGGAAAACAAATTCGTCGGCGCCACGGCAGAAATCAAGTCGGAGCTTCTGCACTTTTTTGCCGATCCAGATGCACCGTATGCGACGAAACGCAACGCCAAAGTTTGGGCAAAAGTTCAATCACAGCTGCAACAATTGAGCTCTGTTGCTGGGTCTTCCTTGACGGCGTCGCCTGTGGCAACGGCAACTCCTTAGAGAGGTTGGCGATCGCCTTTGGCGGCGGCCCCATGTGTTCTAATATCTCTGCGCCAGTCTTGGAACGTCTTGTGAAACAATGGGAGAAACCCGGCCAACGCCTGCAGGCGAAAGATCTCCTGGTGACTATCGCGCCGTGAGTTCCGGACAGTTACGCAAACACGAACAATTCCCCTCGCGCTTTCTCCGCAATCAGCGCGACCTCATCGTTTACACGCCGCCCGGATACGCCGGCCAGTCCCGGCGCCATTTCCCCGTCCTTTATCTTCATGATGGCCAGAATCTCTTCGATGGCTCCACTTCCTTCATCCCCGGGCAAGACTGGCACGTCGGGCAGACCGCGGATCATTGCATTCAATCCGGCTCGGTCGCCCCGCTCATCATCGTCGGGATGTACAACACCAAGGCGCGGGTTCGCGAATACACTCCCACCCACGTCCCCAAACTCGGCGGCGGACGCGCCGACGGCTATGCAAGATTTCTGCTTGAAGAAGTGAAGCCGTTCGTCGATCGCGAATACCGCACGCTCTCCGGCTCGCAACACACCGGCATCGGCGGCTCATCGCTAGGCGGCCTCGTCTCCCTCTATCTGGGGCTCAAGCATTCGCGCATTTTTGGAAGAATCGCCGCACTCTCGCCGTCCGTCTGGTGGAACCAGCTCGTTATCCACCGTTTCGCTCAGGCAACGATCGTGGAGCCCCGCCCGCGCATCTGGCTGGATATCGGGACGTGCGAAGGCCCGCGCATCGCGCAGGAAGTTGAGCGCTTCCGTGACGTGCTCCTGGGAAAAGGCTGGCGGTTGGAGCGCGACTTGCACTACGAGCGCGTCGAAGGCGCGGAGCACAATGAAGTGGCCTGGGCGCAGCGCGTCGCGCCGTTTCTGCAATTCCTGTATCCCGCGCGCGAAGCCGCTGTATAATCCGCGTTCGAGTCGCTTGGTTTCCAGGGAGCGTCGAATGCCTCAGGACCGGCCTCTCACCATTCTCTGCGTCAGTTCCTACGAAAAGGGGCAGGAATTCATCCGCACCTGCAAAGCCATCGGCTGCCGCGTCCTTCTCCTGACCGTCGAAAAACTTCGCCACGCGGCGTGGCCGTTCGAATGTCTCGACGATGTCTTCACCATGCCTGAAGAGCTTCCGCTTCAGAAACTGATTTACGCCGTCAGTTATGCCGCCAGGTCCCAGCCCATCGATCGCATCGTCGCACTCGATGAGTTCGACATGGAAAATGTCTCGGCGCTCCGCGAGCATCTCCGCATTCCCGGCATGGGTCTCACCACCGTCCGCTACTTCCGCGACAAGCTGGCCATGCGCGCGCGGGCGCGGGAGGCTGGCATCCTTGTGCCCGAATTCGTCCACGTTCTCAATTACGAAAATCTTCGGGAATTCATCTCCCGGGTTCCCAGTCCCTGGCTGCTCAAGCCCCGCTCGCAGGCTTCCGGCATTGGCATGAAAAAGATTCATTCTCCGGAGGAACTCTGGCCCTGGCTGGACCTGCTCGCCGATCAGCAATCGTTTTACTTGCTCGAACAATTCGTTCCCGGCGCGGTCTATCATGTTGACAGCGTGGTTTCAGAGCGCAGCCTTGCCTTCTCCGAAGCGCACGCCTATGGCACGCCGCCGCTCGATACTTCCCATCAAGGCGGCGTATTCACCACGCGCACTCTTCCTCGGGAAGCGGAAGAAACGAAAACGCTTCTCGAATTCAATCGCCATTTACTCGCGGGGCTCGGCCTCCTGCGCGGGGTTACCCATGCTGAGTTCCTGCGTTCGCACGCGGACGGTAGATTTTATTTCATCGAGGTCGCCGCCCGCGTCGGCGGCGCCTATATCTCGGATGTCATCGAGACCGCCACGGGGATCAACCTTTGGCGCGAGTGGGCGCGGCTCGAAGTCGGGGCAGGGCATCAGCCTTACCAACTTCCGCCGGCTCGCAGCGACTATGCCGGAGTCATTCTCTCTCTCGCTCGACAGGAACATCCCGATACGTCCGCCTACACCGATCCCGAAATCTCTTACCGCGTCACGAAATACCATCACGCCGGTTTCATTCTGAAGTCCCAAAGCCCCGAACGCATCCAGCATTTGCTCGATTCCTACGCCAGCCGTTTTCACGCCGAATTCGTTGCCACCCAACCAGTCCCCGACAAACCAAGCTCTTAGCACCAATCCCCGCGCCACGATGGTTGGTCATTTTCCGATTACCGCGTTAATCAGGAGCCAGGCAGCTAGTTGGAGTGTCGATTAGGGCAAACGGGCTGGACGGTCTGCGCGCTGCGGTTAGTGTCTCGGTTCCTGTTCTGTTGCCCGGCGGTCTACGCCGCTTCGGCGGTCGTGACCCTTGCGCCGCTCCGGCAACGCGATAGCCCAGCTAGTGGTTCTGTGGCAAGTGGGACAGTGCCGCTGGATGGGTTGTTTCTTCCGGGCTTCCTGCAGTTGGCCTTCGTGGATCAGGAAGGACCCAAATCTGCCACAGCCTTCACACTTGAGAACGTACGCTGGCATTCGATTCCGAGGTGAGCCAATCAGGCACCACGGCAGGGGTCGGGAATAGTCCGGGTGCAAAAACTCGTATTTCGGGGGCGTGGCCGCTTGGGGCACGCTCTAGGCTCTCTCTTAGATTCATCAGCGATAGGAAAGTGCAGAGAATGCGTCTTTTCAGGTCGTCCGATAAGCACAGATTGCTGGTGACGCGGGCGAGGAGCAAGGCGCATTCGCTAACGTAGGTGGCCATCTCCGCACGGCGTTCAACGGTCGCCTTGCGCAATGCAACCTGGCGGTGCATCTCAGCGCACGCCTCCTCGACGCTCCATGTGAAGTGGAGGACGCACAGACCCACCGAATCGAGTTCCGCCGGTACAGGAAGCTTGCAACGGGGAATACAAGTGCGATGCTCGCTAGGCTTACCCATCCACACACCCTGCCCCGTTTTTGTGCAACAGGGATGCCAATCCTCACTAGGACCAGGGGTTAAATGATCAATATAGAAGCTGTGTTCGCATGAATATTTCCCTTGACGTGCGCACCCAAGCGGCACGAGCCAATCCTCCCAGTGACTCAAAATAGGCCCTCCAAGGGTTCTTGTCACGCGACGATTGAGCCGCTAACCGTATTAACTTAAGTCTCTAAGATGCAGGGTATTAGCCGCCCATGTGTCCGCTGTTTGGCGAATCCAGGCCATAACCCTTCGTTGCATTCCTGGTGCAGTCGCCTCCTCCGTTGCCCTCCTCGTCACTTCAAGTTAGTAGGCCGAAGTGTGTTCTGCAATCCGAAGAGGACGATCCGAGGTGTAATGTTCGCCAGAGGTTGGGAAACCTGTCCGGATCAAACGCTTCAGTACTCCTATAAGCTACGTACTAGTACTGCTATAAGCTACCCAAAATGTGAAATGGAATTCCCACGCTGGCATTCCAAGAGTACTGGCGGTCGCGGAGTGCCCGGAGCTCAAGGTCTCCCATTCTTCTCTCGCGTCCTCAATTAGTTTTGGGAACTTCCCTTTTCAGTTCAAGCCTTGTCACCCGGCGATTGCGACTATAAAGATGGTTCTGCGAGATCGATTGGAAGCTGTCACTAACAAGTAGATGGGGACGCGCTCATTCGGCGCTGGCAGCAACAAGCTAACTTCCGGTAAGTCGCATTGTCGGAGAGTGACCAGTCACCCGCCCCCACACTCCGCTTTACATTTGTTGCAGTTTCCTTCAGTATTCCCGTGGACTGCCCTCCGGCGCTGGCACGCCCTGTCCCGGAGTCTAGTTACTGTCTGGAACAGCAGACTCACACTTTGTTTGCCGCGCGCCTTTCCGAGGAATACAGTTTGCAGTACCCCGGCCGGAATTCTGCGTGGGCTGGAGCTGTCCCTTTGGGAGGTCCAATGTGGGGCAATAAGAAACCGGATGCACCGCCAGCAGGGCAACCGGATCCAAGAAACTTAAAAACGAATCAGCCGCCGAAGCCTGCTCCGGCGGCTTGGGAGGATAAACCCGCGATGAGTACAGATGCGATGCGTCCATTGGGTGCAACCGCGGACCGCGCCACGGCGCGGCTCGGGGCCAGCCTGCACGTGAAAGGTGAGATCTCCGGCAACGAAGATCTGTTGATCGACGGCTCGGTCGAAGGACTGATTCAGCTCGATGAGCGGAAACTGACTGTCGGGCCCTCGGCGAAAGTGACCGCCGACATCATTGCCCGCGAGGTGGTGGTGTACGGCAACGTGAAGGGAAACCTTCGCGCGAAAGATAAAATTGAAATCAAGAAGGATGGTTCGGTCAACGGTGACTTGACTACTTCCCGCATCATGATCGAAGACGGCGCCTACTTTAAAGGCTCTATCGAGATCGACAAGAGTCCCGAAAAGGAATCCAGTGCCAATGCCTTTGCCCGGACCTCTTCGGCCTCTTCCGGCGCAGCGGCAACCAAGACCATATAACTTCCGTCCACTTTTAACTTTATTTTCGACAGCGGCGCCCCGGCCTGGCCGGGGCGCCGTTTTTTTGTTAGCTGGCTGTTGAAATCTCTTTTCAATTATCTCTCAACTTGACAGGTGGCGCGGTTGGTGTATCGTGCATCGGGCACCCTCTCGAGGTAGCGCGCCGGCCGGTCTCGGCCCCCATGCGTCTTGGAACGCCAGCCGCTCGCGCGGAAGGTTCGCGGGGTCAACTCTTGGGACGGCTACGTCACCGCGTCCCGGCAGCGGTTCTCCTCTCACTCGCGTCGGTGTGCGCGAGTTGCGGTGGCTCATCTTCGAGTCCTCCGCCTCCTCCACCTGCCGCAGATTTCACTCTGAGCCTGTCATCGAATTCAATTTCCATCGCGCAGGGCGCGGCAAGTTCCGCCGTCAATGTCTCTGTGAACCCGCTGAACGGATTTTCCGGCGCCGTTCAGATAGCGTTCAACGCGCTTCCCGCAGGCGTCACGTCGAATCCTGCGAGTCCCTTCAGTGTTGCCGCGGGTGCGAGCACCCCCGTCGTATTCGGCGCCTCCGCAAATGCGGCTACCGGGAATTTCACGATTTCCGTGCAGGGCGCGAGCGGCGCTCTATCCCATTCGGCCAGCCTGGCTCTCGCCATTCAGAGCGCGGTGAACTCAACGCCTCCCCGCACGGCCTATGTGAGGACAGATTCGGCTTCATCTTCAGACGATCCCCTTGGCGAGCCGCATCATCGCCACATCGCTTACGATCCCGCGAACAAGCATGTCTTCATCGCCAATCGCGCTATGAATCGCGTGGAGGTCTTTTCCACCGCCGGCCAATCTCTCCTCGCTCAAATTTCCTTACCCGGCGCCGGCAGCGCCGATCTTTCCGCCGATGGTTCAACGGTTTGGATTGGTACCACACTGGAGCGCATCGTCGCGATCGATTCTGCTTCCTTGCGTATTAGAAATCGTTTTTCGTTGGCGGGGCTCGCTCATCCGCTGCTGGCCACCATATTCAGCCGTCCCGTTGAGGTTCTTGCGCTTTCGAACGGCAAGTCCATGGTGCGGCTCCGGCAGCCCGTCTCCTCGGAGGCCCTGCTCGCTCTCTGGGACCCCGCGTCGAATTCACTTACCGATCTTACTTCCACAGCGCCTGCGGTGTTCCAGCAGGGCGTAGGCGTGCTTGCCCGCTCCGGCGATCATTCGAAGGTCCTCGCCGCGGCCAACGACTCCAGCGGGGAACTGGCCGTCTACGATTCGGGAGGCAACGTTGTGGTTGGCCCGCTCACACTCGGCGCAGGTTTAATCCCTCTGACTGCCGCCAACTCCGACGCTAGCCGTTTTGCCGCGGTCTTTTCAGCAAGCGGGAGCACGCAACTTCTGTTGCTGGATGCTGCCCTCAAGCAGGTGGGCGCCTATATTCCTGCCATCGCGCACGGCCTCGCGTTCTCTCATGATGGGACCTATTTGTATCTCAGCGAGTCTTCTTCCGGCGCATCTTTCGTTACCGTTCTCGACGGACATACTGCGCAACTCGTCGGCCGGGTCCCGGACGCCGTGATTCAGGGCATCTCCTCGGAAATCGAGGACGCTGACGAAACCCAGCTCCTCTTCGGCATTTCGAATCGTGGCGTCAGCTTTGTCGATGCTGCGGCGCCGGTAAATTTGTCTTCGCCGGCTCCGGCCATCGCCGCTGCGCCGAGTCTTCAGCCTTCCGAGGGCCCCTTCGCGGGCGGAACTTCTGTCGCCCTTGCCGGCCAGAACTTCACTTCCCCTGCTCAATTGAAATTCGGCGCTCAATCTGCTCCGAACGTCACCGTTTCCGGACCTGCTCAAATCCAAGCGAGCTCTCCGCCAAGCGTGACCAACGGCGCCGTCAACGTAACCTCCTATTTCCAAAGCGGCTGGCTCGCCATCGCCCCGGACGCCTTCAGCTACGGTCCGCAAATTCTGCAACTCCTCCCCAACGCGGGCGCGAATACCGGCGGCGACTCGGTGCAAATCTACGGCTACGGTTTTGGCGGCGACGCTACAAAGATCACCGTAAAGATCGGTGGCGCAAATGCCACCGTGCAAAAAGTGGATAGCGTTACGAGCATCGCCGCTTCCCTCGGTCTCGGCGCCAGCTATCCTTTTTCACTCGAGCGCATCACCCTGCAAACACCCCCCGGCGCAGTGGGCAAGGCAGATATCTCGGTGGCCTCGCCTGCCGGAAGCATGTCGATGGCGAAGTCATTCCAATATTTGCAGAGCGTCCAGGTCTTTCCGAAAGCGGCGGTTCATAAGTTCGTGATCTACGACGAGGGCCGGCAGCGGGTATATTTGAGCAGCACGGATCATGTGGATGTATTAGATCTCAAGACAGGGCAATGGCTTTTCCCGCCCACCCAGCCATCCGGGCCCGGCGGGCTTCTTCCACCCGGCGGACCACCGCCGGGCGCCGCGATTCGCGGGCTTTCCATGACGCCGGATGGATCGCAGCTTGTGGTTGCCGATTTCGGCGCTCAAAATGTTTATCTGCTCAACCCTGATCCGTCCGTGCCCGGTGGGTCTGGAAGCGGCACAACGGTGTTTGTTGGTGGTGTAGCAGGATTTATGAATTCAGGTCCCGCTCGTGTTGCCACCACCAGCGCGCAGACCGTGTTCGTCGGTCTCAGCGGCGAAGGCGGCTCTTCCGGCGCTTGTTCCACATGCCTCGCTCAGATGAACCTGATGGTGAGCCCGCCAACCATTCAGCCGGCTCCGCAGCCGGAAGTCACCAGTCTTACTGGCGCGCCCCTTGTTCAGGGCACGGCTACTGGCGATCGCGTTTTTGTTGCCTTTGGCGCCGCTCCCGGTGGTCCCGTCGCTGTCTGGAATGCGAATGCCCCGAATCAGTTCGTCACTTCTGCCGCCAATGCGTCCACGACGGATCTGGGAGCCGCGTCCGACGGCAGCATGTTTGCCTTCCAGTCCAATGGCGCAACCGAACTCCGCGCTGCGGATCTCTCTCTCACTTCCGTTCCCACTTCGGCTGAGCTCTCGCAAATCCCGGGGCGTGTGCTGGTGCCAGGTGTTACTCTGCATCCGTCAGGCGCCTTGATCTATCAACCTTTCCTCACCGGTGCTTCCGGCAGCACAGGAGTGAAGGGCGGCATCGACATCCTCGACGCGCATTCGGGCGCCCTGCGTTTACGAATCTTTCTTCCTCAGCAGTTCATGACCGATGTCGACGGCCTTCATGGCGGCTTCCTGGCTACGGACGAAACTGGTCAGCGGCTGTTCGCCATCACTTCTTCGGATGGCACATCCCAAAACGCCGCCTTGACCGTTGTTCAGCTTGCCGCCGTTCCCTTGGGAATCGGCGCCGTTACACCTTCCATTGTTGCCGCAACCGCTGGCGCCACTCTCACCATTCGCGGTAGCGGCTTCCAGAGTGCCACCAGTCTCACCATCAACGGAAAGGCTGCCACCGTCACATTCAAGGATGCCAGCACTCTTCTCGTCCTGACTCCCAGCCTCATCCCCGGCTCTCAGCAAATCTCCATCACAAATCCCGACGGCGAAGCAGTTTCGCTGGATGCTGCCTTCATCGCCAACTAAGCGAACTTTTGTCTTGTTTCCGCTCTCTGAATGCCGTCTAACCTTTTCACGGTATCCTCATCCAACTCTAGGAGAGCAAAAAAACAGATTCGCTGCGCGGGAAGTTTGCCCCGTGCGCGCTTAGATAAAAGGGTCTAAATGGAAACGCGAAAACTAGGAAATTCCGATATCAAAATTACCCCCGTCGGCTTTGGCGCTTGGGCCCTCGGTGGCGGCGGCTGGGAATTTGCCTGGGGCCCGCAGGACGACGCCGATTCCATTGCCGCGATTCATCGCGCGCTGGAGTTGGGCGTCAACTGGATCGACACCGCCGCCGTTTACGGCCTAGGCCACTCCGAAGAGATCGTCGCGCGCGCGCTGAAGGAATGGCGTGGCCTGCGCCCCTATGTTTTCACCAAGTGTGTTTTGCGCTGGAACGAGAAGGGAAAAATTTGGAAGGAATTTAGTCCCGATTCTATTCGCCGCGAATGCGAAGACAGTCTCCGCCGCCTGCAAGTCGAATCCATCGATCTCTATCAAATGCACTGGCCCCCGGACGACGGCAAACCCGGCCTCGAAGAAGCTTGGCAAACTCTCGCCGCCTTGAAGACCGAAGGCAAGGTCCGCTGGATCGGCGTTTCCAATTTCAACGCGGCGCAGATCCAACGCGCGGAAAAAATTGCTCCCGTCACTTCTTTGCAGCCGCCCTACTCCATCATCCGCCGCCAAATTGAAGCCGAGACTCTTCCCTATTGCGAAAAGCAGGGAATCGCGGTGATCTCCTATGCACCCATGGCCTCCGGTCTGCTCACCGGAGCCATGACCCGCGAACGCGCCGCTTCTCTGCCTCCCGACGATTTTCGCAGCCACAATCCGGAATTCCGCGACCCACGTTTGTCGAAAAATCTCGAGCTCGTCGAACGTCTGCGCCAGGTCGGCACCCGCCATGGCCGCACCCCCGGTGAAGTCGCCATCGCCTGGACGTTGCGCCACCCCGCCATCACCGCTGCCATCGTGGGCGCTCGCAACGCCAAGCAATCCGAAGGCGTCATGCGCGCCGCCGAACTGAAGCTCACTGCGGAAGAGATCGCGGAAATCGAAGGCGCTGCGGCCCTTGCTACTGCCCGGTAAGAATCCTCTCAATTCAGGGACGATAGGAAATGGATCTTGGACTTAGCGGCAAGACAGCAGTCGTATCAGGCTCAACGGCAGGAATCGGGTTCGCCATTGCGGCGGCGCTTGCCGCGGAAGGTGCGAAGGTCGTCGTGAATGGTCGCACCGATGCGCGGGTGTCGGACGCGGTTAAGCGAATCCGCCAACGCGTCAAGAATGCGGATGTCCGCGGCTTACCCGCCGACCTCGGCACGTCCCGTGGCGTGGAAACATTTCTTCAGCAGGCGCCCGAAGCCGATATTCTCGTGAACAACCTAGGCATCTTCGAGGTCAAATCGTTTCTCGATATTCCCGATTCCGATTGGCTGCGCTTTTTCGAAGTAAACGTCCTCAGCGGTGTTCGGCTTTCGCGTCATTATCTCCCGCGGATGCTCAAGAATAATTGGGGCCGCATCATTTTCATCTCCAGCGAATCCGCCCAGCACATTCCCGCGGAGATGATTCACTACGGCATGACCAAGACTGCCCAGGTCGCGATTGCGCGCGGGATTGCAGAATCCGTCGCCGGCACTGGCGTCACCGTGAATTCCGTTCTCGCTGGCCCGACGGCATCCGAGGGCGCAAGTGAATTCGTGGAGAATATCGCCAGGCAACAGGGTGTCACAAAGGCGGAAGTCGAAAAACAGTTTTTCGCCAGCGTTCGTCCCACATCGCTTCTCAAGCGCTTCGAAACTCCCGAAGAGATCGCCGCCGTCGTCGCGTTCATTGCCGGCACGCAGGCTATTTCGATCAACGGCTCCGCGGTGCGCGCGGAAGGCGGTGTAATTCGCAGTATTTTCTAAGGCGCAGCCCCCGCTAGGCCCGCAGATAGTCCGGCCTCCAGCTCTTGATGAGTTGCTTGATGGCTTTGCGTTCCGCCAGCTTTTCGTCAAGCACTTTCCGCATCAGCGCGGGCAATTCCTCATCACTCGCGAAACGCAGCGAAACGAACTGGTTCACAGTTAGTTCGTCGCTGCGCCAGCGCAATTCTTCAGGCAACACCCGCTCATAACGCAGCAACTCCTCCAGACGGATGACCCGGTCCTGCACCGCCAGCGCAAAGAGTCGCGCCCGGAAGACGAGGACGACGAACGCCGCCGCCAAAACTACCCCAAAGATTCCCTCGAAGGAAATCCCCAACTGCCTCAGCCGGTACAGCGACCATCCGAAGTTGATCACAATAATTGGCAACGCAAAAAAATGAAATGAAGGTACAAACTTGGTGTGATTAGCAAAACTCTGCTCGGTCATGGCTCTTCCTCCCTGGTGGCGCCTGATTGTAGCAAACTCTCCTCGCTCTTCCTGCGTGATGCTTCTTGCTCCGATTCCTCGGTTTCGATGCCAGCCCCTTTTTCCTCTGGAGACGGATTTCTGAAGCAATCCCGCCGCAGGGGCATCCAATCCTTTGGACAAATTCATCGGTCCGGCAGTATCCTCATCGATAGCAATCCTTCTGCGCCGGGGGCGCACAAAATGGCTAAAGCATCTTGGGGCGGAAAAGTCATCGCGGAAAGCAACGCCACAGTCATTGTCGAGGGCAACCAGTATTTCCCTCCCGAAGCGGTGAAAAAAGAAATGTTTAGGCCCAGCAATCACACCTCGCTCTGTCCCTGGAAGGGCACCGCCCACTACTACCATGTCGAAGTCGATGGCATTCGCAATGAGAATGCCGCCTGGTATTACCCTGATCCGAAGCCCGCAGCCGCGGAAATCAAGGACCGCATCGCATTCTGGAAGGGTGTCCGCGTCGAAATCTGACTCTCTGTGCCGCCGGGCGTCTTGTTACTTCGCAATCCCATTCTTGAACACCGCTCCATTGTGCATCACGAAGCGCACGTGCTCCAGTTCTGCGGCGTCCTTCAGCGGATCTCCCGCCACCGCGATCACGTCCGCGTACGCCCCGGCCGCGATCACCCCGATCTCTCCTTTCATGTCCAGCATCTCCGCCGCTCGCGAGGTCGCCGATTGAATCGCGTCCATCGGCGCCATCCCCAAGGAGACCATTCTCTTGAACTCCTGCGCGATCGGCTCGGTCCACGGAATCCCGCCCATATCCGTCCCATAAACAATTTTCAGGTGCG
>WNFJ01246062.1_pt1 | contig 15857 bp, 14 predicted proteins | sample 5400461 | NCBI WGS metagenome assembly WNFJ01 (sample SAMN13153349, study PRJNA577476) | soil metagenome | isolation source: 115 cm saprolite on Douglas fir-dominated hillslope | place: USA:California | collected 2013-09-17 | reverse complement strand
GCGGCGTTGTCGGACAATCGGCTGACGGAGCCCGCCGGCGACAATGCGCTCGAGCTCTACAGCCAAGCACAGGAGCACGACCCCGCCGATCCGATCGCCCGCGCCGGGCTCGCGGAAGTCCGCGAGCGAGTGCTCGCCAGAGCCGAGAACGCCCTGCTCGAGGAGCGTCTCGATGAAGCGGCGGTTGCGATCGAAGCGGCGCGCAAATCGGGTGTCGAAAGCGGCCGCATCGCGTTCCTGTCGGCGCAGCTCGCCAAATCGCGCGAGCGTGTGAAATCGGCGCAGGCCGAGGTGCGGGCGCGCAATGAGCCCAAGGCCGCGGAGGACAAAGTGACGCTTTTGCTCAGGGAAGCCGCACGACGCATCAACGACGCGCACATCATCGACCCGAAACGAGACAGCGCGCTCTTTTATGTTCGGGAGGCGTTGCGGCTCGATCCGAATAACAGTGTCGCCCAGGACGCCGAAAGGACGCTCGCAATGCGGATGATGGCGGAAGTGCACAGTGCCATCGACGCCCGAGATTTTGCGCATGCATCCCGCTGGCTCGAAGCCGCCAAAGGCATTGCATCCCCGGACAACATCCGGACGCTGCAAGACCTGCTCGCTGCCGCGCGCCGGGAAGCGGACGCGGACGCCTGGGCGGAGCTCCTGAAGAACGCCAAGGAGCGCTTGCAGCAGGATCGGCTCATCGAACCGGCCAACGACAGCGCCAAGTACTATCTTTTAACCTTGCGTGGTTTGGATCCGCGCAATGCCGGTCTCGCCTCCGCGATGCAGGATCTCGGCACCCGCCTCGTGGCCAAAGCGCGCCTTGCCCTCGGCCTCGAGCAGTACGATGCGGCGCGGAGCTGGCTGGGTGAAGCAGGCGCGATCGGCTTTGCTTCGCCGGAATCCAATTCGGTGCTGCATGATCTGGATGCCGCCGCCGGCCAGACAGCAATTCCTGGCAAACGTGGTCGCCGCAGGCGACCTCACCCTGGTCAAGTCGGTGACGCCGGTCTACCCGGCGAAGGCGAATGTGAGCAAGATCCAGGGCTGGGTCGAATTGGATTTCACCGTCGCCGAAAGCGGCGCCGTCAAGGACATTGCGGTCCACGCCGCCAGCGCTCCCGGCGTGTTCGAAGACGCCGCGATCAGCGCCTTGGCGCAATGGCGTTACAAGCCCGTCGTGCGCGACGCCAAGAAGGTTGCGCAGCGTGCCCGGGTCCGAATCCGCTTCGTTCTGGCCAATTGATTGCGCTCGGGCGGCCGCAGCAGGCGCATCATTGGTCTGACAGGCTCCTAGGCGGCCGAGCTGCGGGTCAGCACGGCGGTATCCGATTCCTGCGTGAGCGCGCCGATCTCGGCTCCAATGCGCAAATCGTCGACCGCACCGAATGCATGCTTGCGCACGAGTCCGTGCCGATCGATCAACACGAGGCTGGGCGTGCCGCGCATCTTGTATCGCTCCATGGTGTGCGGGATCGGGCTCGTCGGATTCGGCTGATCGAGCGCGATCGGAAACTTCAAGCGATATTCATGGATGAATGCCTTGAGCACCGCGGTGTTGAAAGCATCGTGATGTTCGAATGTGGCGTGCAAGCCGATCACTGCCACATCCTTGGGTTCGAAGGTCTCGTAAATTCTCTGCGCCTGGGGAATGCCCGCGCCAATCGAGTTCGGGCACAACACCTGAAACGCGGCGAGCACGACCACTCGCCCGCGCAGAGCCGACAGCAGCAGAGGTCGATCCGTATTGAACCAAGTTTGCACGAGTAGCTCGGGCGCATACGTTGAAGTGGTCATGAATAGCGCGCACGCCGACGGCCGACCATCGGCGGCAATTGTCCCTGGTTGCTCTCATTGATCGATATTGGTACTGCCTATTGTGTGCCCGAAGCGGGCATCAATTACAAGAGACAGATGGAGGCGCAGATCTAGCCTCGGGAAATTCTTGCGAATTTAGCGGCGATGGGTTAGAGAGCGGGCGCCGGTGATTCAACACCGGCGAATTACGGCGCGGGTTCTCGTTCGCGCTGTTTGCGTTCCGCAATTTCCTCGCGATCGACGGCAATATTGCGGGGCGCCTTGATGCCGATGCGAACCTGCGAACCGTTCACCGCCATCACGGTCACTTCCACGTCGTCGCCGATGCGCAGACTTTCACCGGTGCGGCGAGTGAGTATCAGCATGGAATGGCTCCGTCCGGTTGGTTTGTGCGCTTTATTAGCGCACGCCCCGGGCGTCCCCGGTGTGGGCGTTTTTCTGCGAGTCGCTGTAGGACTGTTCTGACTTTACCGCCCGGCCACGGCCCCTTCCGTCGCGGAATCCGAAGCTCCGGCCCAATCGCTGACGGTGGCTTCGTAGATGGCCAGCTCACGCAGCAGATCCTCGAGACGCTGCGCCTTGCCCATGGCAAATCCCTGGCCGTAGTCGACGCCGAGGTCGGCCATGCGCGCGCGCAATGCATCGGTCTCGACGTACTCCGCAATGGTTTCCATGCACATGACTTTCGCGAGCTGTGCGATGGCTTTGATCATCGATTCCGAACGCGAATTGGTGATCGCATCGCGGACGAAACTACCGTCGATCTTGAGATAGTTGACCGACAGGTCCTTGAGGTACGCCAGCGAGCTGACTCCCGTGCCGAAATCATCGAGCGCGAACTGGCAACCGAGATCCTGCAGGCGGCGTATGAAATTCTGCGCTTTCACCAGATTGCCGATGGTCGCGGTTTCGGTCAATTCGAAGCACAGGACTCCGGGCGGCAGGTTGCTGGCCTTGATCTCTCCGATCACGAAGTCCAGAAACGACTCGTCCTGCAACGATTGGCCGGACAGGTTGATGGCGAAGCGCGCGATATCCTCGCCGACCGATGCGCTGTGTTCCCCGAGCAGGTCGCAGGCGCGGTGCACCACCCAGCGGTCCACCGTGGGCATGAGTTGATAGCGCTCGGCCGCGGAAAGAAATTTGCCGGGCGGAATGATTTCGCCGCGATCGCCCAGCATGCGTATCAGCAGTTCGAAGCGCGGACGGCCGTAATTGCCTCGCAAGGGCAGGATGGGCTGCGCGTCGAGGCGGAAACTATCGTTGTCGAGCGCGTCGCGCAGCTTGCCGATGACCAAGATGTCGGTATGACGCCTGATGATGCTCTGATCGGAATCCTGGAACATCTCGACCCGATTGCGGCCGCGATCCTTGGCTGCCTTGCAAGCGATCTCCGCGGTGGCCAGCGCATGCGCGAGCGGGTTGTCGGAGCGGCCTATCGGTGCGACGCCGAGACAGGCGGACACTTCGAAGGAGCCCTGCCCGGCGCGCGGCACGATGGCGGCGGCGGCGGCGCGAATCTTTTCGGCGACGATCGCCGCTGCGTCCATGTCGGAATTCGGGATGAGGGCGGCGAGCCGATCGCCGGAAATGCGCGCCGACAAGGCCCCAGGGGGCAAGGACTTGGCCATGCACGCGGCGACGCTGACGATCACATCGTCGCCTACATGCATGCCGAAGGTTTCGTTGATGACATGCAGCCGATCGATGTCGAGATAGAGAATGATGTGCGTTTCCGCGGATGTCGACGGCGCGAGCAGCGCCGAGGCCTGGCGCTCGAATGCCTGGCGGGTCATCAGGCCCGTGCTGGGGTCGTATTGAGCCTGGATGATGCTGGTCGCTCTCTTGGCCAGCACTTCGGCGATGCGCGTTTGATGCAGATCAAAGTCCTCGGCGCTCGGCGGATTGAACAGAGCGAGCACGCCCATGACCCGTTCCGAGGGGTGCCGCACCGGGCAGGCCAAAATCTTGTACGGAGCCGCCACGTCGCTCGCGACCTTGGAAATATGATTGATGACGATGGTGCGCTGCTGCAGCTGCATCCACGCCATCAAATGACGCTCGGCTCGCCGCAGCGATTCCGGCGACATGGGCTGACCGCTGCGCGTCAACGACAGACAGATATTCTTGTCGGGCACCCACAACGCCGCGAGCGCGCAGCCCATGCGCTCGAGCGCGGTCTTCAAGATGAGCCCGAATTCGTCGCTGTCGCTCGCAGCCGCCGACTGATGCGAGGAAATTTCCAGCATGAGATCGAGGTCGCGTTCGCGCACATCGAGATCGCGTTCGCGCGATCCCAATCTCAAACGCAGCGAGAGCTCGCGCCGCAGGCACTCCAACGCGGGCTGCACCAACTGGCGCACGGTCTGCAGCGGACGCGCCTCGGTCTGCTTGCCGGACAATCGTGCGATCAGGCTGACCACGCCGAGCAAGTCGATGTGTTCGCCGCGTATCGCGAAGGTGTACACGGCGAGGTCGGCATCGAGCGTGCGCACGATGCCGGCGAATTCCGCGGTGTCCGAGAGGGCGTTCGCAATGGCAATTTTGATGAGGTCGGTCTCATCGGCGAGGTCCCATTCGTCCGACGCCCAGACCAGGTTGGCGAAACCGTCGTGCACGACCACGCCTTGCAAACTGGGCATGAGCATGCGAAGCAGACGGCCATAGGGGTCGAACGAGGCGTCTGCGGCGCTGCTCTCGATGGCGGTCGACTTGATTTCCGGCACTGCGGCCATCCTAGCGGGTTCGCGGATTTGAACTCACTGATCAATGTGCTTCAAACCTGCCGGCGCAGCTTTGACGAGAGTCGCAATTCAACCTGACAATAACAGGATTTTACCTAACCCCTTGACAATAGTCGCTGATTCTTGTGATGCAGATCGCGGATTCAATGCCGATGGCGGTTGCGGCGCGCCAAAGCGCCGAGTAGATAGCACGCGGCGCCAAAAGCGCCTCGCCTTCGCGTCGAGACTGACCAGCGGCAAGGCTTCGTAGAGGCGCGCCAGGGGTTCGTGCACGATCGCGCTTTGCGCCGCGATGATTCTGGGTTGCTCGGCCGATGTCATGGTCAGCACCACCGCATCTCCGCGCCACTCGATGCCGATGTCGCGGACCGAGGGAGACCGAAGAGCGTCGGCCGCGCCGGATTCCGCGCCGCGCAGAAATACATCGATGGGTGCGGCCTCGCTGCGAGACAGTCGCCACGCACCTTCCCCAAGGTTCTGCGTCAGAAATGTCCCGGGCAAATTGCGTCGCATCTTTGGCTGCATTGCCTCATCCTACCCGGGATGGACGCGCCCATGAAACTACTCCCCGGACAGGCATTGAGCTCCGGCGGCCGCCTGCGACTCGACTACCGCGCCGTGGCGGCGTTGGCCTTCCCGTTCATGCTGAACAGCGCCGTGCAGGCAGTGCTGAACGCGACCGACACCTGGTTCATCGGCCGGTTGTCCCCCGCGGCTACCTCCGCGATCGGCGCAGTGTACTGGCCCATCCTGGTCTGCGTCCTGCTGTTTGGCGGCATCGGCCTGTCGGTGCAGACATCGGTGGCGCAAGCCTTCGGCGGCGGCCGTTACACCCGTGCGTCGCAGGCGACGTGGACCGCCCTGTGGGCCTCGCTGTTCACCGCGCCCTTGTTCGTATTGCTTGCCCTGACGGGCTCGCGGATTTTCGCACCTTTCGATATTCCGCAGGAAACCCTGCGGCTCGCTCTCGAATACTGGTTCCCGCGCATGGTCGGCGGACCGCTCGGCATCGCCTTGTGGTCGCTTCTTGGTTTCTTCAACGGCATCGGCCGCCCTGCGATCACGCTCTGGGTGACGCTGAGCGTCGCCGTGGCGAATGCCTTGCTGAATCAGCTGTTCATGTTCGACTTCGGCATGGGCATCGCCGGATCCGGCTGGGCGACCGATGCCGCGCAGCTGATCGGCGTTGCCGCCGCGGCCGCATTGTTCCTGGGACGCGCGACCCGGGAGCGCTACGGTTCTCACCTCACGACCCGGCTGCAGGCACGCGCGCTGCTTCGCCAATTCAAGCTGGGATTCCCGATGGGGTTGCTGATTGCCGCGGACATCCTCGGCTTCGCCCTGTTTCAGTTGATGCAGGTACGGCTGGGCACCGTCGACGGCGCCTCCACGCAGATCGTCATGATGCTCACATCCTTTTGCTACATGCCCGCGGTGGGCATCGCCATGGCGGGCACCACGCTCGTCGGGCAGGCCATCGGCGCGCACCATCGCGAGTGGGCGTTCAAGGTAGGCAACGGAATCATCTTGATGGCCGTGCTTTACATGGGCGCGATCGGCGTGCTCCTCGCAGCCGCCGGACCTTGGGTGATGCCCTTCTTCACCAATGGCGCAGACCCGCAAGCCGCGGGCGTGGTGGCGCGGGGATGTGTGCTGCTTTGGATTGCCGCCGGGTATCAGCTCTTCGACGGCTTCAACATCAGCAGCAGCGCCTGTCTGCGGGGCGCGGGCGACGTGCGCCTTCCGGCCGTCATGGTACTCGCGTTGTCTTGGCTGCTTTTCGTGCCGCTTGCGCATAGTTTATCCTTTGCACCGGGCACCGGCTGGGTGGATTGGTTGCCGCAATACGGCATGGGCGCCATCGGCGGATGGTTTGCGGCCGTGGCCTATGTTTGTTGCCTGGGATTGATGCTGTTTCTTCGTTGGTGGTCGGGCGCCTGGCAGCGCATTGCGTTGCCGCTCAGTTGAGAAGCGTGATGGGTTCGAGAGCTTGTAAGTCGAATGTATTGGAACGAGCGGCGCTGGCGTTGATCTTGAGTACGCCGCCCTGCGCGTGGGCGGCTGCGGGCGCGGAAGTGCCGGCACACGTGACCCAGGTCATCGCGGCACAGCGGCTGCCGCCGAGCGCGGTCAGCTTTGCCATCGTCGATCCGGACTCGGACCGCCTGGTGCTCGGTCAGAATCCCGATACGCCGCGCAGTCCCGCGTCCACCGTCAAGGTGGTGACGACGTTTGCCGCTCTGGACTTGCTGGGGCCCGCTTACACCTGGCATACGCGGGCGTCGATTCGCGGTACGCTCGACGATGGCGCGCTCGACGGAGATCTGATCCTGCAAGGCGGCGGCGATCCTTACATGACCTTGGAGCGATGGTGGAGCTTCGTGCATGCATTGAGAGCCAAGGGGCTGAAGACGATTCACGGCGATATCGTCGTCGACAACACCGCGTTCTCCTTGCCGCCGGAGGACCCCGGAGAATTCGACGGGCGGCCGAATCGCTCGTACAACGTCGTGCCCGATGCGCTGATGGTGAATTTCCAGTCCATCGAATTCCGGGTGCTGCCGGACGCCGCTGCGCGGCGGGTCGAGGTCATTGCGAGTCCGGCGCCCGTCAATCTCTCGATTGAAAATCACGTGCGCTTCGCCGCCGGCCGCTGCGGCGGCGCGGCCGGCAGGGTCGATTTCAAAGTGGCCTCCGCGGAATGGGATCGGGTGGTATTCAGCGGGGCATTGTCGCCGCATTGCGCGGAGCGCAGTTTTGCCCGCGTGCTGCTGCAGCCGGCCACGTATGCGTTCGGTACCTTCGTCGAACTCTGGCTCGAATCGGGCGGCGTATTCTCAGGCTCGCTGCGTGTCGGGGCGGCGCCCGCGGACGCCCGGCCGTTCCTCAGCTTCGACTCCTTGAGCTTGGGCGAGATCGTGCGCCTGACCAATAAATTCAGCAGCAATTTGATGGCGCGCCATCTGCTGCTGACCCTGGGCGAGGAGCGTTTGGGCGCTCCCGCGACGCTCGAAAAGGGAGCCGCCACGATCGCCGAGTGGAGCCGCGAACGCGGACTCGATCTGCAAGGCACGGACATCGACAATGGTTCGGGGTTATCGCGCATCACCCATATCTCGGTGCTGCAATTGGCGCACACCCTGAGTGCGGCCTATCACAGCCGCTACGCGCCGGAATTCCTCGCGTCGCTTCCGCTGGCCGGCGTCGACGGCACATTGCGGTCGCGGATGAAGACGACTCCGGCGGGCGGCGTGCGGCTGAAGACCGGGCACATCGACGGCGTCAGCGGTGTCGCCGGTTACGTCACGGCGAACAGCGGGAAGACCTATGTGCTGGTCTCGCTGGTCAATCACAGCCGCGCGGATGTCGGCGCCGGCGAACCGGTGCATGCGGCGCTGGTGGCCTGGATGCTGGACAACCTTTGAGCCGGGCCCAGGTTGTTCATGAACGATGAAATATCTCGTGCGTGGTTCCGCGCGAGTTCCTTACGGGCTCTCCAAGTCCCACAGTATCGCTGTAACGTCTTTGCGCAGCCAGACGCCGAACCCCAAATAATTGAAGCGCCTCCGTAAGCGGCGGCGATACCAATCACCGGGCCGTAAATGCACGGCACCATCGGTGCGTGTCCGGTCGCAGTTCGCGCGCCAATCCTCGCGAGTGAGTGCGGATACGTAGATGGCGGCGCTGGAAAGTTTGGCGAGGTTCGCGATGGCGCGCGCGGCATCGCGATCGCCGACGTACTGCAGGACGTCGTAGCAGACGACGAGATCGCTGGCGGATCGCGGCGTGAAATCCACCACCGAGCCCTTGGTCCATTGGTATCGGGCGCATAAGTAGTCGCTTGCCTCCAGCCCCTCATAACGGGCCCGCGGCAAGGCCTCGGCGAAGGGCTTGCGCAATAAACCGATGCCGCATCCGGCATCGAGGATGCTGCGGACGGTGATGCCGGCGTGACGCAGAATTGCCGCGATCAGCTGCGCGCGGCCGCGCATTTCCGTCGCTGTGGTGACTCGAGTTGCCGTATTGAAGTAGTACTTGCGGAAGTAGGCGGAGTCGAAGGCTTCGTTCCGATTGAGAAATCTAGACAAGGCTGGCGCCTTTTGTGATGCCGATACGTGGGCGGGAGGCTTGCTTCTCCAGCCCGCCACAGGATACCGAAAGCGAGGACGGCCGCGTGCACGACTGGGTCTACGTCGGCACCGGCGACTGCGGCCGCGCGGCCACGGGCGCTCATCGCGCACAGACCCTGCATCAATCCCTAATTTGTATGCCATACACTCGATGTACCCCAAATCGCCTGACAGCCACCCAAAGCGCCTGCCAGCCGCGGTACCCGAGTCCGTTTCGCATACTGGGCCCGCTCCATGGCGGCGATCGACGCTGGCGCCAGGTCCTCCCGCTCGCTGCGATGCATCATTCAGACTAACCTACTGAAATGATTATGCGTTATGTGACATTTTTCGATATATTGCGCATACCAATTGTGGAGCATGCTGTGAATCGTCGTCGACTTTCGACCGTTATCGACGATGCGGAGCGCGCCGGTCGTCTGACCCTGACCACCGCACAGATCGCCGAGCTGCTACCCGGCGTGTCCCCCGACGCGTTGCGCCAAGCGCTCCTTCGCCAGCAGCGGCGCGGTCGACTCACTCGGGTCGCGCGGGGAGCAGGCCAGTGGCTTCTGGTGCCGCTGATGCACGCGGAGTCGGGGGCTCCACCGATTGAGACTTGGCTACATCGCTTCCTGACCACGACCGTCAAGGAGCCGTACTACGTGGCGCTCTTGTCCGCAGCCGAGGCGTACGGCGTGTCGCCGTACCCAACGACTGTTACCCAGGTCATGGTGCCCGCTCAACGCCGGCCGATCACCGTCGGCCGCCAGCGCATCGTCTTCCATACCCGCGCGAACATCACACCCCTGCCGACACGCTGGCACGAGACTGCAGACGGCAGGTTCCTCATCTCCACTCCCGAACTCACGATGCTGGACCTAATCCGCCGACAGGAACTCGTCGGTGGGGTTGACCGTGTGAGTGAAGTGGTCGCCGAACTCGCCGCGCACGCGACTGCTGATGGGCTCGCGGCGGCGTTAGACGCGGCAAGCGACGTCCCCAACGCGCAGCGACTCGGCGCGCTTCTGGCACTGAACGGTTCCACGCTTGCGGATACGATAGCCGCTTGGCTCGAGGATCGTTCGCTCCGGACGATACTTCTGGCGTCGGGAATTTCGGGTCCGCTCGAGAAGGATGAAATCTTCTGCGTTCTGCGTCCTGCGCACCTGCAAACGTCGAACACATGATGCAGCAATCCCACCTGACTGCATGGCAGGTTCACGCGCCCTGGGACAAGCGGAGCAAGATAGAACAGGACCTACGGCTCGCACGCGGCATCGCGGCGATTTTCTCCGATGACGTCTTGGCGACGCACGTCGCCATGCGTGGCGGAACGGTGCTGCACAACTGGTACCTCGCGAATGAAGGGACTCGAATGGTCCGAGAGGAAGCCGAGCAACTGCTTCGCGAGCGTCTGCGTAACCCGGCGTTCCGCAAAGACATGGACACGCTGCTCCGTCCGAACTTCGGGCGCTACGACATCGACGCTGCTGCCGAGCTCGTGCGCGTAAGGTACTTCGCGCACATGTGGTAGGCGATTCGACGGGCACGCACGGGCACCGGGTCGGCTGTCGGCGCAAATGGCAGTTGGCGCGCTTGTAGGCGTGCTCTTAGCGCGGCTCACCAGACCTCCCAACCTTCCTTTGCCACCAACTACTTGAGCCACGTCAAACAAGCTGGCCGGGTGACGACCGTCGCAATTTAGTAGTCGTCCAATTGCCGCACTCGACCCACAACGGGCGGTGACGAACGGCAGTTATCGATCAACGAAATTTGGCTTGGTCAGCTCGCAAATTGTTGTAAATGTATCCCCCGACAGCGATCAAAATCGCGGCTGACACAAAAAGAGCCATCAGGAAAATACTTTCGAAGTGGGTCAAGTATACGATTCCGCCATGCTGGTTAAACGGATACGTTAGGCCAAGCTCACTCTGGGGCGTTTTGGGCCGAACCCCCACAAGATACGCGGCTAGTACTGCTCTTCCTACGAGGCATGCCAATCCTGCCACGACCACGCTGGATCCAAATACTTTTGACTTCAACAATTTCTGCACGTTGAGCGACACCGGCGGTTCATATAGATTCCTATTCCCCAAACCAGCGGGAACGCATTGCCGAAGGGAATTCCCTCGTGATCGGAAAGGTGGACGCGGAACCAATGACTGAATCGATACCGCACTTAGGGCACATAGCCGTCTTCCCGAACGTGCCATCACTGACCCGGCGATCATCAATCCTGGGTTGCCTGTGACCGGTTGTGAGCCGGGTGGAGCCTATGGCCACGGGGGCGACCGCCAATGAGTCCTCACGACCCCAAGCGGTCCTAGGTGACCGTCGGCTATCTGGAACTCAGAGAGTCGAAGCCTTTATATGGAGGCGCGATTGCATTCGCTTTCATTTGATGGGGTCCGAACCGCCTCGCGCAAAAAGCATAGGCGTTTTGGGAAGGTCTTTTCTCGCCACAATGAACTCCTACGGCAACGCGTTCTTTGGCAAACCTTGCCAGGCATACCGGACGGTTGCCAACACGAAAAGCAAGAATGTGACCTGCAGGACAAGGTTCATATCGACCCCAGAACGGTGATCAAGCATTCGACTGTTGTCCAACACGGTGGAAGCGAATTCAGAGCGGTGATACGCCACCCAACTGTTATTCAGAATGTCCGTAACAATAATAACAACGCAAAGAACAAGACCAGCGCGTGGGCGGAAAAACAAAAGCAAAGCAGCAAGTGGGTCTAAGAGTGTGAGCGAAGCCCAATACAGTCGCACGCCGAAGGGATACCCCAGCGGCTCGAGGCCGCCCAATAACACTCCGTACCGCACATCAACAAGCACATGGGTAATTGTCGCGAGAGCAAGGCATGTCGCATATATGGAGCGGAATATGATGGAACCTCTCGACAACGCTTGCCTCCATCAGATAGAAAAGTTGCTTCATTCTTGCTCTGTACGGTTAGGCTACCTCAAGTTGCGAGTGACCGCTCAGCGGAGGTCATTTCAATGCCACCACCGGCAGGTCTAGGCCGTCCAGAGCCCGTCGCCGACGCAGCGTCCGCCAATAGGCGCGTCACGACCCGCTGCTGCCCTCGGTGATCGCCTGCTCTGGAGATCTCCCGTTGATGAGCGTCGGGGGCCGAAATACTTCTTCTCCTTGAGGGCACGCAAAGTGGTGCGTCCCCTTCGCGGTGAGCGATACGCCGTTTCTATGAGACTGATGTTTTCGGCAAACCTTGAGCGCCGCGCAGTTCAGCGCGTACATGCATCAAATGTCATTCTCCAACGGCGCGATTGTGGATTGCAATTAATCGGTACTTGCGGGCTGATGGTGCGGGGAGTTCTGGTAGTGTTCTGCCAGCAGGTCTTCGCCCCAGTCACCGTTGAAGTCACGCCAAACACAGTGAATGTGATTGGCGTTGTTCTGCGTGTTGTCGTATTCGATCAGAAACGTACTGCCTTGCACACGGTAATAGTGGCCTTCGCCTCTCTCCAAGCCGCCCATCCAGGCGAATTTGATCTGGTCAAAGCCGGCGTGGCGGATTTTGTCCAATCGCGCGAGCGCCTGCGCGCGCGGTTGCGCGCCCAGATATTCCTCGATCAGAGCCAACAGCGTGCCCTGTTGTTCTTTGCTTAGCTGGCTGTAGGCAACGCCCTTGTCCTCCTGGATTGCCGCCTTACGCTGGTTTGAAGTCAGGATATCGCCCGGCGCGGAAGCGCTGAGAACGGCTTCGGTGCGCTGCGCTGTGGAGAGCGACTTCACCAGCGAGCGTCCCAGATCTTCCTCTGCGCTGAGCACGCGCGTCCCTTTCATCGGGCCGTCGTGCACCTCCGCTGGGTTCGCGCCGAAGAACTGCGGGCTGCTACTGATCGACTTACCATTCACGACCGTCCAGTTCTGCGAACAGTGGTGACCTTCATAGCGCCAGCCCCAGGGCCCATTCGCGCTCGGCTCTCCGAAGAAGGTAAAAAAGTACAGATCGGGATCGCGCGTGGGTGCCCGGTTCTGCTCCAGTTCGCGCAGCACTTCTTCAAGCTTGCGGATCGTCTGCGCCTTTGCGTAGCCCTGCTCGCTCAAACCGGCGCGCAACAGTGCGAGTCCCGCCTGTCGTTGCAACGCGTTCAGCTCTTTCAGCGGAATACCCTTCCTTGATACGGGCGTGTAGAACCAGTGGAACCGCTCCTCGGAGTTAAACGGAAGGACCGCCTTTGCCTTCTGCGCCGGCTTCAGTGTCGCCAGGAACGCGCCCGCGGCCTCGAGCATAGGGGAAGCGGGTCGCGCGGTCTGCGCCGCCCCTGTTTGCGCGAGACTTGCTACAAGCACCATTGTGAGCAAGAGCCGCGTTATCACGTGGCCTCCTCATGTCTGGAAAGTGGAATGTACTTTACGCCTGAATATGACCTTCGACGAATGGCCGCTCGGCGGCGATTCAGCCGAACCCCTCGTTGTCTGTTTCTGCGTCGGGTGGCGCCTTTCGCGGACGCTACCCGTCGCCCATAGACTCGTCACGACCCTCTGCGGCCCTTGGTCAGCGGCCGCTTCGAGGCAGCGAAAGCCTAAAGCATTTCCAAAATTGTATTTAGCATTTCTCTCGCGGTAGGACCGCCGGTCCATGACTGCGCTCCCATTTTCGCCCAAGCATTAGTAATACCCCTGTCAGACTTTCCTGGGTAATTTGCCAAGAACACAGTCAGTTCTTTTTTGAGGACTTGATGCTGCTCGCAACTCAGCAAGGAAATATGGCGAGCCACAGCCGTTTGTACGTCCACTCCTAGAATGCCGAAATCTTGATGAAAAACGTTGGCCAATCGCTTAAGAAGCGACCAGCTCGCCGATCGATCTCCGACCACTTTCATCCACTTCCACCTTGTTAACTTCGGATACTTTCGAAACCGACAATAGAAGTCGTCTGTCAACCGATGCTAGACGAAACCTTTGGGCAAGAGCACGGCGTCGTCAATCGATGCGCCAACCTTAGAACCACCCGCGTCCATATTCCGAACGAAACTGAATTTCAATGTCACGTGCCCAAGATCATTAGTGCAAACAGTGCGGCGCTGCTCGCAGCCATGCCTATCAATGATAGCGCGCCCGTCGTAATCACAACTGGCACTACGTGATTCCCTATTCGTTCTTGCACCCGAGTAAAAGTTGCGAGTAGCGCGGCTATTCCGCCCGGTAGGCCCAGAAGATAGAGGAGCAAAATCGTGACGCCACCCTTCGCTTCCTGAACCGGAAGATGCGACACGCCAATCAGGTACACCGCGAGGCCAACCCCGAACCCGGCGAGCGAGGAGCGATTTGCGCAGCCGCAAAGCCTCGCGGCTCCAAGTGCGGCAAGCTGCGGCAGAAATAAGCTCAAAGCGTTTGCCCAAAAGTAAGCACCCCGCGGCGCCAAGTTCGCCGAAGCAGTTGCGCCGCAGGCAAGAGCTCCGACAAGCGTGAGATTCTCGGTCGAGTGCCAGGAGAGTCTCAATTTAGGACCTAACGATAAGGTTGAGCGACGCGGGGTTGCGTTGCCGACAAACGAAGCTGATTTATCCCAATCATCGACTCCCTCCTTGGCTCACCGAAGATGCGTCCCGCGATCGCTCGAACCGATTGTTAGGTTGTAGCGCTGACGTCGGCTCATTGCCGCCATCGCTCGGACAATCAAACATGAAAGGCAAATTCTCGCGGAATATAGAATCCACTACCTGACCGACAGCCCGATAGGTGACGGTTCGACCCGCACAAAAAGCGATCGTTGGATCATCCAGAGGATGCGACGATCGAATCGTCGCCCCGACATTGGAACAGGAGGCCACGCGAGCGTCAATCTTACAGGTACTCGCATCGACCATCGCAACGTGAACCATCACGCTTGTCTTTTCGCGCGCAGGAATAACAGAACACCGGGTCTCTACGCCGTTCGTGTTACATGCGAAAGTCGGGTCGCCCTTGTGGCATGCGACGCACGCCAACAAGATTCCAAATATTGTGAAACACCGAGAGAACCCCGACATGACGCAACCCTAACTACGAGTTACGCGACAGGAATGTCGTGATGAAACGCGACGATTTTTCAAATGACACGTGTGCACTCCCTGTGCTGCTGCGGCTGGACTTGTAACCCACCGGCGTTATATTACCGCAGGCGTCGAACGGCTGCTTCCTGGCGACCATTTGAACTTGCTGACTGACAAGTAATGGCCGGCTGGCGACTGTGGCGCGTCCGCCGACCGCCAATGAGTACTCTCGACCCCTTTGCTGTCCCTCGCGACCGGCGGCTTTGATGCCGTAAAGAAACAGTGGAGATAGTGGAGATGACTAATTATCAAATGGCGTGAATTGAATATCATACCCATGCGGGTTTGTAGCCGGTGGCGCGGACGGCTCGGTTTTATAGATATCAATTTTGCCCGTTAACGCGAATCCGATCTGCCCGGAAATCGCACGAACCATATCAGCAGCTTCCTCGATGGACGAAGCCCATACCTTCATTCCGAAAATAGCCTTTCCAGGACGGCAGGAAAAGCCGTCCGAAAGCTTGACCACAACGCCTTCGGCAATAGTGGTGAAATGTTCAAACTCGGTTGTCGTCTTTCCGTAACGGAGTTTAAGCTTCCAGTCACGATCTGAGTCGGCTGTCATTGGATCTATTATCCCAGAAGGTTCATGCCAAAGTCGGGACAAACATGTTGTATGCATCTATCACTTGGGTAGCGTATCGCAACCTCTGAACGGCAGCTTGAGGGATGTTCAGTCGGAGCACTGACCGGCAGCAGCAGTTGGCCGACACCAGAAATAGACACTTGCAGCTACCCAGCACTTGTCCGGGGCGGTGGCAATCGTTTGGCCTCTTGCGGGATCGAAAAAGGGGCGTGCGCATCCGGGTACCGACTTTGATTCCCGCGAAACGACTCTATTTCGCAGGAAAGGACTTCAATTCCGAGGTAACGACTTTAATTTCGACGCACAGATCGCGCAATCGAGTCGCGCGCCTACTCGACCGTCAGGCTCTTCGCCAGATTGCGCGGCTGATCGACGTCCGTGCCCTTCAGCACAGCCACATGGTAGGCAAGGAGTTGCAGCGGAACCGCGAAGACGACGGGAGCTTGCAGCGCTGTCGACGGCGCGGGCATCTCGATGACCGTCACTCCCTCCTCGCTGTGCATGCCGGCGCGGGGGTCCGCGAACACGAACAGCTTGCCG
>WNFJ01741083.1_pt1 | contig 15858 bp, 21 predicted proteins | sample 5400461 | NCBI WGS metagenome assembly WNFJ01 (sample SAMN13153349, study PRJNA577476) | soil metagenome | isolation source: 115 cm saprolite on Douglas fir-dominated hillslope | place: USA:California | collected 2013-09-17 | reverse complement strand
CGATGTTCCAGGCCTTCAGCAGCGGTGAGCAGCTCGATCGCCAGCAAATTTTCGGCAAGATCGACAATCGATCGCAGCTTTAATGCGCTCGTCATCCCCATCGAAACGTGATCTTCCTTTCCACCAGACGTGGTGATGTTGTCACAGCTCGCCGGATGCGCGAGCACACGCGCTTCGTTGACCAACGAAGCGGCTGCTACCTGTGCAATCATGAAGCCGGACTCCAAACCCGGCTGTCGCGCGAGAAATGCGGGCAGGCCTTCGTTCTTATCGGGATTAACGAGCCTATCGGTTCGCCGTTCGCTCATGTTCATCAGATCGGTAATCGCAATCGCAGCATAATCGAACCCCAGCGCAAGCGGCGCGCCATGAAAATTGCCGCCGGAAATCACCTCGCCGCTTTCCGCAAATACAAGTGGATTATCGGTCGCCGATGCGGATTCGATCAACAAAATATCTTCGCAATGCGCCAGCGCGCCGAGCACTGCGCCGTGCACTTGCGGCATGCAACGCAGGCTGTATGCGTCCTGGACACGCGGATCGCCGGTAAGATGCGACTGGCGAATTTCGCTGCCTTCCATTAGCGACAACAGATGTTCGGCGACGGCTTTCTGGCCTGGGTGCGGACGCGCATCATGTAATCGCAAATCGAAAGGGGCAGGCGTGCCCTTCAGCGCTTCGAGACTCATCGCGCCGGCAACGTCAGCAACACGGGCGAGGCGCTGTGCGCGCAAAAGCGCAAGGCCACCGACAGCGTGCATCGCCTGAGTACCATTGAGGAGCGCCAGGCCTTCCTTTGCTTCGAGTTGCGGCGGCGTTACCTGAGCGCGTCGCAGCGCCTCGGCGCTCGGCATCCGTTCCCTTTCAAAAAACGCCTCCCCTTCACCAATGAGACTCAATCCCAGATGCGCGAGCGGAGCGAGGTCGCCGCTCGCACCGACAGAGCCCTTCTCCGGAACGACAGGACAAACGCGTCGATTGAGCATCTCACAAAGCAACTGAATAATTTCCAGCCGAACTCCACTGAAGCCGAGCGTAAGCACGTTTGCGCGCAACAGAATCATCGCTCGCACCTCAGCCTCGGACAGCGGATTTCCAATTCCGCAGGCATGGCTGCGAACAAGGTTTAGCTGAAGCTGGCGCAACTCGCTCTGTGGAATCCGAACATCCGACAGCTTGCCGAATCCGGTGTTGACTCCGTAAAACACGCCATCACGCGCCACGATTTGTTCGATCAGTTTACGCGACGCAAGAATACGCGGACGCGCGAGAGAAGAAATGCGAACTGCTTCGGCTCCGAGAGCGACTGCCGCGAGTTGAACAAGAGAAATCTGCTCGCCGTTCAGCTCCATTCGGGCAGTTTACTCAAAATCATTGAAACGTTAAAGCGTTCAACCGCTTGAATCGGAGAAAGAAAAAGGCCAGGTCGGAGCACGACCTGGCCTTTAGGCGAATCCGCCCGAATTAAATTGCCGTGAGCCGGAATCTATTTTCCGCCCTTCCCCGCAGGTGGGGTCACGACCTCCCTGTGTTGCGCACAAGCCCCGAGTCCTAAAGCGCTGGCCATTACGACCGCGATGATGATCACTTTCAATAGTTTCAATCTAAATCGCCTCCTTTCGCCGCAAGTTGCTCCGGTCTGTTTAGGCGGTGAACAACTGGGAAGCAATGCTTTTCTCAACTTTTTTGATCACCACAAACGGGTGCCGGATTACTTGGCGTAACCGGTCGTTCCCGCGCTTGTGGTCACGGTTTCTTTTCTTTGAGCGCAAGCACCAAAACTCAAAGCAGTGGCCAAAACAGTCACAATCATGATTGCTTTTACAAATTTCAAATTATCTCGCCTCCTTTCGCCGCAAGCTGCAGTACCCGTTCGGGTAACACGGAAGCAACGTTTCTCTTGCCCCGTTTGGATGTATGATGGGGGACATTCTAGCGCGGACGCTTCAACTTGCTACTCGTAATTTGGTTGGGAATTCATGCCTCAATTACGACCGGCGTACCCTCATCCACGAGATCGAACAGCTCGATCACGTCCGCATTCCGCATCCGCACGCAACCGCAGCTGTCGGGGGTGCCAACCTTGCCCTCGTGTTTGGTGCCATGGATGTAAATGAAGCGGTCGCGTGTATTGGCATTCTGCTCGTCCAACCCGTCGAGCCATAAAATGCGCGACATGACCAGGTCTTCGGTGGGTGGAACGGAATCGTCTGGCTTGAGCGGCACGCGACTTCGAAAAATTGTGCCGCTCGGCATCGCGCCGCCAATCTTCTTCCCTACACAAAACCGGCCCGTTGGCGTTTTCATGCTTCCCACTTCCGTCCCGACGCCGAACCGCGAAGTGGACACTGGGTAACTGCGGATCGGCGTCTCATTTTCTTTCAATGTGAGCCGCTGGCCCCGAGTTGATACATGAATGTTCTTCATTTCGTTTTTGGCTCGCGACGAATTGCCGCCAATCTAACCACCGATTCTCTCCCAGCCACGTTTTGCACAACGTGGCCGTAAGGTTACAATCGACATGCTCATGGGAGATTATCACATTGCTGTTGTGGGCGCGACTGGCGCAGCCGGCACTGAGCTGTTGCGCGTGTTGGAACGGCGAAATTTTCCCGTGGCAAATCTGCGCGCAATTGGCTCGGCGCGCTCCGTGGGCAAATCAGTTCGATTTCGGGATGAATCCATCCCGGTAGAAAAACTTGCCGATCGATCCTTCGACAAAATCGATATCGCTTTCTTCAGCGCGGGCGGCGATGTTTCCCGAAATTACGTTCCGATTGCGTGCCAGGCGGATGCGATCGCAATCGACAAATCTTCGGCATTTCGAATGGAGCCTCACGTGCCGCTCGTGATTCCGGAGATCAACGCAGACGATCTGCGCCGCCACCGCGGGATAATCGCAAATCCAAATTGCACGACCACGGTCATGCTGATGGCGCTCTATCCGTTGCACAGGATCTTTCACGTGCGCCGCGTTTTCGCCGCGAGCTATCAGGCCGTTTCCGGCAGCGGCACGCGAGGGGTTGAAGAATTAACCCGCCAGACGAAACGATCGCTGAAGGACCAGGAACTTTATAGCCGTCGCCCTGTGGGCGACGCAAAACACGAACAGGTAAGTTCTCAGAATCGCGCTTCGCACAGCGAAGCGGCTACAGTTTATCCTCATCCGATCGCTTTCAATGTGCTGCCGCACATCGATTCGTTTCTCGACAGCGGTTACACAAAAGAAGAAGTCAAAATGCAGGATGAAGCGCGCAAGATCATGCATTCGCCAGCGCTCCGCGTCTCGGCGACGTGCGTCCGCGTCCCGATTTACCGTGCGCATTCTGTGGCTGTAAGCGCCGAGTTTCAGCGACCGCTTTCAGTGGAACAAGCGCGCGAGATCTTGTCGAAGGCGCCGGGATTAGAACTGGCGGACGAACCGCATAACAGTCGTTATCCCATGCCGTTGACCGTGGCTGGGAAAGATAATTGCCAGGTGGGCCGGGTGCGGCTCGATTGCGCTTTTGAAAACGGGCTCTCGTTTTGGGTTTCAGGCGATCAGTTGCTCAAGGGTGCGGCCTTGAATGCGGTGCAGATCGCCGAATTACTGTAGGGGGCGACATTGTCGTCACTTTTGGGAAAGCTTTTAACGCCAACGGCGTTCCGCTCCGATAAGCCTGGGGCAACGCCCCGGGAATGCGAATCCTACCCAAACCAAGCGCTGAAAGCGCGATTCACCACCGAAATGAGTCGCGCTTTCAGCGCTTGGCTAATCCGAGCCTGAATTCCTGGGGCGGTGCCCCAGGCTGGTGTTGAGATGGCACCTTCGGCGCGAAACGTTTTCCAAAGCTTTTGGGATAACGCGGACCTCGCACTCAAACAAAAAAGCGGCTCCGGAGTTTTTCTCCGAAGCCGCCGTCATGATTGTCTCAGAATTTATTATGGCCTTGGTGGTGGCGTCTCTTTCGCTGGCTTCTTCTTTCCACCCTCTGGCTGCCCTGGCCCGCGCTCACCTGTAGGAGGTACTCCACCTTTCGACGGCCCGCCGGGTTGACTAAAGCCCGGACCTTTGCCTCGAGCTTCGCCGCTAGGCCCGCCCGTAAGCGGTGGCGTGCCACCCTCACGAAGCCCAGGCGGTGGCGGCCGACGCTCAGGACCGCGACGCTCAGATTCCCCCGCCCCAGTTGGCGGCGGAGTGCCGAATCGCTGACGTTCAGGTCCCTTGCCACGACCTTGCGGCGAAATATTTTCAGCACCACCGGTCGCACCTGGACTCGGACTTTCGCCTAGCCTACGAGTTGGCGGTCGACCACGTTCTGGTGGCGGCGATGGGCGGAAAGAAGGTGCCGCTGTCGCCGCCGGTTTGCCCGGCCGTTCGCCCCGTTCAAGTTCCGACGGCGATGTTCCTGTGCGCGGCCCCGCGGGCGTTGCGGTCACGCCGGGCTTCGGTTGTTCACCGAGTTTGCCTTTGCCCCGCTCGAGCGGTAAAGGCGAACCACCTGGCGCGCGTCGCGGAGGTGTTCCAGCCCCTTCAAGTTTTCCCTTTGCACCGGGCATTGGTTTTCCACGCTCAAACGGTGAAGGCGCACCACCTGGTTGAGCTTCAGTCGCACCAGGAGGCACTCGTCCGGCTTTGCCCCGTGGGCCGGGTGACACCAGCGGCTTGGCCCCGCCCGCAGCCGGATTCCCTTCAGTAGCCGGTAACGGACTGCCGCCTGCACGAGCGGCCGCACGACTTGGCGGCGGCACGTTCTTGGGATTTTCGGTTTTAATTTTCTGTTCCAGTTCGGCTTTATTCTGAACACCAGTCCAGCCGTGTTCAATCTTCGGTTGTGCAACCTTCGCTTTAACCGCGGGAGGCTTAACTGTCGGAGGCGCCTTGGCGATTTTAGCCGGCGCTGCCAGCACGAGTTTGTTACCCTGCACTTTCGTGATCGCCCCGGATTTGGCAGCGGCGGACAGATTGGTAGCAATCTCACGCTCGACCGTGAGCCGCTGAATAGGCCGGCTCGAGTAAGAGCTAACGACGTTATAATCCGGGCCGTAATTATAGACCACATTGTTTTGAACCGTGATGTTGGTCACATTCACCGTGTTAGTGATGTAGGTAGTGTTCTGCGCCGGCGGAAAGATTCGATCTCGCAGGACCGGTTCACCAATGAAACGCACGTCACAAAAATTGTAATATTGCGGTCCGATATCGAATTCGACATCCACGCGAGGGCCGATTGGTTGGCCTTCGTAAACAACGTTCGGCCCGCGTGGAGGCAAAGGCGCCCAGCCGATGTAATCGCCACCGGTTCGCCACGATACCCACGCCGGTCCCCAATCAAGATCGCTTCCCGGAAACCAGACCCAGCCGTAATCGGCGAGATTCGCCCAACGACCATAATGGTACGTGGCCCAGCCGAAGTCTTCGTAAGAAATCCACGTCCAACCGTAATCCGTATAAGCCCAGTAGCCGTCGGCGTACGGGCGCCAGTTTGGATCGCTCACTGCGACGTCGGGTTGCCAGCCGTAGCCGTAGCCTTCGGCTTCAATCCAGCTCCCACCGGAAAGATTATCGTAAATGAAATCGACCGATACGTCCGCTGCCCGCGCCTGCGGAAGCGCAGACACGACAAAAGCCAGCATGCTTAATGCAAATAAAATTTTTTTCATAATCGTAAGAAACTAGGCGTTCGACTTCACTGCCGCGCGATTTATTCAACTTCCTGATTCGAAAACTGTATCCACATCGCGCGTGTGCGAGGGCGCAGACAAACAAGAAGATTCTAACCACGAATAAACACGAATCGACACGAATAAATTCAGGTACAGGAAACAGGGCGTCCGACAGAATAGCCCAGCGTTTTAACGCTGGGTAAAGAGATTCACAACGAGCCGAGTCCCCCAAGGGACGACAGAACGCGTCAACCGAGCGCGATTCCTCCTGCGGCACCCCGTTCACATCTTGACAATAGCCCAGCGTTTTAACGCTGGGCAAAGAGACGCACAATGAGCCGAGTCCCGCCAGGGACGACAGAACGCGTCAAGCGAGCATCGATTCCTCGTACGAAAAACCATGTTTCTTAAGCACAACTGCGTACTCTTCTCGAAAGGATCGCGTTCGATGATGCTCCGCCTGGTTCCGAATGTAAGCCACGGTAGCGTCCGCGCCTGAAACGCCGACGCTAAATGCGGCGTAGCCTTCCTGCCACGCAAAAGAATGCATCTTCGGAAAAGTTTCCCGCAACCACTTAGATGAATTTCCTTTGAGAAGCTGCATCGCCTTCGCGACGGACACGGTTGCCGGCAGAGAGAGGAGCACATGCACCTGATCGCTGGCTCCTCCAATGGCAAGCATCTTCATCTGATTTTGTTTCGCGATACCGCCAAGATATGGCCAGAGCCTGTCTCGTAAATCTGGCGTTAGGCAAGGCTTCCGGTTTTTCGTGCTCCAAACACAATGAACGAGGCAACTCGTGAAGGAATGCATAACGCGTATTTCTGTCGTCCCTTTTCGGGATTAGATCTCCCAGCGTTGAAACGCTGGGCTATTGTGATGCGAACCACGTAAGGCGAAGCCTCATTCGTGTCTATTCGTGGTTAACCAACAAAAATATTCGAATTACTGCGGATTCGGAAGTGGAAACGATTGTATTCCTCGTGCGTGCCAATCCAAAACCAGGCGATGATGTCGCCTTCGCGCAGACCGAGCGCTCGATAATGTTCTCCAATGCGAACCACACAAATCCCGTTACGACGCTCCTCGAATCGCAGTGACGGATGATAGGGATCGCGGCTCCAGAGCGCGTACTTTTCGCGCACTAGTCTCTGCACAGGCGCCGGTAGTTTCTCGAAAGCTTTCCAGAAGCGCCGGTCCGCCTTGCCGGTCACGGCAACTCCTCAAGCCTGCCGGTGCGAATGTTTTCGCGTACTTCCTCGAGAACTGGACGCAGCCGCCCATTTTCTGCAAAGTCCTCATCAATCTGCCGGTCCCACGCCGCGTTCTCACGCTCGTGAATGAACCCGGACAACTCTGCCAATTCGCCAGGCGAAAGGGATTCCACAGCATGTTTGATTTCCACGAGGCTCATGCTCGAACCATGCCCGAGCGAAAGACAATTTTCAAGTTCGCGATCGCGAGATCAAAACTAGCGCCCACCGAGGCGGACACCCTACAATATTCGTGTCTATTCCTGGTTGCCCCCAAAACAAAAACGCCCCGCCGGGTTTTCCAGCGTACCATTACACGAGTGCAGCGATCATTGCATGAAAGCCAGAATCCATCTAGGCTGACGCGATGGATTATTCGAAGATCATCACCATCGAGCCTGGGAAGCGCAGCGGTAAATCATGTATCCGTGGAATGCGGATCACGGTCCAAGACGTGCTTGAATATCTCGCCGGTGGGATGACCGAGGATGACATTGTGCGGGACTTTCCGGAACTCACGCGTGACGACATCAAGGCTTGCCTGGCCTTTGCCGCCGACCGCGAACGGAAGCTGTTTGTCGCGTCAGCGTGAAGCACAATAGCCCAGCGTTTTAACGCTGGGTAAAGAGATTCACAACGAGCCGAGTCCCGCGAGGGACGACAGAACGTATCAAGCAAACATGGATTCATCGTAGGCAAAACCGTGCCTGTTGAGCATCGCTACATACTCCTCGCGAAAGGATCGCGCTCGGTGATGCTCTGTTTGATTTTGAATGTACGCTACGGTGGCGTCCAGGCCTGAAACGCCCACGCTGAATGCGCCATAGCCCTCCTGCCAGGCGAACGAACGCATCTTCGGGAATGTTTCCCGGAGCCATTTCGATGAATTTCCCTTGAGAAGCTGCACCGCTTTAGCCACAGATAATGTCGCTGGCAGCGAGAGCACAACATGAACGTGATCCGCCATTCTGCCGATTGCGAGCGTCTTTATCTCATTCTGTTTTGCGATGCCGCCCAGATACGGCCAGAGCCGCGATCGTAAATCCGAAGTCAGAGAAGGCTCGCGGTTCTTTGTGCTCCAGACGCAATGAACAAGCCAACTCGTGAGTGAATGCATAATCGAGTATGTCTATCGTCCCTACCGGGACTCGATGTTTTTATACCATCGAACACCCAGCGTTGAAACGCTGGGCTATTATCGGCACGTAAAGGGCGTAGCGCTCATGCGAGCGGACGATGCCGCTGTTGCTGACTGGGCAAGGCATCACGGCTTTTCGATTGTATCCAAAGATACTGATTTCTATCAGAGAAGCGTGGCATTTGGTTCACCGCCAAAGTTTATCTGGCTGCGGGTTGGCAATTGCGGAACGGAGATAATTGTCGATCTCTTGCGGTCGCAGAATGCGCTCATTCGTGATTTCCTTGCAAGCGAGACGGAGAGCGTCCTCGTCTTGGACCGCCTGCCGCAAGAGCCTTAAGAATGCACTGCTGCAGCTCTTTGTTTGTGTTTATTCGTGGAAACTTGTCCGCCGTGGCGGATTCGTGGTTGTCCCTAAAACAAAAACGCCCCGCCGGTCCCGCGACTGCGGGACAGCGGGGCGCTTCGCATTAATTTAAACTAAACGCAGTCTCTCCTATCAGTTAAAATCAACGTGCCGGTCGCATCACCCGGTGTGGTCCGCCCTCCTTTCACCGACCCAATTGCTCGATCCTGCCGCCGGAATGCCCCTTTGTCTGGGCACTCGCAGCGCCGCAATAAAGTGCAAAGATCGACCGAAGATCAGGTCCGATGGGAATCCATACAGTTTCAAGTTCGATTCCCAGGAATTTAAAGCAAGCTCTCACGAAACCACCGGAACGTTTTGGAATTGATCGGCTGGAGCACTCGACTCTCATTGACGCCTCACGATTCTTGACGACGGATTATTCATGACGCGTCTTCGATACTTCGGTGAGGCAGCGCCGGTTCTCCGTTATTTTAATTGGGCCATTGCCGCTCTGGTAACATTGTGCGCAGTGTATTTGCACGCGCTTTTTTTCCTGAATGCCGGAGGGCTGTGGCGGGACGAAGCCGAACTTGTGCATTTATCGCTGCTGCCGTCGTTTTCGGAGGTGTGGCAAAACCTGCCACATGATTCCTGCCCGATTCTCATGCACCTCGTTGTGCGCGCATGGTCGGCTGCGGCCAGCCTCGGAAATACGGACCCTGGTTTGCGTGTCTTGGGTTTGTACGTCGGGTTGTTTTTGCTGCTGGCGTTTTGGTTTGCCAGTTGGACGATGCGTACCGGCGCGCCGCTGCTGGCCGTAACACTCGCGGGCTTGAATGTAACGATGATTCGCGCGGGAGATTCGCTTCGCGGTTACGGTCTGGGGTCAGCCCTGGCGGTGCTCGCACTGGCAGTTATATGGCGTTTAACCTGCCGTTCCAGCGTCGCAACTTTTTGCTGCGCGGTGGCGGTAGCCGTCCTAAGCGTTCAGTCGCTTTACCAAAATGCCTTTTTTGTTTTCGCCGCATGCTGCGGCGGATTCTTGCTATGCGCCGTGGAACGGCGGTGGCGTGACACGCTTCCAGTTCTCGCTGTAGGAGTCGCTGCAGCAGTCTCGTTGCTGCCTTACATTCCGTTGATCTCGCGTGCGCATTGGTACGTCATATACAAGCTTGGTTTTCGTTTTTCACACGGATGGGAGGAGTTCTCTGTGGCGACCGGTTCCCCGCTGACGGGTTTCACGTGGGTTTGGGTTGCTCTATGGATAGGGGCCCTCGCAGCGGCAATTTCCGTGCTTTTTTGGCGCCGCGATCGTATTTCAGAGCATGTTCGGGGCCTGATTCTATTTGCGAGCACGAGCCTCGTTCTTGGGGCGGCAGGTTACGCTGTCTTTCTAAAGCTGGCGGAGCTGCCCACGCAGCCGTGGCATTACGTGCCGCTGATGGTTTTCTCGGCAGTTTGCCTCGACACGATATTCCTTGCAGCGTGGCGTTGGGCGCAGCCTGCAGCGATGATCCTGGCGGCGTTAACGATTTCGATGACCTTTCTGTTCGAGCTGCCCGCGGTGAAATGCCGTCAGACTAACGTGGATCTCATCGCCGCCCAGCTTTCCAGCGAGCTGGCTCCAAATGACTATGTGATCGTCCATCCATTCTTTTGTGGCGTGACGTTTAACCGCTATTACAAAGGAGCCGCGCCGTGGACAACACTTCCGCCATTGAAAGACTACACACTACAGCGCTACGACCTGTTTAAGGCGAAGATGCAAACAAAGGACCCCATCGCGCCGGTAATCGACCGGATTACTTCGACGCTTCAATCGGGAAATCGTGTCTGGCTTGTAGGGGACATCCCGTTCGACCAAGAGCCGCTCCCGGAAATTCGCCCGGCACCGAATAATCCGTGGGGCTGGTTCGACCAGCCTTACTCGTCCTACTGGGGTGTCCAGGTCACTCAATTCCTTTCAGCTCATTGCCGGCGCTCCGCTGTGGTGATGGCTCCTTCCACGAATTGCGTCAATCCATCTGAAAACCTGCCGGTTTTCGTGGTGACAGGGTGGAAGCCGTAACACCAGGTTCTGGCGCGGCCGCCAACCGGCTCACCGGAGCGACTCGTCTCCCGCGATCGCGGGACTAATGAACACGAATTGTATGTAGCGGCAGTTTCCGACTGCTCCCGCCTCGCTCGGCGCGCTACCCATCGCATCTTTACCCTCTATCTCGAAAATCCCATTTCCTCGATTGAAACTCGCTCGTCTCCCGACTCGCTCGGCGCTACCCTGCGCGCCTTTACCTTCTATCTCGAAAATCCCGTTTCCTCGATTGAAACTCGCTCGGCTCCCGCTCTCACTCGCTGCTACCCTCGCAGCTTTACCTTCTATCTCAGAAATCCCATTTCCTCGATTCTGACCATTCTGTTCATTCTGTCGACGAAAGGTTACCCGTGTTGAGCAACCATAAGTCGCAAACGATCCATAACTACGTTTTTCGTTTGTAGATCTGCAACTGCAGCAATCGATTGGCTCCACAACCCGCTTTAACGATTCAACGATTTAACGCCGTAAAGGCGCGTGGCGCCCACGGCGCTTTACGCGCTTCCACGTCAGCGAAGCCATTCGTGTCTATTCGTGGTTGCCCCTAAAACAAAAGCGCCCTGCCGGGATTTTCCATTCAGGCCGCTTTGAATTGAAGGTTTATCGAATTACGACCGGTTCAATGACACGCACTTTGCCTCAGCGACGATACACTTCGCGCCGATGTCCGATCCCCAGAACGAGCACAGTCAGCTTGAGATCATTCACTTGATAAATGATCCGATAATCGCCCACCCGAATTCGGTTCGCCCCCGAGCTTCACGCAACCAGAAGCGCGCGCATTTTGCTCAAGATCATCAATCGCGGTCCGCAATCTGGAATACAGTTTTGCGTCCCGTAGGCCCGCGAGAAATTTCTCAGTTCGTCGGCTGAGGAAGACCGAATTGCGCATCCAACTTGGCTTTCACCTGCTCCCACGGCAGAGGTTCTTCCGATTCCGCCAAGGCCGCTCGCGCCGCTTTCAAATCGGCTACGTTCTCCAGCGTTTCAAGCTCAGTCAAGTCTTCTATTAGCGACACCACATGCCTGGCGCGGGAATCGGAGAGTGTTTCCAGTTTCGCAATTGCCTCAGCCAACTCAACCTTGCTCATGCGCGAAGCATGCCAGAGCGGAACAGTATTTCAAGTTCGCACAATGTGGGAGCGGCCTTGGCGCCGCGACCGTTGCTAGACTGAGGAGCCGGGCCAGTGGGATGCAAGCAGTGCAGCAAGGAAAGATTTGATAACGGATCCGTGGCCGTGGCTTTTTGATGAAAAATGAATGTCCAATGCGGGAGGGGCCCACCACAAGCCCTCTGGCAACCGGGTTCTGTTCAATGTAATGAGCAACAAAAGCAAACTGCTTGGCCGTTCGGATTCGTGTGTCGTAATAACCCTCCTGCCAGCCTGTGCCATGAGATTTCAAGCTTGCTGAAGTCTTGCCTCCCACAAAGCTCATCATTCGATGCATGAATTTCGGCAGGGTCCATGGGTCACCCAGAGCAAACAACGCGTGCCAGTGATCCGGCATGATAACAAATGCCCGAAGATGGATTCGCTTCTCCTGCACGGCATAGGCAAGTGCTGAAACAACGATCTCCCGAGCGTCCCGAGCTAAGGCTGGCTTCTTCGGGTGCAGAGATTTCGTAACAAAGAATGTCGCCGCCGCGTCAGACAAGCGGTGCAGCCGCAAGTTTTCCGAGTGCGGCTTTTCAGTCATACAATTCCGAAAAAGCTTTAATGTTAGGAATGTGGAGGGACTTTAATGCCGCGACCATCGGGACACTAAGGTCCTCCCACATTTTTACCCAAAACAAAAACGCCCTGCCGGATTTCCAGCAGGGCGCTTTGAATTAAGCGAAACTAAACTCCTTCGGTCAATCTGGAAGCTACATTCGTTACCGTGCCCAAGGAACCCTTCTCTTCCAGTAATTTGGTTTTCGGCTGCTGTGCGCAAAGGCGACGATCCAAATTCTGTCCGGCATATCGAGGTAATGGATAATGAATGGAAAACGCTCCATGAGATAGTGTCTGGTGCCGTATTTGCCTGCTGGCCACTGATCGGGTGAACTAGCGATTCTCTTTAGTGCGTCGCGTGTAGCCCGCTCGAAGTCCAGGCCCAAGCCTGATTGTCTCTGCTCATAAAACGCAACCGAACCGGCCAGCTCTCGTTCCGCCTCTTCCTCGACGACGAGAGGCTTCACTCGTAATGCGCTCGAATATCCCGAGACACTTCTTCAGCCGATTTGCCCTTCGCTGTTCCCTCGCGAATCCGGTCCACTCGCTTTGCAATCTCAAGATCCCACGCCGCGTCCACGCCTTCATCGGGAGGCCCCTCGAGACTCACCAAAAGTTTGCGAGCGAGTTCCGCGCGTTCGTGATCGGAAAGTGCCAGCGCCTCTCGTGCCAAGCGTTCAACGGCTGCGGCCATACCGAAAGCTTCGCACCCGCGTGTGGCCGGTCAAGACATCTTCTCCCACGCTTTCCCCTCGCTCCCCGTATGAAACGTGCCCCAAAAACAAACGCGCCCCCGCCGCTTGCTCGCGAAGACTTTCGGAGTTGGACGTTGAGCGTTCGGCGTTCGGTGTTGGACGTTGCAGGCTACAGAAACAAAAACGCCCCGCCGGGATTTCCAGCGGAGCGTTTCGAATTAATCCCGCAGGCGCGGGAAAACGAGCCAGTCTTTTTTATCAGCAAGATTGCGGGCGTCTGGCGGCATGTGACGGTACAGCTTCCAGAATTCTGGCGTCGCGCGGCTGGGGAAGGTCACGCTTCGTCTTCTTCAAGAATGCCTTCTAGCGGAATCAAAGTTCCTTCCCGCCGTGCCTTTTCGTTTTTCCTGTCGATGAAGTCGAGTTTTCCGGACGCTGCATCCGCCTTCATCTGCTTGTCCCACTCGTCATCAGGCAGGCGACGATGCAGTTCGGCCATCAACTCGCAGTATTCACGCGGCGAGAGCTTGGCAATAGCTTCCTTGATTTCGGCGACCGTGGACATACACAGACACTACAAAACATCAGCAAATGAGGCAAGGGCGAGCGAAACTAGCTAACCACGAATGGACACAAACGAACACTAATTGGGAAGAGGAGCAGGCGACCACCCGCCTTCGCCAAGGCTACGGCGTGCCAAGCGGATGGCACTGGTTGGGGCACGCAGTCCCCCGTTCGGCGTGGCAGGCGAGATACTATTCCAAAGGGGGAATTGGTAACAACGGCTGCGAATGGCGAGCGCGTTCCCAGTCGGCGCGAAGTTCCTGCAGATGTATCAGCCGCCAAGTGTTCACCAGGTCGTAGGCAGTTCGTGGCAGCCAGCCTTCATATACATCACCGGTTTCGATCTCAATGAGCGCTTCATGCTCGCCATAGATCGCGTGAAAATGCGTTGGCGGGTGCTCGCGGTAATAGAACCGAATGATGATGCCGTAAAAGCGGCAAACTTCAGGCATTTTTAGCGCGGGGCGGGGTTTTGCCCGTGATTTCCAGATAAGCTGAGTCGGGGCAAATATCGAGTTCATCTGACCAAGCAATTTGACCACGATCACCTATATGGGCGGTACGGAATAAAGCTTCGTCACGAAGCGGAGCAAAGACGCCGTAACCCACCTGATCTGAAAGATCAATGACTCCCTCAACGCCGTCAGCGTAGCGCACGCGTAATCGATATTCACTGAGCGGCTCAACTTTGACTGGTCGCACCACACAAGATAATCCTTCAAGTGAACTCGCGCCGCAACTGTCCTCACGAATGGACACCCGCCTTCGTCCGGCAGTCGCCCGAACGTGCTTTGTTTTTAACCACCGATGACACTGATGGCGCGGATGAACAGAAATTCAGTGACGAAGAGGGTTCCCCGCTAATCACCCACCACGGCGGGCAGGCTGCGAATAGACGCGAAAAAACTCCGGGAAAGGAAAATCATTCGCGTTGATTCGCGTCATTCGCGGGCAAAATCTGCTTTCCGTTCTTATTAGTGTCGATTCGTGGTTAAGAAGCGATTTCTTTGCACTGATCGCAGAAATATGGGAATATGGGTTTGCATGAAGACCACGATTGAACTACCCGAAACCCTTTTTCGTCGCGCCAAGAGTGCGGCAGCGCATGAAGGAGTAACGCTGAAACAACTCTTGACCGAAGCGCTGGAGTCGCGGCTGGATGCCGGAACTAACTTGCGCAATGGGAAGGCTGCTCGTCCAAAATGGATGCGTGCCTATGGGGCACTGCGACATTTGCGGCATGAGCGCAAGGCGATTGAGCGGGCTATCGAATCTGAATTCGAAAAAATCGAGCCCGAGGACCGATTGTGATTCTCGATACGAACGCACTTTCCGCTTTGCTGGACAAGGATTCGGCTTTGCTAGAAGTGATTCGACAATCGCGCGAGCTGGCTTTGCCAGTGATCGTAATAGGCGAATTCCGGTTTGGAATCGCGATTTCGAGGCGGCACGATCAGTATGAAACCTGGCTCGCACGAGATCTGTCTTTGTTTCGTGTGCTCCCCGTAATCGAGCAGACATCGGTGCATTACGCTGCGATTCGGTTGGAATTGAAGGCGAGCGGCTCTCCAATTCCCGCGAACGACGCGTGGATTGCCGCGCTCGCTCGACAGCATCGGATGCCAATCGTCAGCCGCGATATTCATTTTGATCGAGTCAAGAACGTCGAGCGGCTCCACTGGTCACCGGCGTGAGGTTGAATCTCAACGTCACCAAGCATTCAGCAGAGGACTAACCACGAATCGACACGAATGAACACTAATCTTAGGGAAGCAGAGGACCACGGATGGCGCAGGCCGAAGTGATCAGTGATCGGTGGAGCAGAAGTCCCCTTGTTAGAAAATCTGTGTGAATCTGCGCAATGGATTCGGCTTCGCTCACCACGGCGTCTGTGGAATGATCTCCGAATATCCGTGCTATCCGCGTCATCCGCGGTTCTCCCCTCTTTTGATTCGTGTCTATTCGTGTGAATTCGTGGTTACCTTATTTCTTATAGGCGGGAACCTCCGGTAACGCAGGCGGCAGCAAGCCTTCTTCCTCTTCCTCGTTCAACGGCACACCTGCGGGTGTGATGATGCGCGCGGTAACGAAGATGACGAGGTTCTTTTTGATGTGCTGATCGACATTGGCGCGAAAGGCGCGACCGACGAGCGGGATGTCCCCGATGATGGGGACCTTATCCTCGCTTTTCTGGACGTCTTCACGCATCAACCCACCAAGCACCACTGTTTGTCCGTCATAAACGGCCAAGTGACAGGTGATGGGCGTCAGGTAAGTGACAGCGGATTAGCGTCGGCAAGTCGAAGGGAATTGGTTAATGAGAAGGGATGAAAAAGTCGAGAGCAGAGACGCCGGCAGATGGTTGCGAAGTCGACCTCGATCAGGAACAAATCCGTTGCTACCGC
>WNFJ01031125.1_pt1 | contig 15859 bp, 15 predicted proteins | sample 5400461 | NCBI WGS metagenome assembly WNFJ01 (sample SAMN13153349, study PRJNA577476) | soil metagenome | isolation source: 115 cm saprolite on Douglas fir-dominated hillslope | place: USA:California | collected 2013-09-17 | reverse complement strand
GGCTATGGCCGGGCAGCCTTTTATTCATACGCTTATCCTGAACCATCAAATTTCAGTGGAGCACAATTGCGCGTGCCGGGAGCATTCTACGATCAACAATTGAAAGAGTTCGTGCTGACCTACGACGCGGTGCGACAAGCAGCAGATCCTGACCGAACGCTGATGGAATTTTTGCAAGAGACATACGTGGCTGCTGCCGACGGTGCGGGCTGGGATCGTGGGGCTCTCGAACGCGCCAACCCTGACAGGCGCGCACGCTAGACCAGCAGGCTATGTTTGCGACAACGGCCTGTTTACCTTCGCAGGATCAGGAGTTTAGATGTTTGCTCCTTAACCAGGATTCCATCGGGTGAACCCTGGCCGGACGTGAATGGCAGTCCAATTCGGACCGACCTTGGACCATGCCAGAAGCCAGTCTGCACTTCCCGTTTTTCGCCAATCCCGCGTCGCGGAGAAAAAACGCTTTTGGAGGGCTCGGTTGCACGCAAATGGGTGTATACTCTCGGCAGCCGAAAGGCCAAAGAGTCAATTCCAGCCAAGGGAGGAGACGATGTTTAGCCATGGGAGTCGGATCCTAGCCGTAGTCGCGGCTGTAGCGCTGTTTGCCGGCGTCCAATCGATTCGAGCGGCAGACTTTGCCGGCAGCGTTCAGGGCGTGGTCAAGAGTGCGTCCGGGGAAGCGCTTCCCGGAGCGTATGTCAAATTGATCAATCCAGAGCGGCGTCTGACGTTCATGGTCGTCAGTCAAGCGCAAGGCCGCTACACAATGAACAACCTGCCTCCGGGGGATTACACGGTGCAGGGTATCGGGAACGGCTTCCAGAGCAAGCCCACGCCGGTGGCTTTGACGGCCGGCAAGCCGGCGACGGCCGATGTGTCGCTGACCGATAAGCAAGGTGATGTGATCGCGAATGGATGGATTCGGACGCCGGGGCGCGTAGCCGGCAACGAGCTGGATGCAGATTTTGCGCCGCCGAAGCTCCCGGAGGGAGAAGGCAAAGCGATTGTGGAAGCGACCGGCTGACGCAAATGAGATGGACCCACAACAATTGGGAGCAAAAGATCGCCTGGATGCGAGAACGCATCCATGAAAGACCCGGCACCATAGATTTGACCGACCAGGAAGCGAAGACCGTGGTGGATTATCTGGCGGCGAATTTTTCAGACACCACCCCGAAGGCCGATCCCAACGGCCGCCTGTCGAGAACCCTGCTGCAGGGCGCCGCCGCCCGCTATATCGCGGTGGACTTCGCGGTACCGAATCCCGACGCGGCACTTCACGACATCGCGGTGGATTCCCAGGGCGTCGCCTGGGTGAACCAGCTCAACGTATACAGCCTGGGAAAATTCGATCCGAAAACGTATGAATACTCCCAGGTTCGTCCGCCCGCCGGCGACGTGCAAGTCGGCGTTCTCAATCACATGGGTCCGCCGACGCGAAGCGCCACCGGGGACGCGATCTGGATGTCCGAGGTCGGTGCCAACCGCCGCTGGTTGCAGTTCGACCCCAAGTACAATGAGTTCACCGCCTATCCGGCGCTTCTCAAGGGTCAGCTCAACGGCAACAGCATGCGAGCCGATCCGAACGGGAAGATGGTCTGGTCGACTGCCGGTACCCGGATCGTGGGATTGAATATCGAAACCAAGCAGTTCGTCGCCTATGACATTCCTCACTTCCTCGAGACCAAGAGGAACCCGGGCGCTTACGGGATAGATGTCGCGGGCGATGGAAGGGTTTGGTTCGTCGAGCGGGAAGCGAACAAGATCGGCCGGCTGGACCCTGCTACCGGAAAGATCGACGAGTTCAAGACCCCCGGGGTCGACGTTCCGCGCCGGATGGGAGCGGATTGGGAGGGCAATATCTGGATCGGCTTCCATGAGACCGGGAAGCTCGTGAAGTTCGATCAGAAGACCGCCCAAATGACCATCTACCAACCTCCGACCGAGAACAACGGCGCCTATCACGTGGTCGCCGATCCGAAGCACAAGGTGCTGTGGTTGACCGAACAGACGGCGGACAAGATCGCCCGCTTCGATCCCAAGACGGAAACGTGGACGGAGTTCTCGCTGCCGATCGTGGAGTCGGATGCGAGAAGGATCGAGCTCGATCCATCCAACCCGAACCGCATCTGGTGGTCGGGCGACACCTCGAGCCATTTGGGCTACATCGAGGTGCTCGACGAGTAGGAAGGCAATCGGGCATGGCGGAGGGCAAGCGAGCTCGAGTCGTCCGCCATGCCTTAATCCAGGGGCTGTATGCGCACCCCCTCCCTCCCTTCCCTCCCCCGCAAGCGGGGGAAGGGAGGCGGCACCACGTACCAGACGGAAATCGGGTCTGTGGAATTGTCAATCCAGGTTCTCCGGTCGTGCGCATACGGCTCCGGCATTCCGTATTCGATCCACTGATCCGTTCGGGGATTGCGCCGGAGGTGCTGCGGCGTCACCGTCACCACGCTTGACCAGTAGCGGCAGGGTGCGAAACCCGGCGACCCGCCCGTTCAGCAGGCGGACAAATACGGACTGGTCATCAACCTCAAGATCGCCAAGGCGCTCGCGCTCACCATGCTGTCGAACTTGCTCGCCATCGCCGACGAGGTCATCGCGTGAAACGCCGGCGATTCATTGTGCTTCTCGGCAGCGCGGCTGCGGCTTGGCCGCTCGCTGCAAGGGCACAGCAGCTGATCGGTGCTTGGCGGGCCACCAATGAATGTTTTCTCGCCGCCTTTCTTCTGGCTGAAGGCGGGCGCGTCCGGGCTGCCTATCTGTCCGGCGAGCGCGATGACAATGCCGCTTGGACATGGGACGGCAGCACGCTGAGGATCACATCGTCGACCTTCCCCTTGGACCGTTTCACCGGACATTTGACGAATGATCATGTTGAAGCTGATTACGTCTGGCACGATTTGCAAAAGGACGAGCTAAACCGGCAAACCTGCGTCTTCGAAAAGTTCACTCCTTCGGGACGCCAGACATTCCTACCCGCGCCGACGAGGTGATCGAATAATCAAGAGGCTACCAGGGGGATACCCGTGAATCTTCCACGCCGTCATTTTCTGAAACTCGCCGGGGCCGCGGCCGCCGCATCCTTCATGGCTCCGTCCCATGGCGACGCCAGGCCATCGGCGATTTCGGACTCCGCATGGAAGGACCTCTCCGCCAAGGTGAAAGGCGGCGTGCTGAGGCCGGGCGATCCCGGTTTCGCCGCGCTCGCCCGGCCGCAGAACCTGCGCTACCAAGGCATCGCCCCCATCGCGATTGCCCGGCCCCGCGACGCGGCTGAGACGATCGCTGCCATCGCCTGGGCGCGCGCGACCGGGACCCCGATGGTGCTGCGCTCCGGCGGCCATAGCTACGCCGGATGCAGCACTGTGGCAGGCCTCGTCATCCATACCGGCCGCATGCGCGACGTGCGCCATCTCGGCGACGGCATCGTCGAAATCGCAGGTGGCGCCCTCAATGGCGACGTCTACCGCGTCCTTGCCGGCGCGAAGGCCGAGATCGGCGGAGATGGGCTGGCCGCGACGCATGGCCGCTGCATGGGCGTCGGAGTGAGCGGCTTTCTGCTCGGCGGCGGCATCGGTTTCGCCATGCGCGACCGCGGGCTCGGCTGCGACCTTGTGCAAGGGATCGAGGTCGCGTTGCCCGACGGGCGGGTCGTGCGCGCGTCGGACAACGAGAACGCCGACCTGTTCTGGGCCCTGCGCGGTGGCGGCGGCGGGAATCTCGGTGTGGCGCTGCGCTTTACGTTACGCGCCGTGCAGGCCGAGCCGATGACCAGCTTCAAGCTCGCCTGGCACCGCAAGGTCGAGGACGTTTTTTTCCGCCTCGCGCGCAGCCTCGAGAGTGCGCCCGAGCGGATGGGAACCAAGCTGTCGGTCGAGGCGACCCGCAAGGGCAGCACCCACCCGAACACGCTGAAGCTCATGGGACAGTTGCGCGGCCCGCACGACGAGATGCGCGCCATCCTCGACCCGGCCTTCGCGGTCGCGGCCCCGAGCACGTCGAGCGTGCAGACGACGCCCTATTGGCAAGCCCAGAAATTCCTCAGCGAGGAAGGCCCGCCGGCGCGCTATCAGGAAACTTCGCGATATTGCGGCACGCTGAACGAACGGATCGTCGAAGAGGTGTTCCGCCGCGTTCGCGCGTGGCCCGGCACGCACGCGGACGCGGTGTTCAAGATGTTCCATGTGGGAGGCCGTATCCGGACCGTCCCCGCCGCGGCCACCGCCTATGTCCATCGCCAGGCCGAATGGCTCACCGGCACCGAACTGAACTGGACGGCCGCGGACAAAGCCGCCGTGGTGGAGGCCAACCTCGCCTGGCAACGGGATTTCCATGAAGCCTGCACCGTCCTGATGCCGGAAGGCGGCAGCTATCAGAACTTCACCGATCCCGGGCTCGCCGACCCCGCCACCACCTATTACGCGGCCAATCTTGGCCGGCTGCGAGAGATCAAGCGCCGCGTCGACCCCGACGGCATCTTCTCGCCGCCGCGGCGGCAGGGGATCGACCCCGCGACTTGAGGCCCATTCTCGGGGGATTTTCACTCGCGGCGCAACCGCGTGGGCAAAATTGCTCGGCTCAGCACGATCATGATCGCGGTGCCGGCAATTTTGCCCACCCCACGCTCCCGCCCGGCTAGTTTTCGCTGCCCGCGCCGGTGAGCGCCATCGCCTCGTTGGCCGCCTTCACCACGTCGGGCGGCAGCGCGAAGGCGCTTTGCAAGAGCCGGGCGATCTTGTCGCCGTCGACTTCGGCAATCTCGAGATGTTGCCGGTCGGCTTCGGCGATGAAGGCGGGATCGTTCATGGTTTCATGGAAGGCCTTGCGCAACGCGGCCACGGTTGCCGGCGGCGTGCCGGGCGGCGCCAGGATCGGACGATCCATTTCCATCCGATACCAGTAGGCCTACCGAGCTACCGCACGTTTTGGCTGCGAATCACTCATAATATCTGGAAGACAGCTTGGGGTTCGAAGTTATGCTTCTGGAAGGCTCGGTGGAAAGGAAGCAAACACGGGTCTTGGAGATGCTTCATGTTGCAGACTGAATACCTTCTCAATCACATCGACGCCCTCTTGCGTCTTTCTCACGATGTTAAAGACCGAGCGGTGTCTTCAAAGCTTCGGGAAATAGCAGACGAGTTTCGGATTATGGTTTGCGTGGCAGATATCACCGATTTGGCGGCAGCGCTGAACAAAAATGCCGTTCCTCTAGCTCCCGATTTGATTGGCGCGGGCGCTGTCTCAAGTCGGACGCTCGGGGTGGCGAGAGAGGATACTACAGATCAACCGTTGCGGTTCATCCAGGCGAAATACGCGGCATTAAACTGCGCCTTGGTTTGTTCAAAGGTCGGCGCGCCGTAGCCTTCTCGCCGGTTAGATCGAAGCTCACGTTCCCCCTCGGGGACGGAAAGGCTCACAGGGAGTTCTTAGCCGCTGTACCCCGGAAAGCGGCTGTATTTTTGTACGCAGCGACCGGCAGGTCAGGTCAGCTCACTGCCAGGGAGACATCGCGCCCGTGGTGCGGCGTCAAATCTCCTTGAAGCGATAGCCGACACCGTACAGCGTATCGATCATATCAAATTCGTCATCGGTGGACTTAAACTTCTTGCGCAGCCGTTTGATGTGGCTGTCGATGGTGCGGTCGTCGACATAGACTTGATCGTCGTAGGCCGCGTCCATCAGGGCGTTGCGGCTCTTGAGGACGCCAGGGCGGCTGACCAGCGCCTGCAGGATGAGGAACTCGGTGACCGTCAGGATAACGGGCTCGTTCTTCCAGGTACAGGCATGACGCTCAGGGTCCATGCGAAGTTGGCCACACTCGATCGTCTTAACGTGGGTCTCCCTTGGCGCGGCGTCGTCCTTGGGTGTGCGGCGGCGTAGCACTGCCTTTACGCGCTCGACGAGAAGCCGCTGCGAGAACGGCTTGCGAATGAAATCGTCGGCGCCCATCTTGAGACCGAACAACTCGTCGATCTCATCTTCCCTCGAGGTGATGAAAATTACCGGCACGTCGGACTTCTGACGCAGACGGCGTAGCGTTTCCATCCCGTCCATGCGCGGCATCTTGATGTCGAGGATGGCTAGATCCGGCGGGCTGGTCTTGAATCCGTCGAGCGCCGAAGCTCCGTCCGAATAGGTCATGATTCGATAGCCTTCGGTCTCGAGCGCGATCGAGACGGAGGTCAAAATATTGCTGTCGTCGTCGACCAGAGCGATGGTTGGCATGATGCCCCCTGTTCCCTGACGGTCACCCGGAACCTTGAGAGGCACAAAGCTGGGCCGAAGTGTGACGGTTCCTCGACCAAGCAGTGGTTCTTCAAACGCTTTCAAACCAGGGAAGTGACCAAGCGGCCTCGCGCTCCGATCGTGGATTGCGCGCGCCCGATCAATATGGCTGCTTTGCCCCCGACTCCGGAGGTACGAGGACGGGGTTGGCACGACCGAGTCGTGCCATGAACGGACTCTCGCAGTGCAAAAAAGCGCTGGGGAGTCGCTAAGGTATGCATCAGCCGTCGGGCGTCAGTTCCCGGCCCTTGGTTTCCGGAAGCAGCAGGGCCGCGACGATGAGGAGCCCGTAGGCAATCACGGCGAACACTCCGATCGACTGGCCAAGCGGGAGTGTTGCGCTCAAGAGACCGACGAACATCGGGTTGAGCGCCGCGATGCCGCGCCCGAAATTATACGCGAAACCTTGCCCCGAGCCGCGTATTCGCGTCGGAAAGTTTTCTGTCAAGAAGGCACCCATGCCTGAGAAGATACCGGAAGCAAAAAAGCCAAGGGGAAAGCCAAGGATCAACATCAGCGTGTCGTTGATGGGTAGTTGCGTATAGACGAACACGGTAATGACAGAGCACGCGGCATACAGGATGAAGTTGGCCCGCCGGCCAATTTTGTCAGCGAGGTATGCACTGACCAAATATCCGACAAAGGAACCAATAATGATGACTGCGATGTAGCCGCCGGTCCCAATGATGGATAGCTTGCGCTCGACCTTGAGATATGTCGGCAACCATGTGGTGATCGCGTAGTAGCCGCCCTGCGCCCCGGTAGTGAGCAGCGAAGTCAAAATCGTCGTCTTGATGATCGCGGGCGAGAAGATTTCGAGCGCGCTTGCCCTGGGAACTCCCGCGATTATTCTTTTCTGTGCAGCCTTGAACACCGGCGGCTCATCGATAAATCGTCGCGCGAAAAACACCAACAACGCCGGAAGCGCGCCCGCCCAAAACAATGCTCGCCAAGCTGCGTCCTGCGGTAGCAGTGTGAAGAGTGTCGTGGAGAGGATCGCGGCGACCGCCCAGCCAATGGCCCAGCCGCTCTGCACGCTGCCGACGGCCTTGCCGCGATGCTGCGCCCGGATCACCTCGCCCATCAGCACGGCGCCCGCCGCCCATTCGCCCCCGAAACCGAGGCCCATGAGACCGCGCAGCACGAGTAGCTGTTGGTAACTCTGGGCAAAGCCGCATAGGAAGGTAAAGAATGCGAACCAGACGACGGTTATCTGCAATGTACGCACCCGTCCGAACCTGTCTGCCAACATTCCGGCGAACCAACCGCCGAATGCCGACGTGAGCAGCGTCACTGTGCCAATAAAGCCGGCATCCGCGTTGGTAATCGAAAAAGCCGCGATGATCGCCGGGATCGCGAAGGTAAGTATTTGCACGTCCAAAGCGTCGAGCGCCCAGCCGCCGAAGCAGGCCCAAAATGTACGTTTCTCGGCTGGCGTAAGCTCGCCGTACCAGCCCGTGGGAGTCACGTCATCTTGCGTGCCTACGATTGCCATTATTTATTTTCCCCTCGAAGCGTTGCTTCGCACCTCGCAGCCACAGTCCGGCATCGGGCCATCGATTGTTTTTGACATTAAGCCATATTGTCCGGATCGGGGTCACAACCGGTAAACCTCAGAGCGAGCATAAGATGTCCGGTCTGCCCCGAAAGCCGACATTGCTGGCGGGTCTAGCGCCGGACCCATGCCTTCCGTGTCGACGGCAGATGCAAGGCCGTGATTTCAAGCTGGCAAACAGGGGCTTCGAATCATGCGTTACGAACTCACTGACCATGAATGGGCTGCCACCAGGCCGATGTTGCGAAACAAACCGCGCGGCATACTGCGTGTGAACGACCGACGCGTTAATGAGTCCACCCTAGTTCTCGTTGGCGGCGCCGGTCAGGGCCATCGCCTCGTTGGCGGCCTTCACGACGTCGGGTGGCAGCGCGGAGGCGCTTTGCAAGAGCCGGGCGATCTTGTCGCCGTCGACTTCGGCAATCTCGAGATGTTGCCGGTCGGCTTCGGCGATGAAGGCGGAATCGTTCATGGTTTCATGGAAGGCCTTGCGCAACGCGGCCACGGTTGCCGGCGGCGTGCCGGGCGGCGCCAGGATCGGACGGTCCATTTCCATCGGCGCCAGGATGAGCTGCAGGACGTCCTTGGTGCGCTGGTCCTTGGCGAACTCGATCAGCGCCGGGGAATCGGGAAATTCGCCGTCGCGCTCGAGCGCGATCTGGATGGGCACCGCGACCTTCTTCTGCGGAAACCAGGCCGGACGCGTCGACTTGATCGAGGAAATCAGCCCGCCGCAGCGGCCATGCACCTCGCCCCGCTCCATCGCCAGATAGACGTCGTTGCCGCCCTTGTAGCCCGAAATCACCTTGATGCGGGTGCCGAACAGCTTGTTGAGCATGGCCGGCATGGTCTCCATCTGCGAGCCCGCCCCGGTACCGCCGACGATGAACTCCTTGTCGAACAGGTCCTGCCAGGTCGTGATCCCCGACGCGGTCCAGGACACGCAGATGCCGGTTGCCGCATTGATGCTGCCGATCCAGTTCATTTGCCGGGAATCGAAGTTCGCGCCCTTGATGCCGTAGAGCGGCGCGAACGGCACGCTCGAATGCACGAGCCCGATCGTGGTGCCGTCCTTGGGGGCGACGCTCTGCAAATAGAGCATCGCCCGGATGCCGCCGGCACCAGGCATGTTTTGCACGATGATGTGCGGATTGCCCGGAATGTGCTTGCTGAAATACGGCGCGAAGGCGAGCGCATAGGCGGAATAGCCGCCGCCCGCGCCGGCGCTGAGGATCCAGTTGATCTGCTTGCCCTTGTAGAAATCGGCAATCTGGTCCGCGCGCGCCGCGCTTGAGCCGAGCGCGAGCGCCAGCATCGCGGCACCGGCGAATGTGGGCAACCTACCGCGCATCATCGCTCTCCTCCCGGTTCCGGTGCGTGCCACCCACTGTGGTCTTTTAGAGCGGATTCTGGTGAAGTGGAACCGCTTTACGGCGCCGGTCATCCTCAAGTGTCATCCCCGCGAAGGCGGGGATCGAGTAACCCCAGCAATGCTGCGGAGTACTGGGTCCCCGCCTTCGCGGCGACGACAGGCTCGTGTTTGATTCCATGCGAACGAAACCCGCTTAGTCCGCCATCACGTCGATCAGTATGCCGTCCGGATCCGCCAGGCAATGTTGACCGAGCGAGCAGCTGCGCGTGAACAGCTTCTCCAGCGCGGCGCCTTCCTGGCCCGTGCCGACGGGCGCAGGCGCCAGCCGGGGATTGTCATCCGCGATCCGCTTGACGTCGGCCTTGAAGGTTTCCACGCTTTCCACCTTGAAGCCGATATGATCCATGCCCGGCGTGATGATGCCGGTGGCGTCGTAGTCGGTGATGTCCCACGGCATGATGACCAGCGTCACGTGCCCGTCGGTCAGATAATGGTTGGCGTCGCCGGCTTGCTTGTCCACATTGCTCGGCGCAAGCTCGAAAACGTCGCGATAGAATTCCGCCATCGCATCAGGCCGCATGGTGCGCATCGCCACGTGGTTGATGTGCCGCGGATTGGCCTTGCCGTCGTTTTCCACATAGACCGACGTGCGGTTGGCCATGTCCTTCTGCGAGATGTCGAACACATTGCCATCCGGGTCATGGGTGGTGATGCCGGCGAATGGACGGTTCGATGGGCGCTTGAGCCACTTCACGGTCGGATATTTCCTGCGCATGCGCTCGAACACCGTCTCGCAATCATCGACCTGGATGCCGAAGTGATCGAGGCCGGCGGAGCGCCCGGCCCGGCGCGGATTGATATTGAGCCCGACATAGCCGTCGCCCACCGTCACCGCCCGGCCGGGGCGGGTCTTGGCCGAGGTCTGCATGCCGAACACCGCCTCGTAGAACTGCGCGAGCTGCGCGTAATTGTCGCTGACAATGGCGACGTGATTGATTTTCGAAAACATGGCAATCTCCGTGTCGGCTCAATCCGGTTTTCTTGGGCAGCGGGCTTGTGGCTGATATCGCAGAAGCTTGCCCGATTTTCCAGGTGAAGGCGACAGGAATCCGCCGCAAGGAATGCGCCGCAAAGCCGCCCCAGCACGGATTGATCGGGAGCACCGGCAGGCGTGGCGTTTCACGCTTGACCTCCTCGCGGCAATTCGATCTTTTGGATGCGAGTTTGCCGCTGGAGAGAACCGATGGCCCACGCTCCGTCGTCTTGGCGTACGCCGTTTCTGGCCCTGTTGTTGCTGGCCCTCTTGGGCATCTGCTCGGCAGCGCTTTCGGCGCAGCCAGCTGCCGCGCAAACGGTCGAGCAGTTCTACAAGGGACGCACGCTCACCCTCTATGTCGCGAGCGCTCCGGGCGGCATCAATGACCTGACCGCCCGGCTCATCGCCAAGCACATGCCGAATTTCCTGGCCGGCAAACCAACCATCGTGGTGCAGAATCTCTCCGGCGCGAACGGCCTTGCGCTCGCCAACCGTCTCTACGTCAATGCCGAAAAGGACGGCTCGGTGATCGGGATCCTGGAACGCGCCACGCCCCAGCTCGCCGTGCAAGGCGATCCCAATGTCAAGTTCGATCCGCTGAAACTGACCTGGCTCGGCAGCGTGTCATCCTACGCCAATGATGCGTATTTGCTGCAGGTCAATACGAGCTTCCCGGCAAAAACCGTCGCCGACCTCAAGAAGCCCGGCGCTCCCGCCCGGCTCGGGACCACCGGCGCAGGCGCGACCAATCTGATCTTCTCGATCATTTCCCGGGACGTTCTCGGCTTCAACGTGCAGATCGTGCGCGGCTATGCGGGCGCGGCGGCCGTTTTCCTGGCGCAGCAGCGAGGGGAAGTCGATGGGCAGATCAATGGGCTCAGCGCGCTCAAGGCCGGCCAGAGGTCGCTCTGGGACGCCGGCGCCTTTCGCCCGCTGGTGGCGTTCAGCCGGACCACGCGCTTGCCCGAGCTGCCGGAGGTGCCGATCGCGCGCGAGCTGACCAAGGATCCCAAGGCCCTGTCGCTGATCTCCTTCGCCGAGGCGCCCTTCTTCATCGCGTTGCCGATCGCCGCACCGCCCGATCTGCCGCCCGATCGCGCCAAGGCCCTGCAGACGGCGTTCATGGACATGAGCAGAGACCCGGCATTCGTCGCCGATGCGCAAAAGCTCGGGCTCGATGTGAGCCCAATCGACGGCGACGCCGTGGTCAAGCTCATCGCCCAGATGGCCGCGACCCCCAAGGACGTGATCGCGCAATTCAACGAAATGGTCGCGCCGAAATAACGGGCTTCACGACCCGGACGGCGCGCTGTCGCCCTCCTGCCAGCGGCTGCGCAGCCAGAATGCGAACGAGACCGCCAGCACGGCCGCCAGGCCGTACCAGGTTATCGCGTATTGCAGATGATCGTCGGGCAGATTGACCTTGAGCGGCCCCGGGCGCGGCAGGCCCCCGGGCGGCACAGGGCTTTCCAGCTCGATGAAGAAGGGCGCCACCTCGCCCCAATTCTTGGCGCGGGCGATGGCTAGCGGATCACGCACGAACCACAGGTTATGGCCGGGATCCGCTTGCGGCGTGAACCATCCGGGCTGCTCCGGCCAACGCAGGACGCCGACCATGTCGAGCCGAGCCCCGACCTCGGCGGCGGCGCGCGTCGCCCGGTCCTGCCGGCCTTCCGGCACGAAGCCGCGGTCGACCACGACGAGGCCGCCGCCGGGAAGCCGCGCCGGCGCGAATACCCAATAGCCGGGCCCCGACACATCGGGACGGAAGGCCGAGCCGCTGGTAAAGATCAGCGCTTCCTCATGGGGCAGGATCTCGGCCGCGAATTGCACGCGGCGATATTCCTCCGCGCCCGGAACCAGACCCGGCCAGCGCTGGGGCGGCGGAAGCTCGGACGGCGCCGCGGCCAGGCGTTGGCTCAGCGTCTCGATGAGCCCTTCCTTCCAAGTCTTGCGCTCGAGCTGCCAGCTGCCAAGTCCGACCAGACCCGTGAACACGATCAGCGCCGCGATCCCGGGCCCCACCACGGCGGCGAGCCGGCGGCGCGGCCGCGGACCTGCGTTCACGGCGGGTCGCCGCTGAAAGGCCGGCCTTCGGCGGCCTGGTGATGATATTGCAGCGCGATCAAGAGACCCTTCATGGCCCGCAGCGGCCAAAGGGTCGTGATCAGGATCAAAGGTCCCCACAGGAGCGCATGCACCCAATAGGGCGGCTCATACAGCATTTCGACCACCAGGGCGGCTCCCACCACGATGAAGCCGGCGATGAGAATGATGAAGACCGCCGGGCCATCGCCGGAATCAGCAAAGGAATAGTCGAGCCCGCAGCGCTCGCAGCGCGGCGCCAGCGTCAGGAAGCCGTGGAACAGCCTGCCCTTGCCGCAGCGCGGGCAACGGCCGGAAAGGCCCCGACCGATCGGCAGATGCGATGCGGAGCGATCTTCATCGGCCATGTCGAGGGTCCAAAGCCGTCGAACCCTTCAGGCCGCGGCGTGTTCCGCGCCGGCTCCCCACACGTAGATGCAGGCAAACAGGAACAGCCACACCACGTCCACGAAGTGCCAATACCAAGCCGCAAACTCGAAGCCGAGATGCTGGGTGGGCGTGAATTGGCCCGCATAGGCGCGGATCAGACAAACGATCAGGAATGTCGATCCGATGATGACATGGGCGCCGTGAAAGCCGGTCGCCATGAAGAAGGTGGCGCCATAGATGTTGCCGCTGTAGTTGAAGGCGGCGTGGTAATATTCCCAGCCCTGCACGCAGGTGAAGGAAAGCCCGAGCGCGATGGTCAGGATCAGGCCCCATTTGAGGCCCTCCCGGTCATTCTCCAGCAGCGCGTGGTGTGCCCATGTGACCGTGGTGCCCGAGGTGAGCAGGATGAGCGTGTTGAGCAGCGGCAAATGCCAGGGGTCGAAGGTCTCGATGCCCTTGGGCGGCCATTGACCGCCAAGAAACTGATCGCGCACGATTTGGTGGACGTCGGCCGGGAACAGCGCGGTATTGAAGTAGGCCCAGAACCAGGCGACGAAGAACATCACCTCCGAGGCGATGAACAGGATCATCCCGTAGCGGTGGGAAATCTGCACCACGCGCGAGTGATGACCCTCGAAGGTCGCTTCGCGGGCGACATCGGTCCACCAACCGATCATGGTGTACATCATCCCCAGCGTGCCGGCGGCAAAAATCCACGGCGCGGCGGCGAACAAACGGTGCATCCAGGTTATGAGGCCGACCGCCATCAGGAACGCCGAGACGGCGCCGATCGCCGGCCATGGGCTCGGATCGACCAGATGATAGGCGTGGTGCGGCTTGGCGTGGGCATCGGCCATCGGACTCTTCTCCGTTTCTTACGTCTGACGTCGGGCGCGCCGCGCCGACCTTCTCGTATCAGCTCCGACCGGGAGCAAGAGTAGGACCAACCTCCACGCGCGGCTCAGACTGGCGCACCACATACATCGTGTAGGACAAGGTGATGCTGTCGAGGTCGTCCTGGTCGTGATCCTTGACCAATGCGGGATCCACGAAGAACACGACCGTCATGTCGCGCTTCTCGCCCGGCTTGAGCCGCTGCGCGGTGAAGCAGAAGCAGTTGATCTTGGAAAAATAGGCTCCGGCCGTCGGCGGCGTGACGTTGTAGGAAGCCTCGCCGACGGTCTCGCGGGCCGATTCATTGACCACCGTATAGCCCACGGTGACGACCTCGCCGATCTTGACCTCGATCGAAGTCTGGTCCGGCGCGAACCGCCACGGCAGGTTGCCGGCCACATTGGCGTCGAACCGTATCCTGACCTTGCGTTCCAGGACGTTCGCCGGCGCCAGCCTCGCGACCTGCGTGGTGCCTTGAAAGCCGGTGGCGCGGCAGAACCAGTTGTAGAACGGTACGGCAGCGTAAGCGGCGGCGACCATGGTCGCCGCGAACACGCCGCAGGCGGCCGCCACGGCAAGATCGCGGCGGCGCGGCGGCTTGGTGTCTCTGGGATTGCGGGCACTCATCGTGTCGGGCTCTTGATCGATCCCTCTGGCGATCTCTGCATCAATGTCGATCGCTGTATCAGCGATCACTAGGGCTGGTTCAACACGCCCGGTCCCTTCACCAGGGTGACGATATAGAACAAGATGGCCAGCGCGCCGAGCGCGACCGCAATCGCGATCGAGCGCGCACGCCGTTTGCGCTTCTGTTCCTCGGTGAGGACGATCCGTTCCGGCGTGTCGCCCATGTCATCACCCGAACCCTCCCGCCGTCCCATGGCCGAGGAGACCACCCCATACGCCCTCGACCAGGAGGACGGCGAAGAGAACGAAGAGGTAGAGGATCGAAAAGCCGAACAGCCGCCTGGCGAATCGCGCCGCGCGTGGGCCGGAGCCTTCGACCCACAGGCGCCACGCCAGTACCACCATCAAGCCGCCTGCGAGCAGCGCGGTCGCGCCATAGATCGCATCCGCATAGCCCAGGAGCCACGGCGCGGCGCCCACGGGGACCAACGCTAGCGAATAGAGCAGGATCTGGCGCCGCGTCTCTTCCGCCCCCGCCACTACCGGCAGCATGGGGATGCGGGCACGGGCATAGTCCGCGGTGCGATTAAGCGAGAGCGCCCAGAAGTGCGGCGGCGTCCAGAAGAAAACGAGGAGGAAGAGCAGGAGCGGCTCGACCCCGATGCTGCCGGTCGCGGCCGCCCAGCCGATCACGGGCGGCAAGGCGCCGGCCGCGCCGCCGATCACGATGTTCTGCGGCGTCGCCCGCTTGAGCCACATTGTGTAGATGACGATGTAGAAGAATATGGTGAAGGCGAGCAGCGCCGCCGCGAGCAAGCTCACCAGCAGGCCGAGCACGGCCACGGAGCCGGCCGCCAGCGTCATTCCGAAAGCCAGCGCCTCGCCCGGAGCGACACGGCCGCTCGGGATCGGCCGCCTTGCGGTGCGGGCCATCACCGCATCGATGTCGGCGTCAAACCACATATTGAGCGCGCCGGCGGCGCCGGCGCCGACCGCAATGCACAGGAGCGCGGTGAAGCCGATCACCGGATGAACATGCGCCGGCGCGACCACGAGCCCGACCAGCGCGGTGAATACGACCAGCGACATCACGCGCGGCTTCATCAGCGCGAGATAATCCCCGACACTGGCTTCGCTCACCAGGTGAATCGCGGCGAGCGAGCCGGGCGGCGGAAGATGATCGACGGCGGAAATATCGGTCACGGCTGATCTGGCTTACCTGATGAGCGGCAGTTCGCTGTACTGGTGGAACGGCGGCGGCGAAGACAGCGTCCATTCCAGCGTGGTCGCGCCGGCCCCCCAGGGATTGTCGGCCGCCCGCTGCTTGCGCATGAACGCCTGCGCCACGCCGAAGAAGAACACCAGCGTGCCAAATCCCGAAATGAAGGAGCCGACCGAGGAGACCATGTTCCATCCGGCGAATGCCTCGGGGTAGTCGGCGATGCGCCGCGGCATGCCGGCAAGCCCGAGGAAGTGCTGCGGGAAGAACGTGAGATTGACGCCCACAAAGGTGAGCCAGAAGTGGAGCTTGCCGATGGTCTCGTTGTACATGTAGCCGGTCATCTTCGGGAACCAATAGTACCAGCCCGCGAAGATGGTGAAGACCGCCCCC
>WNFJ01125203.1_pt1 | contig 15862 bp, 20 predicted proteins | sample 5400461 | NCBI WGS metagenome assembly WNFJ01 (sample SAMN13153349, study PRJNA577476) | soil metagenome | isolation source: 115 cm saprolite on Douglas fir-dominated hillslope | place: USA:California | collected 2013-09-17 | reverse complement strand
TGAACGTCGAGCCCGACGCCGTGGCCGGTGGAGTGGTTCATCTTCGCGCCCCCATCGGCACCCTCGAAGCCCTTCGTCGTCGTCCCGTAGCCCCGATCCACCAGGACGTGGCAAACGCCATGGTGGACGTCGCGCCCCGATGCCCCGGCCCGGATCGATTCGATCCCCGCGTCGAGCGCCTGCAAGACCGCCGCGTGCATGTTGCGGATCTCATCTGGAACCTCTCCCACTACGACCGTTCTCGTGAGATCGCCGTGGTAGTGGGTGTTCCGGCTCCCGGGAAAGATGTCGATGATGACGGGCGCATGCGCCCGGATCGGGCCCTCCCCGCGGTAATGAGGCATGGCGCATTCCGGGGAGCCGGCGATGATCATGTCCGGGCACACGAAGCCACGCTCGCCGAGGAGCAACGACGCGCGCGCGTAGAGGCGTTCTGAGGTCAGCGGCTTTTCATCGAGCCAGAGGATCCCGTCCCGGATATCGGCCTGTGCCAGCTGGCTCACCACCTCGACAACCGCCGCCTCCGCCGCCCGCTGCGAATCCTCGATGAAACCGGCCTCCGCCGAAGATTTGCGCCGCCGTTCCGCCTGGAACAGCCCCGCATCGACCTCGACCTCGAGGCCGGCCTCCCGCATCGCCTCGAGGTAGCCGGCCTGCAGCCGGGGCGAAACGCGGGCCGACTCGAGCTCGCGCTCGTGCAGCATCCTGGCCGCCAGGCGGGCGTAAGAGACATATTGGCCGGCGGCTTCGTAGCCCGCCTCTTCGAGCAGCAGCTTGCGGCTGGCCCTGCTCTGCACTCGCGCGCGCTCGATCTCGAGCGGGCTGGTCACCAGAACGTCGTCGCCATCGCCGAAACGGATGTACAGGCTCGTCTCGACCGCAAGGCCGGTGGCATAGATGAAGTCGGCGTCGGCATCGCCGCTGGGGATGAGGACGATCGGTTTCATCTAGTCGGAAGCGCCCTGCGCGCGCCCGGCGGCGGAAGTGCGCCCTGCGCGCGCCCGGCGATTGACCCCGGAGTGCCGTTCGATGGCGGTTGCGAAGAGGGAGGCCAGCGCGGCCGGCGCGAGCGAATCGACCTCCTCGGTGACCTGGGCGGCCAGCCGCTTGGGCAGTTGCTTGCGCAGCAGGTCAAGGTGCTGCTCATAGACGCTGCCCAGCGAGCGGTGGCCCGTGCGACCTTCCAGGTTCAGCTTCTCCTGCACCTCGTAGCCTCCGGTGTACGCCACCTCGTAGCCCAGGCCGCGCAGCTGAACCAGGTCGCGACGCAGCGTCCGTTCGGAGACTCCGGCGCGTTCGGCCAGCTCGAGGGGGTTGAGGCCTGGCTCAGAGATGACCACAGAAAGGATCCTGAGAAGGCGAACGAGCCGGCCGGCTCGATTCACGCCGCAGAGGCGTGGTTAGCCGATTTCTTCCCAGGAGGTCGCGTTGCCCTCGAACGGGTCGGGCTCGGCCTCCTCCTGGTTCCCCACCTTCTGGTGGAACCTGCTGGCGATCATCTGGTACGCCATCGCCTTGGGAATGCCGAGCTTGGTGAGCGACTTCACCTCGTCGGCCATGACCTTGTCTCGGGCAGCCTCGACTGCAGCCAGAACCTCTTCGATGGACGCCGTCTTCTTGGCCATTGGTAAGTGATGATACCCAAGCCAACCCGCTCTTAACCGCGCCTTAGACTTGTCTTCACTGCTTGCGGCGACGCGGGTGCGAGGGGGTTGGATGGCCACTGAGTACGCTTCGGACAAGATCAGGAACGTGGTCCTGCTGGGCCATTCCCACGACGGCAAGACCATGCTCGCCGAGGCGATGCTGTTTGCCTCGGGCACGATCCAGCGTATGGGCGCCCCCGACCAGGCGACCGCCACGACGGACTTCGAGCCCGAAGAGCAGAAGCGCAAGATCTCGATCAACCTCGGCGTGGCGTTCGCCGAGCACAACGGTTACAAGATCAACATCCTCGACGCCCCCGGGTTCTTCGACTTCGCGGGCCAGGTGCTCAGCGGCCTCCGGGTGGCCGAAGGCGCTGTCGTGGTGGTGGGCGCCGGCTCGCAGCTGGCCGTCGGAACCGAGGTCGCCTGGGAGCAGTGCAATCGAACCAACAAACCGCGAATTGTCGTGGTCAACAAGCTGGACAAGGAGAACTCGGACTTCTACGGCGCGGTCGCGGCGATGCGCGAGGTCCTCACACCACGCCCGTTTCCGCTGCACCTGCCGATCGGCTCGGAGCAGGACTTCCGCGGCATCGTCGACCTCCTTCACCTCAAAGCCTTCGTGACGACGGCCGACGGCAAGGGCGGTGAGGTCCCAGTCCCGGACGAGATGCAGAAGCTGGTCGAGCAGTATCGCGGGCAGCTGATCGAGGCCGCCGCAGAGAGCGACGACTCGCTGCTCGAGAAATACCTGGACGCCGGCACCTTGAGCGAGGAAGAGATCCAGCGCGGCCTGCGCGAGGGAATCCTGGCCGGGAAGGTCGCGCCGGTGGTGTGCTGCTCGGCGACCAAGCTGCTGGGTGTTCGCACGCTGATGTCGACCATCGCGGAGCTGATGCCTCCACCCGACGTCGAGCCGGACAAGCCCGTGAAGGCGTTCGTGTTCAGCACCGGCGGAGACCAGTTCGGCCGCGTCAGTTATTTCAAGGTCGTGGCGGGAACGGTCAAAGCCGACGCGCATCTTCCAAACCTGAGCCGCGGCGGCGAGGAACGCCTCGCGCAGATCTTCTTTCCGCGCGGTAAGGAGCACATCGCCACCACGGAGGTGAGGGCCGGCGACATCGGCGCGGCGACGAAGCTGGCGCATACCTTGACCGGCGACACGCTCGGAATGAAGGACGGAGGGCCACTTCCGCCTCTCGACCTGCCGGGCCCTGCTTACACTCTCGCCATCACTCCGAAAGCCCGAGGGGACGAGGAGAAGATCTCGAGCGGGCTGGCTCGGCTGAGCGAAGAGGACCCGACCCTTCATGTGGAGCGCCTCGAAGAGACCAAGCAGTTGGTGATCGCAGGGCTTGGCGACGTCCACCTCGACGTCACGCTGGACAAGCTCAAGCGGAAGTACGGCGTCGAAGCGACCACCGAGGTGCCGCGCGTCGCCTACCGCGAGACCGTTTCGGGCCACAGCCGGGTCGAGGGCCGGCATGTCAAGCAATCGGGCGGTCACGGCCAGTACGGGATCTGCGTGATCGAGGTCGCCCCGACCAGGCGGGGCGATGGCTTCGTGTGGGAGGACAAGATCTTCGGTGGAGCGATTCCGCAGAACTTCCGCGTCTCCGTACAGAAAGGGATCGTGGACAACATGGCGAAGGGAGTGGTCGCCGGGTATCCGATGGTCGACGTCAAGGTGACCCTTGTGGACGGGAAGTTCCACCAGGTCGACTCCAACGACATGGCGTTCCAGATCGCGGGCTCGATGGCGATTCGCAAGGGCGCCCTGGATGCAGGTCCGGTGTTGCTCGAACCGGTCGTCGAGGCCGACATCCGGGTGCCTGAGAAGAACCTCGGCGCGATCATGTCCGACATCAACGGCCGGCGCGGCAAGATCCTCGGGACCGAGCCCGACGACGGCTACGAGAAAGTGCGCGCCACCGTGCCGGCGCACGAGATGTTGCGCTTCGCGCTGGACCTTCGTTCCATCACGCAGGGCCGCGGCACCTTCCAGCAGAAGTTCTCGCACTATGACGAGATGCCCGCCCACCTTGCCAAGGCGATCATCGAAGAGTTCCAGAAGCAGCACGAGGCCGCAGGCTGACGGCGGGCGGGCGGCGAGAGATCGGCGGCCGAGGTGGTCCCAGCCGAAGGAGACGCTAAGCACCGCAGCGCGCGCACCGTTGTGCGTAAGCGAGGAGCGCAAGCGTCGACGCCCGGATGGGGCCGCATCGGCCGCCTAGATCCGTCGATCCGCCCGCCGGCAGCCTGCTGCTGATTAAGCTTCGAGCGTGATCCTCGATTGAGCGCACCGAGCGCTCACGACGTCTGCGTGATCGGCGGCGGCGTGACCGGCGCGGGCGTCGCGCGCGACCTCTCGTTGCGAGGCCTGTCGGTGCTGCTGGTGGACAAGGGCGACTGGGGCGCCGGCACCACCGGCGGATCGAGCTGGATGATCCACGGAGGCCCGCGCTACCTCGAGTTCGACTGGGACACCACGCGACTGTCCACGCAGGACGCGGGATACATCGTTTCGATCGCGCGCAACCTCGTGTACAGAGTCGTCTTCCTCATCCCGGTGCTGCCGCACGACAGGAACAACATCGAGCGGATGGAGACGGCGATGGAGGTCTACGACCGCTTCCAGCCGCTCAAAAAGGCTCACCCCCATCGGCGATTGACGGCCGAGGAGGCGCTGCAGGCAGAACCTGGGCTCACGCGCGAGCTGATCGGCGCGGTGACTATGGAAGAGTGGGGCGTCGACCCTTACCGCCTCGTCTACGCAAACGTAGAGGATGCCGTGGCGCATGGCGCGCGCGCGCTCAACCACACGAAGGTCATCGACCTGGTTCGCGATGGCGGAAAGGTGATCGGTGTTCGCTACCGCGGGTCCGATGGCGCGATGTCCGAAGCTCGTGCGCGCGTGGTCGTGAACGCGACGGGTCCGTGGTCGCCACAGGTGAGCGGGTTGGCGGGACTGGACGTTCAGCTTCGACCGGCCAAAGGCATTCATATCGTCTATCCGCATCGCATCTCGAACTTCGCCATCAGCGCCGAGTCGGTGGATGGCCGCGACCTCCTGATGGTCTCGCACGCGGGGTTCACCCTGCTCGGGACCACCGACGACGACTTCTATGGAGATCTCGACTCTGTCGACGTGCTCGAGGACGAGGTCGACTACCTGCTCCAGGCTTTCGAGCGCGTGTTTCCTTCGATCAGGGATTACCGGCCGGTGCGCACGACGACGGGGGTCCGGCCCACATTGTTCAAGTGGCGGCGCTACGAGGACGAGCTGTCGCGGAAATTCGAGGTGATCGACCACGCGGCGCAAGGCGTCGAAGGCTTTGTGACCATCGCCGGCGGAAAGCTGTCGATGTACCGCCTCATGGCCGAACAGACGTCCGACGCGGTGTGCCGCAAGCTCGGACACCAGGCCGCATGCACGACGGCGACGACTCCTCTCCCCGGCAACGAATCGGACATGGAACCAGCCGGCGACCTGGCTCGCCGCTGCGGCATACCGGCGCTCGCGGCGGTCAAGCTCCAGAGCCGTCACGGCTCGCACGCCGCCAAGGTCATGGACGGCGGCCGCGCCGGGCGCCTCGTCTGCCGATGCGAGCCGATCACCGAAGCAGAGCTCGCCTACTCGGCGCGCCAGGAGCAGGTGCGCTCGCTTGCCGATGCGTTCAGGCGCGTAGGCCTGGCGGCGGGCCCATGCGCCGGCGCCGCTTGCGTTCTGCGCGCAGCCGAGGTCATCGGTGCCGAGCTCGGGTGGAGCGCAGCTCAGCGATTCGAGGCGGTCCGCGAGTTCGTCCGAGGCGCGTGGTTGGGACGAGCGCCGGTGATGGGTCAGGCGGGATGGGCACAGGAAGAGCTGGCCCAGGGTGCGATGCGGGGGCTCTTCAACTAGCGATGGGCCGCACCGACTCGCTGGCGAAGCTCGCACTGGCGTATGGCCTGCACCTCGCACGCCGGCGCCTCAGCCGCCCCCGGTCGCAGCTCGAGGAGCTCTTCGAGACTTACGCGCCCGATGGAATTCGCGCACTGCAGACGGCGGAGCGCGAGCGCCATCCACACCTGGTCGGCTGCATCAACTGCGGCCTTTGCGCTCTCGCCGCTGGACGCATCGGGAAGACGCGGCTTCCAGATCTCGCCACTTCATACATGCGCCTCTACGCGCGCTTGGGCGACGCATCCTCCGATATCACCGGAGATGCGCCGGACCTCGCGGCTGCTGCCGCAGCCTGCCCGGTCGGCGTGCCGCTGTCCGAGGTGGCGGCAATCGTGCGTCGCATGAGCGTCGGCTGAGTCCGCGGAGCGACTCGCCAGGCCGATACTCCGATCCGGATCAAGGGTTGATCCGCTTGAGATGAGCCCTGGAAGCGCGGTGAGGGCGAATCGCCATGATCCATGCGCCCTTCCAGCGATGGCGAAGACCGCAACCCGCCGGGGGCTTTCGGCTCGCCTTCCGATCGCGGTGGCTACAGGCGGCCGGCGACAGGGGGTTGCGAGTTATCCACATTCTGTATACAGTCTGGGGACATCACACAACATCTAGCGCCAATGGTCAATAGGCTTCTTCGCCGGCTACGACGCTGGACGGCGGTGGAATCGGTCCTGGCTCGGATCGCGGGGCAGTTCACGACCTGGCCGGCCGACGACTTTGGAAAGTTCGTCAGTGCCTCCATCGGCACGGGAATGGCCGGTGCCGTCGCCGCCCTGCCGCCGCCCACCGAACCGTTGAGGCCCGGCCCACCAACGTCGATTGCCCCCGCTACATTCGAGATGCGCTTCATGAATCTGCACTCTGAAGGACGGTTCGACGAGATGTGGGAAATGCTCGCCGAAGACGCGCAGCGCGCCTGGGGCGGACGAGAAACATTCATGCGAGACATGCCGCGCCTCGACGATGATGTCGAGCTCCTCGACATGCAGGTCGTCAGCGTGAAAGTCGTCGAGGAGTGGATCGATCAAGCACATCAACGCGCTTACAACAACGTCGCGCGAATGGTGATGCGCTATCGCGTCCGGCAGCAGTGGCGAGAATGGACATTCGATCGACAGGTCCACCTCGTGCCGGCGGCCGGGGGATGGCGAACATTGTGTTATCCGACAAGAGTCAGAACTGCGGTGGGGCGCTGATATAGTGGGTTGCAAGCGATGCTTCAAGAAACGATTGAAGAGCAGCAGCGTGACCTGCGCTGGCATCGGAGACGACAGCGCAAGATGACGCCGCGCCGCCTGCTCCAGGAGTCGGATGAGCTTCTTTTCTGGGTCGAGGAATGCCTCGTGCAGGAAATTCGCATCGTTCCTGGATGGTTGGTCGCCCGGCTGATGGTGGTCCTGCGAAACGCACATCCAGAGCTGCCTGGACGCCTCGGTCGCGAGCGCCGGCCTGAGCAGGTGATGGAGATCATCTACGACGCACAGGCGGCGCTGATGACGCAATCATGCAAGAACCGCGGTCCGGCCGAGGTGATCCCGCTGTTCGCTCGCGCCCGCGAACGAATGCTCAGAGAAGCCGCCACCGTCTAGCTGTATTCAGCGGTGCGGATCGATCTTCATCTGCACTCGCGCTACTCGCATGACGGCCAGAGCACTCTCCAGGAACTCATAGCGCGCTGCGCCGAATGCGGCCTGGACCGCATTGCATTGACGGATCACAACACCATCGACGGAGCGATTGCGCTGGCCGAGCTCGCACCTGACCTCGCGATCGTCGGCGAAGAGGCTAAGACGCGTGAGGGTGAGGTGATCGGATTATTCATCACGCGGCGGATTCCACCGTACCTGCCGGCGGAACATGTGATGGACATGATTCACGAGATGGGCGGGCTCACCTACGTGCCGCATCCCCTCGACCGCCATCGCTCGAACTTCACGGTGGAACGCATGGTGGCGCTCGCGGATCGGATCGACATCATCGAGGCGTACAACGCGTGGTGTGAACCTGCGGAAAACCAGGCGGCGGCGCGGCTAGCTGTAGAGCTGGGGAAGGTCGCGGCAACAGGATCCGACGCGCATGCCGCGAGCGAGCTCGGCCGCAGCTGGATGGAGATCGAGGACTTCACGAGCCCGCGGGACTTCCTGGAGAAGCTCCGGCATGCACGCCACGTGGTCACCGCCAGCAGCGGTACGGGTCGGCGTGCCTGAGCAGCCAGGAGATCTCCTCGTAGCCGGCTCGGTAGCCCTTGACACGCGCGACGGCCCTTTTGGCAAGGTCGATCAAACGCTGGGCGGGTCCGCCGTGTACTTCGCGCTCGCCGCTAGCCTGGTCCGCCCGGTGAAGGTCGTGGCACCCGTCGGAGTGGATGGGGCCAAGCGTGTGGCACAGGCGTTCAGCGGCCACACGATCGACGTCGAGATGCTCCAGATTCTCGAGGCTCCGACTTACCGCTGGCGGGCACACCAGGAGCACGGCCGCAACATCGAGCTTGGAAGCAGCGATGACATTTACGACAGCTGGTCGCCGGTTGTGCCGCCGAACTTCGCCGGATGGGCATTCGTAGGATCAATGCGGCCGGATCGTCAGGCGCAGCTCATGGCAGTCCTGGGCAGCGCTCAGCTTCTCGCAGCCGACGCCATGCTCTCGTACGTGCAGGCGCGACCTCCTGAGGTCAGGGATGTCCTGCGGAGGGCGGGTTGGTTTTTCTGCAATGAAGAGGAGTTCATGGCCCTGGGGGGCAAAGACCCCGAGGAGTTTCGGCGTCAATGGTGGCTCCAGGGTCTGGTGATCAAAGGCGGAGTCCACGGAGTCGCCGCTTACACGGAATATGGAGTTGTGAGGGTGCCTGCCATCACCGACCCGCCGGTGGTTGACACCACGGGCGCGGGCGACGCGCTCGCGGGTGGAATGCTTGCACGATGGTTGAGCACGGGCGGCGAGCCGAGTGGTTTGCAGGATGCAATGGTGTGGGGCGTGGCTTGCGCATCCATCACGATCGGATCGATCGGCGTGAAAGGAATCGCAAAGGCAACGCCGGTGGAATTGGCCGAGCGTGTGGCTGAGGTGGAGGAATGCCTGCGCCGCGAATCGTGATCATCAGCGGCGACCTGGTCGAGCAGGACGTCGACGCGATTGTCAACGCAGCCAACAACGACCTCGTGCTTGGTGCAGGCGTTGCCGGCGCGATTCGCCGCCGCGGCGGCGCCGCGATACAGCAAGAGTGCGATGCGAAGGGACCGATCAGAGTTGGTGAAGCAGCGATCACCGGCGCCGGAGATCTGCCGGCGCGATTCGTTATTCACGCGGCGAGCATGAGCCTGGGTGGAGTCACGACATCGCATGCACTGCGGTCTTCAATGGAACATGCATTACGGCTCGCTCGCGAGAATGGTGTGCGCTCTATTGCGATTCCGGCGGTGGGGACGGGGATCGCGAGGTTTCCCATGGATGAATGCGCGATCGTCATGGCCGGCGCTCTTCACGACGCGCTCATAGGCGGGTGGAGCCCTGATGAAGTCCGATTCGTGCTCTTTGACGCGGCCGCAAAGAGGTCGTTCGAGGGTCCCTTTGTGGCATTTTTCAAAGGCCCTTTTTGACCCCTGGTTCTGAACTCAGTTTGAATTGGGGTTGTATTGGGGAAAGACCCACCCCTAGAATGGGCACGTCCGGGCCCCCGAAACAGAATCTCGTATAAGGACGGTGACTATTTGGAAGGCTACTGCTTGAAGGACAAGAAGAAGGTCGAAATGGTCGACCCTCAGCCGATCACCATGAAGAACGGCAAGCCGGCAACAGTCGGTACATGCCCTAACTGCGGTACGAAGATCTACAAAATCGGTAAGGCCGTATAACCCGAATCGATTCAGGCCGCACTCTCGAGCGGTCTCTTTCTTTCGGATCAAAATCCGTGATTGAGGATGGTTAAGCAATGGAAGGCTACTGTTTGAAGGACAAGAAGAAGGTCGAGATGGTCGACCCACAGCCGATCACGATGAAGAACGGCAAGCCGGCAACGGTTGGGACTTGCCCGATCTGCGGAACCAAGATCTACAGAATCGGCAAGTCTTCGTAACCAGGATTTTTTAGAGGGCCGCTCCAATGGAGCGGCCCTTATTTTTTAGTCGGTGATCGGCGGCTCCAGAGCCGCGAGCAGCACGTCGGTTGCCGACACCGCATCGTCGACGCCGAGCATCTTGAAGATCTCGACGTTGGACGGGTTGTTGACCCGCGCGATGGTTTTCTTGACCTTGAAGTGCTTCTTCGCCATCTGCAGCGCGATGAGGTTGTCTTCGTCGTCGGCGGTGACCGCGAGGATTGCATCGGCGCGTTCGATGCCCGTCTGCGAGAGAAACTTCACCTCGCATCCGTCACCTCGCATCACGATGCTGCCGAGCTGCGTTTCGAGCCAGTCGGCTCGGGCTGAGTTCTTTTCGATAAGCGTGACTTCGTGACCGCGCTCGAGCAGGTCACGCGACATGTAGTAGCCGACCGTGCCGCCGCCCACGACGATCACGTACATCTAGTGCGTCTCCAGAAGGGTCTTCTCGATGTGCTTGGCGCCTTCGATGGTTGGGCAGATGGTGTGCAGGCCGAGCTTCTCGTAGGCCTCAGCCCGCTCGGGGTCGTAGATCCGGGCCACGACGCGAGGGACCTTGAAGACGTGTTTGGCAACCTGGGCGGCCATGATATTTCGGTTGTCGCCTTCCGTTACCGCGACGAATCCGTCGGCGTCTTCGATCCCGGCCCGGCGCAGCACGTCGGCATCGGTGCCGTTGCCGACCACCTGGTCGCCCTTGAAGTCCGCTGTGAGCACGCCACGGGAGGCGGCTCGCGAGAACTGGTTGGGGTCCTTGTCGATGATGATCACCTGGTGGCCGGTCCGGTCCATGTCCGCGGCGATCTGCGAACCGACTCGCCCACACCCCACGATCACCAGCTTCAAAGCTGGTTGATTATAGGGAGGCCTTCAAGGGGGCCTTCCCGCTGGGTTGTTAGGATTTGAACGCTTGCGCTTCCCATTCACGTTCATGGGTCTGATGGCGCTCGGACTCGGGCTCTGGGTGCTGGTCTACCTGGCCGGGCACCGGGGACTCGATCCTGCCTCTCAAGGGGTCGGACTGGTCACCGTGGCGATCTGCCTGGGCTTTGGGGTGTACGTGCTGGTACGCCGGATTCGGCGAGGGCCTCAACACTGATGGCAGATCACTCGCACCCGACCGCGTCCAAGAAGGTCCTGGTCGCCGTCGGCGGCCAGGGCATCGACGCCGAGACGGTGCGCCTGGCGAGCCGGATGACGGATCCCCACGGAGGAAAGCTGTACGCGGTGCACATCATCGAAGTGAACCGTTCCCTGCCGCTGGGGGCGGTCCTGGACGATGTCGTCGAGCGCGGGGAGAAGATCCTTGACGAGGTCGAGCAGCTGGTCGCGCAAGCTCAGCTGCCCGTGGAGACGGAGCTGGTCCAGGCGCGCGACACTGGCCCGGCGATCGTGGACGAGGCCGCTGAGTGGGGAGCGGACCTGATCGTTATGGGCCTTCCGTACAAGCGGCGATTCGGCGAGTTCAACATGGGCAAGACCGTGCCTTACGTGCTGAAGAACGCGAACTGCCGCGTGATGCTGTTCCGGGAGCACCGCGAACACCCAGCGTGAGAAACCAGCCCTTCTCGGGGCCCTCCCTCTCCCAGCAGCTCCCTGCGCGCAGAGCGGCGATAAGGATGGGACCATTTGATTGCCCCCAGCCTGCCGAGCCTGGCGCCTGACGATAGGAACCTCAAGAGGTCTTGACAACCCAGCTTGTTAAGGTCAAGGCGATGAGACAGGCGACCTCACGCCGGCCGCACTATCTCCGCCGCTTCTGGGCCGAGCTCGGCCGAATGGGCGGCGAGCACGACGCCTTCATCAAAGTCATCATCGTCGAGCGCATCGTCAAGGCGATTGTGCTGATCGCCCTCGCAATCGGCCTCATGGTGGCGGGCGAAAAGGGGCTGCTCACCACCTGGGCGCAGTACGCGCAGGACCAGCTCAACCTCGATGCCGACGATGGCGTGATCGTTCACCTGTTGCTGCGCGTACTTCTCGTAGTTGGCTCGTTCACCCACGTCAACGTGGTCGCGCTCGCCGCGATCGCATACGCGTTGCTGGAAGGAACTGAGGGCGTCGGACTCGCGATGCGCCGGCGCTGGGCTGAATACCTGACCGTGATCGCGACCGGAATCCTGATCCCCTACGAGGCCTACGAGGTCATCCACCGCCCGACCCTTTTCAAGGTCGGAGCCCTTGTGTTGAACCTAGGTGTGGTGGGCTACCTGGCCTACCGCAAGCGCCTGTTTGTCGGCATCTGAAGCCGGGGTCAGCCACCGGCACCTGAACCCGGCGCGGTGGGCCACGTACCTCACGAGAGCGGCCAGCGTCTTCATACCGTAAACGGAGGAGGTCACAAAACTAATCGAGCTTGCGTCCTCGTGGTATTTGCCGATGGCGGGAACCTCGCCGATCTTGAATCCAAAGGCCGCAGCCTGGATCAGCACCTGAGTGTCAAAGACGAAGTCGTTGCTGTTCTCGAGAAATGGGATCGCCTCCAGAAAGCGCCGCGAGTACGCGCGATACCCGGTGTGGTACTCGGAGAGGTTGAGTCCGAGCACACGGTTCTCGGCCGCGGTCAGGAAGCGGTTTCCGATCCTCTTCCACCAGGGCATCCCCGCTTTCGCCGGATCGATGCCAAGCCATCGCGACCCGAGCACGATGTCGGCCTCGCCACTCTCGACGACTCGACAGAGGTTGGGGATGATGGCCGGGTCGTACTGGCCATCTGGATGCAGCATGACCACGACATCGGCGCCCATCTGGAGGGCCTGGCTGTAGCAGGTCTTCTGATTCCCGCCGTAACCCAGGTTGCGCGTGTGTCGAATCACGTCGAGGCTGAGGGCGGTCGCGACGCTGACTGTCGCGTCCGCGCTCGCGTCATCGACGAGCAAGATGCGGTCGGCATGACCGGGCGGGATGTCGCCAACGACCTCCATGAGGGTCTTCGCGGCCCGGTAGGCTGGCAATACGATGACGCGGCGCGGGCGAGGGCCGCTCCACGTCAGCTCACCAAGCGGAACGGGATCCGGGCGGACTGACATTCGCTCGAAGGTGAGGTAGCCGGCCACCAGCAGGGCCCCGAGCGCGGCCGACCATAGATTGATCGCCAGCGTCATGTTGATCGCCGCATACCCGACCGCCAGCACGACAGCTGCCGCCCGCGGCGACCGCAGCTGGCCGGCCAGAGCGAGATCCGCCAGCGCAAAGCCGGGAATGACCATGAGCGCCAGGTCGTGCACGTTCTGGTGCGGGCTCAACACGAGAGAAGCGGCCACGGCCAGGGCAAAGTCCAGCCGCGGCTTATCGGGACGCCAGCTGAGGGAAAGGGCCGCCAGTACGAGCAGAAGGACGAGGACGATCAGGGCGATGTACTTGCCGGCACCCGGTACCGCTTCCAGGATGTTGCGAAGGGAGTAGGCAGCAGTGTCGGTGTAAACAAGCTGCCCGTTGGTGGGCAACTTGCCGCCGACCGCCCACGCTCCAACCAGGCCCAGGTACGTGAGCACGGCATTCAGCCCGAAACCCACCACCGAGACGACCCCAAGGGCTGCCACCACCCCCACGAACCCCGCCAGGGCGCGCCACGCCCGACGCGTCAGGAAAAGCACAGGTACCAGCAGCAACAGCTGAGGCTTGGCCAATGCCAGGGCGCTGAGGATGCCGGCCCAACCGTGCCGGCCTTTGGCCCATGCGGTATAGGCCGCCGCCAACGGCACGAGCACGACGAGGTCTGATTGGCCCTGCAGAATCGTCACGAAGAGCGGGAAGAATCCGGCGATCAATGCGGCCGCGACAATCGATCCACGACCATGGATGCTCAGGCTGTTCCTTACGAGCAGGACGATCAGGGCAACCATCAGCAGCACGTTGAACGCGGCCATCGCGTAGTAGGCCTGGCGGTAGCTCAACGCAGCCAAGGGCGCGATGAGCAGCGTGTAGTAGGGCGGGTGGAAGTACGGCAGCACGATGAATCGATCGGGAGATTGGGGGATGATCTGGAGTTCGAACTGTTTCTGCATGGCGAGGTCGTAAACGGCCGCGCCGCCCCTCAAAACGTAGAGGCGCGCCGCAGCGTAGAACGAAACGAAGTCAGGTCCTTGAAGATCTCCCCGCGCCACGCCGACCCAGAAATACGCCCAGACCACCAACGAGCCGGCGCCTGCGCCTGTCGCCGCCGCGTAGGCGAGCCGCCGCCGCCTCTCGGTGAGGCGCAACGTCATCGCCCGGTTTCGAGTCGGAGTGCGAATCGTTCAGGGAGCTTGGACTTCCTGATCGCTCGCTGCGCGCCCTTGATGTCATAGCGAACGCGCCGGAACTCGAACGTCTCCAGCTCCGTGTCCCAAATGCCGTAGCTCGCCGTCGGGCTGCCGTCTCGTGGTTGTCCGACGCTGCCAGGGTTCACGAGTGCAGGTCCCTCGAGGTGAAAGGTGTCAACCCGGTAGTCATGCGTGACTGCTCCGTCCGACAATCCGAAGATTCCGGGCACATGCGTGTGCCCATGGAAACAGACACCACCGTCGATCAACTCGAGGTTCGCGTGCGCTACCGCCGTATCCAGCACGTATTCGTAGATGTGATCGCGCGGGCTCGCGTCCGCCCAGCCAACCGAGGCGCTCTTCGCCGATGACGTCGACTGTCCAGCGGACCACAGACGCGGCGTCCTCATTGAACCACTCGAGTATTTCGGGGTCTGTGCATGCGCGGTCATGGTTGCCGACGAGCGTCAGCCAACCTCGATGGACGACTTCATCGACGCACCGTTTCGGATCGCCGCCGTACCCAACCACGTCGCCTAGGCACAAGGTCTCGTCGACCTGAGGGCAGTCGCGGAGCACCGCGTCCAGCGCCTGCCAGTTGGCGTGGATGTCCGAGAAGATCGCGACTTTCAAGCCGGCTTCTCGTACAGGCGGGGATAAATGTGGTCGAACAGTATCCGAAGTGTTGCGGCGATTGGAACCGCGACGAACATGCCGAGGATCCCGGCCCAACTGAATCCCGCGATCAACGCGACGATGACCAGAATCGGCGACAGGCGAACTGCGTCCCCCATCACTTTCGGGTAGACGAAGTTGAGGATGACGTTCGAGATCAGGAAATAGACGATGGCCACCAGGACCGCTTTGATGGGGCTGGCTGCGAGTCCGACCAGAATCGCTGGAACAGCCCCTATGAACGGACCCAGGTATGGAATCAGCGCGGTGATGCCCGCGATCATGCCCAGGGCAACTGCATCTGGAAGTCCCAACGCGAAACAGGCGATGCCGGACAGGATGCCGATGAGCCCCGCGATGATCAGCTGGCCGCGCACATACGCGTACAGCATCTTCCGCACTTTGCGCCAGATCTGGTCGAAGTCCGTCCGGTAGTCGTTTGGGACCAGCCGCCGGAGAACACGCCGGAAAGCAGCGGCGTCGAGCGCGAGCAGGAACGCCACGATGAACATCAAAACGATCTGGAGGAGCACGGTCAGCGCGCTCAGACCGATTGTGACCGCATTTCCAGCCTGACCCAACAGGTACTCCCTGAGGTGAGAGCTGATCGTGTCGGTCGTGCCTTTGATGTCGATGTTGATTCCGAAAATCTGGATTGGCGATCCCTGGAGGCTGTTGATCCGATCCTGGGCCGCCGCGGCCAGGCCGGGAATCTGCCGCTGCAGCTGGCCGACTTCGTTCGTTCCCAGCGGGACGATCAAAAGGACGAGGCCGGCCAGAGCGACGATGATCACCAGGAACGTGATCACGATTGCGAGGACGCGCGGGATGCCCAGAGCGACCAGACGCACGACAGCCGGCTGAATGAGGAAGGCGATAGCAGCGCCGAGCACGAAGGCGCCGAGGAAGTCGCGAAGCAAGTAGAGCACGATGATCGCCACCACCAGAGCCCCAAAACCAAAGGCGATCTGGAGGTAGCGCCGACGCCGTTTCGGATCGAGCGCCAAAGCCGAAACGGTCACCGTCGCCAGGGGGGCCGGCTCCTCGGGTTCGCTCGGGTGAGAGGCCCCATGGGGGGACGAACGCACGTTACGCAATCACCGCAGTATGACGAGGTAACCTGCCACGGGAGCCGGCTTTAAGTCTTTACTTGCGACTGAGCTCCCGCCGTGCGGAGGGTGGCCTCTTCGTAGGCAGCCCCATGAAGGGGATTCGTAGTACTCCGCCCGGCAGCGATCGCATACATGGCAAGAAGCACCAACCC
>WNFJ01273463.1_pt2 | contig 15864 bp, 15 predicted proteins | sample 5400461 | NCBI WGS metagenome assembly WNFJ01 (sample SAMN13153349, study PRJNA577476) | soil metagenome | isolation source: 115 cm saprolite on Douglas fir-dominated hillslope | place: USA:California | collected 2013-09-17 | reverse complement strand
CGGCGTGCCGTCACCCAATCATTGAGCGGGGGTTGGGGGCAATCTGGGGCTTAACCGTGCTGCCCGGAACCGTCCGGGATAGGGTCGTCGGCATTGCGCGGGCTGCGGCGATTGCTAATCTGCGTCGCATGTGGGGACGTAAACGCCAGGCCCCCGAAGAGGCCAAGCCTGAGGAATCGCGGCCGCAGCGCCTCAAGGACGCTTTGCGCAAGGCGCGCGTCGAGTCGGCCGAGCGATCCGGTATCGTGGTCGACCTGCATGATGCGGAAGTCGCCCGGCTGGAGCTTCTGAACGAGGCCATCGAGCCGCTGTTTCGTGAGATTCCAGCCGAGGTGGACCTGTTCGACCTCGGCATCAGCCGCGGCGAGACGCCGAGGCTGTGGGTCGACGCCATCGCCCACGTGGCCATGGGCCGCGACAAGCGGGTCTACCGGTTCGTGCAGGACACCCGCTATGGCCGCAAGGTGCTGGCCGAGAGCGTGCACATTCCCGAGATCGTCCAGGCGGTGACGAAATATCTGGCGCAGCGGCTGGTCGAGCGGGAGCGGGCGCTCGCCGGCATCGGCACGCCCCTCATCGGGGACTTGCGGCGCGAAGCCAAATTCGAGCGCCGAAAACGACGCCGGCACGCCGTCGAGATTTTCCTGCTCGGCCTGCTCCTGGGTGTTGCGGCCCTGATCGCCATGGCCCTGTTGCTCGGGCCTTGAACGATCAAATCAATCATGAGCTGCCGATGATGATGCCGGCAATGAACACCAGCGCGCCGCCCACCATGACCTGAAACGATGCCGCCAGCAACGGCGTATCCATGAATCGATGGCGGATGTAGGAGATGGCTCCGAGCTCCACCGCGACGACGCACCCGGCCACTATCAGGGCGAGGGAAAAATCAGGAATGAGAAACGGCAGCGTGTGACCCAAGCCGCCGATGGCCGTCATCGTGCCGGTAACCGATCCGCGCAGCACAGGCGCGCCCCGGCCGGTGAGCGAGCCGTCGTCGGACAGCGCCTCGGCGAACGCCATGGAGATTCCGGCCCCCACCGATGCGGCGAGCCCGACCAGGAAGGTCTGCCAGGTGCTGTGGGTGGCGAAGGCCGCGGCAAACAGCGGCGCCAGCGTCGAGACCGACCCGTCCATCAGCCCGGCGAGCCCCGGCTGCACATATTGCAGCACGAACATGCGGCGCGCCGTCTCGTCCTCGTGTTCCCGCGCGGTCTTGGTCAGAATGGTCTGGCCGAGCTTGTGGGCCAGGTTCTCATGCACGTCTTCGGCTTCCGCAAGGTGGTCCAGCAGCTCTCGGACCGAGGCATCGCGCGCCGATTGCGCAGCCTTGCGATAAAATCGCGCCGTCTCGTATTCCATGGTCTCGGCGTATTTCCGCACCTCGTCGAGGCCGAGCGGGCGCACCAGCCACAAGGGCTTGGTGTGTTGCACGAAGCCCTTGACGTCCTGGCGACGGATCAGCGGCAGGTAGTCGCCGAATTTCGAGCGATAGAGATCGAACAGCATGGTGCGATGGTGCACCTCCTCTTCCGCCATCTCGTCGAAGACCTTGGCGGAAGCGCCGTATTGCGCACGCAGGCCTTCGGCAAAGCCGCGGTAAATCCGGCTGTCCTCCTCCTCGTTGGAGATGGCGAGCGCGAGGATCTCCTGCTCGGTGAGTTCGCCAAAGCGCTTCACGTCGGCCTCATCGTTCAAATTTGCGGCCCATGTTTGCGGACCATGGCCAGGATTAGAAGTATTCTAAATAGGAATCATGTTCTTTTGACAACCCGTTCCGATGGCGTCACGCGAGAATTCGGCCGGGCGAGCTATCGGGCGGCGAGGCGGGGATGATCCGGACCTATCTGAAGGCTCTGCGGCGGGCGATCGAGATGGCCCTGCAACGCATGGCGGATGTGCTCGGGCGCTTGACCCGCGGCATGACGCTCGGCGTGCGCGCCCTGGTGATCGGCCCGGATGGCCGCATCTTCCTGGTCAAGCACAGCTATGTGAGCGGCTGGCATCTGCCGGGGGGCGGCGTCGAGCCCGGCGAGACGCTGATCGACGCGCTCGTTCGCGAGCTGCGCGAGGAGGGCAACCTCGAGCCCACCGCCCCGCCGATGCTGCATGGAATGTTCTTCAACGACAGTCTCTCGCCGCGGAACCACGTGGCGGTCTTCGTGGTACGGAATTTTCGGCAGATCGGGGAGCCGGTGCCCGGTTACGAGATCATCGCGCACGGATTCTTCGGTCTCGATGAGCTGCCCAACGACACCACGGCGGCGACGCGCGCCCGTATCATCGAGGTCGTCGGCGGAGCGCCGGTCACGGAGCGATGGTAGCGCGCCGGAAGGCAATGGACCTGGCGCCGACCAAATGCTAATCGGCGGCGCCGATCCGGGACCTTCGGCAGTCGGCTGGCGTTTGGGGCAATGAGCGAACCTTCGATCACGATCCGGCCCGAGGCCGCGGACGACGCGGCGGCCATCGAGCGGCTGCATGAGCGCACCTTCGGTCCGGGCCGGCTCGCCAAGACCGCCTATCGCATTCGCGAAGGCGCCGGCCATCGACTGGAGCTTTCGTTCACCGCCCGCATCGGCACGCTCATGATCGGATCGGTGCGGCTGACCCCCGTCCGCATCGGCACCGCCAAGGCGCTGCTGCTCGGTCCGCTCACGGTCGAGCCGCCGTTCCGCGCACGCGGCATCGGTCAGGCGCTCATCGCGCGGGCGCTGGCCGAAGCCAAGGCCAAGGGCCATCAATTGGTCGTCCTGGTGGGCGACGAGCCCTATTACGCGAGGAACGGCTTCAAACGAATTCCCAAGGGACGGGCGGTCATGCCGGGGCCGGTCGATCCGGCCCGCGTTCTGGTCTGCGAGCTCAGCGCGGGCGCGTTTGCGAACGTCTCCGGGCCGATCCGACCCGACCGCGATGCGCAATGAATCATCAATCGCTGCCCGATTTATCATCAACCAGCCTTTCGAATAATTTTGACGACGATCGGGTGCGAAGATACCGTTGCAGATTGCCGGCCGACTCCTTGCGCGGGAGGGCATTGTCTGTGACCGTCTTCATCTCGGTTCTTGCCGCCATCTGGCTGATGGCCGCCGCGCCCGCCAATGCCCAGGTGGTCGATCTCGCAGCCACCAAGTGCAAGGAGTTTTTGGAGCTCAAGCAGGATCGGGTCGGCTTCATCCTGATGTGGCTCGACGGCTACTACACCGCGGATGAAGATCCGGTCGTGGTCGATTTCGACCACGCAAAGACCAAAGCCGACAAGCTCAACGCCTATTGCGTCAAGCATCCGACCCTCAACGTGATCACCGCCGCCGAGAGCGTGCTGGGAAAGTGACGGCCGGGCAGGTGCCGGGCTCTGGACTAGCGTCCCTCTCTGGCCCAGGTTGCGGTGAGGCTGCCGACCAGCAGCAGGAGCCCGATCAGCCCGGCAAAGACCGGCAGCACGCCGATGCCGCGCACCACGCTTGCTTCGCGCATCTTCAGGCCGATCCAGTCGTCGCCGTGAAAGCTGTCATTGGCGCGCACGCCGACGATCCTCGGCAGATGGATTGCGGCGCCATCCTCGATGCGCACCGCGTCGCCGCCCGTTGCGCTGACGAGCGGCGCGAGCCACTCGGTTGTCGAGGTGACCTGATCGAACTCGCGCGGATTGGCCGGGCCGACATTGGCGAGCGCGGTAAGCTTGCCGTCGCTCGCGCGCCACAGGCCCAATTCCTTGGCTTCGATGGTCGTGCGCCACACGCCCGGCTCGGCCTGATCGAGCGTCACCGTCCGCGACTTGCCTGATGGCATCGTCAGGGTCACCTCGTCGACGCTGTCGGCCATGGTCTGCCGCTGCACCGTGAGATCATGCCCGCGCACGGAGAGCCGCAGAGCCTCCTCTTCGAGATCGGGTTCCTTCATCAGCCAGTGCGACAGGCGCCGCAGCAGGTCGAGATGGGGCCCGCCGCCGTCGAAACCGCGCGCCCACAGCCAGATGTGATCCGACAGGAGCAGCGCGACGCGGCCTTCGCCCTCGCGCGAGAGCTGCAGCAGCGGCTTGCTGTCGGGGCCTTCCATCACGGTGGTGCCCTTCTCGGCGCGGGCGTCGACCACTCGAAACCAATTGCTCCAGTGCGGCGGATCTTCCGCGGAGCCCTCGAGGCCGCGGGTCACCGGGTGGCGCTTGCCCAGATCGGAGAGGCGCGGCCGGAAGGCCGTCTCGGTGGTTTGGCCGCTCGGCTCGGCCGGGAGCACCGATACGAGCGGCGTCCGCCACAGGCTGGTGGGGCTGGCATAGTCGCGTCCGGCCGCGACCAGGACGGCACCGCCCTGGCGCACGTATCGCACGATATTGTCGAAATAGATCATCTGCAGCACGCCCTGGCGCGCGTAACGGTCGAAAATGATGAGCTGGAATTCGTTGATCTTCTGCTGGAACAGCTCGCGCGTCGGAAAGGCGATGAGCGAAAGCTCGTTGATCGGCGTGCCGTCCTGCTTCTCCGGCGGGCGCAGGATGGTGAAATGCACGAGGTCGACGCTGGCGTCCGATTTGAGCAGATTGCGCCAGGTCCGCTCGCCGGCATGGGGTTCGCCGGACACGAGCAGAACGCGCAGCTTGTCACGCACTCCGTCGATCACCACGACGGCGCGGTTGTTGATGGCCGTAAGCTGGCCGTCCAGCGGCGAGGCCTCGATCTCCACGATGTTCGGTCCCGCATGCGGGATCGGCACGTTGACACTGATCGGCTGACCGACGCGCACGCTGCGATTCTCCAGCGTCTCGCCGTCGCGGCGGATCGCAACCTGCGCAGTGCCGGGAGGAACGCCCTGATCCTCGACGCGGAAAGTGACGGTCTGCGACTGCCCGACGATGCCGAAGCGGGGCGCGGTGACCAGCGCCACCCGGCGTTGGCGCTCGTTCTTATGGCCGGTGATCAAGGCATGCACGGGCGCGTTGAAGCCGAGCGCCGCGGCGTCGGCCGGGACGTCGTGCACGCGCCCGTCGGTGATCATGATCGCGCCGGCGACCCGGTCGCGCGGAACATCCGACAGGGCCGAGCCGAGCGCCGTAAAGAGTCGCGTACCGTCGGTTTCGCCGTCCGACTGGCCGGCCTCGATGAAGCGAACTTCGAGCCCGGGGATGTGCCCGAGGCGTTCGGCCAGTTGCGCGCGCGCGGCCTCGGTCTGCTGCGTGCGGTCGCCGAATTCCTGGCTCGGACTTTTGTCGATGATCACGGCGGCGATGGAGGTGAGCGGATCGCGAACCTCCTGCGTGAGCGACGGATTGGCGAGCGCCAGCACGAACAAGACGAGCGCGGCGATGCGGATGAAGGCGCCGCGGCTGCGGGCCAGCACCAGCATGGCGGCGAGCACCAGCGTCACCGCGAGCGCCCCCCACAGGACGTAGGTTGGCATAAGCGGCGAGAATGCGACGCCGAAATTCATCGGTGCCTGGTCTCCTACTGTCCGAGCCGCTCGAGCAGCGCCGGAATATGGACCTGATCGGCCTTGTAGTTGCCGGTCAGCGTGTACATCACGATGTTGACGCCCGCCCGGAAGGCAAATTCGCGCTGGCGCGGCTCGTTCGCGACCAGCGGCAGCATGGCCTGCCCGTCCGGCCGCATCGCCCAGGCGCCGGCAAGATCATTCGACGTGATGATGATGGAGGAGACGCCGTCGCCGGCCCGCGCTGGGCGGTTCGATTCATTGTCTTCGCTTTCCGCCGGCAGCGCCTCGACCCACAGCTGGCCGGTGGTGAAGCGGCCCGGAAAGTCCTTGAGCAGGTAAAACGTCTTGGTCAGAACATGATCCCGCGAAACCGGTTCCAGCTCGGGAATATCGAGCGAGGACAGAATGTTTCGCAACGCCGTCATGCCGGGCGCGCGCGCCTCTCCGCCGGGTCCCGGCGGCGCCTCGATCGCGTCGCGGGTGTCGAACAAGACCGTGCCGCCTTGCTTCATGTAGGCGTCGATATGCTGCAGCGCCTCGGGCGAAGGCTTGGGCGCGCTCGCCACGATCGGCCAATAGATCAACGGATAGAAGGCAAGCTCGTCGCGTGCCGGATCGAGGCCGGTCGGCTCGGCGGCTTCGAGCGCCGTCCGTTGCGCCAGGAACAGCGTGAGGCCCTGCAGCCCGGCCTTGCTGATCCGGTCGACCTCCTCGTTGCCGGTAACGATATAGGCAAGCCGGGTTTCCAGGGCAGCCTTCCAGGCCGCATCGTTGCCGGCCTGCGCCTGCGCCTTGGGGGCGGCGAGCATCGCCGATCCGACAATCGCGAGGGCCACGATGGCGGCCGCCGCCGCCCGGCGCCGCGGCCGCATCATCTGCTTGACCCCGCCGGCGAGCCAGAACACCACCAAGGCGTCGAGCGCGAGCAGCCCCAGCGCGGCCAGCAGAACCGGTCCGCGCAGGTCTTGCGGTTCGCTCACCCGGTATTCCTCCTGGCGCGCATTGAGCGCCGAGACATTGAGGGGCACAAGCTGGTCGGCGGGCGCGAGTGCGTTCACGGCCAACAATCCTTCGGGTGGACCGTAGAAACCGGGCGGGTGCTCGGGGGTGGCGCGGCCGGAAAATCCGGCCGGAACGGGACGTGCGCTCGGCGGCGGCGGTACGAACACGCCGAAGCCGTCGAGCACATGACTGGGCGGTACCGCTTCCTGGGTTTCCCGTCCCCCGCTCGCACCGCCTTCGGCGGCGGCCGCGGAGCCGGCCTGCGCGACGATCCGCTTGAGCATGTCGACGAACGCACCTGACAGCGGCAGATCCGACCAGCGGGTGTCGGCGGTGACGTGAAACAGGACGATCAGGCCCTTGCCGCGATGCTCGGCGGTGACCAGCGGCGTGCCGTCGGCGAGCGTCGCCCAGGTATGGTCGGTCAGCGTCGCGTCCGGCTCGGCCAGCACCTGGCGGCTCACCGTGACGTCGTTGGGCACCGTCATGTCGAAGAATGGACCGTCGTGCGCATAGGCGCCAAGCTGCTGGGGCTGCTCCCAGGACAGGCTGCCGCCGAGGATGCGCCCGCCGCGCCGCAGCCGCACCGGCACGAGGTCGTCGTCGCTGGCGGCGAGCCGCGGCCCGGCGAAGCGCACCAGCACGCCGCCGTCCTCGATCCATCGGCTGATTTGATCGTGCGCCTCGGCAACGTTGCCGACATCGGCAAGGATCATCATCGGCAGGCGCTGGTCGACAAATTGGTTCACCGCCTGGGCCGGCGAAACTGAATCCGCAATCCGCACGTCGGCGAACGGAGCGAGCGCGCGCGAGAGATAATAGGTCGAGGCGAGCAGCGGCTGGGCGGTATCGGCGGTCGAGCCGGTGACGACGCCGACGCTGCGCCGGCGCCAGCGCTTGTCGAGCAGCTGCACCGCGCCGGCCGAATGCTCGGCGCTGATTTCAAGCCGGGCGATGTCGTTACGGATCTCGACCGGCAGCGTGAGGTCGGCTTCGGTCTCGGTATCTTCCGGCTTGAAAGCAAACGGCGCATCGCCGAGCGGCAGGCCCTTGAGGTCGAGGCCGCGCACGGTTCCGGTTTCCACCGTTCCGGTTGCCGAGCGCAAGACCTTGACGGTGAGCGCGCCGGCGGTGTTGTCGGTGGAGCTCAGCGCATGCGCGGGCGCCAGCCCGCCCTTGATCACGGTGAGCTGCCGGGTCCCGATCAGCCGGCCGAGCGCCGCCACGAATTCGGTACCGCCGCCGAGATCGACGCCATCGGAGAGCCAGACGATCTCGACGTCGGGCGTGGCGTCGAGAAAGCGGCCGAGCGCCGGTAGCGCATCCGCGCGTTCGACCGCATAGGGTTGCGGCCTGATCTGCTTGAGCCGCACACGCGCCGCGGCCGGGGTCTCGAGCGAGATGTCACGCGCGGGCTCCGACATGCGGATGAGGGCGACCCCGCGACCATCCGCCTCCGCCCGTGCCATCAGGTCGTCGGCGGTGCGCATGCGCGCCTCCCAGGTTCCGGCCGCCGGATAGCCGTCGTCGACGAGAAGCGCCAATGGCGCCTTGGAGACGGCGGTCTCGACCGGCGGATGCCACAGCGGTCCGGCGGCCGCGATGATGACGAGGGCGGCCAGCGTCAAGCGCAGCAGCGTGAGCCACCACGGCGTGCGCCGCGGCGTCTCCTCCTTGGGGGTGAGGTCGAACAGCAGCCGGGTCGGCGGGAAATCGATGCGGCGCGGCTGGGGCGGGATCAGCCGCAACAGCCACCACAGGATCGGCAGGCTCAGCAATCCCAGCAGCACCAGCGGCTCGGTGAAGGCGAGCGGCAGACCCATCAGCCCCATCATGGATGCCTCCCGCCATGATGATGCCCCGGCGTGCCCAACCGGCCGCCGACCGCGGCGCCGGGGGGCGGGGCGCCCATGCGGGCGTGCAATGCGAGCAGGAGCTCGGTCGCCGGATGGTCGGTGCGGTGGATGGCAAAGCTCCATCCGAGCCGATCGGTCTCGGCCCTGATCTCGGCGCGGTGGCGCGCAATCCGCGCCTCATAATCGGTCTTCCACGCTTCCGCGCGGCCGACCGTGATCTCGCCGGCGCCCTCCGGCTCGACGAACTCGACGCGGCCGGAATACGGAAAGGTCTCTTCGGCGGGATCGACGACCTGGACGATGTGGCCGTGCGCGCCGGTCGCCGAGAGCTGCGCCAGCGTCGTGCGCACCTCCGTAATGGAGCTCCAGAAGTCCGACACGACCGCGATCTCGGCCAGCCCGGATGGTGCAAACGACGGCGGCAGGCTCGCGCGCGCGGTCACGTCATGCACGATCGCATTGGCCATCTTGTCGAGCACGTTGCGGCTGCCGGTCGGCCGCATCAGGCCCGGCATGCCGACGCGTTCGCCGGCCTGCACCAGAACCTCGGCGAGCGCGAAGCCGATCACCAAGGTTCGATCGAGCTTGGATTCCTGCGCCAGCGGCGAGCGGAACACCATGGAGGGCGAGCGGTCGGCCCAGATCCAAACCGTGTGCGCGGCTTCCCATTCCTGCTCGCGCACATAGAGGTGGTCGTCGCGGGCGGAGCGGCGCCAGTCGACGCGGCGCGCCGGCTCGCCCGAGAGGAAACGGCGGTACTGCCAGAAATTCTCGCCTGGTCCCGCCCGCCGGCGGCCATGCAGTCCGTGAATGACGGTCGCCGCGATGCGGCGCGCCTCGAGGATGAGACGGGGCATGGATTCCGCGAGCGAGCGGGCCTGGCCGCCGGCGCGCTGGGTTGCCTTGATCTCGTGCCCGTCCGCTCGTCGCTTGGTCGCCATCAGATTATCCGACGCGCGACTTGAGCTTGGCGACCACGGCTTCGATGTTCTCGCCGTCGGCGCGCGCCGCAAAGGTAAGCGCCATGCGGTGCTTGAGGATCGGCTCCGCCATGTCCATGACGTCGTCGATCGAGGGCGACAGCCGTCCGTCGATGAGCGCGCGGGCGCGCACCACCAGCATCAGCGCCTGGCTGGCGCGCGGGCTCGGCCCCCACGAGATCAGCTTGCCGAGGTCGCCGGTTTCGGGGCCCGGACGGGCTGAGCGCACCAGGTTGAGGATCGCCTCCACCACCGATTCGCCGACCGGCAGGCGGCGCACCAGGCGCTGCGCGGAAATGAGCTCGTCCGCGGTCATGGTCGGCTTCGGCTTGCTCTCCTCGGTGCCGGTCGTATCGAAGATGATCTTGCGCTCGGCGGCGTGGTCCGGATAGGGGACGTCGATCTGCATCAGGAAGCGGTCGAGCTGCGCCTCGGGGAGCGGATAGGTGCCTTCCTGCTCGATCGGATTTTGCGTCGCCAGCACGTGGAAGGGATGCGGCACGTCGTGACGATTGCCGGCCACCGTCACGTGGTGCTCCTGCATCGCCTGCAGCAGGGCCGACTGGGTGCGCGGGCTCGCGCGGTTGATCTCGTCGGCCATCAAGAGCTGGGCAAAGATCGGGCCGCCGATGAACCGGAAGCTGCGCTTGCCGCCGGTGCTCTCATCGAGCACCTCGCTGCCGACGATGTCGGACGGCATGAGGTCCGGGGTGAACTGAATGCGGCGAGCCTCGAGCCCGAGCACGGTGCCCATGGTCTCGATCAGCTTGGTCTTGGCGAGGCCGGGAAGACCGATCAGCAGCGCGTGTCCGCCGCAGAGCACGGTGATCAGGGCCTGCTCGACCACCCGTTCCTGCCCGAAGATCACCTTGCCGATCGCGTCCTTGGCGGCGGCCACCTGCGCCCCCGTCGCTTCCGCCTGGCGCACGATCATGTCATCGAGCTTTTCGAGCACTTCACTGCCGGCTGCCGCCATCACATCTTTCTCCTGCCGTTTAGCGTCCAGAACTGCCTGAGGTCGGATTTGTCACGGTCCGCCGTGTCATTGCAATGAGCAATCCGGATCAATGCGACGTTATCAATATGACATTCCGGGTCGATATGACATGGTGACATTCCGCAACAAGCGCATCCGCAACAATAAACTTTCAGCAATGTTGCAATATTCAAGCCAAGATATTGCAATCCGCAAGCCACAGCCGGCTGAAGCCGAATCTCAGCCGTTTCCCCTCGGGTGGGCGGGAGAATACGCTATTTTTCGACGGGAGCGATGCTGCCTCCTGCAATCCCGCCATGCGCGCACCTTCGCCATTGCGGCCAAAGGGGATGGCGCGCTCTTGGGCTTAGCTTAGTCTTATTCCTTGTGGCGGGCCTTGCGCCTTTGCGGTCCTTCCCCAGGCCTTTTTTGGCCTGGAGGGGGACAAGCGGGGTTTCGATCACGATCACGAGAGCATCCCGACGAAGGCAGGATTGNAGGGACCAGCGGGCGGCCTCGACGCGATCGCGGGGGCCGTGGGCCAGGCGGCGCCCAAGGGCGCGCCGCCGGTTCACCTCTGGAATCCGCCGTTCTGCGGCGACCTCGACATGCGGATCGCCGCCGACGGCACCTGGTACTATTGCGGGACGCCCATCGGGCGGCCGGCGCTGGTGAAGCTGTTCGCCTCGGTCCTCAAGCGGGAAGGGGACAAATACTATCTGGTGACCCCGGTGGAGAAATGCGGGATCGTGGTCGAGGATGCGCCTTTCCTCGCCGTGGAGCTGAAGGTCGAGACGCGGGCGAGCCACCGGGTTCTGCACTTTCGCACCAATGTCGACGACTGGGTCGCTTGTGGACCGCGGCACGCGTTGCGGTTCGAGCAGGAGCCCGAGACGGGCGGGCTCAAGCCGTACCTGCACGTGCGCGCGGACCTGTGGGCCAAGCTGACCCGTGCCCTGTTCTACGATCTGGTGGAGCTCGGGGAGGAGCGGGGCATTGGCGGACAGCGCATGTTCGGCATCGCTTCGGGCTTGGAGTTTTTCGCCATGCAGCCGGCCGCGAGCCTGAAGGATTTCACGTGACGGACGGCGTGCTTTCGAGCGGCCGGCGTGCGATCGGCCGTGAATTTTTCGAGCGCGCCCGGGCGCGGCTCACCCTCGAGGTGCCGCCCGCATTGACCGATCTCGCCCTCCCGGCCGCACGGCCGCACGCGGCGATCTCGATCTCGATCCCTCCCTGTGGGAGCGTGCCGGCGTCGCGGCGACGCGGCCGGCCGCGGTGCTGGTGGGCGTCGTCGACCGTCCGGAGCCCACGGTTCTGCTCACGCTGCGCACCGCGGACCTCGAGAGCCATGCCGGGCAGATCGCGTTTCCGGGCGGCAAGATCGAGGCGAGCGATGCCTCGCCGGCGGCCGCCGCGCTGCGCGAGGCAGCGGAGGAGATCGGCCTCGACCGCGGCCTGGTCGATCCGATCGGGTATCTCGATCTCTATCTGACATTCAGCGGTTTTCGCATCCTGCCGACGGTGGCGCGTGTCGATCCGAGCCATCGGCTCAAGCTCAACCGGTCGGAGGTTGACGAAGCCTTCGAAGTTCCGCTTGCGTTTCTGATGGACGCGCAAAACCACGCGCTGCACAGCCGCGACTGGAAGGGTGTGATCCGCCGCTACTACGCCATGCCGTTCGGGGAGCGCTACATTTGGGGCGTGACCGCGGGTATCCTGCACAACCTCTACGAACGAGTCGATCTCGGCTGACGACAGAAACAGGAATTGCCCGCATGATCCGTCCGGTCTTCACCGAGGTGGCGCTGTTCCTGCTCCCGTTCCTGGTCTACGCCATCTTTCTGTGGGCATCGCGCGCGGGCGTGCTTGATGCATCCCAGTGGTCGCCCTCGCGCCTGGCTTGGCTGCTGATCGCGGCGCTCTCCCTGATGGTGGGCAGCTTCGTCATGCTGGCCGAGTTCGGCGGCGCGCCGGCGGGCTCGACCTATGTGCCGGCGCATGTGGACGACGGCAAGCTGCGTCCGGGGGTGACGAAATGAGCGCCGCGCCGCGCCGCCTCGATGTCGACTGGCTGCGCGACGGCGCGCTGGCGACGCTGCTGGCGCTGCTTGATTCCGACGGCGAAGAGGCGCGCGTGGTCGGCGGCGCGGTGCGCAATTCGCTGCTGGCAGAGCCGGTGGGCGACATCGACATGGCCACCACCGCGACGCCCGATGAGGTGATCGCCCGGGTCGAGGCGGCGGGCTTCAAGGCGGTGGCGACCGGCATCGAGCATGGCACCGTCACGGTGGTTGCCGAAGGCCGCCCGCACGAAGTCACCACATTGCGCGAGGACGTCGAGACCGACGGGCGCCGCGCCAAGGTCGTGTTCGGCCGCGACTGGCGGCGCGATGCCGAGCGCCGCGACTTCACCATGAACGCGCTCTCGGTCACCCGTGACGGCACGATCTACGATTACGTCGGCGGCTTGCACGATCTCCAGGCGAGGCGCGTGCGCTTCATCGGCGAGCCGGCGATGCGCATCGCCGAGGACTATCTGCGGATCCTGCGGTTCTTCCGCTTCCATGCCGCCTATGGCCGCGGCGCGCCCGATCCGGCCGGCCTCGCCGCCTGCATCGCGGCACGCCAGCACCTCGACCGGTTGTCGCGCGAACGGGTGCGGATGGAAATGTTCAAGCTCCTGGTCGCCGCCCATGCCGTGCCGGCGCTCGCGGTCATGAGCGAAGCCGGCCTGCTCCTCTGCGTGCTCGCCGGAGTGCCGCTGCTCGCGAGCTTCAGCAACATGACCAAGATCGAGGCGGCGCTGGGACTTGGCTCCGATCCGGTCCGCCGGCTGGGCGCGCTCGCGCTGTTCATCGTCGAGGATGCGGATCGGCTGCGCGAGCGCCTTCGGCTGGCCAATGCGGAGTACGAACGCCTGCACGCGATGGCGGACGGATGGTGGCGCATCTCGGCTGAGAACGCCGAGCAGGATGGGCGCCCGGCGCTCTACCGGCTGGGCCGCGAGCGCTTCACCGACCAGGTTCTGCTGGCATGGTCGCGTTCGCCGGCCGGCATCGCCGATACGACTTGGCACGAGCTCGCGCGGCTGCCGGAACGCTGGACGGTGCCGGACTTCCCGCTCAAGGCCGCCGATTTCGTCAGGCGCGGCGTCGCCAAGGGACCGGCGCTTGGAACGGCGCTGCGCGCCGCCGAGGAGGTGTGGATCGCGGCGGATTTTCCGACCGAAGCCGCGGACATTTCGGCGATCGCGGACGCAGCCGCGCGGCGCGCGCTCGCCGGTTGATCTGGCGCGCTCGACTCGCCTGGCACCTCGTGCGGTGGTAAATTGCCGGTCGAGGTGCGCCATGGGTCATGTTCATCGTCCCGCCGACATCGCGCGGCGTTCCGCCACGCTCATCGCCAATCGCACGGGCGCGCGCTCGGACGCGTTCCGGCGTGAGACCTTCGCGCTGCCGCGCGAGGAGGCGCGCGCAATGGCGCGCGAGCTGTTCCGGCGCTTTCCCAAGGCCGCCTATCAGACCGAGATCGAGACCTGGCGGGTGCTGCCCGGGGATCGCATCGAATTCACCGTCCGCCGGCTGCCGAGCGCGGATTGAGCCGGCGCCCGATGGGACCTCTTGTAGCCCGCATGAAGCGGAAGCGAAATGCGGGAGCGGCGGTCCCGGATTTCGCGGAGTTTATCATCGGGCGGCGCTTCGCGCCGACCCGTTGGCTCCATCCGGGCTACAGGATCGAGTCGACGTTGCCGCCAGTGCGCAGCCCAAACACGGTGCCGCGGTCGTAGAGCAGGTTGAACTCGACATAACGGCCGCGCCGGATGAGCTGCTCCTCGCGGTCGGCCGCGGTCCAGGGCGCGCTGAAATTGCGCCGCACGAGCTCGGGATAGATCGCGCGCAACGCGCGGCCCACCTCCTGGGTGAAGGCGAAATCGGCCTCCCAGTCGCCGCCGTCGAGGTAGTCGTAGAAGATGCCGCCGATGCCGCGCATCTCCTGGCGGTGCTTGAGATAGAAATAGTCATCGCACCATTGCTTGTATTTTTGATAGGGAGCGACCGCCGCATGAGCGTCGCAGGCTGCCCGCATGGCGACGTGAAACGCGCGCGTGTCGGGGTCGTCCTGATTTCGCCGCCGGTCAAGCACCGGCGTCAGATCGGCCCCGCCGCCGAACCATGCCTTGGTGGTCGCCACGAAGCGCGTGTTCATATGGACCGCCGGGACATTGGGATTGTGCAGATGGGCGATGAGCGAAATGCCCGACGCCCAGAACCGCGGATCGCTATCGGCGCCTGGAATATCCTTGCGGAATTCGGGAGCGAACTCGCCGAACACGGTCGAGACGTGGACCCCGACCTTCTCGAACACGCGCCCCTTGAGGATGGACATGATGCCGCCGCCGCCGGGCGCCCCAGAGTGATCGGTGCGAGCCCAGGGCGTGCGCACGAAACGTCCCGCAGCGTCAGTGGTGCGCGGCGCGCCGGCGGGCAACCCGTCCTCGAGCCCTTCGAACGCCGCGCAGATGTCGTCGCGCAGCGATTCGAACCAGGCGCGGGCGCGCGCCTTGCGGGCTTCCAGCTGTCCGGCGTCCATGGTTATCCCGTGTATCACTGCTCGCTCAATCCCGACCCCTGATAGCTGCAGGATTCCTCGCAGCTGTCACGGAACACGGTGACGCGGGTCACGTTTCCGGCCTCTTGCACGTGATCCCAGATGAAGCGCGCCAGATGCTCCAGGGTCGGCGCTCCAAGCGCGTTGACCGTGTTGAGGTGCTTGTGATCGAGCCGGCCGCGAATGTCCGCAAGCCTCTCTTCCAGCACGCCCAAGTCGACGATCATGCCGGTGGCCGCATCGGGAATGCCGCGGACCGTGACTTCCGCCCGATAGGAGTGGCCGTGGATCTCCGCGCCGGCGGCTCCCAGCGTCGTGCCGGCGATCGCATGCGCGGCCTCGAACCGGAATGACTTGGTGAGCTCCCACATCAGCGAATTCCTATCGCCTTGTGCGTTTGCAGGCTGAGCCGCCATTGCGGATGGCGCAGGCAATAATCGATGGCGCGCGCCGTGTTGTCGGCGAGCTGCGGCCCATCCATGGGCTGCAGCGAGAAGTGCTCGAACTCGAGGTCCGCGAAGGCCTCGGGCGGCGCGGCGGCTTGCGGGAATACCAGTTTCATCTCGTGACCCGATCTGATGAGAAGCTCGGTGCCCGCCTTCGGGCTCACGCAAATCCAGTCAAGACCCGCGGGCGGATCAATCGTTCCATTGGTCTCGACCGCGATCGCAAAGCCGCGCTCGTGCAGCGCCGCCAGCAATGCGTCGTCGATCTGCAGCATGGGCTCGCCGCCGGTGATGACCACATAGCGGTGATCCGGCCCGCTCCCCCATTCCGCCTCGATCTGGTCGGCGAGCTCGCGCGCGCTCGCATAAGAACCCCCGCGCGTGCCGTCGGTGCCCACGAAGTCCGTATCACAGAAGCGGCACTGCGCGGCGGCGCGGTCGGCCTCCCGCCCCGACCAGAGATTGCAGCCCGCGAACCGGCAGAACACCGCGGTGCGCCCCGTCTGGGCGCCTTCGCCCTGCAGGGTCAGATAGATTTCCTTGACCGCGTAAGCCACGAGAAT
>WNFJ01058576.1_pt1 | contig 15864 bp, 19 predicted proteins | sample 5400461 | NCBI WGS metagenome assembly WNFJ01 (sample SAMN13153349, study PRJNA577476) | soil metagenome | isolation source: 115 cm saprolite on Douglas fir-dominated hillslope | place: USA:California | collected 2013-09-17 | reverse complement strand
CCAGATTCTCGGTGAGGACGAAACGCTGCACCAAGGTGATGTGGGGACGGTGGGAGGCATCGAGCGCAAAGCCTTTCGGAAAGACCTTGAGCAGACGCTCATTGGTCGCCGCCGCGTGCTGGAGCATCGTGGCATCCGGCTTCAGCAGGATGTCGATGGCGGTGACCGAAGCATCGGCGGCGATTGCGCGACCGGTGCCCAGGGAAAGCATGGCGAGGGCGCACGCGATTGATCCCTTGAGCCAGAGTCGTCTTGAGATTGTCGTTTTCATTGTTGTTTCCTTCCGTTTTTTTACTGGTGATTGGTTTCCTGAAGGCAGCTGCGTTGCGTCGCCTAACTAGAATTAGACTGCAATTTGTCATCTATTTCTGTCTCCATAGAGGGAAGTGTCCGTTAAAAGGCGGCAGGATGGCAAGCTCGTTCATGTCTCTTTGAAATCGCCCGCGTGCTCGTGCGTTTCGATCACGGTGCCAGCTTCATCGTAAACGCGAATCACGGCGCGACGTGAGCGGCTGTTAAACTTGACAAAGCTGATGGCATTGCTGATTGCGTTTGGCCCGGCATACCACAGTGGACTGTATGGCAGCGCATCGGAAATCAGATCGATGCCGTGTTTGTCGCTGCGCGGTTGAATTTCGTAAGCTATGCCGGCACCGGTCCAGAAATCGCGATCGGCCCGAGATTTTTGACCCATAGTTGACCGCTGTCGCTCCAGATGAATTTGACAGCTGGACTCTTTTCAAAAGTGAGCGTCGCCAAATGATATATTGTCAGCACGATCTCCTGCAGTTCCGCATCGGCTTCCAAGTCCTCAATATTCAAGCCCTGTGATCTTGCTTCTGACCTGTCGATCCGGCGGCCATGGCTGCGATGCTGCTGTGCACGATTGAAGTAAGCAGCGACGGCGGCGGCTTTCGCATTGTCCCCCACGAACATTCGCTCGCGAAGCCATTTGGCAACCATCTGCTCGCCGTAATCCAGAGCATTCTTCGCTTCCATTAGAAGCGCCGGGCCGAGTGACTGGAGCACGGCCGCCCAGACAGCCGCGAGGCGCACGTCCTGAAGAATCTGAGATTGAGCTTCTTCGAACTGCTGAACAATTGCCCGAGCCGACACTGATCTCCCCGCAACCGGCATCTGCGCATCGATAGGACCTAATTGGCTTTGGCGCCCCATGATAATGTTATTTGAGGCCAAAGCGATCATTGTCCCGCCGGACATGGCGAAAGTCGGAACGATAACCTCGATGTGGCTGAACTTTTGCAGTAAATACTCCACGATTGTTTCGGTAGCGTTGGTGACTCCCCCAGGCGTGTGCAGAACAAGCGTTAGATGTTTGCTCCAATCCATGCCGTGCATCACTGACATGAGGCCGTTGATATCCTCGGGCGAAATCTGCAGAAACATTGCGGGCGCTGCTGGCTTCTGCAGGAAACCAGATGCGTAGAAAATTACGTTGCGGTCCCCGCGCTTTGTGCGAAGCCGTCGTAGCCACTCGTTAACCTTTGCTACCAACCACGGCGCTTGTGCCGGGCCTGGAATGGGCTCCAGTTGGTTAACCAGCTCGTTCCAGGCGGGCATGCATTCAGTGGCCGCCGCCGGTGGAGATGGTCACTGAGTGCCGCCAATCGTAATTTCCGATCTCCTCATCCTGGATTTCCTGAACAGGCGGCAATTGAATCGTGGATATGTAGCGCTCATACTGTGATCGCGCTTCTTCGATCAATCGGTAAACTTCTGCTTCTTGGGCGGTTAATTCAGGCATAACAATTCACGAGAGCTAGTTTCGCGTCGAAATGTCGGCCTGTCGAGAAAATTCAGGATCGTCACGTCAGAGGCCGCTAGAACGCTCGGAGTCCCTCAGCCGCTGTCCCTGGACCTGCGTGGGGGCCTCAGACGCAATCCTGCGCCAACGTCGTGCGGCGGCGGCCATGCCGTGATGTTCTGACTGACACAGCTTCGCGCGTTCTGACCATTGTGGTTCTCCCTCGTGATGGCTCTAACCGTGGCTCGCAGCGTGGCCAATCGAACCAGGATCGTTGGTGCCGTGAATACCGATTCCTTTTTTATTGAGCGCAATCCACACGACGCCTACAGGATTCCGCGGACCTGGCGGCAGCAAATGGAAATTGCCGCTACGCTGCCCGTGCTTCAGCATCGCCTTGTCGTAACGAAAGGTTGGCAGCTTCGCGATCCGGCGCACCTTCCACTCACCGATGGGTGAGGTGGTCTGTCGGGAACCGACCGTGACTGGATACGCGGCGATAAGCTTTTCGCCCGCGTGCACTTGAAGGATGTTCGTTTTGGTGTCGACCTTTACGACAACATTTGCAGTTGCGCCTCTTTTTTCCTCTGGAGTTCCAGCTTGCGTGCTAGGTTGATCTTCCATCTCATTGGCGGCCTGTGCGCTAATCTCGCTGCCGGGCTTAATGTCTTTTACGGAAGCGAGTTCAAACGGCTCGACATTGGGCACCATTAGCTGATCGCCAGCCTTGACTGCTTTCAACTTACCGGGATTGAGTTGTTCAAGGAAATGAATGTCGCTGTGAAATTTCTCTGAAATTGCATCCGCAGCATCACGGTGCGGAAGAAATTTTAACTTCGCCTGCTCAGCCACTTTGGTGGGCAATGGTCCCACGCTTTGTAAGTCCGCCTCGGTCACAGTGTATGGAATGAACACCGGATCGACGCTGGTGAGATCGAGGCCGGTGACGTTGGGAGCGACGTTCGATTTTCCTTTGGATTGTGGCGACGGGGAAGTTTGCGGTTGTTCGACACGGGACTCGCGGTAAACCGCAAGCGCTTTTCGGGTCAAATCATTGTAGCGTCCATCGATTTTGCCCGGACTAAAATTCGCGCGGCCAAGAAAGACCTGCAGACGAGTGGCGGCTTCAATCTCAGTCTTGGTTGGAGTTGACGCCCTGGCCGCCTTTCTTTTTGCGGACGCTCGAGGAATGCTGCTTGTAATTAATAATGCGACGAGCGCGAAGCGAACTGCATTCACTCAAATGGATCGCAGCACTCGGCGGCGACGGCCGCCTTGCGTAACCGAAGTCGACGATTTGTTACGTTTGCAATCTGGAAAGTGTGCGTAACGTGGCAATGTAATCCGATCTGACCGCTTTTATGTTCTCGACTACTCTATCTGTTCACCGCCTGGCGAATTTCTTCGCGGCGATTGCTTTTGTTTCTATTGCAATTAGCGGGTTCGCAAATCCGGCGGCGGATGTTCTCAATGAGACGGATGTCCGTGTTCAAACGGTGATGGCTGCTCAAGACGAGGTAACTCCATCGCTGATGCAGCGACCGGAAATTCTGGGAACCGCGGTCGGTCTTGGCGAAACTGGCGATCCAATATTGATGGTTTATGTCAATCGCGACGCAGCGGATGCGGAGCAAGCAATTCGTACTCTCCCGCGTGAAGTACATGGTACACCGGTGCAGGTGGAAGTGATGGACGAAATTCGTGCGATGGGCTACACAGCGAGACAAACACCTCCAATTTCGCTCGGGACCTCGGGTGGCTGGACGTACGATCTCGCGAACGGCTACTGTTGCGGCGGTACTCTCGGGGCGCTCGTACGGATCGGCACTGCACTTTATGTCTTGAGCGCCGGTCACGTCCTCGAAGGGGACACGGTCTCCGGCGGCAACAATAGAATCGCTCAAACCGGTGACCCCGTTATTCGGCCAGGGTTGATCGACGAGCAGTGTAACAGAAATCTTGCACAAACGGTCGGAACTCTCGTCAAAAAAAGATCGCTATCTACGAGCAACGTCGATTGCGGCATTGCGAGAGTCGTCGGCGGCATGGTGCGCACCGATGGCGCCATTCTCGGGATCGGAACGATTTCCCATTACACCTCGGCAGCCTCGCTGAATCAGCATGTTAAAAAGAGCGGACGCTCAACCGGCACGACGCACAGCCATGTTTCCGGCTTGAACGCGACTGTGCGAGTGGCCTTTACTCATGAGTGTCATGGCGGCACGTATTACAAAACCTTTTATGGTCAGATTGTGGTTGCTAATTCCTCGAGCAGTTTCTTGAAAGCCGGCGACTCCGGATCGGTAATGGTCCAGGACACGTCGCCGAATCCGCGTGCGATTGGTCTCCTTTTCGCGGGTAATAACAGCGCGGCATTTGCCAACCCGATTGGGCAGGTGCTGAGTTTTCTCGGAGCCACAATGGTGGGAAATTGATGGCCATTTGAGAATGGGCTTATGCGGAAGACACTGACCAACGTATGCCTCCCGGTGTTGATCGTGCTCAGCTCAATTATCGTTTACTCTCAGAACATGGCCCAAGGAAATTCGCCAGAACCGAAGCGCGACATTAACGCCGTTCTCGCTGCCCATGATAAGGAGCTGCTGGCAATAGTCGACGTGGTTGGTGTGTATGTCGGCACAACGGAAGAAGGCCGCACCCCTTGTTTAAAGGTCATGCTCGCTCGTAAAAATCCAGAGTCTGAACGAAAGATTCCGCGCATGATCGACGGTTATCATGTTGTTACCGAAGTAACAGGAAGCGTCCGCGCGCTCGGCAGTCCGTTGTAACGGCGAAGACTCGTCCGCCGTTCCGGTTGTAAAGAAAACGCGCCTTCTATTCTCCAGTGGGCAGAACAGAAAGGCGCGTCGGAGACGAACGAGTTTAGATTTTAATCCTCATCGAGAATCACGCGATCCACCATGTCGCCTGTTCCATAATGGACACGGACTGGAACCCCCACTTTGATCTTGGTTCTTACCGTATTTGCATCCAAGACCTTACCGCTTCTGGTCACATACGTGACCGTCTTGCCGAAGCGACACGTGCGCGGTCCACTGCTTTCCTTGAGAACGATCTGACTGCCAGGAGTGAACTCCGTAACTGTCCCCGTTCCTTCAGTAGTGGACGTCGTCGTGGTAGTGGTCCGCTGCTGCGGCACGTCCTGAGTTTTCATAAGCGGCTGCCGCAGGGTTTGCCCCCACGCAAACGATGCCACTATTGCCAAGGCAATGCTCAAGAACATCTTCTTCATGTTTTCCCTCCTTCTTGTTGAATTGCGGCAATATTAAGCGTCCTCTGTTCCAATTAAATTCGAGGGCTCAAAGAACTTGCCGTTATACTAGATTCGGATGCAGCTTGGGCCGCGGATGTTTGGAAATTCTCTGAGGAGACTCTTTAGGTTGAATCTTTAATATGAAGTTCTGGATCGGAACCTCAGGATTTCAGTACGCGGAGTGGAAAGGAAACTTTTATCCGGAGGATTTGTCCGCGGCGAAGATGCTGCCGTTTTATGCCGAGCGATTTTCGACGACGGAGATCAATTACACGTTCCATCGGATTCCCGCGCCGAAAACGATCGACAACTGGAAAACACAAACGCCGGAGGAATTTCGGTTTGCGTTGAAAGCGCCGCAGAAAATCACGCATTGGTCGAAGCTGCGCGATTGCGCTGATACGCTGGAATATTTTTGCAAAGTTGTGACCGGTCTCGGCGATCGGCTTGGGCCGGTCTTATTTCAATTGCCTCCAACCTTCAAGAAGGATACCGATCTGTTGAGTTCGTTTCTACGTGAATTTCCTGCGATGCGCGCCGCATTTGAATTCCGTCACGACTCATGGTTCGACGATGAAATATTCGATCTGCTCAAATCGCGCAACATCGCCCTCTGCATAGCCGACACCGATACAGTCGCTACGCCCAAGAAGATTACGGCCAATTACGGGTATCTCCGCCTTCGCCGCGAAGATTATCAAAACGTTGACGTTGAACGCTGGGCGGCTTTCGCTCGCGATCAGAAATCAAATTGGAAAGACGCCTTCGTCTATTTCAAACATGAAGAAAGCGGCCTCGGGCCGAAGCTCGCACAGCAGATGGTAAAATTGCTCGCGTGATCCCGTATAGGCTAGCGCCCGATCAGGATAAAAATTCCTGCCAGCAGCGCCAGCACGCCAGTTATGATGCCGATGCCAAGTCCAGTGAGGGTAAGGATTCCCACCGCAATGAGATAAATCGCGAGCAGAAGCATGCCGATATTTTTGGTAATCATGTCGTGAGTATCGACAATTGGACTTGGGCTTGACAACCCTGAAGAGACTTCGTCAGACGATATTCTAGGAACCGAAATTTTGGATTCCAAGTGTGCCTAGAGAACCACTATCTGCCGGTCACACGCACTACCACTGCTGAAATGTCTTTCACATCGACGAAGGCGTCGAAAAATTCCGCACCAGTCAAATGGGAAAGATGAACGACGTTGTCAGTGACTCCTGCCACTTTGCCGCCCATTTTTTCTCCAGATCTCAAGTGCAACTCGACAGCTTTGCTGGCGTTGCCCGTAAGAATACTGAGAACAGTTGCGTTAGGTTGGAGATCAGTTTTTTCCTGGGCGACCAAAGTGGAACAGGTAACCGCCGCAACCATGATTCCGAGAAGAAGTGAGTATCGTTTCATGATCACGTCCTTCTGCGTGATTTGCGCACGGTTGGCGAGCAAATAATGCGCATACAAGAAACCGCGCTCTCGTTCACCGGCCAGGGAAACCGCCACCGGCGGATTTTGAATTGGCAGGCGGAGCGCCTGCCCTACATTTTGCGATGACTTCAATCGCCGAAAGTTTTGAGCGCGTGCGCGAGCAGATCGCGGGAGCGGCGGCGAAGGTTGGACGCGCCGCGGACGAAATTGAGCTCGTCGCGATCTCGAAGACACATGCAGCCGACAAAGTGCGCGAGGCGATCGATGCTGGGCAGACTCTGTTCGGCGAGAGTCGTGTTCAGGAAGCGCGAGCGAAAATCCCTGAGCTGCCGTCGAATTTGCGCTGGCATTTCGTAGGACATCTTCAGAAAAACAAAATCCGGCATGCGCTGCCGCTGTTTGAAATGATTCACAGCGTCGATTCACTCGGGCTCGCGCAAGACATCGGCCGTATCGCAGAAGAGGAGGGGATGCACCCGCGAGTTTTGCTCGAAGTCAATGTGGCAGGCGAGGGGAGCAAGTTCGGATTTTCGCCTGATAAGCTCCGCAACGAGATAGAAGAGCTTCTCGCGCTGCCGCGATTGTCGATCTTGGGCCTGATGACAATTCCACCGCTTGCTGAAGAATCGGAAGCGTCTCGGAAATATTTTGTTCAATTGCGTGAGCTGCGCGATCGCCTCCAAACCGAGTTTCGGGTCGATCTCGCGCAACTTTCGATGGGAATGACGCAGGACTTTCCGGTCGCAATCGAGGAAGGCGCCACGCTGGTCCGTGTCGGCACTGCGATTTTTGGCGAACGAAAGCGGTCGAAGCGGAACATAGACCTATAGTCTGCGTCCCCAGCTGAGATCTTCTCCGCTGCTTCGCGCGAAGCGGGTTACAAGCCCGCCAGGCGCACAGGCTAAAAGCCTATGTTCCAGCCGACATCGTGGTAAAATCTAAATCCCATGCGCCTGGAGCCTACCAATATTCAGCAAATCGGCGACGAACTGGCGATTGCCTGGAACGATGGCAGCGAATTGTTTTTGAAACTCGAAACGCTGAGGCGCGCGTGTCCGTGCGCGGCATGCGGTGGTGAACCGGACGTGCTCGGCAATGTCTCGCGTCCACATGTGAGTTACACCGACAAAAGTTTTCAGCTGATGGGCTTTGATCTGGTGGGCGGTTATGCGTTGCAACCGCGTTGGGGAGACGGCCACAGCACTGGAATTTATAGCTTTACGTACCTGCGGCGTTTGGGACAAGCTTCTGCCTGAAAGACAGCCCCGAAAGCTTTCGGGGTTGGAATTAATCTGTGAACTTGCTGACGAAGATCGCGATCGTTGTGCTCTGCTTCACATTGTGCGGAGCGGGCACTTTCATCGCTTCGACCGCGCGAAAAAAGAATGCGCCAGAAAAAACGAGTGTGATCCCGGTGAAAAATCGTGAAGTGATCCGGCGCGTTTGGATTCTCACTTAAACAGCGGCGAGCTTCCAGCGCACAACGGCGAGGAACTCTGTCACGGCAGCCTACCTCCCACGATCCACTGTTGCCTCCTAAGGGAGCAGGCCTAGATGTTCCAAACGAGGCTCAATCGCGCGCCAGCGTTAGTCATGCGTCAATGCCGTTCATTTCCGCCGCTTTCGAAAGCCGGATTTCACGTTTATTCTTCGAGACGTAATTGTTGAGGCTCTGCGATCGCCCTCTTCGCTCGGGCCAGTAGTCTTCGCGCGCGAGAGCAATCGGATGTCTGCCCGCAAACGTTCCAAAGCTGCGGTTAGATCGAGAATCATCTTGATACTGGCGAAATGGTCGCCGCAGACGCTGCGAAGAGCTTCGATGCGACGCAAAGCGCGAATGCCGTCCCCATCAAAGTAGTAACCGGGATCACCTGTATCGAACGCGGGCGAGAGAAGTTTATACTTACAATAAACAAGAATCATGCGCCGCGGGATGCCGACCATGCGGGAGGTTGCATCAATCGTGTAAACGGCGTCGGATGGCGGTTCAAACAATTGAATCGCGCGGGAGGATGTTTGAGGGGTTTTAGGCATCGATGTCGATCTTGTGCTTCGATTTATCATCTTACATAATAGTTGCTGGTCTTGGAGTACATTTCTTTATAATGATGCCCCTCTTGGGACTTCAGATTGGTCGTAGTGTTCGCTTCAGTGGTCGTTGACATGGTCAAAACAAGTTTGATTCTGCGAGGCTATGTGGCGGGCACTGTCTGCCACGCACGGCACGCGCGCCGGCTCAAATATTGGACCTCTTTCAATTCCGCCGTCGCGATCGCCATAACGAGCCTCCTCTATTTGATCGAAATTGACTCGGCGCGCGTGTGCAATGAATTATTGATACGCGCGCTCGAGAATGCCGTCGCAGCGTTTACTCAGGCGACTTTGACTTCAATTTGTTTGGGTTGGGCGTGCTCGCTCTTTGCCACATGTATTGTGAGCACGCCATCTTTGAACTCGGCGTTTACATTGTTGAAATCGGCATCGTCGGGCAGGGCGAAGCTGCGCATGAAGGTGCCGTAGCCGCGTTCGATGCGGTGATATTTCTTTTTCTTCTCTTCTTTCTCAAACTTGTGTTCCCCGGAGATGGTCAACACGCCATTTTCGACCGTGACCTTTACGTCTTCTTTTTTCATATCCGGCAACTCGGCCTTAATGATATATTCGTTTTCATCCTCGGTGATGTCCGCAAGTGGCGTCCATTCAGGCAAAGTAATCTCTTCCCGACCATTCCCGCGCGCAGCGGGCTGCCGAAAAGCGTTGAAAGACGATTTTGGAATTCTTCCATTTCTCGTATTGCTCCCATCGAGTGAGTGTTTGTTGCATTTCGATATTCCTTTCGAGTGTTGATTGTTGAACTGTCAATGGTTTGAATCGCAGCCTGAGTGCTGACGATTTCTAAATATCGAGCGATCCACGCGCTTCGCCGGGTATCTTAAGTTGTATTTTTGCGTTGCTTTTGTTTCGAAGAGAGAATTCAAGTCAAGTCGATCCGCGTCGCACGCGCGACATACAATCGATGCGCTTGAAGGAACTTTATCCGCAGCCTATGCGCCGCCAACCTTCGGTCGAGTACCTGCCGCTTCCGTACCGATCGAATCGGGGCGCCGCGCCGGAACAGTGACGTGAATCGCCTTTACACCGGGATCGTAATTCGGAGCAGGCTTGTTCCTTTGCGCTGAGGTTGGAGTTCTTGATCCTGCATCGATGCTGGAACAAGGCAGAACCCTCCGGGCGAGAGATCGGCATCGCCGCAGCGAAGCGACCCGCTCAGGCAGCAAACGATCGCGAACCGGCCTTGCAATGAAATCTCGCGCGGTGCAGCAAGATTCCATTTTTGGATTTCAAACAATTCGTGCCTGACAAGAAGCTCACCTTGCTGCTCAACTAATTTCGGGGCGACATCGTTGAACTCGATGCATTCAAGCGCTTGCTTGATGTGCAACTGTCGCGGCTTGCCTTTATCATCTACACGATTCCAGTCGAATACCCGATAGGTGGTGTCGCTGTTCTGCTGGATTTCGATTAACACATTGCCTGCGCTTACCGCGTGAAGACGCCCGGCCGGAAGAAATGCAGCGTCACCTGGTTTGGTGGGAATTTTGTAAACGTAATCAGCAACTGTTCCCTCGCGCAGCGCATTTTCGAATTGATCGCGCGCACTGGGTTTGCAAAACCCGAGTAAGAGTTCGGCGCCCGGATCGGCGGCGGCAACATACCAAAATTCAGTTTTCGGCTCGCCGCCTAGCTTGCTGGCGACTTGTTCCGGCGGGTGCACTTGCAGAGAAAGGTTCTCGTGTGCATCGAGAAGTTTGATAAGCAATGGAAATCGTGGAGCGCTGGGGACCTCGCCGAAGATCAGCGATCGTTCCTCCGTCCAGAGCTCATGCAGGGTCTTGCCCTTGAACGCACCGCGCACGACGACGCTTTGTGCTTCGGGACGATCGACAATTTCCCACGACTCGCCAATTTCCAAGTTCGGCGGCAGTCTTTTTTCAAATCTCGATTCAAGCTGGCGACCGCCCCAGATTCGCTCGACAAAAATGGGTCGAAAGGTGAGCGGAGCAGCGAGAGTTAACGGCATTTGCGCCAAAACTCCGATGCTCAGGCCACCTTCGCAAGGCTAGGGCAGGCTAGCCTGCACACGGAGTCGTAATTTGGCCTTGTAACTCTTGTAACTTTTTTAACGTTACACGCGCTCATGCACGTCTTCGTTAAATATTGGCTGCCATTGCTGATTTGGCTCGGCGTGATTTTTGTCGGCTCGACGGATCTGCTGTCGGCCCAGCATACATCGCGATTCATTGTTCCGATTCTGCTCTGGTTGAAGCCGGGAATGCGACCACAGACAATCTTGTCCATCCTCATCTTTATGCGCAAATGCGCGCACGTCGCCGAATACGCGATTCTGGCTCTTCTTCTGTGGCGCGCACTTCGCAGCGGTCCAGCTCTGCGCACGAAAATGTCGATCGTATTTGGCGCAGTTTTGCTAGCGTGCGTGGTCTTTGCCGTGAGCGACGAATTTCACCAATCATTCGTGAAGTCGCGTACTCCCACGGTTCGCGACGTCCTTCTGGATGGCGGAGGAGCGCTCTTCGGACTGTTGATTGGCGTAGGCTTCGCGAAACGCGATTCTAAAAAGGTTCGGAGCACTGCCAGGAACGACGTGGTCAATTCGCGATTATGACTTCACGCATGACGACTTTATCCTGCTTGCCAGTTGTTAAGAGCTAATGACATGATCACCTGTGGATGCGGGGTCGCGTTTAAGACATCAAGTGTGTAAGCGTTCTGAGCTTGACTCGCCTTACTTCGCGATTGCGAGAGCTCGCTCGGCAGTGGCAGCTATTGCGGTGTATCTTGCGTTTTATTCCGCAGCGGTTCCTGCTGTTGGAGAGGCTGTCGCACAAGGTGAATCGGGCAGAAATTCGGCGCAAACTTCTAGCGCGCGGGTGATTACCGCAACGCCGGATCACGTGGCAGTCACTAACGGACCTGGCAGCACCGAGATTCAATGGGACACAGGAAATGGATCTGTGGGTTTTGTTTTTGTAACAGCGAGCGACCGCAAACCCGTTCTGTTTGCTGCTGGCGCGAAAGGGAGCCGCGCGGCTCCGTGGATTCGGGCGGGTAACTATGCTTTTGAGCTTTATGGCGATGACCAGCGGAGGACATTGCTCGCCGCAGTGACCGTTTCTGGAATTAGGGAAAGCGGGGCCTCTTCGCGCGCGATGTCATTACGAGGCAAGGCACGGTGGCTGCTGGTTGTGGCACTGATAGCCATTTTATATATAGCTGTTTACCTCAGCTCGACGGGAACGCTACGCACAACATTTCCTACGGAACCAACGACGTCGCCGCGTCCACTCCATGTTGGACGAAACCTTCTGCTAGGCATAGCCGCTTTCGTCAGCCTGGACGGCATCATCTTTCATACGGGATTGTACGTCTCGATCTTAGCTCCCGATTCCTACGCAGGGCGAGTGGCGGTAATTACGCGAGCCGAAAAGCAGCGGCCATCATCCGGTCTGAAAGAAGTGCTGGTTCTGGGAGATTCGAGAATGGCAGAGGGCTTCTCTAGCACGGTGGCTGACGAGCTTGGTTCCGCCGCCGGTTTGAAGTTCGTCAATCTCGCCGAACCAGCCTCATCTGTTAACACCTGGTACTATATGCTTCGGGAAGTAGATCCGGCAGCGCGACGCTATTCGGCAATCATTGTTCCTTACGGCATTGGCTACGAGCCAAGCAGTGCCGATCCGTTGAGAATTTCCATGGCGGCTCCGCTTTTGCGCTATGGAGATTGCTTTGATTTTGCTTCTGGTTTTCAGCGATGGTCGGGACGGTTCAGAGCATTTACGACGTGCATACTCCGGGGATTGGCATACCAAAGCGATGTCGCCGATCTTCTTGAACATCCCATCGCGCGTATAAAAAGTGTTCAACAGGAGCCGAACAGAATGCAGTCGCGCGCGGCCTATAAAGGTCGCGACTACGATCTCGTGGGCACCACATACGATTCCAAGACAGGTCACGTAACCTTTGCGCCACAGTTAACTGAAGCTCAGAGGCAAGCCATCCGGAAAAGCTTGGTAAGGCCGTCTCAATCGGAAATGCAATACTCCTTGGAACTACAACGCGAGTGGATTCCGCGAATTCTGAATCGTTATTCAAAGAGTCCCACCGCAATTGTGCTTACACCGGTCCCTCGCGGCCCGTTTCGCGAGCTTACTGGATTTCCAATGGCGTACCACACCTTTTTTCCACACTTAGTAACCCAGCGATCGTTATTGTCGGTTCCAGAACAAACGTTCGATTTTCTCGAGAAACTTGAATATTATTTTGACGCGTACCACCTTAACGCCAAAGGGCGGAAAAGATTCACCGAGACACTGGTGGCTGAGGTAGTGGGGCGCCTGGGGGCGGCGAATTCGCACGCAGGCTCCAACTCCAAGTCAAAACTAGCTACGAACGGAGCCGTTGGAAGGATGCACCGTGCGGGGATTAGGAATTCCAGTTGGGGAAATACCGTGTATAGCCCGTAAGAAAACATATCAGCTCGTAACATAACTAACTCCGATGTTATTTAACAGCTTCCAGTACTGGATCTTTTTTCTGATCGTGGCCGCGCTGTTCTACAGCATGCCGTTTCGCATAGGGAAACTACTACTGCTGTGCGCAAGCTACGTATTTTACATGTGGTGGGATCCGCGGTTTATCGTGCTTATCTTGACCTCCACGGTAGTTGATTACTTCCTCGGCATTTGGCTGGAGATCACCAGCGGCCGCCGCAAGAAACTTCTGCTCGCTATTAGCCTCATAGTTAATCTGGGGATCCTTGGCTTTTTTAAGTATTACGACTTCTTCGCTGGTTCCTTAGCTACTTTGCTCCATATACGTCCGTCGTCGGTAGTGTTGCAGATTGTTCTACCGATTGGAGTCAGCTTCTACACTTTCGCAAGTCTTTCTTATACGCTGGATGTCTATTGGGGAAAGATGAAGGCTGTTAGAAACTTCGTCGACTACGCGCTGTTCATTGCATTTTTCCCTCATCTTATTGCAGGACCAATCATTCGGGCACGGCAATTTATTTCCCAAATCCAATACTGGCGGCGTCCTGCAGCGATCGTGATCCAGAGCGGCATCATCCTTGTCCTGTCTGGTCTGTTAAAGAAGATGGTTTTTGCCGATCGTTTTGCGGTTGTGTCCGACTCGTACTTTAGCGATCCGGCCGCGCACCCAGGCTGGCTGTCTGCGTGGTCGGGCTGTCTTGCTTTCTTCATGCAGGTATTCTTCGATTTCTCGGGTTACACCGACATCGCTCGCGGTTGCGCCAAACTGCTCGGCTTTGAATTTCCGCTCAATTTTGCGCGACCGTTCTTATCCAGAAACCCGCCCGACCTCTGGCAGCGATGGCACATCACACTTTCCACCTGGGTGCGGGACTATTTATTTATGCCCTTCAGCCGGGGAAGAAAAGGGCGGTTCGTGTTATACCGCAACATGCTGGTTGTTATGGTGCTCGTGGGACTGTGGCATGGAGCGAATTGGACATTTGTCGCCTGGGGCGCATACCATGGTATGCTGTTAGTCGGCTACCGTCTTTTCGATCGCGCAACAGTCGGCACAGCGATCGATAAAGTTATGAAAAAACGCTACTTTGTGCCGTTTAGCGTTGGCTTGATGTTCGCTGCCTTTGTGTTAAGCGCGGCTTTCTTTCGTCCGAAGACTCTCCAAACCAGCGGATACGTTTTAGGTGCACTGTTCGGTTTCCAGCACGTAACTGGCGAATTCCTCCTGACCACTGGCACGATCGTGCTTCTTTTCATTTCGCTGTTCTTGGCGGCTGCTCAGGAACGGAACCAATTTATTGATCGCCTGGCTTTGCAGCCGGCGCGGATCCAAATACCAGCATACGTGTGCGCATTTCTTGCGCTCGAATTGTTTCCGGCGACTGGTCCCGTGCCGTTCGTCTATTTTCAGTTCTGACGCCTGGAAGGAAATGGGCCTGACTGGGCTCGAACCAGTGACCCTGCGCTTATCAATAACCAACTGAGCTACAGGCCCGGGATCGCGGAAGTGAACAGTGATCGGTGATTAGTGATCGGTCAAGTCGCGCGCTAATTTAGGATGACCGGATGACGGCTCACCGATCACGTCCCGGAGCATTGGAGGCAAGGGGGATTACGCTCCCGCTCGTGCAAAGCGATCAGCATATCGAATCAGAAATGTTTCTTCACAAATGCGCGCCCGGATGCGGACTTCAAATATTGCTCGAATTCCGTGGCACGAATTCGATCGGGCAGGGCGAAGTACGCTTTCAGACGCCAGGGTTTCCACTTCGCTGTGTGGAGCACTCGCCCTGAGTTGTGACCTTTCAACCGTTTTGGCAGGTCATCCGTTAAGCCAGTGTAGAATCGGTTCTCATCGCTCTCGCTTTGCAGAATATAGATGTAGAAAAACTTGCCCATGCTGTTCGTAGGCTTGCCGAGTCGTAGCTCGCTGCGTTTGCAGCCACAAGGTGAAAAAGGTCCGCCTTTGCCAAGGCTACGGCGCGACAGTCTTCGCCATTCTCTACGACGCGAGCGAAGACTGGAGGCAAGGGGATTCGAACCCCTGACTTCCAGCTTGCAAAGCTGGCGCTCTACCAACTGAGCTATGCCCCCGCAGGAAATTTCGAATGTCGATTGCCGATTTTCGATTGCAAGGGATAAAAGCAAAATGCCGGATGTCGCTCAAGCGAGTCGACATCCGGCACGCGTTGTTTCTCGTGTCTGTTTTATTGCGAAACGGGAACCGCCAAATACGCCGTTAACACGCCCGTAATTGGATCGGCAGCTCTACCTGTAATCTCTCCCTTGTTGTTTATGTCTTTCGCGCTTGTGAGCACTGCAGAATAGCCGGGTGCTTTGAGATCGTTTAGGTCTGTTGGTGTGTTGCCGTGATCCCAAATAACTGCACGACAATCAACCAGGTCCGCGTCGCATGAGACACCGACTACCTGCCGGGCTTCATTAATACCGTAGGCCTCACTGTCTACATGTTTCGGTGTACGGTTTGGCAAAGGTTTTAGCTGTCGGATACCATCTTCCCTGGTCCACATGAAAGCGTGTATAATGTCGCCTTCAACGAACGCGGGGTCGCCAGCGAACCCGACAATATCGCCTCGTTGATTGATTGCCGTCGGCGTATTCCACCACGGGGCTGGCGCATTCGGATAAATATCAGTCACAGTGCCATTTTCCCAAAGCACGGCATGTTTGGCCGTATGTCTTCCAACGGCCTGGTCGCAGATACCGGAGATGCCCACGATTTGACCATTATCATTGATTGCCGTCGCAGCTCCTGAGCTGTCGCCGGGGATTAGTGGCAGGTCTTGGATCTGGTCCGGTGGTCCCAGAGTCCACACGGC
>WNFJ01175057.1_pt1 | contig 15870 bp, 10 predicted proteins | sample 5400461 | NCBI WGS metagenome assembly WNFJ01 (sample SAMN13153349, study PRJNA577476) | soil metagenome | isolation source: 115 cm saprolite on Douglas fir-dominated hillslope | place: USA:California | collected 2013-09-17 | reverse complement strand
CGTGGACAAGCAGGCGCTGGTGGCGGTGGTGGAGCGCGCATCGCGGAACGGAATTCCGGTGGCGATCTTCGATTCGGCGATCGATACGGATAAGATTGTCTCGTATATTGCCACCGACAATATGGAAGCGGGGCGTATGGCAGCGCGGCGAATGGGTGAGGTTCTAGGTGGCAAGGGCAAAGTGGGAATCGTCGGCTTCATGCCCGGGAGCGCGTCCACGATGGAGCGCGAGCAAGGATTTGCGGATGAGATTCACCGGCGGTTTCCCGGAATGAACATCGTAGCGCTGCAATTCGGGATGGCCGACCGCGCCAAGGCAATGGCGGTGACGGAAAATATTCTGGCGGCTCATCCCGATCTGGCCGGCGTGTTTGCCGACAACGAATCCAGCTCGGCGGGCGCAGTACAGGCGCTCAAGGGGCGCGGCGCGAGCCACGTCAAGCTGGTGGCGTTCGATGCGTCGGAACAGTTGATCGCCGACCTGCGCGAAGGGGCCATCGATTCGCTCGTGGTGCAGAACCCGTTCCGGATGGGATATGAGAGCACGCGCGCGATCGGGCTAAATCTGCGGGGCGAGCAGGTGGAGCGGCGAGTGGATTCCGGGGCCACGCTGATCCGGCGGCCGATATTCAGAAATACCTTAATGCGGCAAAATAATCAATGGCAATGAGCGTGGTAGCAGGCGTCGATTTCGGTACCCTGAGCGTGCGGGTCTCCATTATGGATAGCGAGCGCGGGCGGCTGGGCTCGGGCTCGGGCGAGTATCCGCTGCGGCGCAAGAGAGGCGATCCGGATTACGCTGCGCAGAGCCACTCGGGCCACATGACGGCGCTGGCCTCGGCGATGAAGAAGGCTCTGGGCGAGGCGGGCGTGGAGGGCAGCGAGGTTGCGGCGGTCGCGGCCGACACGACCGGGTCGAGCGTCATTCCGGTGGGCGAGGGACTGGTTCCCCTCGACGATTACTATCTATGGTGCGACCATCGCGCGACGGCGGAGGCGGCGCTGATCACCGAGACCGCGCGCCGCAGGGGGCTGGCGGCCATCGAGTGGTGTGGCGGAACCTATTCCTCGGAGTGGGGATTTTCGAAGCTCCTGCACTGGCTGCGGCACAATCCGGACAAGCGCGGCCGGATGGTGACCGCGCTCGAGCATTGCGACATGGCCGCGGCTACTCTGTGCGGAATCACAGATCCGGCCGCGGCGCCGCGAAGCATCTGCGCCATGGGCCACAAGTGGATGTGGAATGCGGCGCTGGAGGGATTGCCATCCGAGGATTTTTTAGTGTCGGTGGATCCGCTGCTGCGCGGGGTGCGGGCGAAACTTGCGGGGCGCTACGCGACATCGGATCAGGTGGCGGGCAGGCTGTCGGCGGAGTGGGCTGCGAAACTCGGGCTTCGCGCGGGAATTCCGATCCCGACTGGGGCGCTCGACGCTCACTGGGACGCGGTTGGCGCGGGCGTGCGGGCCGGCGACGTGGTCAACGTAGCCGGCACGTCCACCTGCATCATGGCGGTTGCCAAAAACGCCAAGCTGATTCCGGGCGTCTGCGGCGTAGTTGCGGGCTCGATTCATCCGCACATGGCGGGGATCGAAGCGGGCCTGTCGGCAACCGGCGATATCTTCGATGCGATCGCGCGGCGGGCCGGTTCATCGGTTGCGGCGCTGTCTCAAAATCTCGGTGGGTACAAGGCCGGCCAGACGGGACTGCTGCGAATGACCTGGGACAATGGCGACCGAACGGTGCTGGTGAATCCGGAACTGGGCGGTATGACGCTGGGCTGGAACCTGATGCATAACGCCGAAGACGAGCTTTTCGCGGCCATCGAGGGGACGGCGTTTCATACGCGCGTCATTCTGGAGCGGATGGAGGAGCATGGAGTCCCCATCCGGCGCGTCATCAACGGCGGCGGCATTCCGCAAAAAAATGACGTGCTCAATCGCGTGTATGCGAATGTGCTGAACAAGCCGATTTTGGTTCCCGAAAGCGAAGTGACCAGCCTGGGCTCGGCGATTTTCGGTTTCCTCGCCGCGGGCGCTTTCGGCACGATTGAAGAGGCGCAGGACAAGCTGTGTCCCAAGTACCGCACGATTGAGCCCGATCCGATTTCAGTGGCGGTTTACGAGGAGTTGTATAGCCTGTATAAGAAGCTGTACTTTGGATTCGGACAGCCGCCGGCTTCGGCCGTGACGGTTGGGGAGGTCCTGCCGGCGCTGCGCCGCGTGGCCGCGCGGGCTAGAGTGGAACGATAAGGAGAACTAATGGCCCACGTCAGGCTATATCCGTTTATACTGTTCGCAACGATTTTAACTGTCGGTTGTACCTCAACCAAGGAAGCCGCAGTGACCAGAAAGCTCACGAGCGAGCCGTGGGGCAAGACCGCGGCTGGTGAACCTGTCGAACTTTATACGCTCACCAATGCGAAAGGAGCCGAGGCTAGAATTGCGACCTATGGAGGGACCGTGGTTTCCCTCAAGGTTCCGGACCGCTCGGGTACGCTGGGCGACATCGTGCTTGGCCTCGACAGCTTGGACGGCTATCTGCAACAACCACCGCCGCCTTACTTCGGAGCGCTCATTGGGCGCTATGGGAATCGCATCGCCAAAGGTAAATTTTCGTTAAACGGAACCGAATATACGCTGGCGAAAAACAATGGCGAGAATCATCTGCATGGCGGTGTTCGCGGATTCGACAAGAGGATCTGGAAGGCCAAAGAGGGCCCTGGACAGAGTCTCGAACTGAGCTACCTGAGTGCGGACGGCGAGGAGGGTTATCCAGGCAACCTGTCGACAAGGGTGACTTATACTCTGACCGACAACAACGAGCTGAAGATCGATTATGCGGCGTCGACTGACAAAGACACCGTCGTCAACTTGACCAATCACTCCTATTTCAACCTGGCTGGACAGGGAGAAGGCGACATCCTCAGTCATCAGGTGACCATCTACGCGGACAAGTTCACGCCTGTCGACAAGGGGCTGATTCCCACCGGCGAGCTGAGGAATGTCGCAGGCACGCCTTTCGATTTTCGTACTCCCACGGCGATTGGGGAGCGGATCGACGCGAGCGACGAGCAGATAAAGTTCGGGCCCGGCTACGATCACAACTGGGTGTTGAACCGCACGGGATCGGGGGCGGAACCGGCCGCCAAGGTGACTGAGGCGAAGTCGGGTCGCGTGATGGAAGTGCTCACGACTGAGCCCGGTCTTCAGTTTTACACGGGCAACTTTCTGGACGGAACTCTGCACGGCAAGGCGGGCAAGGTCTACGGACGGCGTTCGGCTTTCTGCATGGAGACGCAGCATTTCCCGGACTCGCCCAATCATCCGGCTTTCCCCACGGTGGTCTTGAAGCCCGGAGCACATTATCAAAGCGCCACGGTTTACAAGTTTTCTACCCTGTGAGTAAGGAGCGACCAAATGAGCGATCCAACATTGCGCCGCGGTTTTTTGCTTAGCGGAGGCGCGGCCGCGTTTTCGATTCTTGCTTCGAGGAAAGCGCTATCGTGGGCGGCGGTGGAGCAGCAAGTTGAAATTCAGACGACTGCCGAAATCGGTACGATCCGCCCGGAGTTACACGGCCATTTCGCCGAGCACTTAGGGTCGTGTGTCTATGGAGGCCTGTGGGTCGGCAAGAATTCGCGTATTCCGAATATCGACGGCTATCGCCGGCAGGCCGTGGACTACTTGAAAGCGGTCGGCGTGCCGGTGCTGCGCTGGCCGGGCGGCTGCTTCGCGGATGACTACCACTGGCGCGACGGCGTGGGTCCGGCGGCAAAGCGTCCACGATCGGTGAATATCCACTGGGGAAACTACACCGAGGACAACAGCTTCGGGACGCACGAATTTCTGGGGCTTTGCCGTCTGATCGGGGCGGCGCCGTATCTGGCGGGCAATGTCGGATCGGGCACGCCGCAAGAGTTGCGAGATTGGGTGGAGTACTGCAACTATCCTGGCGGCACGTCGTTGTCAGACGAGCGCGCGGCCAACGGATCGCGGGAGCCGTTCAATGTGCGCTACTGGGGCGTGGGGAATGAAAGCTGGGGATGCGGGGGCGAGATGATTCCCAGCCAGTATGCCAACGACTATCGCAAATACGCGAGCTACATCCGGCCGTTCGGCGGCACGACGCCGTTTCTCATTGCGTGCGGCCCCAACCGGAACAATCAGGATTGGACGCGCGGATTTTTCGAGAACATCAACCGCCGCCTGCCGAACGGGTTCGCGATGCACTTCTATTCCAATAGCAGGGTGGTTCCAACCCAATTCACCGCGGCCGATGCGAACACACAACTGGCGACATTTTTCGATCTGGAGAAAGCCATCCGCGAGCAGCGGGCGATCATCGACAAATACGATCCACAGAAACGCGTGGGTCTGCTGGTGGACGAATGGGGAGTGTGGGACCGAATGATTCCCGAAGAAGAGAAGCGCTATGGGCGGCTCTGGCAGCAGATCACGATGCGCAGCGCTGTGGCGGCCGCTCTCGGCCTGAACGTTTTTCACCGGCAGGCCGATAAGCTCGTGATGTGCAATATCGCGCAGATGGTGAATGTGCTGCATTCACTTCTGCTGACCGAAGAAGAGAAATGCGTGTGCACGACCACATATCATGCCTTCGATCTGATGAAGGCGCATCGCGGCAATCAGTCGGTGCGGGTGGCGCAGAAGGATGCGGAGCCGTTGGGGCTGTCGGTGTCGGCGTCGCGCAAGGATCGCGAACTCATCTTGACCTTTGTAAATCCGAAGGCCGATACGGAGATGTCCGTGAACTGCTCGCTGAGTGGCGCGAATGTAACAGAAGCCAAGGCTCGTGTGCTGCATCACGAAGACTTGAATGCGTGCAATACGTTTCAGGAGCCGAACCGGATTGTGCCGCGCGATCTTGCGGTTCGCGCTAGCGGCGCCACGGTGAGGCTGAATCTGCCGGCGCAGAGCATCGCGACTGCTACTGTGCGATTGGCGTAATGGAAGGTGTCGAATTATTCGACCATCTGGTAAAATCAATACCGGAAGCGCAACAGGTAAGCCACCCTAGCTCAGTTGGTAGAGCGGCTGATTCGTAATCAGCAGGTCGCCGGTTCGATCCCGGCGGGTGGCTCCAGACCTAATTCAAAGTAGGAGACTTAGAACCACCCCGGTCTGGATCTGCGCCCTCAGTTTTGTCACCTGTGCCAAAACCCCGAACAAAACCCCCTGCTGTGACAAAACCCATGAACGAACGTACTCAATTGAAACGCCAGGGTTTGAATCAAAATTTTAGTCAATGCCTGGACACGGAGTCGAGAACAGGAAATTGGCAGCGCCCGATCTTAACAGGCACAGGTCCACAAGCATTGATAAACCTGAGATTTAGCGCAGCCAACACGGCCGGCGATCTGCAACAGACCAGCTGACTGATTCGCAGCAGGTCGGATTCGGAAAAAGTCGCTTGGAATCATCGCGGCAGTGCCCGCCGAGGGATGCTACCTTCCTTGCTCCAGCGCGGATTGATAACGGGTACTCCTGGAAAGGAAGAGGGCTACGGGCCCGATCTACCCACACCCACGAAGCAAAGAGGTGGTCCAGCCCCTTCTTCAGGCGCTTTCACCATCGCCCCGATTCAGCACACCATCCAGACAGCAAACTCGAGGCCGCCTATCACAAGGCCGACAAGGCTATTGAGAATATCGTTGCCCTGCTTGCCGCCGCGTGATGTTACCTGCCTGAAATGTTGAAGTATTCTTGTTTACAATCTCTCATCTAAGAATCTAATCTGGATTTCCGGTGGGAAGTCTATAATCTGCTCAACCACCACCGCTGGAGCAATCCAGTGAGCATCGATATGTCGAACAGCCAGTTCGGGGTCATCGCGAACGCGAGCGGGAGCCGTAGCATGCAAGGGACACCAAGCTCGTCTTCTAGTCCTTTTGTAGTCGTGGGGCAGCGACCAAGCTCCCGCGTGAAGGGCACGGCCAAGCTCCCTCGCAGAGAGAGGCCTACGGATTCGCGGCTCTAATGAGCCATAATGATCCTGGTGGATTTGTCACGCCCCGCCGCTGTCGCTATGTTCGCACACAACGCCACAATCCTCTTAGTTGCGCTGGCACTCTCCGGCGCCCCGATCCGCGGGGCTACAGTGGTTGGAATCCGGGGCCCCCAGTTCACTCTGAACGGGCAACTGACTTACTCCACGGCGACCGGGTTTCCGCATGCTGATCCCAATCTCGCCGGCACACTTTTGAATGTTCGCGCCGTGCAGGGCATTTTCGACGACGCAAACTATCCCCAGATGGGGTCCCGGAAAAATCCTTATCACTCCAACACGCAAGGGGACATCTTTTGGGATTACCCCGACGGACCCTGGGAGGCGGAGCGGAACGTCAGTGAGCTTCTGGCTGCGCTGCCCGACTGGCGGCGTTGCGGACTGTTGGCCTTCACGGTCAACCTGCAGGGAGGTGGTCCCCCGGACGGCAATTATGGAGAAAAAATCTACCTGCAACCGCATAACAACAGCGGTTTCGATCCACACGGCAATCTCAAACCCGCATATGCGGACCGGTTGCGCCGAGTCATCTCAGAGGCCGATCGGCTGGGGATGGTAGTCATCGTCGGATTCTTTTACTTTGGTTCTAACGAGCGCATCGAGATCAGCCCCGACGACCGGTACGTGAAGGAGGCAATCCTCCAGGGCTGCCGTTTCCTCAAGCAACTGCCGCATCGAAACATGCTCATCGAGATCAACAACGAGACCAATGCCCGCAGCTACAAGCACCACATACTGCAACCGGATGGCGCACTCGATGCGGTCTTGCTAGCCCAGCAAGCCGTAGAGCGTCAAATCCCCGTATCGATGAGCTGGTCCGGGGGCATCATGCCTCGCGGAAGCCGCGGGGATGCCGCACTTCGTTCGGTGGATTACGTCATGTTCCATACCAACGGACAAACGCCCGAAGAAGTGCATCAGACGATCACCGCCATGCGCCGGTGGACCGGATACGAGCGCCCCCTGATCATCAATGAGGATGGCGTCAGCACGTTCAATCTGCACGCTGCCGCGAAAGAACACGTGGGTTGGGGCTTTTACGACAACGGACTTGGCAACTATCGCGACGGCTATCAAAATCCGCCGGTGAATTGGAAGATCAATTCGCCGGTGAAGTGGCTGTTCTTCGAGCAGGTGGCGCGGCTGACCGGATCGCCGACGCCAGCCAGACCGGAATACCATACCGACGATACACCCGAAATCGAAGTTTTCGGTCTGAAGCCGGACCAGGTCCTGAAGCAACCGGCTTGGATTGAGGCGATCGTCAAGGACCGTCACCTTCGTTGGCCGATCAAACGGGTGGAATTCTTCATTGATGGCAATCCTTACAGTTACCGAACTCAGGCGCCATACATGCTGAATAACCAGGAGTGGTGGGACATGGTGGATGTTTCCGCGGGCAAGCACGTCCTTCGCGTGGTTGCTTATGACCGGCGAGGTCCGCGCTTCGCCGAGCTATGTTCCATGGTGGAAATTCCCTTTGTCATCGAAAAGTGATTGAGTAATCTCAGCCGACGTGCTTTTCGAAACCGGCGGCGATTTCAAGCAAACAGAGCGCTGCCCGCTGGCCATCGGATTCGCAGACGGCATCGAGCAGATGCCGGTGTTTGGCCACTTCTGCGCTGAGATCGATGGTAGCCGCATCCCTGCTTCCGATGATGCCGGACGCGAAGAGCGAGCCCACCACAGTTTCCAGCGCACGGGTTGCATAACCGTTATCAGCAACCTGCCAGATCATGCGATGGAACTTCAGGTCTTCCTGGAAGTACCTCGACCAGTCACCAGCGACAGCTGCTTCTTCTACCTGACCGAGTTGTGCGCGCAATGCCGCGGCTGGCCCGGGTGAGATGCGTTCGGCAGCCCACTCCATTACTTTTGGTTCGAGCACGCGTCGCAATTCGCAAATCCTTGCCGCCTCGTGGGGGGTTAGCTGGATGACGGAACAACCGCAGTTGTGACGTCTCATCACCAACCCCCGGTTCTCCAGTTCCTGTAAGGCTTCCCGTATTGGAATAGAACTTACGCCGAAGCGCTGGATCAATTCCCGTTCGACCAAGCGCTGGCCGGGACGGAAGTGTCCGGCGATGATTTCGCGCTGCACGATGTCGACAATCTCTTCCCGTAAAGATTTGGGCTGGAGAGTGTCGGGTGCGGAAGCGATTGTAGAGTTCACCGCTTTAATATACGAAAACGCCCGACAACAGGCAATTCCTTCTTGACTTGACGATTTTTATATATTATATGTACTTTGAAAGAAAGGAACTCCCTGGTCATGCGCTCCTCTCGATGCAGCCGCTTGTTTGCCCTGCTGTTCCTATTCACCGCCTGTCTTGTCGAGGCCCAAGGCCCCACCGGAGAAATCAACGGCATCGTCACGGACCCGTCCGGGAGCGCCGTCCAGGGGGCCGTCGTCAGCGTTTCGGACCCGGCGACGGGATCCACGAGAACAACGCGATCCAACGATTCCGGATTCTACAGTTTCCCGGCTCTCTCTCCTGCCACGTACAGGGTTTCCGTGGAGGCCCCCGGTTTCCAGAAAGAGATTCGATCGGGCATCCTCATCCAGGTTCAGCAGGTTGCCCGCGCCGACTTCGAGCTCACGGTCGGAGCTGTCACTCAGGCGGTTGAAGTCGCGGCGAGCGCGGCTTTGCTCTCCAGCGATGACGCAACCGTAGGCCAGGTGATCGAGAACAAGCGGATCGTCGATCTGCCGCTGAACGGACGCAGCTACCTGACGCTAACCGCGCTTGCGCCCGGCGTCAGCAATACCTCCTCACCCATCAACGCCACGAGCTTTCAAGGCGGCCTGCGCTCCGCGGCGAGCATCACCGTTAACGGCCAGCGGAACACGTTCGATCACTACACTCTCGACGGAATCGAAAACACCGACCCGAACTTCAACAGCTACATCATGCTGCCTTCCCTCGACGCGCTGGAGGAGTTCAAGGTCCAGAGCGCTACATATCCAGCCGAATATGGCTTTGCGCCGATCCAAATCAATGTCACAACCCGGTCCGGCACCAACGGTTTCCACGGCGTCGGCTTCGAGTTCCTACGGAATTCCTGGTTCGACGCTAAAAATTACTTCGATTCCCAGAAGTCGCCGATCCCAGAGTTTCGCCGCAATCAGTTTGGGGGCACATTGGGCGGCCCAATCATCAGGAACAAACTTTTCTTCACGGCAAACTACGAGGGCTTGCGCGAATCCAAGGGGTTGACCTCACTTTCCACTTTCCCTCCATTGGCATATCGCTCGGGAAACTTCGCGGGCGCGAATGTTATCTATGATCCCGCCACTCGGATTGCTGGACCCGACGGGAAATATTCGGCAACTCCGTTCCCGAACAACGTGATACCAACTACCCGGTTCAACTCCATTGCGCAAACCGCCATGAACAATTTTTGGCCGGTGCAGAATCTCTCAGGGGCGACTAACAACTACGTGAATAACGAACCTCGCCAGTCGGATGCCGATCAATCGATGTTACGCATCGACTACCAGGAGAGCGCGAAGTACATGTGGTACGGCCGCTGGAACTACGACAAAGATTTCTACTACCTGCCTAACAACACTCCAAAGCAAGGTACGGTGGTCGAGACCAGACCGGACCAGATTATGGCGGGTGGAACACAAATCTTCACGCCAACGCTGGTGAACGACGCGCGTTTCGGATGGACTCGATTCGTCAATAACGAACAAACCCCTTACAGTTTCTCAAAGGATGTCAACGGCACATTACTTCACATCCCCGGTTTGAATCCCCTCAATGCGCCCTCTTTCTGGGCCGTTCCGCAGTTTAGTTTTACTGGATACTCCGCCTTTGGCGACAATGCGACGATTTACCTAACCCACGACAACATGTGGGAGACTCACGACACCCTTACCTGGACCCGCGGCAAGCACATCATTAAATTCGGGGGAGCCTTCGAACCGATTCACTACAACGAGGTAGGGCAACAGCAAGTTGGCAGTTTCTCTTTTACCGGCGTATACACCGGCAATCCCGCTATTGGCACCTCCAGTGTCGGCAATAGCGTCGCGGACTTCCTCCTCGGCCTGGACCAAAATGTAACCACGGCTGTTCAGCCGGCGACCGCGTTGCTCCGAAGCTTTTACTGGTCAGCCTTTTTCACGGATTCTTATCGCGTCACGCCAAAGCTCACTCTCGAATTTGGTCTTCGATATGAGTACATGGCGCCATTCAAAGACATCACTGACAATTCGTCGAACATCTGGGGGCTGACGAGTAAGACTACAGGTACCCCAATTCTCGTTCAGTCCTCCACCCAGTGCTCTTCAAGCTCCAATTGCCCTCCCTATGCGGGAACCCTCACGCGACTGCAGGGTGTGACTGTCGTCCGCGATGGGCGTATGGGGTCGGCCCTGCAGTACCCGGATAGGAATAATTTTGCGCCGCGCCTTGGCTTGGCCTATAACATGGATTCGAAAACGGTGATCCGGGCAGGCTTTGGGACCTATTATGATATGGTCGATGAAGGCAACTCCTTCTTCGACAGAGCGAGAACTCTGGCCGGCGGACTACAACAACTTAATTCATATCCTATACCGAATACCAGTCTGAGTAACCCTTTCTTAGGTTCGGTCTCTTCGACCAATATTACCCTTGTACAGCCTTTGATACTTTCCGGCGGTCCGCCTGACCAAAGAACAACCTATGTAAACCAATGGACGGTAGGCATGCAGCGTTCGTTGACAAGCAACCTGGTATTGGAGCTTTCCTATGTTGGCTCTCAATCCCATAAGTTGCGAAGAGAGGACAGCATTAATGTTCCGATCCCGGGGCCGGGAAATGCGACCAACAATAGACCGTTTCCACAGTTCGGCTTTATTCAATACCCGGATAACGAGACGAATGCAAACTACAACGCGCTCCTGTTCAAGATCGAGAAGCGCCTCAGCCGGGGCCTTACCGTTCTGAGTGCCTTCACATATAGCAAGTCAATCGACAATTCAAGCGGCGTGCGCGCAGGCGCCGGCGATATCCTCCAGATGAACAACCCGTATAACATCGGTTCGGGAGAGCGAGGTCTTTCCCAGTTCAATGCGAAGTTTCGATCGGTAACGTCGGGTCTGCTCCAATTGCCGTTTGGCCGTAACGCGCGGTTTCTTGCCCATGCGGGCAACCTCGTGAATGCACTGGTGGCGGATTGGCAATTCGGCGGCATCCTCACGCTGCAGAGCGGCATGCCCCTGACCGCGCTAGACGGGTTAGATATTCTCAATACGGGCGGAACAGGGATTGCTCAAAGACCGAACGCCACGGGCATTAGCCCGCAACTTTCGAATCCAGGGCCAAAGAACTGGTTCAATAAGGCGGCATTCGTCTACAACGCTCCTTATATTTATGGGAACGACGGGCGGAATAACATCATCGGCCCGCACGTAATTGAGACGGACCTGTCACTCACTAAGACGATAAAGGCAACAGACCGTCTGGGCGCGGAGCTTCGCTGGGAGGTCTTCAATGCTGCGAACCACCCTATCTTCGGAGTGCCGAACGCCACTCTATCCAGCGCCGCTTACGGTAACATTTCGTCAACCATAGTAGATAGCCGCCAGATGCAGGTGGCGCTGCGTATCAAGTTTTGAGTAAGACTCCTACATGAAAGCGAGGCGCTATGCGACGCGTCAAGGCACTTATTTTCCTGACCGCTACCATGCGGCTGATGCCCGCGGTGACCATTGAGCAGTATCATCCGCATGACTTCACTTTATCCGGGCAAGCCAGCGGCAGCCCTGGAAACGCCAGCGGGAACCCTTTCGATGTAGAGGTGAGGGGTGAGTTCACTGGTCCCGATGGAACACGCATCACGGTTCCCGGGTTTTACGCCGGCGGAAATATCTGGAAAATCCGATTCTCGCCGACTAAACCCGGCCGCTGGTCGATGCTCACGGTCTCTCCGGTGGCCGCTCTGAATGCGCACACCGAGACCGACATTCAATGCACGGGCAATTCGAATCCGGCCATTCACGGGGGCCTTTTTGTGGACCCTGTGAACAGACACCATTTCATCCATGAAGATGGCTCCCGCTATTTCCTGATGGGCTACGAGGCCGACTGGCTTTGGGGAGCGGATATGAAAGATCCTGAGCGCAAGGTTATGCGCCATCTGATCGACCAGATCGCCGCACGCGGATTCAATCACCTGTTAGTCAATGTTTACGCATACGACACAAGCTGGTCGAAAGGCCATCAGAACCAATGGGACTACGGCCCTACCGACATCTACGTGTTCGGAGGAACTAACGATAAGCCGGATCACGCGCGGCTTAACACCGCGTTTTTCGATGTTTACGACGGAATGATGAACGCGCTGCTGGAAAGAGGCATCGTGGCCAACGTCATGATCAAGGTCTACAACAAGATGGTCAACTGGCCGCAGCCCGGCAGCAAAGATGAAGAAAGATACTTCCGTTACGTCACCGCGCGTTACCAGGCGTACCCGAATATCATCTGGGATTTTTCGAAGGAAGCCTACAACGAGCGCGACAAGTCTCTGGAGAAGCGGCTCATCGATCTGGTCCGCGCGAGCGATGGCTATCATCGGCTTACAACCGCCCACGACAATGACCTGTACGACTGGGATCCGAAACTGAATACGAATCTCGACTTTCGGACCGACCAGGAGCATTTCCATTGGAAAGAGATGGTGCTGTTCGACCGCCAGATACTCCCCTGGCCGATCGTTAATTCCGAACTCTACTATGAACGCGGCGTCGACGATCTGCCCACATATTCCGTCAAGCAGGACTGGCAGGATATGATTCGGGGGGCTTATGAGGTCTATCTATCGGGCGGCTACTTTGTTTACTACTACAGCAATACCGCCTGGGACGTGGTGAAACCCGACCCGGAACCGCCCGGCATGCCGCGTTTTCAGACGCTCAAGGAGAACCTAGCCGCGCTGCCTTACTGGCTAATGGAGCCGAAGCCCGAACTCGCGGCGGGCGGACCTTGTCTCGCCATACCAGGAGAGGTGTATGCGTACCTTGTGCAGCCGTCACGGCGTCCGGAAGGTTCCCCGGCGCCGCCTCCCACTGCGAGTCGTCCGCCCAGAGTGAACTCGGGGAGACCGAGCCTGGGCCAAGCCCGCGAGATTGCCGTCAATCTGAACGCCCTCCAGGGTCCGGCCACTGCCCAATGGGTTAATATCTGGAGCGGAGAGAAGTCCGAATCGGCGATCTCCGGCCCCGGGGTCTATCAGTTCAACCGGCCCCCATCCTTTGGAGCCGCGCCGGGCTTATTGATCGTCCGGGCACGGCACTGAGAACCATATGAACGAAGCACCAAGACGGCGCATTGCAGTGTTGCCCGGCGACGGCATCGGAACCGAAGTAACGAACGTGGCTGTGGAGGCGCTGCGGGCAGTGGAATCGAGCCTCGGGACAACCCGCTTCGAACTCTCTGAATTCAGCGTGCGCGCGAGTGAGTATCTGCGCAGCGGAGATCCTCTGCCTCCGGCGGTATTCGAGCGGCTAAAAGCGTTCGATGCGATTCTACTGGGCGCCATGGGCTTGCCGGGAGTGCGCCGGCCGGATGGTGTCGAGATGACGCCCCAACTGGACCTGCGCGAGCGGCTGGAACTCTATTGCGGGTTGAGACCCGTGTTTCTGTTTCACAGCGCCGATTCACCCTTGCGCAACAGGGTAAGCATCGATCTATTGCTAATTCGCGAGAGCACCGAGGGTTTGTTCTTTTCCCGCAAGGAACGACTCGCCGCCGGCGCGACCTACGCGGAAGACAAAATGCGCATCACCCGCCGGGGAGCTGAACGCGTGATCCGCGCGGCGTTCCGGGAACCCATGACCCGGCGACGCCATGTCACTCTGGTCGATAAGTCCAACGTACTTCCGTCCATGGTGTTCTTCCGCCGTATTTTCGACGAAATCGCTCCCGAGTTCCCCCATGTTCTGACGGAGGGCGTTTATGTGGATGCGGCCGCGCTTTACCTGGTACAGCGTCCCGAGGCTTTCGACGTCATGGTCACCGAGAACATATTCGGCGACATCCTGTCCGATCTGACCGCCGGACTGGTGGGCGGCATGGGTATGGCGCCGTCGGCCGACATCGGGGAACGCTACGCCGTCTTCCAACCGGCCCACGGCTCGGCGCCGGACATCGCGGGGAAAGGCATTGCCAATCCAATAGCCGCCATCCTATCTGTCGCGATGATGCTCGAATGGTTTGGCATGGACGATACGCGTGGCGGCGCTGAAATTATACTTGCGGCGGTCAGGACGGGATTCGCCGATCCCGCCGCACGCACCCGCGGTATGGGGTCCGACCTCAGCACACGGCAGATGACCGGGCTAATCCCTCCGGCGCAGCCGAGTCGCCCACAACAGGCGGCAAGTCAATGAGATCCGGATTTCGGATATTCGATACCCACACTCATCTCGGTGTGGCGCGCCACAGCCCGCGATCGTGCACGGCGGAAGAGTTGCTGCGGAATATGGACCGCCATGGAATCGATCGGTCGCTGGCCATTCCTTTCCCCGTGGTCGACGACTATCGCTCGCAGCACGATTTGATCGGTCAGGCCGTGCGGGATCACGCCGACCGCCTGATGGGGGCCGCCTGTCTGTTTCCCCTGATTGACCGGACCGCCTTCCGAGAGGAGGTTCAGCGGTGCCGCGAACAGTACGGATTCACAGCCCTGAAACTGCAACCGCAATATCACGGACTGAACCCGCTGTCGGGATCGAGCGATTTCTTCTTCGAGACGGCAATGGAGAATCACATGGCCGTCGTCTGTCACACGGGTTCCGGACTTCCGCTATCCTCCCCCGCCCTGCTCATGATGCCGGCGCGAAAGTTTCCCACGCTGAAAATTGTCGTAGCCCACGCGGGGGGCGGCATATTCGTACATGAGGCGATTCTGGCCGCGCTATTTTGCCCAAATATTTTGCTGGAGCTGTCGAGTCTCATGCCGCACCACGTTGTGGAAGTTCTGAGCTACATATCGAGCGACCGTCTGATGATTGGTTCGGATCTGCCCGAGAGTGTCGAGACTGAAATCGGCAAGATCCAGACGCTCGACATACCGGATGCCGACAAGCGCAACATCCTCGACGAAACCGGCTGCCGCGTCTTCGGCGCGGGCTGCTGACCAAACGGGAAAGGAGCGTCAGGAATTGCAGAAATACGCCGTCGTTCTGGCGCTCTTCGCGCTATCGATGATCACCTTCGTGGATCGCGTGTGCATCTCCGCCGCGAAAGATCCGATCAGCGCCGATATGCATCTTTCCGATACCGCGATGGGCTTGATATTCAGCGCCTTTGCGCTCGGCTATGCGCTGGCGCAGATCCCTTGTGGCTGGCTGGCCGACAGGCTGGGCCCGCGACTGATGCTAACCTTCGTGGTGACTCTATGGAGTGCGATGACCGCGCTGACAGGAGCTGCCTGGAATCTCGCCTCGCTCGTGACCATCCGATTCCTGTTCGGCATCAGTGAAGCAGGAGCCTATCCGGGCGCCGCCCGCGCCATCTGCAACTGGCTGCCATCGGGTGAGCGCGGACGCGCTAACGGAATTCTATTCTCCGGTTCGAGATTAGGCGGGGCCGTGTCCTTTCCACTGCTTGCCTGGATGCTGACGCGCTGGCGGTGGCGGACGTCCTTCTGGATTTTGGGAGGACTCGGAGTGGTGTGGGCGCTGTTCTGGCTGCTCTGGTTCCGTGATTATCCCGAAGGAACGTCCACAGAAGATCGAGCACCTTCTCAATCAAGCGCCGGCCTCCCGGATATCCTCCGGTCGATGCCCATGAGTCTCGCGATGGCGCAATACTTCGCCAGTAACTTCACCTTCTTCATTGGGCTCTCCTGGA
>WNFJ01375512.1_pt1 | contig 15872 bp, 17 predicted proteins | sample 5400461 | NCBI WGS metagenome assembly WNFJ01 (sample SAMN13153349, study PRJNA577476) | soil metagenome | isolation source: 115 cm saprolite on Douglas fir-dominated hillslope | place: USA:California | collected 2013-09-17 | reverse complement strand
CTTTTCGTTTCGACGGGCTGGGGCAAAGTTCACGACATCCCCAAAGTGACGGCATTCTTTCAGAGTCTGGGAATTCCAGCACCGGGCCTCAATGCGGTCGTAGTCGGCTACAGCGAGCTCATTTGTGGGTCGCTCCTCGTCGTAGGCTTGCTGACGCGTGTGGCCACGCTCCCCCTCATCGTCAGCATGATCGTTGCCATTCTCACCGCGAAAATAGGCGATCTTCACGGTCTCTTCGATCTGGTCGGATTCGAAGAGTTCACCTACCTCATCGTGCTGGTCATGCTCGCGATTCTGGGTCCGGGGCCCGTCGCGCTGGATCATCGGGTGCTGCGAAGCCTGGACAGTCCGCCGCCTCCCAGATTGGGCGAGATTAGCTCGGCGCGGTGACGTCCGCCGGCGCACGTTCCGCGCTCTTCGCCTCGAAGCTGCGCCGCAGCTCGGGCAAGTTGGCGGAGAGGACGCTGAATTCGCGCTTGGGAAGGGCGAGCACGTCGAGTGGTTCCACGCACCGAACCGTTGCGTTGCGGCTTGTCTCGCGCAGCAGCGCCGTTTCGCCGAAAAACTCGCCCCGCCCCAGCGAGGCGATGCGACGATCGTCGCGCAGCACGTCTACTTTGCCGGTCAAGATGATGTACACGCGGTCGCCTACGTCGCCCTGGTGGAAGACCTTTTGGCCGGGCTCGAAGTGCTCCTGCGTGACGCCGATGGTTCCCGCGAGCTTGAGCTCTACGAGCTCGGGGGGCAAAAACAAGTCGAGCGTCCAGGACGCCGCGACTTTGACGCGTCTTCCCCAGCCCGGGATCTTCATCAGATAAATGGTGCGCCACAGAAACCAGGCCAAAAACCCCGAGACGGGGATCCCTAGAACCTCGGCGACGGCGGACTGACGACCGAGCGACCCCATTTTGCCGAGCCCCTTGAAAGCAAAAGGCTTGAGCGTGCCGCCCCGCATCTTCGCCGCGATGTTCTGCGCCAGAACCTCCGCTTGCCGCGTGGCGTGCTGTGCGGTGGGAGGCGCGATGCCCCCATCGGGTGCGGGCACAGAGGCGCAGTCGCCGACCGCCCACACGTTCGTGAGTCCCTTGACGGCGAGCGTAGCGTCGACCTCGACTCGACCGTTCTTCGTCTTTGGAAGAGCGAGGGCGTCAATCAGCGGATGGGCGGAGGCCGGTACGGTACTGACTAGCGTCCGGGTCTCGATAACGCTCCCGTCGCCAAGCAGCGCTGCTTCTCCGGTTGCTGCCTTGAGGCGTGCGTTTAGCAGGATCTCGACGCCGCGAGCACGCAGCAGGCGCTGCGCAAAGAGAGCCAGCTTTTCCTTCATCTCGGGCAGGATGCGGTCTTGCGAGTGCACGAGCACGACGCGGATCTCTTTTGGGTCAATCCCGCGGTAGCTGCCTGCGACATGCCTCACGAAGTCGTTGAGCTCCGCGCACACCTCCACGCCGGAGAAGCCGCCTCCGGCCACGACGAACGTCAAAAGCCTTTTGCGAAGCATCATGTCGTGCTGCTCGATGGCCGCCTCCTCGAGCGCGCGAATGATATGATTTCGCAGGGTCAGCGCGTCAGTGAGGTTCTTGAAAGGAAAGGCGTGTTCCGGCAAGCCGCGGAGACCTCGGAAGTCTGTCACCGTGCCGAGCGCGAAGACCAGGTGCTCGTAGCGAAGGACATGCGGGTGCGGATGAAAGCCCGTGCTGGTCGTCACGGTCTGCGACGCAAGGTCGATGGCCTCCACCTCCCGCACGTGAAGCTCGGTCCTGGGAAGCAACCGCCGAATGGGACTCACGACGTCGACCAGGCCGCTCTTGCCCGAGATGACCTCGGGCAAGAGCGGTTGAAAGACGAAGTGGTTTTCCTTGCTGACCAGGACGATCTCGAAATCGTCGCGCACGAGCGCTTCCAGAGCCGCCGCCGTGTAGATACCGGCAAATCCGCCGCCGAGGATGACGATCCGAGGCTTGCCCGAGTCGTCGGACGGCATGCGCACCGGCGGCGGCCGGCGGCGGCCCAGAAGGACAAGGACCCAGAGGACAAGTGCGAGCGAGGCCAGAATGAGCACGTAGAACATGGGGGTACGATCTCCTACGTATGCGGCCACTTCTCGTTACAGGGCGTGGGTCCGGTAGGCGACGACGAGGTGCTCGAGCAGCTCGATGTCCGCCCGGAGCTCCGCCCCGTCTTCGGTGTCCGCGACTCGGCGCGGACGGTCCCACTCTCGCACGGGCGTCGTCGTCGGGATGATGTCGACCCCATCGCGGACCGCGGCCTCTACGGACTCAAAATGGTGGTGCAACGCAAGGAAGGTCCGATCCGCCTGCAGGACGAGCGTATAGCCGTGATCGCCATAGGCCTGCGAAAAGGCGCCGTCGATTGTGATCGCCTTGCCGCTCCGCTTCAGGGGGGACTCGCCGTCCTCGAGCCTGACCGGAACGTGGCCGTTGACGATGAGGCCGCGTTCCGGATCCGCACCAAACTCGCGGAGCACCCGCTCGCAGAAGCTCGCGTCGTGGATCAGGCTGAAGTAGGGATTCTTCGTCTCCGTGTGACTGACCGGATCGGCGATGAGGTCGCGCTCCAGGGTGGTGATGCGGTCCTTGCCGAAGAGCGGCGAAAACGGACCGTTCCAGAGATACCAGAGCAGATCCAAGTCCTTCTCGGTGCGCGTCTCCAGGCTGCGAACGACCACACGCTCGAGGGCTGCGAACAGCTCTCGCCCAGCCCGCGGCCCGCCGTCAACGTTCAGCGACAGGAAGCTTGCGTCGGCGCCGACCGGCACGCAGCCGTGGAAGATGAGATGATCGTCGCGTCTCAGCCACATCGAGCCTCGATCGACCAGGAAACGCATATGCTGCCAGAGCCTCTCGCTGGCGAGGAAGGACCGTTGCATTCGGTCCACGCAACGCATTTCGTCCAACGAAAGCGCTTCCGGGTTCGCCGGGTCGAATGTCGGAAAGTGCGCGTCTTTCAGTGAATAGCTCCGGCCGTCGATTTCGATCGTCCGGGCTGTCGGATCGAGCTTGCGGAGAAGGCGCCGGTGCTCGAGGTTCCAGTCGGGGTTGCGAGCGATGACCTGCCCCTCGAGCTTCCACTGGATGATGGCTGCCGCCTTCTGCATGCGCGCCATAGTCCGCGGATCGCGCAAACCGTCGCCGCGAGGCAGAAAGCACTCGGCGGGATCGTCGGCGTAAACGGTCCTTGCCAGGTGATCGAGCGGCTGCATCGTGATGCCGTAGCCCTCCTCGAGTTGCGACAACCTTCGATAGCGAAGTGACACGCGGAGCACATGAGCGATAAGCGCCTCTTGGCCGAGGCAGGCTCCGAGCCACGCCGCGTCGTGATTGCCCCACGCAAAAGCAACGTTCGGCTGGTGCTTCAGGTACTCGACGACGCGATCTCCGCGCGGACCCCGGTCGAAACAGTCATCCGCGACGAGCAGGCGAAGGTCCTGCGCACAGTGCGAAAATATGGTGCGCGGGCAATTCCGCGGCTACAAGGGCGAACCGGGCGTCTCCAAAGACTCGTACATGGCCACCTACGCGGCGCTACGAATGTACGTCGACTCGTGGCGCTGGCACGGTGTGCCTTTCTACGTGCGGGCGGGCAAGTGCTTGAAGACCACCTGCACCGAGGTGATCGTCGAGCTCAATGTGCCGCCCCAAGTGGTCTTTCACGGGCCAAGCCGTCGATCGGAAACACGATCCGGTTTCGATTGAATCCGCAAGTGGTCATCGCCATCGGGGCGCGCAAGAAACGGCCGGGCGAAGGCATGGTCGGAGAGCCGGTCGAGCTCGTGGTCAGCGAAGGGGAAGAGCCCGGCAAAGGCGGGCAATGGACGCCTACGAACGGCTGCTAGGCGACGCCATGGCGGGCGACCCGACGCTCTTCGCCCGTCAAGATGTCGTCGAGGCGGCCTGGTCGATCGTCGACCCCGTGATTCATGGCCCCAGCCCGATGTACGAATACGAGCCCGGAAGTTGGGGCCCCGCGGAAGCCGATCGCTTGGTGGAAGACGTTGGAGGGTGGAACACGCCGCAGTAGGAAGCGCGAAGGGGCGTGGGCTTCCGTGACAACCATCAATTGTCGCGCATAACCCAAATTGACAAGGATGACTTGTCACGCCGCTGGGTCGGCATTGCCAATGGTCCGCGTCGTCTATGGCAATTATGGTAGGACTGATCGCAGTCGGGGACTGGCACCCCAATTGCTGGGTGGTGCGCGCATGTCAGTCTGCAGCCTGAAGCTGTGCCTCGCATTTTCGCTCTATTCGGTGATCCGGGCCCGAGGGCAATAATGAAGTACTCGATACTGCGACTGGGTCTTGCATTGTCATCTTTGCCAACCATTGGCTGCGGCGGGGCAGTCTACGAACTTGGTCCAGGCTCCGACGCTGAGGCTGCGTCGCTTGATGCTGACGTAGCGTTCGTTTCATCCTTGGACGGCCTTTCTCCAGCTCAAGATACGCAGCCCCCTCCTGAGCTCGGTCCCAACGCCGCTGCCCGTGGCGATGCCGGAAGCCCCGTCGAGCCAATGATTGCAAGTGGCGCGACCGACGCGTCCGACATCGGGATTGATGCGACTACGAACGAAGGAAGCGCTAGCTCGACCGCCGACTCGACGATTGACGCCACGAGAGCCGCGACGATAGACGTCACGACAGCCTCGACGATCGACGCGGTCGCAGCCGCCGCAAGCCCGTTCTGTACTTTGGCGCCTCACCGCTTCTGCGACGACTTCGACGAAGGGCCGCTTGCAGGTCGCTGGAGCGCGCTCAGTCAGACGGGAGGCATTGTGGCTCTCGATTCGACCACGTCCATCTCCCGGCCGAACTCCCTGATCGTGCAGTTCTCGCCCCTCTCTTCTCCGAACGTGCTCGATACCGGCCTTTCCGAGACCCTTCCGATGCCACGTCCGCCCGCCACCATTGTGTGGGACTTTCAGTTCCAGGCGGTCTCAATCGACTCTACGGCCAATAACGGAGCCGTGATTGGCGCCCTCGACTCATTCGACGACGCGCGCAATCGATACGGCTCTACACGCAGAACAATGGCTTGCATCTATGGTTCGAGGAAGAGTCCGGGTTCGCAGATGGCACGTTCAAGTTAGTTCGACACGACCTTGGCGGCGTGCTCTCGGTGGGTGCATGGATCGAGATCCGCCTCGAGGTTGCCTTTACGCAGGAGAGAACAGCCTCGGCACGTGTGTACGTTGCGGATGTCCTCGCGATTGTGACTCCACTGACGGTGACTGTGACCGGCAAGACCTTGCAGCTTAGGATTGGATCGACTTACGAGTCGCTCCCGACGCACGGTTGGAAGCTGCGCTACGACAATGTCACTCTGGACTTCTAAACTTTCGGCTATTCAGCAAGCTCGTTCTGGAGTCGCGTCTAGGGCGGCTTCACATCGGCTGAGGATTGTGTCCAGCCGCGAACGTACACTCAGGTCGTCGATTGGGACGCGGCCAAGCAATTCGCGCGCGCACCGACACGAGCATTCGGCCGTTTCGCGAGGCGTCACCCCGTGTTGAAATAGCCAGGTATCGCTGAACGCGGCTGCCACGGCCTCGCGCAGCGCCAGCACGGCCGGATCCGGATTGTTCGTGTTGCGCATCAGACCTTCGTGTCGAGACATAACGACCCCCCTACGGGCTGGTGACGGTGAGATCTACGATCGAACCCAAGAAGGGGCTGAATTGCCCAGTCGTCTCGCACGGGTCCTTGCTCGAGACCGGTGGCAGTTGGCCGAATGAGCTCTTCGAGTAACCCATGCCGGACGCGACCCCATCGATGTATGCCGTGATCCTTTGCGCCACGCGCTTGACGATCACCCGGTGTGGTTTGCCGTCGTTGACCAAAGGGCCATGAGTGGTCACTGCCGTGTAATTGGAAAAGGCGTCGCACGTCTCGATCAGCAGCGCGCCCTTGACCACTCGGATGTCCCAGAACATGCCGTACGAGCAGACGGCGCGCTGGTTGACGAGGGCAGTGTCTATCACTTGCGTCGTGGTGACCGTCAGCGAGATGTGAAAGTCTGCGGTGCCGATGTTCGAAAAGTCGCCGACAAAGGCGGAACCGTCTCGCTGCGCCTGGAGAGGACCGGACTCGCTCGTGCTTGCGTCGGCCCGATCGACAGCGACGCTGCTCGAATCGCTGGAGTCGTTATCCGCGTAGCCGTCGGCGGCCAACATGGCATCGTGGCTACGCGGGTCTGCGTCCACGTTGGGGTTCTGATTGGGCGGCGTCCCCACCTCCGGGTCCGTGTTGCCGCCGTCATGAGCAGCCCCGCCCTCATCGTCGATGGCGGCGTCCGGGTCGGGACTCCATGGATCGCCCGGGCTGCCTATGGTTGGGTGGGCACGAGCCTCGCTCTGGGTAGGGCTCGCGTCGAGCCCATTGAGGTTGAAGGTCTCGCCAAAACAACCGGTGAGAAAGCCAAGAGCACACGTCTGCCAAAGCTTCACGCTATTTCCTTCAAAACGGGGCGGGTCGAGGGACAACGCACCCGCGAGTCGCCCGCGCGACGTATGCGGGTCGGGTTTATCTGGGGCGTGGCGCTGCAGGACATACATTCACCTTCAGCAATGCCAGTGCCAGGGCTCGGCAATGGCTATGGATCGCCAGGAGCACGCAAAGCACAGCGCGAAAAGCTGCGGATCGCAAAACCGCTGCGAGTGGCGTGACAACTTCTTGTTGTCACCCGGTCCGACATGGAGACAACCATCGATTGTCACCCGGCGCGGGACCGCAGGCCGCCGACGGCTCGAACTTTCGCCGCGCACGGCTGGCTCGTCGCTTGCTCCATCGCGCGACCAACGAGGTGCTTCCATGAAAAAGCACGCGCTTATCGCGTATTTGACAATTTCTTGCGCGGCGTGCGGTGGCGCGTCCTCAGATGCTTTTGGTGGGGTCACGGGGTCACTGGGAGCGGCAACCGATGCGATGGCCGACGGCAACGAAGGCGTCGCCATGGATGGAGGCGAGTCCGAGCACGCTCTAGCCGCTTCGGACCAACCCAGCGAGGACGCAACAACCGACGCGACCGCCGCCGACAGCGGACAAGCCATTCCGCTAGGGCAAGTCGATTCTGCCAGTATCGGCCCGACGAGCGATGTCGGCGATCCCGGCAATGCAGAAGCCAGTGCCAGTGAAAGAGCCGACGGATCCGGCGTCCAATGCAATTCACTGTGCGCGGCCACAGGAATTGGAACCTGTTCTGGAGATGTATGCATAGTCGACTGCAACAAGCACAATAACTGCGCCGACAAGGTGCGGTGCCCGTTTGGAATACCCTGCCGCGTCCTTTGTTCGAGCGCGGATAGCTGCGGCGCGGGGGTGGACTGCACCGGAGCAAGCAAGTGCGATATCCAGTGCAGCGGACGATCGAGCTGCGCGGGCCTCGTTCAATGCGCCGGCACGAGCTGTAACGTCGCGTGCGCAGAACAGGATAGCTGCCAAAGGCGAGTGGATTGCAGTGCGGACCAGTGCGATCTGACGTGCACGGGCGTCCGTGCATGTGCCGGGGGCGTCGCGTGCATCAGTTCGACCCAAACTTGCGGTATCGATTGCGCCGGCCAGTCCGCATGCGCAGGCGGTGTGCAGGGCGTCGGCTCCAGCGACATACGTTGTCTGGGCTTTCTTAGCTGCGCCTCCCTGGTGTCGTGCGTGGGCAAGAACTGCGCGATACACTGCGTACCCGAGAGTTGCGGCGGCGCAGTCTGCTGCCAAGGCCCGCAGTGCGCGTACAGCGGAACGACCAAGCGATGCCCATAGGCTCGCGGAGGCCCGAGGCGCTACGCAGGAGACCGCACTGGCAGCACACGCAATCGGCCTCTTGTTTGAGAGCGCTGAGGCGGACGTTGTTCGTCGCGCCGCTCGTCGGTCTGGCGACCGGCTGCCAGCTCGTCGCGGGGATTACGGATATCGCCTACGTCCCAGCCGACGGATTTCCGGCGGCGGGGGACGAAGGTCTGAGCGGCAGCTCCCAAATGCCGGTCGACGCAATGGTCGACAATACGCCGGGCCCGGGCGGCGATCCCACGGTCTTGTTGGACGAAACCAACGGAGATGTCAGCAATGAAAGTGGGTCCGACGCGACTCTTGACTCGGGGGCCGAAGGCTCGGACGGGAGCGAAGCGGGATTGGAGGGTTCGGTCGACGCGGGCGCGCAATCGGACAGGCGTCGCCCTAAGTGCAGCTCAAACATGCTTACGCCGACAACGGCGGTCGCATCGACGACACTTTCCCCCAACGTGGCGGCCAACGCGATCGACGGCATGCTAGCGACGCGCTGGGAGAGCGCTCACCTTGACCCGCAATGGATCAACGTGGACTTCGGTGCGCCGGTCTTCATCGGCGAAGTCGACGTCTTGTGGGAGGCCGCGTGCGCGCAGAACTACGACCTCGAAGTCTCGATGGACGGGATGACCTGGACGACCATTCCGAACGGGACCGTCACGGGGAACACACTCGCTGGAAACGTGTCCGGCAACTCCCCGACCCCCCCGACTGATTGGGCCAAAGCCGTAGTCAGCAGGCCGCTTGCGGCTGTGGGCCGCTACCTGCGGGTCAATGGAACGATGCGCTGCACCATCTACGGCTATTCGCTTTGGGAGATACGCGCCTACGGAAGTCGGAACGCCGACTGCGCTCAGTGAGCAATCGCTCTCGGCTAGTGCGTGGAGCCGTGGTGCTTGAAGGAGCAGCCATCGTCGGTTGCTCCGTGCTGCTGCACGACAACGCCGCGCAGTGTTTCAACGACCGCGATTGTGAGAGGCTGGGCTTTCAGCACTGGACCTGCGACCCGGCAGGCAAGGTCTGTATTTCCGGGGCCGGGGCGGCGGAAAGCAGCGACGGGAGCGTGACCGGCCGCGCGAGCGATGCCGGTGGGGGCGCCATGGGTGGCTCCACGGCCGGAGCCGCTGGCAATTCCGCAGGCCTGCCGGGTGGCAGCGCCGGCAGCACCGGCAATTCGTCGGGCGGCGCCGGCAGCGCCGGCAGCTCGTCGGGTGGCAGCGCCGGCAGCTCGTCGGGTGGCAGCGCCGGCAGCTCGTCGGGTGGCAGCGCCGGCAGCTCGTCGGGTGGCAGCGCCGGCAGCGTCGATGGCGGCATGATGGTGATCCCCGACTGGCCCGCGCTCGCGCCCGTGTCGAGCGGCGTCCGGGTCCGCATTCGCAGTTTCTGCACGCAGCCGCTTTGGGTCCGCGCGACGAGCCAGCAGAGCGGCACACTGATGCCTGACGACTCGGCGCTCAAAGCCGGCGGCATCGTGAGTCTGAGCGCGCCCGCAGAGTGGCTCAGCGGCGAGATCCTCGTGTATGGCTCTGGGCCGCGCGCAGTGCTGTTGCACGAGATGAGCGTGAGCGTGAGCAGAGGCATTACGTACTTCGGCTTGCAATACCTAAACTTGTTCGGGTTGCCCGTGGAAGTGGCGGCTTACGGCGGCTCGTGCTCCGCCAGCGCCCACACGCGAAGCTGCAGTGCCCACGAGAGTGACGTAGCGACCTGCCCTGAAACTTTCCTCAAGGACGGCTCGCGATGTCTGTCGCCGAGCAGCTATTGCTCGATTCCGGCCAACCAACCCGCCGCGTACTGTCACGCGCTGGACACCGCCATCGGGAGTTGTCGCGGTTGTCCGGCAGGGTCGACGCTCGACGTGTACGCGGGTACGGGCGCCTACGGGCCCGAGGCGCGGCTCGCGGCGGCGTTGAACCGGGGCATGACCTCCCAGCCCGACAACTCGAATGCTTTCCTTTATTACCAGCAGACCCCGTACAACACCTACGCAAAGTGGGTGCACGGCCTGTGTCCGGCCGCCATCGCTTTTTCGCACGACGACTTCGGCACTACGGTGCCGCTCTACCCCTCCTGCGACGCGAGCGAGCTTCGAATTACGCTTTGTCCGGCCCGTTGAGGCCCGTTGAACAGAGTGAGGCTGCGCGGTCTTGATGGGGTGCGCCGGCACGCGCCGCGCGGTACACTGCCTACTTGCGCCAGTGGCTCTTACCGCTCGCGGCGATCTGCGTTGCCGTCTCAAGCTGCTCGCTTCTTCTTAAGGACGTGCCGGCGCAGTGCTCGAAGGACAGCGACTGCGAGGGTCTGGGCTTTCACGGCTGGCGGTGCGACACGGGCGCGGTCTGCATCGAAGCAGGCCAGGCAGACGCAGCGGTTTCGGTACGCGAGGGTGGCGAGTTCGAAGCGAGCAGCTCATCGGGTTCGGACGCCGACGCCGTGTCGGGCCTCGAGTCGGGTGCCGGGGACGCGGACGCCGGCGCCGTGTCAGGTCTCGAATCGGGTGCTCGGGACGCGGACGCCGACGCCGTGTCAGGTCTCGAATCGGGTGTTCGGGACGCGAACACCTTGGACGGGCCGGTGACCGCGCAGGGTCTTTACTGTGGCCTGACCGCGCCGCGCGGGATCACGCTGTTCAACGGCCAGATCTGCTGGGTTGGAGATCTCAAACCGCAAGGCTTGTTCTGCGCGCCCGTGTCGGGAGGCACGCCGGCGAGCATCGTCCGTATCGACGACCGCGTGATCGACGCGCCTTTCTTGTTAGATGCGTTCGACCTCCTGCTCGACGCGACCTACGTCTACTGGAGCAACGGCCAAAATAACCAAGCGATTCGCATGCAGCGAGGCGGGCGACCGCAGCAATACTTCACCGGCGGCGGCCGAGTGTCGTTTCTGGCCTTCGGCAATGCAGCGACCGTCTGGGCGACCGATTTCGCCGATCCGCCCTCCAGCGGCGCCGGCGAAATCATCGTCGGGCCTTCCGGTGCCGGCACCGCATCCAATGCGATCTACACGGCTGAGGTGGGCGCGTCCGGCGTCGCGGTGTATCGCGGGAACGTCTACTGGGGCAACAGCAGCGGCCTCAATTTTGGCCCGCTGGCGGGCAACGCCAGGATCAACCGCATCATGTCTCCCGAACGGCCGGTCGGCGGCGTCGCCGTCGATGCACAAGGGACGGCCTACTTTCTCGCAGGCAACCGAAGCCTTTATCGCTACGCGACAGGGGCGGCAGCCCCAACGTTCATGTACGCGGAGACTAGCGCCTTTGGGACGGGCGACGTGGCGGTCGACGACCAGAGCGTTTACTTCAGTGAACCCGACCGGGGTTGCATCATGATCATTCAAAAATAGCGGCGCTGGAACGTGCACTTCACCGTGGAGGCCGCGCAGGGAACACGCTTAGAAATTCCAGCGAAGTGAGACCCCGCCGGGCGGCGAGATAAGGAGGCTCGCCCCGTGCCCGCGAGTGGTTGGCCTCAGTGCGAGATAAATCGGCTCCCATCAGGAGATCCGTGGCGAGCGCCCAGTGCTCCACCGTGCTGCGCGCGTCTCGAAGCTCGCCCGCCGAGACGCCCTGGCGCTGTTGAATGGCACGCTCGTTCGCCCTCTCGACGAGGGCAAGGGTGCCGGTTGCGATGGTGGCCGCGCCGAGTGCGCCCGTGACGGCGTAGGGAATCCAGCTATGCGCTGGGCTCGCTGGGACATCGATCATGGGCGTAGTCGCTTGCGGCGAGGCGGGCGTCTCGGGCGCCTTGATCGAGCTGGGAGCGAAAGAAAGCATACGTTCGTCCCCGCCACCGGCATCGACGTCCCGGGTCTCCAGGTGACCATCTTGGCGGCGCACGCTTACGCTGTAGTGCCCCGGGTTCACCCAGACACGGCGCCAGAGCGGACTCTTACCGACCTCGGTGGAATCGACGAAGACTTGAGCGTTCGGCTCTGCAACATCGAGAGTCAGCGATGCCGCGCGACGCGAAAGACGAGAAACTTGGTGCGCGACCTCGTCACTGCGTTCTTTCGAGACATTCGCCCCGCCCTCTTGGAGATACCGCTCGAAAGCCTGAATTGCCCCGGCCGAATCATCCAAAGCCATGTTCACGAGTGCGATGTTGTAATAAATTCGAAAGGACGGGGCGAGGCGGTTCGCCTGCTCGAACTCTGCAAGTGCGGCGCGATGCTCGCCCTTCTCGAAGAGTGTGAGCGCGTGCTGGTATCGCTGACGGGCCTCCGTCAACGCCGATTCCGCTGCTGGGGTCGCGCCTTGGTGATCGGAGGGCTGCGCTCGGCAAGGCCGGAGGGCCAGCCCGTTTGAAACGACTAGGCTGACCACGATCCCGAGCCACCTCATGGGAGCCACGGATCGCTTCGGTCGAGAATAATACGCGATCGTGCACTTGGCACTGGCAATTCGGGATTCGCTGTCGCTGACGACGGTCTCGATGGCACGACGCGGGAGCGGCTGGTCGGGGGGCTGGCCACGCCGCCGGGAGCGCTCGACGCGGCGGGCGCAGGCTCGTCGGGCCCAGCGTGGGTTGTTGTTTCCGAATCCAAGAGCAGCTCGACTCCTCCGGCACGTTGTGGCGGTTGAGCGCTAACTATCTGAGAGGCGGCGACGGGCCGGGGCGGCCGACGCCGCGCGAACCATGCAGCGAGGCCCGGCGTGACCACCAAGGCCACAACAGCGACTGCGATCCCAGTCGAACGGCGGCGCTTGTTGGGGCGGGAAGCCGCCTGCGCCAGCTCCAATGGAACGTTCTGAACAATCCCCGAAATGCGAGCAACCGATGCCCTTGCGTTCGGCGCACCGAACTCCATAAGAGCCTGCGCCAGCTCGGCGACGTCCTGAAAGCGTTTCTCAGGAGTCTTCTCCAGGCACTTGTGGATTACTGCCACGAGCCCGGCAGAGACATCCGGCCGAAAACTTTGGACAGACGCGGGCTCGCCAAGCATGATCTGGGTGCAGATTTCGGGAAGTGTCTCGCCCTGAAAAGGCACATTGAGTGTCAGAAGCTCGAACAAGATGACGCCCAGCGCCCAAATGTCCGTTCGCAAGTCCACGTCTCTAGATGACTTCAACTGTTCGGGCGACATGTAGAGCGGCGACCCGATCATGGCGTTGCCCGTCGTGGACTGCGGGTCGTCGGAACGGCCGGCCCCAGCGCCGCGAAGTTTGGAAATGCCAAAGTCGAGCACCTTGATCATGGGCTGCCCATCCGCTCGGCGAATGCAAAACAAGTTCGACGGCTTCAAGTCGCGGTGGACGATCCCGAGGCTGTGCGCCTCCGCCACGGCGATGCACGCCTGAAGAAGGAAGTCGACCGCTTGTGCAATCGGAAGCGGGCCCTGAGCTTCCAGCCAACGGGCCAGGTCCATCCCGTCGAGAAACTCCATGACCATGTACGGCGCATCGTTTTCCATGGTGCCGACGTCGAGCACGCGCACGACGTGCTCGCCCGTGATCTTGGCCGCGGCGCGCGCTTCACGACCGAACCTGCGGCGCGCTTCTTGGTCCTCCCCGATCGAGGGCGATAGAAGTTTGATGGCAACCCTCGTATCGAGTTTCACATGGTCGGCGGCCACGACGACGCCCGTGGATCCGGCGCCGAGGACGCGACCGATACGGTACTTGCCAGCGAGCACGTCGCCCTCATGCACTCCCCCCATCCCGTCAAGGCTATCCATCTCGCGCCTAATCGCTCGCGTCCAAGCGGAAGCTCGCGTACCTGAACGATTGCACGTTAGCGTCATCGGCGGTTCCCGAAAGGCCGCGCTGCCTCCCGTCCGAAGCCTACCTCGAAGGAGAGCTCCCGGGGAGTCGTTCATCGGGCGCAGTTCGCGTTCGTGTCGCCGAAGGCGCGCATTTCCCAAATCGAATACCCGTACGCCGTGCAACGGGCGGATCCGTGGACCCGCAAGTAGCGGCCAACCCCGGCGAGCCCCAAGTAGTCCACTGCTTCGGTAGCCGTCGCCCATTCCATCGGAGGCCCGAAGGTGCCCTTGGTGTTCCCTGTCACCTGCGAGATCGTCTTCCAAGCGCTGGCATCGGCCGCAGCCGTGTCAGCGACTTGGAGCTCGTAGTCCTTCCCGCAGGCGTTCTCCCAGGCAATGCCCACGCGGTCGATGAAGGCGGATGCACCAAAATCGAGGTAAATCCATTGCGGGTCGGAATAATCACTCTCCCAGCGTGTGCCAAACATCGCGTCGATCGCGAAGGCGGCAACGTTGCCATTGTGTGTTGACGACCCTACGGCCGCGACCGGCCGAAGGACATTGGATGCGCACTTGGGTCCGTCGTGTGAGCCGGTCTCCGCGTGCGCATCCGTGGCGGCAGCGTCGGCGTCAGCAGTATGGGCGGCGTCTGCGTCGGCAGCCGGTGTCGCATCGGCTCCGGCACGGGCAGCGCCGGCGTCGGCGCCAGCCGCATCCATCTCCGCCGCCGCCTGGTCGGACCCTGTGGTCGCACCGTCCGACGACGAATCCAAGATAGATCCCGAGCCGGATGTGCCAGACCCCAAGACCGAGGACCCAGATGTGCTCATGGTCTCCGACGAAGAGCCTGACGCCGATACGCCGGACGACGAGCCGTACCCGCTCGTACTCGACCCGGAGACGGACGTGTCGCCTTCACCCGAAGAGACGCCCGCCAATATCGAAGCGCCGGACGGCCCCGGCAACCCCCCGGCGCCGCCCGATCCAGAGAGGGGAAGGTCGGGCGCATTCGTGTTCAGGTCGCCCGTCGCGCAGCCGGCAGTGACGGGACTCGCGAATATCCCCACCATGAGGACAACGCCCAACCGGACCATGGCGCTGCGTCGCCCGCTACGGTCCCCAGTCCGTGGAAACGAGGTCAACTGCGCAACCACCACAAGCTTCTTCATTGAATGAACAGCTCCTGCTGCTGGCATTGCGCATTGAGATAACCGGTAGCGCACTATGCATCTGATTGACCAAGCGCCCGTCAGCATTTTGTTCGATGGTGGACCACATCGTCAAATCAACCAGATGGACTCGATATTCGTGAAAGCGAACCATGCGCGACACCGGGCGGATGAGGTCTCAGGGAGAAAAAGGACGCCCATGGAAGTCACACGCGGGGGCTCGTTCTGCTCACATAAATTGAGCTACCCATCATTCTGCTCATGCCTAATTGAAGCTGGCGACAACCGTAAAGCGGGCATTGACACCATCGCCTTTGACTGTGACAACTGCAACTTGTCACTTGATGTGTGATTTCTTGTCCGCTGGCTCGGCCCGCGCGCGCCGCCACCGCTCTAGCGGTCGCAGTGACTGGGGTAACGTCGTGAATACTCTGGGAGACGCTTCCGGAACCCTTTGCGTGCATGTCTCAGCGCGTGCTGATCAGGGAAGAGTCGGGCGCGTTACTGTAACCTCGGATCCTGGGGTGCGTAGAATTGCGTAGATTTCAGTTTGGTCGTCTTCGAAACTCACTCACGCGACGGTGGGAATCTCGATGAACAGAGCTCGACTCCATCCGCGAGCGCCACGGAACGTTGCTGGACAGCTGCCTCGTCGTCTGGGGAAGCGACACAAATGTCTGACCAAACCCTTGGCGAGCGTCGGCCTCGTGGTCGCGCCGCTCGGCCTGCGGTCGGCTGCATTTAGCAAACCTTTAGCCCACCCCGGCCACGATTCTCGAGGAGAAAGACTCGCTTGGGGCATTTCCGTCGCAGTAGCCAGACCGTTCGTCACTGAGTTGTCGGCGTTAGTTGTCAAACTGACCGTCCGGCGTCATCATTTTACGTGGAGGATGCCTGACGACAGTGGAGTGCGAGCCTTGGAAAGCGCGCGAAAGGAATGACGCCGACCGATCGCCCCATGAGCGTCACCCGAACGACCGGGCGCTCCCACTTGGTCCAGTATCCCAAGGTCAAGCTGGTCGTGATCAAGGGTCCCGACGCCGGACTCTCCTTCGAGGTGGCCGGGGCTGCGGTACGTATTGGTACGTCGCCGGAGAATGACTTGGTGCTGACCGACGAGACCGTTTCGCGCTTTCACTGCGAGGTCACTCCCGGGGGGCGCGGGCTTCGCGTGCGCGACGAGGGTTCGAAGAACGGCGTCGTCG
>WNFJ01326116.1_pt1 | contig 15872 bp, 18 predicted proteins | sample 5400461 | NCBI WGS metagenome assembly WNFJ01 (sample SAMN13153349, study PRJNA577476) | soil metagenome | isolation source: 115 cm saprolite on Douglas fir-dominated hillslope | place: USA:California | collected 2013-09-17 | reverse complement strand
GGGTTGTTTTCAGAAGCCATTAGCGTTGTGAAGGGTTCCTTTAATAAGACCCCAGGCTATTAAAGGATATGGCATTATGTCTTAATAATCAAGGATGCAACGGTTGTCAGAATTATCTCGCCTCTTTTCTTGCCATGCGACGCTCGCCCGTTCAGGTGGTCGGCCCAAAGTAAGGAGCATGACACTTCGGGAAGTGTCATAAGGGGTTTTCAGCAGTTCCACCACAATGCACTATAGTTCGACGAAGGTTGGGGAGGGCAGGTTGTGGCGAGGATTCCAATTCTGAGCAAGCGAGTAATTTGATGCAAGTTGGCATTTCGGCGATCGAGTATGTTTTGGGTTCGGACACGGTTTCTGTAGATGAGCTCGAAGCCCGAGGCATGCTCGACAGCCCCGCGGTCAGACTGTCTGAATTTGGGTTCAGCTGCGCACGATTGAGCCGAGAATCGTCGAATACCCTCGCGACTGCTGCCACCAGCAAGCTACTAGGCACCACAGGCGTAGACCGCACCAGCATAGATGCGCTCTTTTATGCCGGGGCAACACCAAGCTGCCATGCCGTTGTGACTCCTGACCCGCTGTCGGCATTCAACTACCCAGTTGCGCAATTGCAGTACGAGTTGGAGCTGACCCACGCAACTGCCTTCGGCGTAAGCCAAGTCGGGTGTCTGGGTTTAATGGCCTCGGTGGCGCTTGCCAAGGATTTTCTGCTTTCCAGCGAAAGTGCTAGTCGGGCCCTTTGCGTGAGTGCCGATGTGTTGCCGGCAGGCTGTAGACGGGAAATGATCTATAACGTGATTTCCGATGGCGCTTGCGCCGTTCTTCTGGAGAAAGAATGCGGTCGCAACCGTATCCTGGCATATCGCCAAGTGACTAAAGGGTACTACTGGAACTCGATTAAAAACGAGATCACTGCAGCTTATTTTCCCACCGCACGGAACATCGTTCGTGACACTCTCGCGGATGCGAACCTGGATTCTTCAGATATTTCGTGCATCCTTCCCCACAACGTGTCGTTGCGTAGCTGGGAGATACTTCTCGGTCTGATCCAGATTGGTCGCGAAAAGTTGTTCGCCGAGAACATAGCCAAAATGGCGCATGTGATCGCTGCCGACAATTGGATCAACTTACGGGACGCTGCCGAAACTGGAAGACTGCACCACGGTGACAAGCTGCTTCTGTTCACATTCGGGTTCGGGGCAAACTGGGCCTGCATGGTTTTGGAACATTGATGGCACACACCGTCCTAGTCACGGGCGCAACGGGCATGATCGGGCAAGCACTCGTTCCACTGCTAGCCCGTCGGAATGACGTTAGGGCTATCTTCGCACTCACCCACGAGCGAGTATATGGGCTCGTCCTACAAGGTAACGCCGGTGCGAAGCGATCTCACAGCCGGTCCTGATTTGGGAGTAACGCCAGAATTTGGTCGGGAGATTTTAGATCGCACCACCGCCATCGTACACGCCGCTGCCAACACGCGGTTCTCGGCCTCGCTCGAAGAAGCGCGTGCGGTGAATCTTGAAGGCACGAAGAACCTGCTTGCGTTCGCCTCGCATTGCCCGCGACTCAAGGCATTCGCGGCCTTAAGCACGGTCCATGTTGCCGGCAAGCGCACGGGCACAATCTGCGAAGAAGACTTGGATCATACCTCGGGATTTGTGAATTCGTACGAGCAGTCGAAATATGAGGCGGAACTCCTGCTGCGCGAAAGTATGAGCGCGTTGCCTATCTCGGTCCTGCGGCTGAGCACAGTTCTGGGTTCGACGACCGGCGAAGTCAGGCGGATGGCGGCGATCCATTATGCCCTAAGGCTCTACTACAATTCGCTCGCGCCCATGATTCCGGGGAAACAGGACAGTTTAGTGGATCTGATTGCGGTGGACTATGCGGCCGGGGCTGTCGAGCATTTTGCAGTGGAGGACTTTCTGGCAGGCCGTACCTTCCACATCTGTGGCGGCGAAAATGCTCTTACACTCGCTCGCCTCCTTGAATTGACTCGCGAGGCGTTTCTACTTTATCGGCCGTCGTGGAGAAAACGTGCCATTGAGATGCCTGCCATTGTTGACTTGCCAACTTTTGAATTGTTTGCACGCTCCGTGGAAGAAGTCGGCGATCATATCCTGCGAAGCAGCGTTGCGATCATCAAACATTTCGTTCCTCAGCTGGTGTATTCGAAAATATTCAGCGATGTCGAATGCGCCCGCTCGTTGCAAGCGAAGGGGTTTCTCAAGCCGAGCGTGCTGGAATTTTACCCGCAGGTCGTCCGCTGGCTGGTGGAGAGCAGCTGGGGTGAACACGGGACCCAGGCAGGAGGCGCGGGGGCGTGAGCGACGCGCACGACAATTTGCTCAACTACATCAACGGCGAATTGTTGACGGATCCCATGCGTCGAGCCGCCCCTGATACGCCGTTATTCGAAGATGGTGGGATCGACTCTTTAAAGATCTTGAAACTGATCGCCTTTGTGGAGCTGATGATCGGCCGTAACATCCCGGATGAAGAGATCGTGATGAAGAACTTTCGAACTGTGACCATGATCGTTGAGCACTTTGGATCGAAATGACGACGACAAGAAAAACAGGTATCGATGATCCGATGACGGAGCTATTGCGCCAGCATGAGTGGGTATCTGCTGGCTGTGAGACTGTACTGGGGCCCCGTATGTTGGCACTTGTCGACTGGGTTGATTCGAAAGTCGTCGAGTTCGCGATCAAAGCCGGAGCCAGTGAGTTGCTCGTTTCCCGCTTAATCGACCGTTCGGTCTTGGAACGCGCGGGTTACTTTGAATCTTTTCCTGCAAGTGTTGTGGAGGAGTCAGATGGAGGCTGCATACCTCCGGCGACCTGCTATCACTGTTATGCGAAACTCGCGGCGACTTCTCTCCCGGAGCCCAGCATTTTGACGTGTATCGCCCGCTGCCGGCGAAACGAGGGCAAAGAGGAATCGGGTCGTCTTCGAGCATTTACGATGAGGGAGATTGTGTTCGTCGGGTCTGCCGCCTGGGTACGGGAACGGCGGGAGGAATGGATGGCTCGCATATTGGCGTTCGCGCAATCGCTTCCGTTAGCCGTGCAACTCGACGCGGCGACTGATTCGTTCTTCGCTGGCGGAGAAGCTCGGGGCAGGAAGCTGCTGCAGCAGATTAAAGGCCTGAAATTCGAACTGCGGGCGCAGATGGATACGAAAAATACGCCGCTGGCAATCTCTTCGTTCAATCTTCACGAAACGTTCTTTTCGCGCCGGTTCGGGCTTCGTTTAGCGGACGGCACCGATGCACATTCCGGGTGCGTTGCCTTCGGACTGGAGCGCTGGGCCCTAGCCTTGGCTCTAACACTCGGGGCGAATCAGGCATTCAGGCTGGTCGAGCAGGAGCATAGATGATCTACGATGAGTACCTCACAACGGCGGAACTGCAACGCTGGATCCTCGAAATCGACGTTGCGTGGAATCAGATCGATCGCGATCGAGCGTTGAGCCAGACTGACTTGCTCGACCAGATGCACGACTCGGCACTCATCGAGTCCTACTTCCCCATCTACACGAGCGCCCTGATGCGCTCCATGTGGGACCAACTCGACGTGACCTCCGTATTTTCCGTGCAGCTTTACGAATCCTACAAGCATTTTTACGTATTGAACCGATACTTGAATTTGGTGAACTACCGACCGGTGATCGATGAGGAGCTCGTTGCCGTTCGCCAGCGAAACCTGGGAAATCTGATCGCTGACCCGCTCGCGGAACTTACCCGGTACATGATCAGCGAGCACTTCGCAGCTTATTTTTTTCTGCGTGCGTCGCGTCAGGCAAAGGAGCCGGTGTTGGCGCAGATCAGCGCTTTCATCGCCAAGGACGAATTCCGCCATACGCAATTCGCCTTCGATCTCCTGCAGCCGCGAGTGCGAAATGACTCCGGCGCGCGCGATCGCTGTCTCCATGCCGGCCTGAATTTTCGTCACATCGGGACCGACGTCGTAGCCAGCACACCTATTTCAGAGAAGAACGATCTGCAGGCCATCTTGACGCTGGACCAGAAAATGCATCGGCTCTGCGGGATTGGACTCTCCGATTTCGCCAAGGCGGGAATGCATGTCGCTTACTAAACGTGAACTCTGGCTGCTGAACTTGTATCGCAACAGCGAACTGCACGGTGCGCTTTTGATGGGCCGTCTGGCTCGAAGCGTCACCAGCCCCGACGTGCTGGTAGGGGCTACTCGTCACTGTGCCACAGAAGCGCATCATGCGGCTCTTCTTACTGAGGTGATCGCGGAGCTCGGCGGTGTGATCGATCCCTCAACCGAGACGATCCAGATGCATTATTCCCAGGACGGTGGCATTCCAAAGGACATGGTTGATCTGCTGGTTCTTTCCGAGATTCTCGAGGCGCGCGTGCTAACGAGCTACCGGGAGCACTTGCAGCGGCCCGACGTGGAACCGAGCGTACGAAAAACATTGCAACGGATTATTCAAGATGAGGAGGCACACAGCGGTGAAAACGGGTGGGCCGAGCAGTTGATTGCCGGAATGCCCGCGGAGCAAGTTGCCGCGACACAACAGAAGTGGCGCGATGTCGATCAAAAGGTGGCCGCACTGCTGCATTCGCGGCTGGCCAGCGATTTCCCTGAGGAAGGTGCATCATGAATGTTGAAGATAAGGTAAGGGAACTCATCAGCCGGGCATCAGGCGTGCCGGCCGCCGAGATTAAGCCAGATGCAAAGCTTTCGGATCTCGATATGGAGTCGCTGGAAAAACTCGAGTGTGTCATGTCGCTCGAAGATGCACTGAAAGTCGAGATTAAAGAAGACGATTTGTGGCGGTTAAAAACAGTACAAGATGTGATCGACGCAGTCCGCCGGGTCATGCCCTCTCCCGCATGAGCTATGAATGATGACTAAGTTCTTCTCTGCCGAGCAGGAGCAATTCCGCCAAAAAGTGCGCGCGTTTATCGACCAGCAACTCCGGCCGCGCTCGACGGCTTGGGAGGATGGGGGAGAGTTCCCGCGCTCGGTCCTTCTGGAATGTGCGCAACAGGGATTGTTCCAGTCCGACCCGTGGCGGAATGGGATCGTTGCCGAGGAGTTGCCGCGTTGTGAGTCGCTAGGATTCGCCTTAAGTTTCCTGGTCCAGTCGAACCTCATCATTCCCCTGCTCGAAGACTTCGGCACTGATCAGCAGAAGGCTACTTACGTTCCCGCAGTGCGCAGTGGCAAGATGATGGGCGCTATGGCGGTTACGGAGCCTGCATCCGGATCCGATTTTGCTGCCTTGCAGTGCCGGGCGGACATCTCGGGCGATAACCTGATCCTGCACGGAGAAAAAACGTACATCACGAATGCCGCCTTTGCCGACTTCCTGATTGTCGCCGTGCGAATCCCTGAATTGACTGAAGAAGGGCTGACGCTGGTCCTGGTACCGGCGCAGAGCAACGGCGTTACGATTGCGCGACTGCGGACCCTGGGACTGTCCGCTTCAGGCACGGGTCGTATTCGCTTCGACGGCTGTGTGGTGAAGCGCGGGCAAGTGCTTGGTTCTGCGGGCGAAGGCTTCGGACAAGTCCAGCGGGCTCTCAACCGCGAGCGGCTTTTTGGCGGTCTTGCCTGTGTTGCCTGGGCAGACTATGGCATGCAGAAAGCGCTGGCGTTTGCGCGCGAGAGAAGTGTTTTTGGAAACACCATCAACCAGTTCCAGGTCATACGGCACGAATTTGCCGATATCTCGCTCACTCAATTACCTTACTTTTTCTCGTTGGATCGCGGGAGAGTCCGTCACCCGTCAGATCTGCATGATGAAGCTCTTCAGCTACCAGGGGGCGCAGCAGGTCATCACGCAGTGTCTCCAGATTCATGGCGGCCTCGGGTACAGGGACGATTATTGGACGAGCCGCTTCTATCGCGACGCGCGGGCACTCACCATCGCGGCCGGAACGCCGGAGGTCATGAGGGAAATGATCGCGGCCTTCATGCGGGTGTAGAACGGTCACGTGGCGGAATTCTATAACCGAACCCGACGATCCTCTTCCATCACGGGCAAACTTCTGCGCAGTGGACGAGTGCTGGAGTTGCCGGTCTACTGGCTCCTAAGGACTTCCGATCTCGCTCGGGAAGGCTTTGAGAACTCTGGCAGCTACCGTTTCGCAGACCATATTTATCGAGACCAACCTTCAGGCTCGTGCGGAATAGGGCGCTGGCTAGATAAGCGGATCCTGAGGATGCGAGCGGTAGAATCTTTTCGCAGTCGTTTTTTTATGGCTCGCGATCAGCTGTGCGAGTTTCTTCGGGAGCGTTCGAAGGGCCAGGCATCCTTGGATGTTCTAAGTGTTCCGTGTGGCATTCCTCGCGAGTTCGTCGCCGCAGTGGAAAAGTTCCGCGAAGGTGGAAGAGTGACAACCGGAATGCGATTCCATGTGCTGGACCTGGACGATGATGTCCTGCGCAAAGCTGAGACTCTTGCCGGCCAGCACGGCATTGCCCTTATCGCACATCATGGCGATGCCTTGGACACGGGGACCTATGGGGGCGAGTTTGATTTCATCACGTCGACGGGGTTGGGAGAGTTTCTAGATGACGAACAGCTGGCCACACTGTACGCGGCTTTCCATCGTGTCTTGCGGCCTGGAGGCGTCATGGTGACGAGCGCGATGCGCCGCCTTCGTTTCTCGGATTACCTTTTGCGGTTGGCTGAGTTGCATGTGCGATACCGCTCGGCCGGCGACCTCGCAGCAATGGCTCGACGCGCGGGCTTTCTCAGGCTCGCAACATCTGCGGATCGGCACGGGATTCAGGGTTTTCTCAAGGCCACGAAATGATCCGGCTACGATTCTTCCATCCGGGCAGGCGCGTTTGGCGAGTGTCGAGGCGGAGTGACGGTGCGCTGGAAGAAAGGTGGGTTGCGTTCCGGCGCGTTCCTCCCCACTGGGAAAGGATTTTCAGTTCAACCCTTGATTTGATATGGTTATCGAACACGCCCCAGCCCGGACATATTCAGCTGAACGATGAGCGCGGGTTTATTACATGGCACGAGCGCCGCTGGGTGACGAGGATTACAATTCGACTGCAGGGGTTTTCGGCGGCCAAACAATCTCTGGTCGCGACCACGCTGCTAAAGGCCGCTCGCTTTCATTTACTTGAGGAGGAATAAATGCCCACCGGAAAAGCAGCCCACTCCGCAACAATCTCCGTCCCGCCGCAAAAGGTTTTCGATTTCATCGCCGAAGCACCCCGGGCAACCAGCTTCATCCCGGGGCTTTCGCGGATCCACAACGTGCAACCCGCTACCGCGCAACCTGGCCAGACCTGGGAGTACGAGTTCGACTGGTTTGGTCTGGTGGTCTCAGGCAAATCTAAGTGCACTCGGAGCGACAGCCCGAAGCTATTTGAGTTTCAAACGATAACCGGAAATCCGAGTACGTGGACGTACAAGATCGAACCTAGTGGGGCGAACGCGCAAGTGACACTGGATGTGCAGTATGAGATTCCAGGCAATGTAGTCGCCCGTTTCGCATCACAGCCCGTGTTCGAGAAGATGAACCAGGACCGCGCCCGTGAGATCATTTCGAACCTCAAGACTATGCTCGAATCATGAAATGCCCGAGTTAGTTGATCTTAACTGCACGGCAGTCGTGACGGGACTAGCAAATTGGTCTTGTCCTAGGTCCGTAGAGATGTCCGCTGGAATGTGTCTGTCCCCGACACGGATTTGTGGAACTGTGTATCGCGATACACAGCACCGATTCGGCTCAGGTATTTCGATGGCTTTTAGCGCCGTCGTCGCTGTCACGGCAGAGGCCGCGGGTTCGAGTCCCGTCGTCCCCGCCATTTTAAATCAAGCACTTAGAGAAATGGCGTCATTCCGGCGTGGGCACAAAAAGGTACCAAAAAGGCACAAACTCAAAAGCCGGAAACGGGTCCCACTACGCTTCCGATCCCCATCCCGGCTCAGTGACGCTCGAAGCTTCTGGCTTTTCAGGCCGCCGTTCTCTTCTTCTCTTCTTATTATTGGTGACGAAAAGCGATACCACCGCGGTTTGCGCAGCACGCTTCTCGACTCCGTGAGCCGGTGATCGTACGATCGCTGCCAGTCTCGTCGAAAAAACTGGGGGATCGACAGAAATCTCGGCGGGAAGAAAAAATGCTTGCTACTGCCGCGGCAAAGCAGTAACAGGGAATCCGTAGGGTATTGTCGGTACTGAACGATGACATTTCACTGCATCAGGACGGGAAGAGCATGTGCAGGTTCCCGCTACTTTGCCAGGACTGACGCTTTACTAATGGGATGGTCCGCCGCCTAAGCCCGTTTCTGGACCGCGAGGGCGAAGCGCTGAAGGGTTCCCGGATTACTTCCGCATTGCCGACAATCTGATCAGGAGATGCCTTTTTCTCCTGAGTGGCCGGCTCCTTCACAGAAAGTGTAATGACCATGCCAATTGCTAAGTGTTTTTCTGTTCTTGACCGTCAGTCTGCCTATGTGTTACATATTGTAACGCTACGATGACTAACACAAGGCAAGCACGTCTAAGGAATCTAGGCGAGGTCGAGCAGGCAGTTATGGACTATATCTGGAGCCATGGTCCCGTGACGGCAGAGAGTTGTCGCGAAGGGCTTGCCTCCTCAAACCCCATGAAGGATTCCACGATCCGCACAGTTCTCCGCCGACTTGAAGAAAAGGGATACCTCACTCACGAAATTAACGGCCGTACCTTTATTTACCAAGCCTCAGATGTCCGGCAGAACGTAGCCATTCGAGCCGTGAAGGGCATCATCGACCGTTTCTGCGGCGGGTCCGCGGAAGAACTCGTCATTGGAATGGTGGATAACGCAGTTCTGGATCGCAAAGCGTTGGAACGCTTAACGCGCAGAATTGCGGAGAGTGAAAGCAGAGAAACCCGAAAGCCAGGCCGGAAAAAGATCCCGGACTAAGAAGGTCTTTATGGCACTATTCAGCTCAACCACTGGGTCTAGCGTTCTTATCGTGCAACTAGTAACCGCTGCCGTCCGCACGATGATCTTAGCCGCAGGCGCCGCCCTTCTGTTGAGCTTGTTCCGGCTCAGGGCGACGTCGCTGCGACTGTTTGTCTGGACCGCAGTGCTATATGCGGGTCTGAGCATGCCCCTTCTTGCATGGCTGCTGCACCCAATCGCAATTCCATTCCTGCCATCATACGCTCCAGCGAAATCAGCCTTAACAAACGGCGCTGCGATCACTTCTGTCGAGGTCCGAAATTCAGACCGGTTCGCTAATACCAAGGCAGCCGCCCCCATTCCGGCGATAACTCCGAGCGTGACAATGGCGGCATCGCATAATCTGCCGCAAGGCATTCGAGCATTATCTTGGGTGTCACACTTGCATTCGCTACAGTCAACCACATTAGCTGCGGCCGGATATCTAGTGATTACGGTCTTCTTGCTCTTCAGACTTCTTGCGGGGCTTACATTCTCCCGGCGACTCGTTCGTTCGTCTAATCCCGTTCACGGATCACGGATTCTTCCGAGGCTGTGCTGTCGACCGCATGATCAGTCATGGGCGATCATGCCTCGCGTGCACGAAACATCCTTAGTTTCTGTGCCAGTGACCATAGGAGTGATTACACCGACCATCTTGTTGCCTACGAACTGGCATGAATGGGATGACACGAAACTAAATGCAGTGATTACTCACGAAATTTCACACATTCTTCGGCGCGATGCCTTCTCTCAGTACCTCTCATTGTTGCATCGGGCGATTTTTTGGTTTAGCCCGCTTGCGTGGTGGCTAAACCGTCATATTGCTGAGCTGGCGGAAGAAGCCAGTGATGAAGCGGCGCTTGCTGCTGGAGCCGATCGTACCTGCTATGCGAAGACGCTGCTGGGCTTTTTTCAAACAGTAAAGGATTCGCCAGGTCGTATTCAGTGGCAGGGCGTTTCGATGGCCAGCACGGATCAAAGGGAAAGACGCTTAGAAAAAATTCTTGCATGGAAAGGGGATAAGCCCATGCGTGTCAAGAAATCGGCCATGGCCGTGGTGATTGCGATTGCAATTACTGCTATTTACATGACTGCAGCTGCCAGGCCTGTCGCTCACGGCCAATCCGCGCACGATACGAGTGGAATGACGAGTAGAATGCGACAGGTGTCGCCACAACCCGGTGGAGCACCCACTGAGCCTCAAGCCCCTTCACCAATTCCTGCCGCGCCCGTCATACCCGCCGCGCCCGCAGATGGCGGTGTTTCGAATAGCGGACCGCCTCCGGCTCAGCCGATCGGTCCAGTGACCCCTCCCATGCCGGCGGCTCCGGCCCCGCCAGTTTCGCCTGTTGCGTCTGAGGATGAGGACTCCGGGACGAGTTACCATCCGGGATTTTCATATACCTACGGGTTCGATGACGAACAAAGATTTGTGATCGTTTCCGGCAAATCGGATTCGTTGACGATGTCGGGAACATCAGAAGACGCGCGGCATGTGAAGAAGCTAAGAAAACGAATCCAAGGAGACTTCATCTGGTTCCAGCGGGATGAAAAATCCTACATTATTCGCGATCAGGCAACTGTTGATCGTGCTCGCCAACTGTGGGCACCACAACAAGAGCTCGGGAAGAAGCAAGCAGAGCTCGGCAAACAGCAGGAAGCCTTAGGCAAGCAGCAGGAAGAGCTTAGCGCACAAATGCAGAAGGTTCGTGTAAAGGTTCCCGACATGACTGCGGAACTTGACAAGCTCAAAGCACAACTACAGCAACTAGGTCCTGAAGCGAGTGTGGCTCAGATAGGAGAGATACAGTCGCAGATTGGAGTACTCCAATCCCGAATGGGGGAGCTGCAAGCCAATGTAGGCAGCGAGCAAGGGAACTTTAGCGCAGAAATGGAAGCGTTGGGAGCACAGCAAGGCAAGCTCGGTGAGCAACAGGGCGAGCTCGGTCAGCAACAAGCGGAACTTGCCCGGAATGCGGAACGAGCGATGGAAGAGCTCCTGGATGATGCGATCAAAAAGGGCCTCGCACAACCGGAACCGGAGGAACCAGGCAGCGCATTGTTCTAGCGCAATACTCGTTACTTTCTATCGAAGCCTCCGTGCACCTCGTGCTAAAGGCCTGCGGAGGGCGATATGTCCAACTATGAGAACGGGAGCCGAGAGGCGCGCGCCTGCATTCCCGGAAGGAGAAACACATTGGTTTGCCAACAGAACCGTACCCTGCGGGCTGTCTATTCGGTTCTGCTCCGTCTGTTGGCATTGACTATATTCGGATCCACAATCATCAGCGCAACCCCGAAGAGAGGCTTGGGTCGCGAGTCGCCGGACGAAACCCAGCAACGCGGTATTCCGAAATATCCTGACGTCAGCGCGACACAGATACTGTTCCTCTTTAACGGAGAACTTTGGCTGTTACCACGCGAGGGCGGTGTGGCTTCGCTGCTTACCAAAGAATCCGGCCCAAAGAGTTTTCCCAAATTCAGTCCGGACGGGCAAACGGTCGCATTCACGGGTAGCTACGACGGCATATACGCGATTCCAGTCCGGGGCGGTACGACCACTCGGATCACACACAATCCCGGCGGCACGGATCTCTGCAATTGGGCCCCGGACGGGAAGTTGCTCTGCATGACCGACACATTTTTTGGTCCTGCCGATTTTGGCGAACAGGCGTACCTGCGTGAGCTCTACATGGTTTCCGCGACAGGTGGTTTGCCGGATAAATTGCCGGTCTCACACGGCGCGTACGGTGCGATTAGTCCTAACGGCCAGTGGCTTGGCTACACAGCCTATGCCGAGGGGCGGAACGAACATAAGATGCATTACAAGGGAGGTCTAGCGCCTGACATCTGGTTGCTGAACCTCCGCACCCACCTATCCAGGAAGATCACAGACTGGGCCGGCACCAATACGTCCCCGATGTGGCACCTGGAAAGTCTTTACTATCTATCTATCGGACGCCGGGCCGGAGCAGCGGAGGAACATCTGGTCGTACGAACTTGAGAGTGGGCGTCGACGGCAAGTCACGGAATTCAAAGATTTCGATATAAAGTGGCCGTCCATCGGTCCAGGACCAAAGGGCAAAGGCGAGATCGTTTTCGTGAAGGGGGCTGATCTCTATCTTCTCGACCTCCAGACGGAGAGGGCGCACAAAGTCATTGTCACTCTTCCGGATGACCGGATCGATTCACCGGTTCGCAATATTGACGCAAGCAAGTTGATCGCAAACTGGAACGTGTCACCCGATGGCGCACAAGCCGTGGTCGAAGCGAGAGGTAGAATTTGGCGTGTTCCTCTAGCGAATAGCTCGTCACCAAGGATGCTGACACACGGTGCTGCCGCCGAGCGTTATCCGGCATCGAGTCCAGATGGCCGGTGGATTGCCTATTTTTCGGATGTCACTGGCGAATACCAGCTCTACCTTGCGCCGAGCGATGGCTCCGGCGCACTTAAACGACTTACGTCCTTGGGCGCAGGGTTTCGTTTCCCTCCTTCGTGGTCACCGGATTCAGAAAACATTGCCTTTTCAGACAGCACCGGCAGTATTTACGTTCACAGCTTACGAATTTCTGAAACCAAAAAGATTCATCAGGATGTCTTTGTTCGCCAACCTCAATTGAGTTGGTCGCCCAACTCTTCTTGGCTGGGTTTCACGCGAAGTGCAGATTCGCAGCAGGCCATTTGGCTATATGAGATCCAGACTGGAGAAACGCATCAGGTCACCGGAGGCGGCTACGACGACAAATGGCCGACCTTTGATCGAAACGGCGATTACTTGTTCTTTGTCAGCAACCGCAATTTTGATGGGCTAACGTATGACAGCGTCGATTACAGCAATTTTATCTATCCAAGCACTGAACTATTGATGGCGTTGCCCCTCAGGCGAGACTTACCTTCGCCCGACGCCAAACCCATTTCTCGGCACTCGGGAGAACCCGCAAAGCCTCTTGTGGTCGATTTCGACAAGATTGAACGACGCGCCGTCGTGGTAGCTTCCGAGGTCGGAACATACTCCGATCTTGCGATTGCCGATGACGGTTCGTTGTTATACAAATTCATGCCGCCCGGAGCTGGCCCATCCTTGAAGAGGCTCAGTTTTGGTGCATCGGATGCCGGTGGGCCGAAACTTGTCCTGAATAACGTTGGTGACTTCAAGGTTTCCGGTGATGGCAGGAAGCTGTTTATCCGAGAAGGCGCCGGAATCATCCGTGTCGATCCAGTCTCCGGTCAAAAAAGCGTCGAGTCTATCGCGTTCACAAACATGCCTTTGGATATTGATCCTGCCGTTGAATGGAAACAGATCTTTGTTGAAGCGTAGCGGTTGTATCGGGATTTTTTCTATGACCCCAACATGCGCGGAGTAAATTGGGTTCAGGTGCGGGAGAAATACGGTGCCCTGTTGCCGACTTGCGGCAGCCGTGAAGATGTCGACTATGTGATTGGCGAGATGCTCGGAGAACTCGGTTCATCCCATGTCTATCTAAATCCCCCCGGAGCTACCGGTCAACCTGCGGCAATGAATCAGGAAGCAACGGGGATGCTTGGCGTAGATTTTGCCGTGGATCGCGGCGCCTATCAGATCAGGAAGATCTATGATGCTGCGACTTCGGATGCGGCTGATCGCAATCCTCTGCGTCAACCGGGAATTGACGTAAGAGAGGGAGACTATCTCTTGGCTGTGAACGGCAAGCCGCTGGACACAAAGCAAGATCCGTGGGCGGCATTCGTGGGTCTGGCTGGAAAGAATGTTACTCTCACATTCAGCAATAAGCCTGTTCTGGACGACGATGCAAGACATGTAACCGTGAAGCCGGGAGACTTGGACCTGATCTATCGACATCAGGCGTGGATCGAATCGACGCGATCATATGTAGAGCGGAAAACATCCGGTAGGGTCGCCTACGTTTATCTGAAGATGACTTCGGAGTTCGGGTTTCGAGAATTCACCCGGCAATTCGGGTCGCAGCTTGGCAAAGAAGGCCTGATTCTTGATGCTCGCTGGAACCAGGGCGGGCACATCCCATATCACCTGCTCGATGTTCTCAGGCGGCAGCTCTACTTTTACGGCGACGACATGCGCCGCACCCCTGGGCAGAAGAATTACTTTCTTGACGGACCCAAGTGTGTACTTATTAACGGCGTGACCCAATCAGGCGGTGACTTGCTCGCCTATCTTGTCCAGAAGAGTGGAGTGGGAAAACTCGTTGGAACGCGAACGATGGGTGCGATGGTGGGTGCGGGCAGGCTGAACATTCCATTCATTGATGGAGGATACTCGCTCGTCCCGACTGTTGGCTTCTATGACTTAAACGGCAGGTGGACCGTTGAGGGTCGCGGAGTGCCTCCTGACGTTCAAGTCCTCGATGATCCAGCAGCGATGGCGGACGAGAAAGATCCTCAACTCGACATTGCAATCAAATTAGTAACAAGTGAACTTCGTGCGCGGACCCCAGCGCGGGTCGTGCAACCCCCATTCGAGCATCTTGGAATTGCCAGCAGTACCAGAATGCGCGCACCCTAATTTAGCGCAAAGCGTCCATTGAAGAGTAACGAGCAAACCGGAAGTTATCGGAGTGACTCCCCCCCGCTTCTCCAAAGCGCGCAGCAAATTAATTAGCCCCGCTCTAACCGTCAGACACTTTGGTCACTTGCCGTGTTGCCGGCCTGATAGCAAACTTCGGGAGGAAGTGGGGAGGGTGTAATTATGGGTCGTTTCGCGAAATTGGTAATTGTGTTCTTTGCATTCGCACTATGTGCCAGCGCACAGGACAAACCACGCGTTTTCGTTCAGGGCAAAGGATCGGAGGACGTAAACTCCGATGGATCGGCTGCCGGCGGCAAACACTGGGCCGCATGGGGATCAAGGTCCACCATTGATTCCCATGACGAAAGCATGGAAGTCACCAAAGATCTGCAGAAGAACTGCTCGAGCGTGATCGTCACGCTCGGCCAGTCGAACGCCGACTACACGGTCCTGATGAACCGCGAGTCCAAGAAGAATCGCGGCCTGCTTCGCAGCAACAGCCAGGTTGAAGTCGCAAATCGTGCCGGCGATATTCTCGGCACCAGCGCGACCCACACAGTTGGTAATGCCGCCAAAGATGCTTGCCAGTTGATCACGTCTGATTGGCAGGCTCACGGACGCATCGCGGCCGCACCGGCTCCTGCCGCGAGCGCCGTGTCCACTCAGCAGCCGCAGGCAGTTGCTCCAGCGGTCACACCCAATGGAGCAGTCAGCGCTGCCGTCACCGCCCCAATTCCTGATGCGGCAACCTTGGCAAAGCAACACCAGGCCTGCCTCGATCTGGCAAAAGACAATCCCAGCATCGTTTGCAAATAGCTGAATCTCTCAGACGCAACTTTAATAGGAGTGTTCACGCCGCCGGAGGTCCCGGCGGCGGATTTTTTTGCACGGTGCTCGAACTCTTGCTGAATTCTTGTTAGCCATCCTGGGGCCGCTGCCCTGCAGGTTATTCGAGTAGTTCTGGCGCCTTGTTGACCTGGGCCTCCTCTCCGTAAGCGAGCCTGTCTGGATCAATGTCGATCGGCAGATCCCGTCGTATACCTGAACCTTCTGTGTAGGTTCCACTGGGACTGTACCACCCAAATATCGGCAGATAGAGCTGGTAGCCATTCCCGACGTTGAACATCGTCGACCCAAGGACACTGCCTCGGGTCTGTTTGCCCACGATAATTGCGAGTTTCGTGTCCTTCGCGAACTGCGCTCGTTGGGGCCTTGCTCGAACACCATTAGTCGGCTTGCCCTGGGCCTGTCCTGGGAGGATTGCACCCGCTTTCGGTTGGTGCCACGGAAGCCCCTGCCCCCGTGCAGCGACCCTCCGCGAGCGCATGCACTTCTACAAAGTTCCGGGCGTAAGCGTCGCGTTTTTCGACCACGGAAAGATTATCTGGACACGCGCGTACGGACTGGC
>WNFJ01103733.1_pt1 | contig 15873 bp, 17 predicted proteins | sample 5400461 | NCBI WGS metagenome assembly WNFJ01 (sample SAMN13153349, study PRJNA577476) | soil metagenome | isolation source: 115 cm saprolite on Douglas fir-dominated hillslope | place: USA:California | collected 2013-09-17 | reverse complement strand
CAAGAGCCACTACAAGTGGCGCTGGTGTCAACGGTGACGCCGAAATGAAGAGACAGGCTGTTCTCCAGCCCCGGAGAACCAGGTTACGAAACGCCCTCTAACTTGATTACTCACGTGGGTAACCACCTCGTCAAGCAGTCCGTAGCCGTTTCACAGCTCGTCGAGACACCACCTGCCGCTCCAACCGCTCCACCGCCCGCCCGCGGGCGGGCGTGCATGCGTTTGCCCTTGACGGGGGGGGTCGCGTGACGATACTATATGAGCGTATATTCAGATAAAGGGACGTGGGCATGACTCAACAGGCGTTGTTACCCCCCATCGACCCGGCAGCTGTCGCGCAGGCGCGCGAGGCGGCTCCTCCGGCGGACTTGCTCGCGCTGGTCGTCGAGGCCTTCGGCGCCCTCGCCGATCCCACGCGGGCGCGCATCCTATATGCTCTGATCCGGCGTCCCCTGTGCGTGCGGGATCTCGCCCATGTCACGGGCGTCTCGGAGTCGGCAGTCTCCCACCAGTTGCGCCTCTTGCGCGGCCGGCGACTCGTCAGGCCCCGGCGCGCGGGCAATGTCATGTACTACGCGGTGGATGATCACCATGTCGCGGCGCTCTTCCGCGAAGCGGAGTATCACGCGGACCACGTGCGGCAGGGGACTCCCGATCACCCCTACCCGGAGGCCGGTCCGTAAGCCGCTGCGGCGAGCGCACGCTCCCCTCCTTCTCTATGATTATCGACTGCATGTCGCTGGTTATCTGAGCATCTGAACAGGTGAACAGCTTGTAGGAGGTCCTGATGGCCACGTCGCCCCTGTCGCCCCTGTCAGCACCCGCCGTCATCACGCGCATACAGACGGTCTGTGTGACCTGCGCGCGCGGTGGGAGCCGTTTCGTCGGGCGCTACCGCGCCTTCCTCCTCGCTCCGGGCACGCTCTTCACCCTGGCAAGTCTGCTGCTGCTCCTCGCCGCAAGCGTCGCGGCGCCGAGTGGCCTCGTGAACCCGGCGCACGCCCGCACGCCGCTCTACCTGGCCGCCGCCCTCGTCGGCTCGGTGTATATCTGGTGGTCGGCGCTCCAGGGCATCCGCAAGCGCGACTTCACCGCCGACATCCCCGTCTCGCTGGCCACCGCGGCGGCCATCGCTATCGGGCAGTACTCCGCCGCCGCAGTCGTGGCGGTCCTGCTGCTCGTGGGCGGCCTGCTGGAGGAGTTCGTCTCTGCGCGCGCCGGCAATGCGCTGGAGGCGCTGGCGGCTCTGCTGCCCGACCAGGTACGTGTCCGGCGCGACGGCGGGGTCCTCGCCGTTCCGTTAGCAGCGGTCCGCGCTGGCGACTTGGGGCTGATCCGTTCTGGGGACCGCATCCCCGTCGATGGGCAGATCGTGTCGGGGAACGCGTCTGTCAATCAGGCCGCGATTACGGGCGAGAGCGTGCCGGTGGATAAACAGGCGGGGGATGCCGTCTTCGCCGGGACGCTCAGCGAGGTTGGCGCGCTCGAACTACGCGCGACGAAGGTGGGCGCGGAGACCACCCTCGGCCAGATTCGGCGCATGGTCGCCGAAGCGCAGGAGCAGAAGGCGCCCATCGAGCGCATCCTCGACCGCTACGCCAAGTTCTACACGCCCTGCGCCATCCTGCTGGGGCTGGGTGTGTGGTGGTGGAGCGGCGATCCGCTGCGGGCGATCACGATCCTGATCGTCTTCTGCCCCTGCGTGATGGTGCTGGCGACGCCGACCGCGCTCGTCGCCTCCATCGGCAACGCGGCGCTGCGCGGGAGCCTAGTCAAGAAGGGTGCGACCATCGAGGCGCTTGCTCGAGTGGATACAGTGGCTTTCGACAAGACGGGCACGCTCACCGTCGGTCGGCCGCACCTCACGAGCCTGTTGCCGCTCGGTGAACTTGCGGAAGAGGAGCTATTGCGTCTGGCGGCGAGCGCCGAGAAGTTCAGCGAGCATCCCCTCGGCCGGGCGGTGGTGCAGGCGGCAGCCGCCCGTGGCGTCATGGTCTCTGATCCCGAGGCATTCACGGCCCTGCCCGGTTTGGGGGTGTGCGCATCTGTGGCAGATGGCGAGTTGGTGCTCGGCCGACCGCGCCTGCTCGTCGAGCGGGGCATCGCCGTGCCCCGCGAGGTACAGGTGCAGGCGAGCAACCTGGCCGCAGTGGGCCGTACAGTGATCCTGGTGGCGCACGACCGACGGGTGGTGGGCATACTGGTGCTCGAAGACACGCTACGACATGAGGCCAAGCGCGTCGTTGACCGCCTGACGCAGCTACATATACGCACGGTGCTCATCACGGGAGATAATAGCGCCACGGCGCAGCGGATCGCCGCCGCGCTGGGGATGAGCGAGGTGCACGCCGACGTGCTGCCCGTGCAAAAGGTCGCGATCGTCAAGGGGCTGCAGGCCGAGGGACGCACGGTTGCGTTCGTCGGCGACGGGGTCAACGATGGGCCGGCGCTGGCCACCGCACACGTGGGCATCGCGATGGGGCTAGCCGGCACCGATGTGGCGATTGAGACGGCGGAGATCGCGCTGCTCGCCGATGACTTGGCGAAACTGCCGCACCTGCTCGGCCTCGCCCGCCAAGCGATGCGGGCGATCCGGCAGAATCTGGTCTTCTCTCTGGGGGTGCTTGCGTTCGCCGTGGCGCTAGCCATCCCCGGTATCCTGTCGCCGGTGACCGGCGCGCTGCTCCATGAGCTTTCGTCGATTCCCGTTATCGCCAACTCAGCACGCCTGATCGGAGTGCGTGACCGAGCCGAGTAGCACGTGGAGCGTGAGGCGTGAGATGTGCGCGGACAGGAGATTTCCCATGTGTACCGTCGAGCATGAGCGCAGTACGGTCGTCTGTGACGTCGCGATTGGCCGCGTGCGGCAAGAGCTTGCGAGCGCGTTCGAGCGGGGCGTCACCTATACGGTCGTTGAGGGCCGTGGCACGCGCGTCCAAGCGGCCTCGACCGTGGATGCGCAGCGGTTCATAGAGGCGGTCCAGCGCGCCATCGTCTCGGCGCAGGCCACAGATCGCGCCCCGGACTAAGCCGTAGACAGGACATGAGCAGAACGACGCTGATGTCCGACGTCTGCTATGCTCTACCGAACAGAGCGCCTGATGGAATGGAGTCGGCCGGCTCTGTGAGGGCTCTGCTCGGCACAGCGCAGCGTCGCCTGCACATGTTGATGGCCCAGCCGCTTGCGAATGGTGGCGCGGCTCACGCCCGCGTTGATCAACTCGGTGGCATGCGCGTGACGCAATTGATGGGGAGTGCAGGCCACGCCGACGGTGGCGCAGTACTGTTGCCAGCGCGCATGCGCCGACTGGTAGCGCAAGGGGCCACCGCGCCCATTCTTCTCTGCGCGGAAGAGTGGACCATGGGTGTAGCCCGTCTGCTTGAGGTAGGCGCGCGCCAGCGCGAGGAGGGCGGGATCGTCGAGCAACACCGTGCGCCGGCGCTGCCCCTTGCCCAGAAGGTGGAGGCGCTCGTGGGGGATCGCGGCGAGGATCGCCTCGACCTGCGCCCGCGGCGCCCCACGCGGGCGTGGTCGCTCAGGATGCGCTCGCGTAGTTTGGCCCGCCCGACACGGATGTGCTGGCGCTCGCGCAGCGCGGCCAGGAAGCGTTCATCGAGATGGAGACTGGCGCTCCGCCGGCGCACCGTGGTCGCGCACCGCTCGCTCCGGGAGACAGGCGGAAAGGTTGCCGGTGGGGAAATGGACGGTTCCGTTTCCGCCCAGCATACAGGGCCGTTCCACCTGGGCCGAGAGCACCGATCAAAAATCTGAGAGAAGGAGCGATAGATCAACAAGAGATGATGCTCAGAAGAAACCAGGAACTTCGACCAGAAGTTCTTGTGAGCAAGCGATTATTGCCAGGTGCTCGCTTCCTTGAAGAGTGCCGCAGCCAGGAGGGCAGTGCGCGTGGCGATTTCTGTGGGCGTGTACGCTCTTTCCTGCTCAAGCCACCAGGTAATGGCCTCAACAAACAGCGTGGACACGAGGTCGGGCACAAACGCATCTGAGAAGGTGTGGACGGGGCGAGCGCTTGCGTTCGGGCCGTGAGGTAGATGCCCCAGTTCGCTGACCAGGCCAGCCAGTGACGTGCGCATCTTCCGCACAAACCAGGGGCTGCCCTTGCTGCCAAGCAGCGCTCGATAGAGCCGTTTGTAGTCTGCGATATGCTCGAAGAACGTCACCCACATCTCCGGAGGATGCTCCGGCCCGATCTCGCCGACCGCGTTCAGCAAGGCGCTCATGGCTTCCTCAAAGATCTGCTCCACCAGGTCGTATTTATCCTGATAATTGCGATAGAAGGCGGCGCGGCTCACCAGCGCGCGCGAGGTCAACTCACCGACGGTGAGCGCCTCGAATCCGCGCTCCTCGATCAACTCAATTAATGCCTCCCGCAGCAGTTTCTGCGTGCGCCTCACCCGCAAATTGCTCACCTGCCGTGTCCCTGCGCGTGTCATGTTGCGCCCCTTGTCTCAGCTGAGACACATGCTCCTGATTGATCCTTGTCTCGGTGCGCTCGTCCGCCTACACTGAGAACTAGACTCGAGCACCCATCTGAGACACTATGTCTCGACTTAGCCGCTCTGTCAACCGCCCGATCCGAGCCATCCATGGTGGATCCAGATCCACCGGATGTAATGACGTGTCAGAGGTGGTCAGTGCCGTGCGTTCACCATGCGCAGCGTCAGATGGACAACGGACGCACGGCACATGCGGACGCAAAGAGGATGAGCATCATATTGTCAACACAGACGCATGCAACAGAAATGTGTTCTATAGAAGAAAGGAGCACGAGCAATGCATTCGTTCGCACACGCACGTCACCGCCACAGCTCTGCGGGCAAGGCGCCGGTCAACGAGGCCAAAGAGGCCAAGGGGCTGATCCTCAACGGGGGCTGGCGCTACGACCTGCATGGATGGCTCCTCGACACCTGCTGGTTCCGTGGCCAGGGGCGAGTGCTGCGGCGGCGGGCCGCCACCCTGGCCCGCCTGCTCCCTGGCGAGCAGGTGCTGGATGTGGGCTGCGGCACGGGCACGCTGGCGCTGGACGTGGCGCGCCGCGTTGGCCGAACGGGCCGCGTCGCCGGCGTTGACCCGAGTGCAGAGCAGATCGCCCGTGCCCGCGCGAAAGCGGCACGGCGCCACGTGCCTATCGCGTTCCAGGTCGGCGTGATCGAGCAGCTCGCCTTCCCCGATCAGACGTTCGATGTCGTGCTCTCGACCCTGATGCTGCATCATGTGCCGGCTCCCCTCAAACGGCAGGGCCTCGCGGAAATCGCCCGGGTGCTCAAACCGGGGGGGCGCCTGGTCCTGGCCGATTTCACGCGCAAGCAAGACCGGTCGGGCCAAGCGGCGCGCTTTCACGCTGGGGGGAGCAGCCTGCACGAGCTGGCTGCCCTGGTCTCGGATGCCGGATTCTCCCAGGTGGAAACGGAGGAGATGCGGCCCGCATGCTTCTCTGTGTTCCCAGGCGCCGGCTTCGTCAGGGCACACAAACGCTAAGACGCATGAGCATTCAAAGTGAAGGGGAGGATCTGTCGAAAGGAGAAAATGAATGGCGCAGTTGGTTGAGACCGAAGAGCAGGCTGAAAAGGGACTGCCATCGTTGCGCACACCTGCCGACCACTTCGCCTATTGGCTGAGCCAGATCGCCAGCCCGTTTGTCGTCGGCCTTGGCGTGTTGGGGTACGTTGCTCTCTCCAGCGCCTCTGGCTCACCGTCATCGGGGTCGGACTGTTCGTACCATTTGCGGTGATCTGGTGGGGCGTCAAGAGGGGGACGTGCACCGATCTTCATGTCAGCCGCCGGTCCCAACGGCTGGTTCCGCTCCTGGGTGGCCTGCTGGCTCTCGGGGGCATGCTAGGCGGGTTGCTCATGCTTTCCGCTTCGCGTCCTCTCGTGGCAACGTTGGTGGCGGGCATCGTCGAGTTCGCGGTGGCCACGCTGATTACGCAAGTGGCGACATACAAGATCAGCCTGCACGTCGACGCGGCAGCAGGCGCGGTGACGGTCGTGTGCCTGCTGGCCAGTCCGGTGCTTCTGGTGCTCGCTCCCCTGGTGGTGCTGATCGCCTGGGCACGCTGGAAGCTGGAGGCGCACTCCCCACTGCAAGCCCTGTATGGCGCCGCCCTTGCCGTGACAGTGACGGTCACCACGTTCAGGTTCTTTGGCCTGCGCTGATGCTTCCTGTCTCCAATGAGGCCTGTTCCTATGGGATCCAGGCGAACGCGCACCTGACGCGCTGCCTGGCTCCCATAGCGCCTCCTCGGACAACACCTGGCGCGTGAGCGCTGCTACGATGCAGTCGAACTGCCCGTCCTGGCTTCCGGCAACGCCAACAGATTCGCGACGGGGTAGCGCACTGACGAGACCGGGTAGCGCCGCAGATACCACTGGACGGCGGCGAGCGCGACGTCGTCACCCCCAGTCCGCAGCCGACCACCAGCGCCCGCTTCCCGTTGCCATTGCCGTTGCCGTCACAGGGATTCAGCGCTAGCCACTCCAGCACCAGGGGATTGCCAGCTTTGCGCGCCCAGGGGATCGCTTCCTCTCGCCCCTGGGCCGACTGGTAATTTGAGAGACCGCCTGGAATCAACTCGCCGTATCGCCCCTCCGCGGGTATGCCGCAATGAGACGCTCGTGGCGCGCTCGCCCGCATGCTTTCAGCTTTGTGCACCGCTCTGCTCTTCTTCTCTGTCACGCTCGCGGTCAAGCTCGCGGTCATGTTCGCGCGGGTGCGGACGGCTGTCCATCGGTGCGATGCAGTGTCATCAGGAGCGCGCCGCCTGGCCGCAGTGTGATCAGCGGCTCCGGGACGACATGCGCATTGGGCGCCAGTTGCAACTCCTGGCGTGACAGAATCGTTGCCAGGATGAGCTGCGCCTCCATCAGCGCGAACTGATTGCCGATGCACAGCCGTGGGCCGCCGCCGAACGGGAAGTAGGCAGAGCGATGGCGATCCGCTGCGCGCTCATCGGAGAAGCGTTCAGGGTCGAATGTGTCGGGGTTGTCCCAGAACGCGGGATGGCGGTGGGTCACATATTGCGCGAGGACGACATACGCGCCCTTGGGAATGATGAAGCCGCCGATCTCATCCGTTCCCAGCGCGTGGCGACCCACGGCCCAGGCGGGCGGATAGAGGCGCATCGCCTCCTCGACGACCATGCGGGTTCGGGGGAGCTGTGGCAAATCAACTAGCTGTGGCGGGCGTCCGCCGAGCACAGCGCGATACTCCTCCCACAGCGCCGTCACGGCCTCGGGATGCTGCGCGAGCAGATAGAAGATCCACGAAAGGGCGTTGGCGGTCGTCTCATGTCCAGCGAGCAGCAGCGTCAATATTTCATCGCGCGCCTGCTGGTCCGACATCCCCGTGCCGCTCTCCGCATCGCGCGCGTCCAGCAGCATCGCCAACAGGTCGTCCCGCTGTTCCGCCTGGTTCGGTTGTGCGCGCCGCTGGCGGATGATCTCGTCCACGACGGCATGCAGCTCCCGGCGCGCCGCGCGCAGGCGGCGGCGCTGCGGTGTTGGCAGCGAGAGCAGCCCCGGCACGTACAGCGCCTGCGTCAGCAGATGGTTCGCCGCGGTGAGGGCGCTGCCCACACGTTTCATATCCGCTCGCGGCAGGTCCGCGCCGAAGAGCGCCTGACAGACGATGGTCAACGTCAGCGCGCCCATCTCGCGTGGGATGTCCAGCGGCATGTCCGTGTCGCCGAACCCTGCCGCCTCGCACCGGTCGAGCCATGTCTGCGTGGCGTTGGTCATCAGCGGGCCAAAGGCGCTGACCCGCTCGCGATGGAACGCCGGCTGGATCAGGCGGCGCTGCTGCAGCCATGACGCACCGTCGTTGGTGAGCAGTCCCTTGCCAATCAGCAGACTCAGGACGTGATAGTCGGGAATGTCTTTGTTGTAATTCATGTGGTGCTCTTGCAGCACATGACGCACCCCATCTGGATGGAAGATCATCGTGATCGTGCCCATGAGCGTCGGCACGGACACCACATCCCCGTAGCGCTCGCGCATCGCGACGCTGAATCGTATTCCCGGCGGAGGAATACCAGGGTGGCCCCGGCAGGCGGCTCGCAGGCCGCCCGACAGGGACCGGACGCTTGTCCGTAGGATGTTGTGCTGTTGTGGTAGTTGCCATTGCGGTTGCTCCATTCCTTGGTAGATCAAGGGCAAGGCTAGCAGACGCGGGCGGGGGAGTGAGTGAACATGGACAACACTCCCACTGCGCCTGCTCATGCGCTAGCTGACGCTCGTCTCTTTCATACGTAGCGCGGCCGACGGGGTCACCCGTCGTGGGCGGAGCGTCAGCGTCCCGAGGAGACCGCCGAGCGCAAGTGACACGATCACCGCGACAATCGAGACGGTCAGACTCGGCTTGTTCGTCATCATGAAGACAATGCCGAGCGCCACAGCGACCGACGTCTGCATCGAGACCCACAGCGCGGGATCGTCCATGCGGGCCTGCAACGCCGCCGGAATCGCGTCAGTGGCGGCCTCGACGGCCTCGGCGGCGCGCTGGATGGCCGTAAGTCGCCGGCCAACCACGCCTATGCCGAGGATCATCATGATCCCCATCGCGGCGATGGAGACGTCGATCCAGGTCGTCAACAGGCTCCAGGCGAGCNNCCGCGCCCAGGATCAGCACGCCAGAGACGGGTGCCACTCTGTTCAGGCCCTTGGCGAGACCGCTCCACTCACGCGCCTGGGCAATAGAGCTCGCGCGACGTAGGCGCAGCGTGATGAGCCATTGCAGCGCCAGCGTAATGAAGAGGGTGAGGACACCCACGATATGCGCAAACAGCGCCACGGCATACCAACTCATCGTGCTTGGTTCCTTTCTCTAGTGGTGGAAGCTGAACTTCCGCGCGTTGCCGCCAGCCGTCGCAACTCCTGCTCGCCCCCGGCGACGGTGGACGCCTCTTGGGGTACCTGCTTGGGCTGCCGGATGATCACCAGGGCCAGCACCGACCCCAGCAGGGCGAACACCGCCGCGCCCAGGAACGCCAATTGGAAGCCAGCGGAAAGTGTCGCGGCGTCGGTGTGGACACCCAATACGCCAACCCGCGCGACAAGTACCGCCACCAGCGCGGAGATGCCGATGCCACTGCCGACGCGCTGCGCCGTATTCATCAGTCCCGAGGCCAGGCCCGAATCGGCCTGCGCGACAGCGGTAAGCGCGGCGATGTTGACGCCCACGAAGGTGGCGGGCAGACCGAGCGCCATCATCACGCTGCCAGGCAAGATGTCGAGGACAAAGGTGTTGGGAATCGGCGCTCGCGCGAACAGCGCCGCCCCAACGGCCAATAGGAACAGCCCGACGGCCAGCACGCGCCGTGCGCCCAGATGGCCGAGCGCTCGCGGGACCAGCAGAATGCCAACGGGCAGGCTCAGCACCGCGATGGGAACGATCGCCAGTCCAGCGGTAAGGGCGTCATAGTGCAGCGCCTGCTGGAAGTAGAGCGAGAGCAGGAGGAACATCGGCGCGTGAGCGGCGCCTACAAGAAAGCTGACGATGTTTGCACCGTTGGCGTTTCGATTCCGGAAGACGCGCAGCGGCACGAGCGGAGACGCCGACCGCGTCTCGACGGCAAGGAACGTCAGGAGCAGCGCGACCGCTAGCCCAAGCGACCCGAGCGCCTGCACGGACGTCCAGCCCTGCTCTTGTCCAGCGATCGGCGCGTACGCGATCAGCAGGACCGCCGCCGTGGCTGCGAGCGCTCCCGCGAGGTCCAGCCGCCGCACGTCCTCGGCGCGGCTCTCGGGCATCAGGCGCGGGCTCAAGAGCAGCGCCACTGCTCCGACTGGCACATTGATCAGGAAGATCCAGGGCCAGCCGACAAGTTGGGTGAGCAGCCCGCCCAGCAGGATGCCGAAGAGCCCGCCCGCAGCGCCAATCGCGCCCCAGATGCCGAACGCGCGATTGAACTCCTCTTTGTCGGTGAAGATGGTCACCAGCAGCGATTGTTCCGCTGGGAGCACAATCGCCGCGCCGACGCCCTGGAGCCCGCGCGCCAGCAGCAACGCGCCCCCTGTCGGGGCGAGGCCCGCCAGCAACGAGCTGGCGGTGAACAGGCCGAGGCCAATCAGGTACAAGCGCTTGCGCCCAAAGAGATCCGCTGCCCGCCCGCCCAACAGCAGGACGCCGCCAAAGACCAGCAGGTAGGCGTTCTGAATCCAGGGCAGATCAGCCTCGGAGAGGTGGAGGCCCGCCTTGATCGCGGGCGTCGCGATGTTGACGATGGCGGTATCGAGCAGGATCATGAACTCGACCGCCGCGAGCAGAATCAGCGCCGTCCAGCGCTGGCGCGCCGTGCTGTGCGTCACGTGCATCGCACAACCGTCCTTTCAGGGTGTGTCTCGGGGATAGCGCCGGATCGCCGGCTGCGTCTTCCCCAACTATAAGGTTGCTCCGTACAACCTTATAGTTCGATCATACAACTAATTAGTTGTACAATGCAACCCCAGATGTGCGAAGATAGGAGGCATGGAGAAGACCTCGTTCGACCAGCTCTTGATGGACGTCTTCCGTGAGATGGGCGCGCATCGGCCAGAGCAGCTCTTGCCGGGCTGGTCGCTCTCGTTGTCGGAGATCTACGCCCTCAGCATCCTGGCGGAACGCGCGCCGCTCTCGCAGCAGGAGCTCGGCGCCGCGCTCGACCTGGAAAAGAGCAGCGTGAGTCGTCTTGTGCAGCAATTGGAGCAACGAGGATGGGTGCTGCGCGAGCGCGACGCGCGCGACAATCGCCTGCGCCTGCTGCGCCTCACCGAGGAAGGCGCGCAGATCGCCGAACACCTGCAGCAGCATATGTCCGAGGCGCACGCGGCACTCTTCGAGCGCCTCACCCCACACGAGCAGTCGGCGCTACTCGAAGGGCTGACTGCGCTGCGTCGCGCTTTGCAGGGTCCAGACTGGAAGCCGCGTGTCGCTTGGGACGAGCAGCCGAAGGCGCAGAGACGGTGATGGCAGTGCAAATACTGTAGGCGCGTCTGGGCATATCTGTGGACACGCAAGACTGAACGGACCGAAAGGAGGGGCGACAGATGCGCATTCCCAAAGTGATTCCCGACGCGACGGCCACCCTCGACCCACGCGCGTACTTGGAGCGCATCCACTGCTCCAGCGGGAGAGATCTCGATGCGCCGGTGCCATCCCTGCCGCTTCTGCGCTCTGTACACCAGGCGCACCTGCTAGCGGTTCCGTTTGAGAATCTCTCCATCCATTACGGCCAGCCAATCCTCCTCGAGGAGGAGGCGCTCTACGACAGGATCGTGCGGCGACAACGCGGCGGCTTCTGCTACGAGCTCAACGGCCTGTTCGCATGGCTGCTGCGGCGACTAGGCTTCACCGTGACGCTGCTCTCCGCGCGTGTGGCCCAGTCCGATGGCGGTTTCACGCCGGAGTTCGACCACATGACGCTGCTGGTTCACCACCTCGACGGCGCTGACTGGCTGGCCGATGTTGGCTTCGGCGACTCGTTTCGCCAGCCGCTGCGCATGCAGCCTGATATCGAGCAAGACGGTGCGGACGGCTGCCGATACCGTCTGCGTTTCGACGCCAGCGATGCTAGCGACAGGAGCGACACATCCTGGCTCATGCAGCGGTGCGGCGAGCAGCAGAGTGGCGAGACGGATTGGGAGTCGCAATATCGTTTCACCCTGCGCCCGCACGTCATGGCCGACTTCGCCGACCGCTGTCACTTTCAGCAGACCTCACCCGACTCGCACTTCACGCAGAAGCGCGTCTGCTCGCTGGCTGTGCCCGACGGGCGCGTCACCCTCAGCGACCGACGCCTGATTACGACGCTACATGGCGCACGGGACGAGCGCGACCTGACCTCAGAGGACGAGTATCGGGACGTATTGGCGCAGCGGTTCGGCGTCACGCTCTAGTCGCGGCCGAAGGCGGGCAAGGGCGTCTAACGCCTCAGCCTGATCTGACTCACAGTGTGGTCTTGCTACTATACACGCATGCAGACGGTCCGGTGCCGTGTATGCACCGGTCCAGCGAGGTCACCTGTGCATTCCCAAACACGCTGTCAGTGACTCTCACTTACGCAGACGGCACGGTAGGTCTAACGCTGACCTCACCAACGGTGGAACCGCTGCCGCCGAGGGAGACTGAAGTGACGCAGGAGGAGGTCTGGGTCTTTGATGAGCCCACCGATGTAATCACGCTCTGCGAGGAGTTCGTGGCCAAGCTCGAACGGCTCGTAGCGGAGTGCGAATCGCGATTCACTCCTCGGCCATAGGGAGCAGGCGCACCGGCCGACGTCAGGCACGATGCCGAACAGCGCGCCCGCGCGTCGCGCAAACACAAGACGAACTACGAGCTCAAGAACTCCACAATCGCCGGAGCGAAGCGACGGTTTCTCACGACGCTCAGGCGGTCACCAGGCAGGATGAGCACGCGCGCTGTGGGGATGGCGGCGGCGAGCACCTCAGGTTGGGCTGCAAAGGGATCGCTGTCCCCAGCGAGGACGAGCGTCGGGGCCGTGATCTGGTCAAGAGGGATAGGCCGCACCTGGGCGGAGGCGGCCTGCGCAGCCAGCGCCTCACGGTCGCCACCGACTCGGTCGGCGAACGCGCGAAACGACTTCGCCACCGGCTCGGTGATCGTGTTGGGGTCCTCCGCGAGCAACGCCGCGACCACAGCAGTCATGCGCGTCCGGCGGCTTTCCATCCCGCCGAGGTCCACGACCCCAGCACCGATTCCACCCACCACGAGGCGATGGATACGTGCATCCTGGCTGGCAGCGAGGAGCGCCACGAGCGCCCCCATCGAGTAGCCGACCAGATCGACCTGTGCGGCCCCAACGACATCGACGAGCTGACGGAGATCCCGCGCCATCTTGTCCTCGCCGTACACGCTGGGATCATGGGGCTTGCCAGAAGCCCCATGGCCGCGGGCATCCAGGGCGATGACCTGTCGTCCAGCGTCGCTGAGCGCCGCGACAACTCCAGGCGTCACCCAATTGACAGTGGCATTGCTGATGAACCCGTGATGCAGCAGCACCGGAGGCAACGTGCCAGCGGCTCCCCACTCGTAGTAGGCGATCTCGATGCCATCCACGGAGGTAAATCGAGGTATCTTGTTGTTCCTGTCTCTGCGCGTCGTGCACGCTTCGTCATCTTGCGGTGGCATGTTCCACCAGCATCTCGCTGAACGCGATGAGGTGGGAGCGTTTGTAGTCTACCATGTTGTCTTGCGGCCAGGCTACCTGTTCCACTTTCGCCAGCAGGGCCATTCAAAGATTGACAGCGGCTGGTAGACTGGGGGCATGGGTCCCGAAGACCTCGGGCCCAGTCTGCTGGCCGCCTCGGTTCCGCCCCTCATACTCTCTGAGTGGCCCTGGCGGCGCTCGCAGGAGACAACGGCCCGCTGCCCAATCGCTCGGACGGCGGGCCTTCAATCGCGAGTTGCATGTCAGATACGGCGGTGGCCTGTCGATGCTGCCACCCCGAGCACGTTCCTTCCTGCAGAGCGCACCTTCAGCGCTCAGAATGCGCCGGTGCCGTTGGGCGTCCCATTGCCGGTCGGCCCGTCCCAGCCCGTCGTCGCGTTGCACAGATCGCTGCCACAGCTCCCATTGCTGCCGCTGCTAACGTCGTGCAGGCTGCTGGTGTGGCTGTACGAGAACGAGCCGTAGCTGACGCTGGCCGCGTTGCCGGCCAGGGCATAGACACTGGCGATGATCGGCGAGGCCACGCTCGTGCCGCCAAAGACCAGCCAGCCAGTCGTGCCATAAGTATCGTAGACGTCGACGCCCGTGTTGGGGTCGGCATCCGCCGACACGTCGGCGATGGCCCGGTATTGCTCGACTGCCAGCTTGGCTGGGCGACCAGGGAGCTGCAGCCGCTGCCCGCGCCGCTCCAGGCGGTCTCGCTCCAGCCGCGGCTGTTACTCGCATGGGTGAGGCTGGTGCCGCCCACCGCGGTCACGTATTGGAGGTCGGCCGGAAATTGGACGCCGAACCCACTATCGCCCGAGCTGGCTGTGACGGCGCTGCCGGGATGATTGTAGTGCGACGCAAAGCCCAGCGCCTGGCTCGACTCACTGGCGCCATAGCTGTTGCTGATGGCGTTGGCGCCGAGTGTGGCCGCCTCATCTACCGCCGCAGCGAGGTTGGCGAAGCTGTTGTCGTTCGCTTCGACCAGCAGGATGTGGCAGTTGGGGCAGATGGCGCTGACCATGTCCACGTCGAGCGAGATCTCTTGCGCCCAGCCAACGTTGCCCGCGGGATACTGAGTGCCGCCATTCTGGTCTACCTTCCTGAAGCAGCCGTTGGCGGTCGTGCAGGCCGACAGACCGTTGTTCGAGCGGTAGACCCCCAGGTCGGACTCCGCGTTGGGGTCGTCAAAGGCGTCCACGATGGCCACCGTCTGCCCACTGCCGGCCGTCGCGGAGGGGAGGCTGTATGCTGACTGCAAGTCGCACGGCGTGTAGCCACCGTGACTCACACAGCCGCCAATCGGGGGAGTCGGGGTTGGGGTTGGACTACCTGGGGTCGTCGGCGTTGGAGTCGGCGGCCGGTGCTTATCTGGGTTGACCCGCAAGATGGCGTGGCAGCGAGCGAAACTGGCTGCGGCCGGCCCACATACATGTTTGAACGATACCGACGGCCCAGCGCCGGTGGCGCTGGCAACGTCGCCAGGACCAGCCCCTGCTCCATTGGCGAGCGACAGGCCGAACGCCAGGGCCATCGCGCCGACCAAACTGGCTAAGACAAAGGCCAGACGACGCAGATTCATGCGCAAAGACCCTCCAGTTCACGAACGGCAGCCGGCCACCAGAGCGGGCCGCCCCCAGGTCTATGACGAACCGCTGAAGCGCCTTTACGACGGGCGGATAGCGGCAACCTGGCCAGAAGCTGTGAGACAGGATCGGCGCCGTTCTCGCCGGTAGGCCATGTTCCCCGGATTCCTATGGTGAAGCGTCGCCCTGGACGATAGAAGCATGCGGAGAAGAGGCGCTTGCTTTGTGCTTCCTCTCATGCGCGAAGACGCCCAGACATGTGAGCAGGCTGGCATCCTCAGCAGATGAGAATAAGTATACCGGTCGGCAGTCGATTGTCAAGGGTGGAGGGCGTGCGGGTTAGGGTCATTCAAAGATTAGGGAGGGGCAAGGCCGAGCAGGCCGAGGACGCTGGTGGCCGGTGACCAGGCACAGGCGCGCACAGCCGCGGCCAGGGTGGGGACGTGGTGGCCATGGAGCAGGCCCACGACGACATTGCGCAGGGCCGCCAACCCCTGCGGCGCGTGTCCCGAGCGCACCCGACAGGCGTCCTCCCCCAGGGTCACGTCACGCGGCCAGTGCAACCGATTCTCGATCTGCCAATGCTGCCGGAAGGATTCACAAACTGCCTAACTGATCGCCAGGAGTAATTCCGGCGGCCTGGTGGTTCGGCCATCAGCACATTGTGCCGGCCGCTGGCCGCCACCTCGATCGCACGCTTGATGTGTTCCTGCCCGCGCACATCGGAGAGATCGTAGGGATAGGCGACGTCCGGCGCGTGGGCGAGCAGCTGCGGATCGGGCAAGAAGGGCGCGATGACCACATCGCCACGCAGGTGCGCGACCAGCTGGGCCAGTGTCTCGACGGGATAGACCGTCACGTCCTCCACCAGCGCCGCCTCCGCCGCGTCCACCGCGGGGACGAACACCGCACGAAAGCGCCGATCGCGCGCCAACGCCACCATGGGAAGGATGCCATGCGTATGTCGCAGCGTCCCGTCCAGGCTGAGCTCCCCCAGGAAGAGGCAGTCATCCGCGGTGACGACAGCGCCCGTCGCTGCGATCGGCGCTCTCTGGTCAGACGCCAACAGCACGCCGACCGCGATGGGCAAGTCGTACGCTGGCCCCTCCTTGCGCAG
>WNFJ01632752.1_pt4 | contig 15877 bp, 14 predicted proteins | sample 5400461 | NCBI WGS metagenome assembly WNFJ01 (sample SAMN13153349, study PRJNA577476) | soil metagenome | isolation source: 115 cm saprolite on Douglas fir-dominated hillslope | place: USA:California | collected 2013-09-17 | reverse complement strand
GGCATCAGCAACACCTACAGCCTGTCCCAGGCCGCCATTCTGGCCATAAAAGCCGGCACCGACCTGATACTTGGCCCGCGCGGCCTGCAAGATACCGTTACCATGCTCGCCAGCCTGAAGCAAGCCGTCACAAGCGGCCAACTATCGATGGCTAGCATCAACGCCTCCGCGCTGCGCATCATTGAAATGAAACTCCACTATAACATATTGACGCGCAGCCAGGCACAGCAATTGCTCGCGCATAACGGGGCATTGAGCGATAGCCAGGGCGGGGACCAGGGGCGGGGTACCGGCCCGTACCTTATAGGAATCACGGCGCTGGCGAATATTCAGGTAATCAGAGACGCCGATGTGAGGAGGCAGGGAGTTTTTCCAGAAAATGTTGGTTGCATAGCACTTACTCCATAATATTTTGCACAAACGTGGTGATGATCGCCTGCACTTCATCAAGCCGCCCTTGAAAGAAGTGATCCGCACCCTGCACGGCAACCAGGCTTTTGGGGGCTGGCACCTGTTCGAACCAATGTACGGTCAGGTCGTAGGGTGCCAGTTCGTCGTTGGTTCCCTGGATAATCAGTTTAGGTTTGTGGCTGTCCTTGAGATAGTTGCCGTCGAACATGCGAGCGGGAACGCCCAGGCCAATCATCGCCTGGACGCGATCATCGGCGGCGGCAACGCGCAGTCCAACCCACGCGCCAAACGAAAAACCGGCGATAATGACGGGCAGACCGGGATAGCGACGGCTCAAAAATTCCAGCGCGTAGCGCGTATCGTCCATCTCGCCGCGCCCCTCGTCGTAGGTGCCGGTGCTGTGGCCCACGCCCCGGAAGTTGAAGCGCAGCGCGGGCATACCCAGCAATTGCAAGGTTTGCGCCACCTTGAATACCACCTTATTGTGCATGGTTCCGCCGCCCAGTGGGTGTGGATGGCACACGAGCGCCGCGTATTCCGGTGCTATGTTGTCTTCTTCCGGTTTGAGGATGCCCTCTAGATGACCTGTAGGCGTCGGGATATTGATATGCAAAATCTGACCGATGATACACCTGCTCCTTCTGAACTGCCACTTGCTCACTTGTTGTCTTCTCAGGTAATGTGTCATATCAGGGTTTTGCTGTCAACTTTGAACGTTGCCATCTGTGCGCCTGCTCGCATTGAAGACAAGTGATGCGTAGATGATATATACTTATCCTATAAGATACGTGTTTAAGGGCGAGCTGATGAAGTTCATCCTCATAACCTTGACATTAACGTATAAGTTCATCATAATCGATATATCAAATCTTTCCCATTTCCCTTGATCTGAGTGGAAGGAATTTCCTATGGAAACATATGGATCGCATAATTATCCGGGTCGGCTCTTTGTTGTTGAAGGGGTCGATGGCTCCGGCAAGAGTACGCAGATCGCCTTGCTGCGGCAGTGGCTTATCAGCGAGGGCTATACCGTTTTCTTCAGCGAATGGAACTCGTCTCCCCTGGTCAAGAAGACGACCAGCAAGGGGAAGAAGAAGCAGCTGCTCACACCCACGTCGTTTAGCCTGATCCACGCCACCGATTTTGCCGATCGCACCGAGCATGATATCATTGCGCCGCTCAAGGCGGGGGCGATTGTGCTGGCTGATCGCTACATCTATACCGCCTTCGCGCGCGACGTGGCGCGTAATGTTGATCGCAAGTGGGTGCGCGAACTGTACCAGTTTGCTGTCAAACCTACCGTAGCTTTTTATTATCGCGTCCCGCTCGAAGTATCGCTCAGTCGTATTTTAACGGGCCGCAACGAGCTTAAATATTACGAAGCCGGCATGGATTTAGGTTTGAGCAGCGACCCCTATGAGAGTTTCAAGCTCTTCCAGGAGCTCATCGTTAGCGAATACGAAAAGATGATTGACGAGTTCGGGCTGACGGTGATGGATGCCACGCTGCCCATACCGGAGCAGCAGCGCCGTATGCGCAAGATTATTCGCCCCTACCTGCAGGGCGTGCGGCGTATACGCGCATCGGCTAAAGAAACAGCGTGGGCGGGCCTGGCGCGCGAAATGCGCCCATCAGTGACCGATGGGCAAGGTAGAAGCGCCTGATGGCACTCGCAATAAGTATCGAGACGCGCATCATGCGTACACCAGCCACTTGCCTGCTAGAGAGGGAGCCTATGACCAAGCTTGCATTTTACGGCATTGACGCCATCCATCTGAAAGAACGCGATGAACTGCTGCCTGGACGCCTGGTAGTGATCGAAGGCACCGACGGTGTAGGTCGTTCAACACAAATAACGCTGCTGCGTCCCTGGTTGGAGAGTAGCGGCTATGCCGTCGTGGACACCGAAATGACCCGTTCCGTGCTGGCCGGGGCGGGTCTCAAACAGGCTAAAGCAGGGCATACGCTCGGTCCCATCACCCTCAACCTGTTCTACGCCACCGACTTCGTAGACCGTTTTGAAAGCCAGATTCTACCCGCTCTGCGCGCCGGTTTTATCGTGCTCACCGACCGTTATATCTATTCATTGATAGCACGCGCCATCGTGCGCGGCGCAGACCCACACTGGATTCGCTCGATCTATGGCCTCGCACTCAAGCCGGACGCGATTTTTTATCTGAAGGTTGGCATGGACGATCTGATCCCACGTGTCTTACAAAGAGGCGGCTTCGACTACTGGGAATCGGGTATGGATATGCGCCTGGGGGCGGACCTCTTCGAGAGCTTCGTCAACTATCAGACCCTTCTGCTCGAACAGTTCGAGTTGATGACCCGTGAGTATGGCTTCCAGGTCATCGATGCCAGCCTGCCCGTAGAACAGCTTTCCGATCAACTCAAGCAGCGCATTTTGCCGCTGTTGCCACACGGGTAGAGATCTATTCCAACGCCTGCGCTTCTTCGACGACGTAGCCCGACGCGCGCAACCGTTGTAACAATTCCTCGCACTGGGCGCGGTCGCGCGTCTCCAGGGTAAGAGTTTCCTCGCGCTGCATGATGGGCAGGCGGCTGGAAATGCGCTGGTGCCGCACGTCGATTACGTTGATACGCATATCCGCGATGATGCTCAGCAGGCGCATCAGTTCGCCGGGACGGTCGGCCAGGCGCGTGTGGATCACGAAGTAACGACCGGCCGCCGCCAGGCCATGCTCGATGAAACGCCCGACCAGGTTAATATCGATGTTGCCGCCCGTCAGGGGTACCAGCACCTTTTTGCCGGGCAATTTGACTGCGCCACTCAAAAGCGCCGCCACACCTGCCGCACCCGCGCCCTCGACCAGCATTTTAGAGCGTTCCATCAAGAACAGCACCGCGCTGATAATCGACTCGTCATTAACCAGCACTACATCATCTACCAGCCGCTGGATAATGGAGAAGGTCAGCGCGCCTGGCCGCTTGACGGCGATACCATCGGCTATGGTGGCGATAGCTGGCAATGTACATATCTCTCCCGCGTCCAGCGAGGCCCGAAAACCTGCCGCGCCCGAGGCCTGCACGCCGATGATGGTGATATCGGGCCGCAGCGCGCGTGCCGCAATCGCGATGCCCGACATCAAGCCGCCGCCGCCGATGGGCACTACCAGGGCGTCCGCGTCGGGTAGATCGCTCAACATCTCCAGGCCCAGCGTTCCCTGGCCAGCGATTACGTCCGGGTCATCAAAAGCATGGATAAAGGTCGCGCCCGACTGCTCCTGCAATTCCAGGCAGCGCTGGTAAGCGTCATCGTAGGTAAAACCGTGCAGCACGACTGTGGCCCCGTAGCTCTGGGTAGCCATCACTTTGGCCAGCGGCGCGGTTTCCGGCATTACGATAGTGCAGGGGATATGGTACTGCGAGGCAGCGATGGCGACGCCCTGGGCATGGTTGCCTGCCGAGGCGGCAATGACGCCGCGCTCGTATTCGTGGGAGCTCAGACGTGAAAGCTTGTAGCTAGCTCCCCGTACCTTGAAGGAGCCAGAACGCTGCATATTTTCGGCTTTCAAATAGATATCCGCGCCGGTCAAATCGCGCAGGGTACGCGAGGGCGTCAGCGGCGTATGGTGCAAACGCGGCTTGAGCAGCTTGTGCGCCTCCCAGATATCGGCGATGGTGACCCCGGTCGCCTGGGGCGCGGACGCGATAAATCGGGTCCCTACGGTAGTGGTGGTGTCATCTTCTACAGAGCGCATGATTCGATAGAGTCCTTTCGGTGCAACATCGAACCATGCCACGCCCGCGTGGTCTTTGTGAAGTATGCAAGCATTATAGCGTAGCTGGCAAGAGCGGACAACCCCGGATATCCATCCTGGTGGGTGAAAGTCAGTAGCGACGCCCCTGGTGGGTGTCCCGATCTGCCTGATGAAACACACCAACGGACGGGACACCCACCAGGGGCGTCGCTACTGTGTCTTCATGCATTGCGGCGCAGGTACGCGGCCTGATTTCTAGCGTCCTGGGCTTCCTTGCTGCGGCGCAGACCTTTGAGCGCTTCCGCCTTGCGCAGCCAGGGGTCGGGATCATTCTGGCTCAGGCGAATAGCTTCATTGGCGGAGCGCAGAGCCTGGTCATAGCGACCGAGGCGGTTAAGTACCAGCGATTGATTATGCCAGGCGGTGGTCAAGCGCGGGTTGAGTTGCAGGGCGCGTTGATAGGCGGCCAGAGCCTCGCTATAGTTCTCTAGAGTGTAGTAAGCGTTGCCTTTGCCATTCCAGGCCAGCGCGTAATTGGGGTCGATGTCGAGCGCGTAATTGTACGCTTTCAGGGCTTCATATGGTTGTCCAAGCTGGCGCAGCACGCCGCCTTTGCCATTCCAGGCAGACGAGAGACGCGCATTTAAGCGCAAGGCGCGGTCGTAGGAGTTCAGAGCCGCGTTATAATCTCCCAGTTCGTCCAGCACGTTGCCGCGCCTGCTCCAGGCCTCGGCGAAGGTGCCATCTTTGCCCAGAGCCATGTCGAAGTGCTGCAACGCCTGTTTCAGCTTGCGCTGCGCGTAGAGCGACTGGCCCTTGCCAAACAGCGCGTGCGCGTTATTTCTATCCAGGTCAAGCGCCTCTTCGAAAGCTTTCTGGGCATCCCTGAAGCGGCCCAGATCATAAAGCACCAGCCCTTTGTTATTCCAGGCCTCTATCAGCATGGGTGCGAGATGCAGGGCCATTTCAAAAGCGTCCAACGCCCTGGAGGGCTGGCCCAGGGCGTTGAGCGTCGCGCCCTTGCCATTCCATGAAGCGGCGTTATTGGGGTCAAGCTCAATGGCGCGTTCAAAAGCGACCAGGGCCTCCTGGTGACGGCGCAAGCGGCTCAACGCGGTTCCTTTGCCGTTCCACGAGGCGATAAGCGTGGGATCAAGCTGCAAAGCGCGTTCAAAAGAAGTGAGCGCGTCCTGGTGCTGTAAGCGTAATCCCTGTGTCAAGCCATACCCTTGCCAGGCAAGCGGGTTTTTGTTGTTATTTTGCAATGCCCGGCTGTAGAGTTTGATGGACTCGTCCAGATTTTTCCGCGTATAGGCCTGGTACGCCTGAGCAAGCAGGGGATCGCTGCTGATGGTTGTGGATATCGTCGCGGCTGCTAAAGTGGTCGGCGTCGCTTTAGAGGTGGCCTGCTCTAAGGCCTGCAAGACAGCCTGGGCGCCGGCCGGTCTGCGCTCGCTATCCATCTCCAGCATTTGTTTCAGCAGGGCCTCGAGTGCGGGATTGACAGCAGGGTTGACCTGTGATGCCGGGCGGAAAAAGAAAGGCTGCTCGCTGGGGTCGGACCCCGTCAACAGGTAATGCAGCAACGCCCCCAGGCTATAAATATCGGAGCGTGGCGTACTCTGCGCTTTGCCATACTGTTCGGGCGCGGCATAACCCGGCGAGCCGAGGGCCACCGTATCATGTTGTTTGCCCGGCTTGAAGATGCGCGCAATGCCAAAATCAATCAGATAAATGTGCTCGCTCTCATCAATCATCACGTTGGCTGGCTTGAGGTCGCGAAAGACAATGGGAGGCTGGTGCGAATGCAGGTAGTTCAGCACATCGCAGAGCTGTATGGCCCATTTCACAACTTGCTCAACCTTCAACGGCCCGCCGCCGATTTTCGCCAGGTGTTCTTCAAGGGTCTGACCATCTATGAAATCCATTACCAGGTAGGAGCGATCATTTTCCGCGAAATGGTCATGAATGCGCGGCAGGTTTGGATGCAACAGTTCTGCCAGCAGGTGCGCTTCGCGTTCAAAGGCCTCTTCGGTTTCCTGCAAACGGGCTTGAGGCAGTCCCGCGCTGCTCATTTCTTTGATAGCAACCGGGCGGTTATTGAATTTCGTATCCGCGGCTTTGTAAACCGCGCCCATGCCGCCCTGGCCGATACAACTCACGAGTTGATAGCGGTTGGCGAGCAAGGTTGGGCCTACGAGCATACCGGTGGTATGGCGGAACGGCATCAGTGCAGCGCAATGCTGGCAATAACGCGCAGTGAGCGGATTGGCTGCCCCGCAGGTATCACAAAACGCCTGCTGTTCGGCTGCGGCTACGACATCGGCCTCCGTTTTCGCCCCGGCAGTCAGAGTGTCAGGCGTCTCCTGGTTTATAGCTGGCGGAGCTTGCTTCTGCTCTGTCTCTTCAGTCATTTGATCTTCCTGAGTTTCTGCATTTTCCATATGATTTCAAATCCATTATTGTTTCATCTTATCCCATAAAAGCAACCATTCGTCGATGCTCAGCGTTTCGGCGCGGCGGCTGGGATCGATTCCGGCAGCCGCCAGGCAGGCGCGCACCTCTTCATTTTTGCGGTGCAGGTGGCGCGTGAGCGAATTGTGCAGCTGCTTGCGCCGCTCGGCGAAACCGGCCTGCACGACGCGAAAGAAACCGTCGCGCTCTGCTTGCGCCAACGGAACCCGCTCATGCACATCGACACGCAGGATGGCCGAGTCCACCTTTGGCGCGGGATAGAAGGCGCGCGCTGGCACACGAGCGATGATGCGGGGCCGACCGTAAAACTGTACGCTTACCCCTAGCAGGCTCATATCACCAGGGCCAGCCACCATGCGCTGCGCTACTTCGTATTGCACCATTACTACTAACAAACGTGGTTTGTTCGCGCTTTCCAAAAAGTGCCGAAAGGTCGGCGCAGTAATATAATACGGCAAATTCGCTACCAGTTTGTAGGGCTCTTGCGCGAAAACCTCGCGCGGATCGAGATAGAGCAAGTTGCGCGCCAGCAATTCGACATTAGGCAGCGCGCCGCATGTCTTTTCGAGCAGGGTAAACATAGCGCGCTCTAACTCGACAGCCACAACCCGGCGGGCGTGCCGCGCCAGTTCGCGCGTCAAGACGCCCGTACCCGCGCCCAATTCCAGGACCTGATCCCCAGGCTCAATCTCGGCGGCTTCGACAATACGCTGCAACACGGCGCGATCTATGAGAAAGTTCTGCCCAAAGGATTTGTTGGGGCGCACACCGTGCGCGTAGAGCAGGTTACGCAATGTGTAAATGTCGGTCAGGTCTATGTCATCGAGCGCCTGTGCAGGGCGCGCTTCAATATCGGTCAATGGTTCGCTCAACTCTCCACGTATTCTATTATAGAATGACGCCAGGGAACGCGATTCGTTGCGCTCCCCCATTTTTGTCAGTAGCGACACCCCTTGTGGGTGTCCCGTCTGCGCACCCCTCAACGACGCAAAGACGAACAGAATGGGACGGGACACCCACAAGGGGAGTCGCTACTGGTTCTTACCAACCCCGGGGACCGCCGCGCCGCCCACCGGTGCGACGCCCGCCGCCCCACCACGCGCGGCTGAGAAGGCTGGCAACGATCATCAACAAGATGATCGGCACGAAGATGAATCCGATTGAATTCCCAAAAAACCAGAAGAATTCTCGCATAAAACCCGACCCCATGGAAATGAAGATGAGAACGAGTATGATCCAGCCAAAGCGGAAAGAGCCGCGTCGCTGCTGCTGAGGTCGCGCCCAGGGCGGCGCTCCCTGCCCCTGATTGCTCTGGGCATTGGTGTAGGGATTGCTGAACCCCGGCCCTGGAGTAACCTGGGGGTTATTATACGGGTTGTATCCCTGCTCGTAAGTTCCGCCACCGCTGCTGTAGGGATTATACTGGTATGGTGGCGAAAGCTGTTCCTGAACAGGAGGCTGGTATTCGTAAGGATTCGCGGCTGCTGGCTGTTGTTGGCCTGCCATATCCTGAGCTTGATAACCTTGCAGCATGGCATCGGGACTATATTCATAGGTTGAGGGCGGCTCGTCGCGGGGCGCGGCCTTCGAATCAGCCTCGCCGGACCAGGAATAGGGATAATGCGGCTGATATATTTCTTCTTCGTTCTCAGGCTGTTGCGATTGCGGCCCGGGAGCAAATTCTTGTTGACTCACAGTGGTCTCCTTTGCCCCTGGAAGGGACATAGACACGTAGCTTATATGGAACCCTCTATCATTAAATACGAACTTTCGATACAAGGGTTGCAACACATCAGGGCGGGGGCAAGCCTCTACCCTGATGAATATTAACAATCAAAGTCGGTAATGTCTTGTCATCCTGAGCGCGTGAGCCTTTAGCCCTGAGCGTCAGCGAAGGGGAAGAATCTGATCGGCCGGGTACCGAGATCCTTCGCTGCGCTCAGGATGACAAGACCGATCCTGGTCGTTAATATTCATAACGGACAATATGACCTATACCAAATGTACCTATATCCATGACGTAAGTCAAGGTTCTCTTGTCTGGTGTGCTATGATACGATTTGGATACTTTCTAGACAATTAACCAGTAGCGACGCCCCTTGTGGGTGTCCTATACATCCGCCTACAGACCTTTCACCGGGTACCTGGACGGGACACCCACAAGGGGTGTCGCTACTGGATTGTGATAGGCAGGACTCTATGGATGTGTTGAATAAACCTTTATCCGGCCCGCTTCCCGTCCGCGAGGAAGCGCAAAACATGGCCTTGCGCCGCGCGCGCATTAATCGCATCATGTTTATTAAGCGGCGGCATATGAGGCAGAGTCGCATAGAGGCCGTTGGGCCGCGCTTCATGACGATTATACTCACGCTCTGCGCTGTGCTGACTACGCTCTTTGCGAGCGGTGTCGGGGCGGCATTCGCTTATTATCAAGCCCAGTTGCCCCTTTTGAACAACATCGCCAGCTATCAAGCTTTTCAGACAACACATATTTATGATCGCAACGGAAAGCTTCTCTTCCAATTGTACAACCCCAACTATGGCCGCCGCACCTATGTGAACTACCCGGAGATCTCGCCGTGGCTGGTGAAAGCGACGGTGGCTGCCGAGGATCGCACCTTCTGGGACAATGAGGGGGTTGATATTCAGGGTTCGCTGCGCGCCGCGCTCACCGACCTGCAATACCACACGGTTGTGGAGGGGGGAAGTACGATTACCCAGCAACTGATTAAGAACCAGCTTTTCCTGGATCAACCCAGGTCTTTTCAGGTCAAAGGCCAGGAGGCCCTGCTGGCTTACGGGATCACCCAGCAATACCCCAAGTGGAAGATCATGGAGATGTACCTGAATTCAGTGTATTACGGGGACCTCAACTATGGCGTCGAGGCCGCCGCGCAGGATTACTTCAACATTCAACCCAAATGCACGCATAGCTCGTGTGTCACAGCCACGTCGCAACTTGACCTTGCCCAGGCATCCCTGCTGGCCGGTCTGCCGCAATCACCCTCTTTTTATGATCCGATTGTCAACAGGAGCGGCGCGCTGGAACGGCAACAATACGTTTTGCAATCGATGATAGATATGGGCGCTATTACGACCCAGCAGGCGCAGGAGGCGCAAGCGGAGACCGCAAAATTTAAGTTTCAGTCTTATAGCACGCTGCAGAATGTACAGGCTCCGCACTTTGTACGCTATGTGATTGATAATGTGCTGGACCCCCTGCTCGGCTCGCAAAACGTGTATGACGGTGGGTACAACATCTACACCACGCTGGACCTTACCCTGGAGAAGAGGGTCGAGCAGATCACCTACAGTCATCTCTATCAAAGGACCTGTGACAACTACCTGGGCTGCTATGGCCCCTTAAATACCCAGAACAATGTGAACAATGCTGCCGTGGTGGTTGAAAACCCGTTCGACGGCGAAATACTGGCGATGGATGGCAGCGCGAACTACAACGATAATGGGCCGCTGGTGCGCGGCAAATTCAATGCTGCCACCTCGTTACGTCAACCCGGCTCATCGTTCAAGCCGATTGTTTACGCGACAGCTTTTGAAATGGGGTGGTACCCGGCTACGGTTTTACAGAATCACCAGACCACCTACCCGGCGCTGATCTCTACTAATCCGCCGACATACTACACGCCGGCAGACTATGGGGGGATGTTCGTTCAAAGCTATCCTATGACGGTCCGTAACGCTATTGCCAACTCGATCAACATTCCGGCTATCGATGCCATCGAGTATACGGGTATCCCGAATGTGTTGAATATGGCAGCGCGCCTGGGTCTGACCGAGATTTCATCCAAACCGCTCTCGGATTTCGGCCCCTCGATGGCGATTGGCGGTTCCGAGGTTTCCCTGCTGCATCTTACGGGTGCCTATGCCACTTTTGCAGACCAGGGGGTACGCGTGCCACAGACCTCTGTCCTGGAAATCACGAATAGCCAGGGGCAGATACTCTATGACTATGATGCAGCGCATCCACACGGCGTGCAAGCGGTGCGCGCGGACGTGGCTTTTCTGATGAGCAGCATCCTCTCCGACAAGCAATCGCGTTATCACGAGTTCTTCCCCGGTAATCCGCTTGAGCTGGATCGCCCGGCAGCGGCGAAAACCGGCACCACCGACAAATTCGGCGACAACTGGACGCTGGGCTATACGCCGTACCTGGCGGTGGGAGTCTGGGCTGGAAACAGCGATAACAGCAAGATGGTCAATGTGATTGGTATCACCGGGGCCGGCCCTATCTGGCATGACGTGATGGAGTACGCCTCGCAATACTATAATTATGCACCGGATGATTTCGTCAAGCCGCCCGATGTGCAACTGGGGACGGTTTCCGCGCTGACGGGCCTGCTGCCGCATCCCGGCGAGCCGACCATCACCGACTGGTTCATCGATGGCACCATGCCTACCATCTACGGCCCCTATACACCACAGGAGCCAAAGCCCTGCCACGGCGATAATTGCAATCCGGGGGGCCCGCCTACTATTTGTCCGCCATTCTGTCTCCCTCCAATCAATCAAGGTGTACCGCCAACGACGAATCAAGGTTGACAGCATCGAGATAATAGAGTGTAACCAGGGCGGCGGGGACCAAGGCTGGGTCCCCGCCCTGGAAAGAAAAGAATACGATAACCAGGGGGAGAAACGTTGTTATGGCCGAAAGACCCGATTATGCGGGCAAGCATGGCACGCTGAATGGTGATGAAACGCAGGAAGCCGAGGAGGAAGAACGCCCGTCAGCGCCGGGACAGGCGGGGACAGTTGCCCAGGAGACCGCTTTTCGCCCGTTGACGCGCATCGAGCGGCGCAACCTGTGGCTCAAGGAATATGGCAAGCAAGATTTCGCGCTGCAAATGTGGACCCGACTGGTGGAGCAGCAAGACCTGGAGATTGAGATGATGCTCCAGATGCACGGTCTGCTGATATTTGGCGTGATGGTAAGCACGCTGCGCTACGCCCAGTTTTATATTGACCTGAACGAAGAACTACACCGGGAAAACGAGCCGGAAACGGCGGATGCGCTGCGCGAGTACTATGTGGCGCTGGTGCCGCCCAGAGATCAACCGGAGATCGGCCCTGAGGGGTTGCCGGTGGTCTCGCGCTATATCCACATGCGTGATGTGACGATCATGAGCGGGGGCCACAAGATCAAGGTTCCCTACTGGCGCGGCAAAATCGGGGAGGTGGATGCATTCGTGGTAGGTGCGACGGCCTCGGAATAGGTATCTGTTCAGATGGAAGTTGACGCGCTGGAAATGCCACACATGGCATTTCCAGCGCGTCAACTTCCATCTGAATGATAGGGAAAGATGTTACGGGTTGATTTGTACGGTTGTGCCGATAGGTGCCCAGTTGTAGAGCCAGGCAGCTGCCGACAGGGGCATGGCAACGCAGCCGTGCGTACCCCACTGCCAGCCATACACCGGGTCATAGTGCCAGCCGTTGGTGCCGGGTCCGTAGACGGTGTGCCACCAGGAATCGTGCAGGAAGAACCCGCCCGCTCGCCACTCCAGGGCGTAATTGATGAAGGTGGGTGGATACCAGTAGGGCGAGCCATACGGCCAGGGCGAGTAGAAGTAAGTGGGATGGAGTTTCAAGAAGACATGATAGGTTCCTGTCGGGGTCGCCAGCGCCGGGCGCCCGGTCATGACCGCCGAGTTGTAGACCAACTTGCCATTCTGGTAGGCCCACATCCACTGGTGGGTGAGACTTACCACGATCTCCTTACCCTGAGGCGAGGGTGCAGGCTGGGGCGTCGGAGTGGGTTGCCCTCCGGTGCCGGGATTGCTTGTCTGGACGATCAGCCCACCGTAGATGTACCAGGCTGCGCTACTCAAACTGGTTATGCGATACCAGTTTGAGATTCCTCCCCAGACGACCTGACCCGTTACCGTTGCGTATACAGTGACGACTGTGTTGGGAGCATAGACAGTCACAATACTGTAGCCGGTAGCGGGGCCCGTGCGCACATTAGACCAGTAGGTCGTTTTGCCAGTCCAGGTCGAGGCCGAGGTTGAGGTTGCAAGGGAAGTCCTGGCCGAGAGTGGGTTCAGGGCAATGACGAGCGCCAACAGCACAGCGAATAAGCCGAGCAAGAAGTAACGCTTGATGCGAGCTTGCATACACACCTCCTGAAATTGAAGGACATGCTCCCTATACAAGAGTATATACAACAACCAGGCGATATACAAGACAAGATGGTTAGAACATGGACATCTGCTGTGGTGGTTCTTCCTTTGCTTTGGGAGGTTCGGGTTTTGCTTTGCTTTCGACGGCCATGCGTTCGGCCTCCGCGATAATCAGGGGAATCTTTTTGAAGTCGGCGCGAATGGTATCTTTCAGGCTGGCCTGGTGCAGACCGGCGGCGGGGTGGTACATAGCAATGCAGACTCGCCCGTCGATCTTGCGCGCGCGGCCGTGAATAACGCTGACTTTCTCGCTGCCGAAGAACTTCGCCATCGAGTGACGACCGAGGGTGACGATGACACCGGGGTTGATAGCGGCGATCTGGCGGTCGAGGTAGTCATTGCAGGCCGCGATTTCGCCCGGTTCGGGGTCGCGGTTATTGGGCGGGCGGCACTTCACGACATTGGTGATAAATACGTCGGAGCGTTTGAGATTGATGCTCGCCAGCAGCTCGTCGAGGAATAAATTGTCCGGCTGGCCAAACGAATGGACGGCCCTGCCTGTCTTCGTTGAAGCCGGGACCTTCGCCGATAAATAAGATGCTGGCCTGGGGGTTTCCTTCACCTGGAACGGCCTTCGTGCGGCCCTTACAGAGATCACATTTGGTGCAGACTGAAACCTCTGCAGCTACTTCCTTCAGGATATCTACCGAAGACATAGTATCCTCTTTTTCTAAATAATAATCTATTATCACAATCACATGTAGCGACGCCCCTTGTGGGTGTCCAGTTTGTCTTCCCACAAGAGCATTAAGACGGGACACCCACAAGGGGCGTCGCTACTGGCTTTTCGCCACCCGACGCGATTGTAAGGACGCGATTTAGCGCGTCCCTACAAATGATGTTCTTATTGTGCCCAGCGAAAGATCCTTCGCTGCGCTCAGGATGACAGGAGACGGGCGATTACCAGCGGCGCTCCGGGGGGCGCGGGCCGAAGCCGCTATCGCGGCGTTGGGTCGGGCCGCGACCGGGGCCGCTGGGGCCGGGGCCAGGTCCCATAGGCCGACGCTGGCCACCGAAACCACCGCGATCTCCATAGCCGCCGCCGGGGCCGCGACCGGGGTTATTTTCGCGCGGGCGACCGCCGTAGCCACCGCCGGGACGACCGCCGCGGTCACCGTAGCCGCCGCGACTGGGGCCGCGACCGCTTTCCAGTTCAGCAGCGGAGGGCATCTCACCGCTCAAGGCGGCGCGGCGCGAAAGGTTGATACGTCCCTGCTGATCGACTTCTACGGCCATGACGGTAATCTCATCGCCGAGGGAGACCACGTCCTCTGGGCGATTGACCTGGTAGTCGGCCAGTTGCGAGGTGCGCACCAGGCCCTCTTTGCCGGGCAGAATTTCCACGAAGACGCCGAAGTCGACGAGCCTGCGCACGGTGCCGGTGTAGATGCGTCCAACCTCGACCTCTTCGGTGAGGGCGCGCACAGCATCCATAGCAGCCTGCATGGCCTCGCCGGAAGTGGCGGAGATGTTGACCGAGCCGTCATCCTCGATATCGATCTTGGCGCCGCTCTCTTCTTGAATCTTGCGGATCATTTTACCGCCCGGTCCAATCACAGCGCCGATCTTTTCGGGGTTGATCTTGATGGTCTGGATGCGCGGAGCAAACTCCGAAAGCTCTTCACGTGGGGCATCAATGACGTCGAGCATTTTCTCCATGATGAACATGCGGCCTTCGCGCGCCTGCTCCAGCGCTGTTGCCATAATTTCGTAGGAGATGCCCTTAACCTTGATATCCATTTGCAGGGCGGTGACGCCGTCGGCTGTGCCGGCCACTTTGAAGTCCATATCACCCAGCGCATCTTCGATGCCCTGGATATCGCTCATGACAGCCCACTTACCGGCGCGTTCGCCCTCGCCCGTGATAAGGCCCATGGCCACACCCGCGACAGGAGCGTGGATGGGGACACCGGCATCCATGAGAGCCAGCGTGGTACCGCAGACCGAACCCATTGAGGTCGAACCGTTGGACGAAAGCACGTCAGAGACGGCGCGGATGGTATAGGGGAACTCTTCGTGCGAGGGGATGACCGCCGCGACCGCGCGTTCCGCCAGCGCGCCATGCCCGATATCGCGGCGGGAGGGGCCGCGCAGGGGCTTGCTTTCGCCGGTTGAGAAGGGTGGGAAGTTGTAATGGTGCATGAAGCGTTTGCTCTCGCTGGCGCCCAGGCCATCGAGCACCTGCTCTTCGCCGGGGGAACCAAGGGTCACTACGCTGAGTACCTGGGTCTGGCCGCGCTGGAAGATGGCCGAACCATGGGCGCGCGGCAGCAAGCCGACCTCGCAACTAATGGAGCGGATTTCCTTCAGGTCGCGTCCATCGGGGCGCAAGCCGTTATCCAGCACGTTGTTGCGCACGTAGGATTTTAACTCTTTTTCGTAGAAGGAAACGATATCCTTTATACGGTCGGGATATTGCGCGCCAAGTGTTGTAATCAGCTCACCCTGCACAACGCTGAGCGCGGCTGAACGAGCTGCCTTGTTGGGATGATGGACGGCGGCCTCGAAACGCGGCAGCACAAACTCCGCCACCTTGTCGCGCAGTTCCTGGTCAACAGGGGCAGGCGCAAAGGGCCGCTTGGCCTTGTTGACGGCCTGGGCCAGTTTTTCCTGCATCTTGATGATATCTTGCAGGGCCTCCTGGCCGAAGCGCACGGCTTCCAGCATCAGTTCTTCGGGCAGTTCTTTCGCGCCGGCTTCGACCATCATGACGGCATCGGATGTCCCGGCAATGGCGAGATCGAGGCGGGACTGCGCCATCTGCGACTCGTAGGGGTTGATAACCAACTGGTCGTCGATATAGCCCACGCGCACCGCGCCAACCGGCCCGGCAAAGGGAATATCCGAGACGCAAAGAGCCGCCGACGCACCCACAATACCCATAACGTCAGAATCGTTTTCCTGGTCCGCCGAGAGCACCATGATAACAATCTGGACATCATTACGATAACCTTTAGGGAAAAGCGGGCGAAGTGGACGATCAGCGAGGCGACAGGCGAGGATGGCGTGTTCTGAAGCGCGACCTTCACGCTTGATAAACCCGCCTGGAATCTTTCCGGCGGCATACAT
>WNFJ01669293.1_pt2 | contig 15878 bp, 10 predicted proteins | sample 5400461 | NCBI WGS metagenome assembly WNFJ01 (sample SAMN13153349, study PRJNA577476) | soil metagenome | isolation source: 115 cm saprolite on Douglas fir-dominated hillslope | place: USA:California | collected 2013-09-17 | reverse complement strand
CCGCCACAATGGCGTAGCCATTGCGATAAGCCTTCACGCTCTCGGGAAAGCAGTCGATTATCACCGTCTTCCGCATTATCGACTCCTCTCTATGCCTTGTCGAGGCTCACGTGAGCCGGCCGCAGATTGGGCTTACCGAATGCATCTGCATGGAGGCCACGTCGATAAATTTCGACACGTAGTACCTCCTCTAAACGTACATTCGAAAGATGGACTCCCGGTCCGAAATGATCGAGAAATGCGAACTGGCTCGCCTTATTGGGGGCTTCAAATATCGCGGTGTCAAGCCCGAATTCCTCGGCGAAGCGATCCACATAAGCGTGGTTTAAGGTTCCCTCGCTGTCGAACAGCCCTACCCCGCGAGCGCTCTCACGGGCCTCGACGACAAGTTGCTCAGCCCCGGCATCAAGCCAGGCTCGGCCTCGTGCAATTGCTTCGTCGAGCGATTCTTGGGTAAAGGGGCCCTCCTGCTTCTTGCCCATCTCGTACTGGACAGCGAGTCTCCGCTCCCTGGCCAGCTTCACAAACACTTCCGGCTTGAGTGACAGTGAGGTGAAGCCTTCTCCGCACTCGATCCGTGCGATACCAAGGTCTGCACACAGGTCGAGGAATGCCTCGAGCCTTCCCTGGACAACGGCTATTTCGAAAGGAGTTCCTCCTGTGACTGTCGGCACGTTATGGGCGCGTGCCGCTGCGATCTTTCGCCGAGTTGCGGCCTGGTTGGCAATCATCCAGGCTGCGGTCGAGAGCTTAAAGGTTGCCATGAGATGCGCGCTCTGGTCGAGATGACTCTCGACCATCACCGGGTCGTAACCGGGGTCGAACGGGTTCATACGTGGTGGAAGTTCCGCAACGCCGATCGATCGCAAATATTCGTGCATACTGAGTCCTCTACTAGCGTCTCTCATCAATGGGCCTCCAATTCTTGTTTATAGTACTTTCGTAGCATAGGTCACAGGCTTCTCGGTACTTGGTAGCTCAAGATAGCCCGGAAGCCGACTTATTGGCCAAAACGAGGTAGTGTACACCCGTGGAACGGAATCCAGGCACGCCCCTATCGGCAAGGTGCTGCAGGCGATGGTGGAGCGTCGTAGCAAACGGCTCCGGAACAACTCTACGATGCAGGAGTGAGAACGGTCCGAACCCAAGCGTTATGCCTCTTGTCTTCACGAGTGAGGCATTCGCTAGCGTCTTATCGATGAAGCGGCAGTCATGGTAGGCGACAGACGTATCTCTCTGATCGGGCAAGTGGCGACGGAGTCCAAGATGCTCGAGCGTATGCTTGATATGCCGCTTGAGCGGCGCAAGGTTCGGATTGCGCAATGGGTCGAGCAAATTGTTGAGCCGCTGGCGGTTGTCCGCGGTGAGGATGACATGTCCACCCGGTTTGGTCACGCGAGCCATCTCTTTCATGGCTAATCCTGGTTGCTCGAGCCAGGGAATAACACCGATGGCAACCACGAGATCGAAGGACTCGTCCTGGAAGGCCAGGGAATAGACATCGCCGACATCAATGCGGATCTGATTAGAGATCCCAGCTTCTGCTGCGTGGCGACGCGATTGCTCGACCATTGCCTCAACGGCGTCGATTGCCTGGACGCGCAATCCCCGCTGGGCAAGGGCAATTGACATGAAACCCGCCCCGCAGCCGATCTCCAGCACCTGCGAACCTGGTGAAAGAGCGAGATCATCGATCCAAGCCAACACTCTTGCATGGCGTTCCCGGTACATCTCGGCATTTACATCACTACTTCTGTAAACGTCCGCCCAATACAATGAACGCGACTGGAAATAGGCATTCACATGTTCCTGTTGTTGATGCGGGGCAGCGAACTTTTTCATGTTAAATGCTCCTGAATATGCTATCCGCACCGACTCGTAACGTTGAGCGAAGGGTATTTGCGAGTGGATCGTCTATCTTGGTAGATAGCTTGTCCCTTACGACAATGACTCCCCAAGGCGTATAACACTTATAATACCACATAAAGTAGAATAACAGAGGCCGGTTTCGAGAAGGTACAGAAACGGGTGACAATCTGGTTCGCAGTGATGATGATAGGTTGAGACACGGTAGGATACCTCTATTGAATGGTATATCGATCAATCACCGATCCCGTCCGAGTAATAAACTGAAATATGATTCGTGAACTATTCGCGTTCACCAACATTGCTCCGTGATCGTCGTTGTATCGCACCTGGCTACCCCTCACAGGGGGATACGCAAAACCTGAAATATAGTTCCCACCACTTATGCCATTCACAAAATACACGATGCCGTCTCGAAGAATTCGCTCGTATGAGTGATAGTAACCAGCGAGCACAGCAGTCGCACCCCATGCTGCATACGGCCAGCGCATCCATATGCTTCCACCAACGCCAGCAACGGAAGCTGCCGCTGTATTGGGCGCATGCTGTGCATCGACAAGTTTCCAACGGGCCTTGGAAGCGGCAAGCCTGCTCTGCAGCCATTTTGCCTGGATCGAGGTACTGGAGGCGCCATCGGGTTCGCGATAGCGATCGGTGCTCAGCATGAAAAAGTGGATAGGCCCATCTACAAAATCGTAATAACGCCCGTTTCCTGGAAGGGTGAAGTAATCGTGGTACGGTTTTCCACTCAACGGGGTTGCTATATCTACTCCATCGTTGTCCCAGTCGCGGTGTCCGTAAATGGGCCAAAAACGATTGGAAGTTGCGCCTGCCCCATAGGTTCCTTTATAGGGAAAGATGAACTCGTGATAGAACTGACCGATGTTGCGGTCGATGGTTGAAGTCTCACCGCGAGGATAGTTATTGTCTCCCACAGTGGTTATAAAGTCAGGCTTCCAGCCCTTGACGAGGCTGGCTATTTCTCCTTCTTTTGCATCTCCCGAGCCATAATCACCGATGACCGCAAAACGGACAGCGTTGGCACCAGAAGTGGCAGTAGGGCTGGGAGAAGACCTGGGCTCTGCCGAACTGCACGCAGCGACAATTGGAGCGAGACCCCCTCCTGCCAGGGTGAGTTCTGCCAGATTCAGTAAGGCGCTGCGTCGAGACATCTTCCGGTGGATTATCGACACGAGCTGGGGACTTGTGTGCTGTGTTGATAGACACTGATCATCCATAAACCACCTACCTCTTTCATGTTCCCTCACGTCGAGGGAGTTGTGCGGAAACGAGCAACCGATGAAGAATTTGAGGTCTCTATCCGATACCGGAGAAACCTTACTCCCACAGAGGATAACCACTTTGTTGGCCAATTGCCGCACACCGGATCCTTTAGCGAAGCGCCTCACTCAAACATAATCGCCAGAGCTCTTTCCTATAATATGCTTCCCTAAACTGCGAATGTAACCGGCTGTCGCCGTCCAAGCCGGAAGAGGATCCTTCCAATCAACATAGACATATTTCATAGGAACGAAGAAAGAAAGACCAAAATCGAGTAATGCCCTGGCCGGAGGGTTTACTCCTGGTCTACCGCGTTGCTTCACAGCGGCTATCGTTGTCGTAATATCACCTCGCAAATAGCGCAGCCAAACTCCGACCCGATACCTCTTCACCATATCGATCTTATCCCCGTTTGCCCATTGGTACAGCAGATAGGGGAAGTCGACCCCGGAACGTACAGCAAGCTCTGTTGATGCCGCCAAGCGCGGATTGATCTCCATCAGATAGGGATTCCCAGTACTATCGCGCCGGAACTCAAGATGCGAGCAGCCTTCCAGTTCAATTTCGCGCACAAGACGCTCACCTTGATCGCCAATATCCGGCGGGAAGGCAATGCTCTGACCCAGCACAGATTGTCCTCCCAACGGAGGTTGTGTACGCTTACCCCACTGAGCAAAACGCGCATGGATTGTGCCGTTTGCATACAGAAAAGTTAAGGACTCGCGCCGACCCGAGATGAACTGCTGGAAGAGGGTTGTGCTGCCAAAGCATGTCAACTCTTCAACTGCACGGCGTGCTTCGTCAGGAGTTGTTACGAGTCGCGATGCAAGCCTTGTTCCATGACGCTCATCACCCACCCATGACTCCACAGGTTTGACGACCGCTGGTAGTTCTATCTCACCAAGCGCGGCAGCTACTTCGCTTACTGCCGCCACACTGACAGCGCGGGGGACACGCAATCCCAGTCGCGAGGCAATCTCCAAGGTTTGCTTTTTGTTAATGGCTAACGCCAGGGCAGGTTCTTTGGCCAGCACAATATGTACCCGCTGCTCAAGTCGCTCACGATGGCGGCGTATCAATGCTATAGTGGCATCTGAAGAGGTAATAAGTACACGTGCACCAGTACGGTCAAGCACCTGCTCCAGGTAGGGAAGATACTCTTCCGTACCCTCACCTGCCGGGCAGACGAATCTTTGTTGACACCAGCGTGACGAGAAGGTAGGCAACTCGCCAGAAGTTCCCAACGCTGCAACTTGTAGCCCACGACTACCCAGCGAACGCACAGTAGCCAGCGATTGCCGCAAGTGGGCATCAAGTACCAGCGCATCATACATAACTCGACAAGTTGCCGGCTGAGAGCCGCTGCGTGAAAGTTCGTCACTTTCTACTGGTGATTGGTAACTGACCTCTCGAAATTCATTTAAAGAACTGCTCACTATCTTCTACCTCTTACCTTTTAATTTCCAATATCCTGACAATGAATATCAGAAAACTTTCTTTATTGGTACGCAATATAGTAGCTAACGGCCGAGCAATCGGGACCTTGCTGGTAGCCTGCTCTCCCTCAAGATGATTCCAGATGGCTCTCTTTCTGGTCGAGCTTGATAGGTAAAGACAGGATAGCCCAGCAGCTTGCTAGCAACTTTGTCAAAAGATCTGGGATCACCACTACACCAGACTTGAAGCTCACCATAAGCTGTGTAATTTGGACTAACAGGATGGATCAATGCTTCTGTATCCAGCACCGAGTGAGTGCGGTGCGCTACAGCCAAAGCGTTATCAATGACCTGCACATCGTGTCCAGTAATATGTTCGATCACAGGACGTAGGACGGGGAAATGAGTGCAACCCAGTACAATGACATCAACATCGGCTGCCAACATTGGCTGCAAGGCATGTCTTACTGCCTGCTCCACAACAGGGCCATCGACTTCGCCGTGCTCAACCAGTGTCACCAATTCGGAGCAACCAACAGCATAGACCTGGATGCCCTCAGCAAACTCATCTATAAGCCGGCGTAAGTGGAGCGATTGCGCAGCTTGATAAGTAGCAGCCACACCAATACGACCCTTTTTAGTGACTTGCGCAGCTAGCTTTATCGCTGGAACAACTTCCACGAAAGGAACCGAAAAGGTGCTGCGTAACCTATTGATCGCTGCTAACGAAGCAGTATTGCAGGCAACAACAATGAGTTTTGCACCCTGCTCGATCAGAAAGCGGCTAATCTGGATCGACAATTCGGCGATTTCAGAATCAGTGCGCATGCCATATGGACAATGTGCGGTATCTCCAAAGTAAACATAGTTTTCATTTGGTAATTCCCTGCGCAGAGCTGAGAGGATGGTTAACCCTCCTGCTCCCGAATCAAAGACCCCGATGGGAGCCTCAACTCTTCCCGCTCTCACTACTCCGTCATGAACAGATACTTGGGTCTCGGTCGACATTTCTGCAGCAGAATGAATATAGAAAAATACATCAGCCATACATTATCTCTCCAAGGTGCTTGTAAAATGTTGTCAAAGGGCGCAGTTTATGCGTTTGTCACAATGCTACCGTCTTCCTCTTGCACTGGTCATAGGGCTTTTCCACTTCCACAGAGGAGAAAAGAGATGTCGCACGCCAGACGTCTTTGCTGCCATTACCAACCAATGGCGACTGACGTCACCCATAACGCGCCTAAGCTGGTAGGGGTCACTCTGCAAGGTATTGACACCAGGAATGGTCGTTACTGCCCAGGCATACCCTGCCTGCTGTACGGCCTGTAGAGATTCGTTACCAATATGTTCAGTCTTACCTACAGGGTAAGCAAATACGCGTACAGGATGGCCCAGCTGCTGCTCTAGCACACCACGGCACTCCTCTACTTCTCGTCTCACCTCTTCTGGACACGACAGGTGCGCGAGAATGGGATGATGCATAGTATGCGCACCAAAGGAGACCCACCCGCTCTCCCCCATTTCGCGTGCCTCCGCCCATGTTAACGGTCGGAGCGCCTCTTCCTCAATCGGAACAGACGAAGGTATCGCCAACATCTCACGAACACTCACAAGAAACGCCTCGCGTTCTGCTACTGACGTAGCATGGCGTAGGCGGGCATCGATTGCTCGCGCAAGTGCTTGGCGCTCTCCCGCCTTGTCAAGCTGATAAGTCCTTTCCTCCATCACCACCACTTTCACCTGTGCGCGCCTGGCAAGATTATCGCCTTCCAGCCACCAGAAGCGATTACCGCTCTCGATATAGCCCGGGACGAGAAAGATAGTGATAGGAACCCGCAGTTCACGCGCAAGCACAAAGCCATGAGAATAGCTGTCGTAATAACCATCGTCAAAAGTCAGCACCAGCGGCGTACGCTGGTCATGTCCTCGCTTCCCCTCCTTTGGTGACGTATAGAGTTCTTCCAGAGCCTCTTGCAGAGGCAGCACGCGGTAATGACGACGCAAGTAGAGCAGGTGGCGGCGCAAGTTCTCGCCGCGTGCGCGATGGTAACAAAGGATAATCAGATGTGGCCCTGAACGTCGCATTAACCAGCATGCAAGTTTTACCAGCCCACTATAGTAGAGGCATGCAGCGACGAATATTTCTACCAGTCTGCGCATAGGCTGCTCCTCCCTACTTTGACTACGTTACTGGACACTATTATAGAAAAATCGCCTCCTTGTATCAGATGATAGTGAGAGTAATAACTGGTATAGGGCAGTGAATACGGGGAGGACCGCTGCCGCAGAGGTTGTTGCGGACGTTGCCAGGGGAGAGAGGTGCCCAGAAGGGTGGCGGGTCCCCAGTTCACGGAATACGTTCTCTAACAACTGCTGCATTTGAGGTACTACATGGTACTGGCTGGCACAAAACTGGTCAAAGTGGAGCCGGTAGTCGTCGAGCGCAGCAGTCCAGGCAATGGAGCCGGTGGCGAAAACCATCGCTCCTGATTTTGCAATGTAGTAGGTAGTGTTGCTCTGATCGAGGATACCGAAGTTATTTTCGGCTTCTGATGTCCCAAGCACCGTTAATCCTGGAGGTGAGGCACCATTGTTAAAGACGCGATCCCACTCGTATCCCACCACGTCGCAGCCGTACTGGTGTCTTACCAGCAGTCCCGTTCCGAACAGTACAGGCGATTGTGCCTGAGGTTCCAGCGTCCAGGGAAAGCCGGGCACCTGATGAGTGAGGCCAGAGTACATAACGCCCACCAGGGCATTCTCTGGGCGGCCAACGATGGGATCACGCCAGCGGGCGGTCACACGGGAATTATCCTTGCCATAGAGAGGATCGAGTATCAAATTCTTGTATTTCGAATCGACTTTATAGCAGACAACCGTGCGGTCTGAAACACCATGGCTATCTGGTTCGAAGCGCATCTGCCAGTAGACAGCGTCCGCTCCTAAGAACGCGAGACCCACACCATGGTCACGTGCATACTCTACCCCATCACGCATCTCTTTCGTCCAGTATTCATCGTGACCAATGGAGAGGTAGGAAGTATGATTCAAGAGCTGTGCGGGGTTGTTCTGCAAATCGACGTCACTGATGTAGGAGAGATCATAGCCCTTTCTCTCTAGCCAGTGGATGACATCGGCCTCAGAAGAAAGGACCTGGGCCGATCCAGCCTCCTGTACATAGGGGCGGTCAAACGAGACTTTTACTGCCCTTACCAATTCACCGTTTTCTGCTACTGGTTGCGACGTATCAGTTTCGCCGATGATGCCACCCGTTGTGTCGTTATCATAGAGACTGTACCCTCCCCACGTGTTGTATGCCTGGTAGGTCGTATCTGGTGTAACGACGACAGCAAGGGCATGGATGTTACCAATCACATCGAATGGTACGTACGTTTGCTCGCCTCTGATATCTGTGAACTTCGCCAGATAGATGCCTGTGGTCCAGTCGGTTGGGATATAGAGCTTGTAGGATGGCTGCCAGTTGGCCTCAACCAGACCGGTCTTTGTGTTAAGGAGACAGGAGGCACAGTTTACCAGGACGTGTCTGGTGATACCGAGTCGAACGGTCGCAGCGTAGTATCCCTGCGCTTGCCCAATCAGGTTTACCGGCGAAGCCATTAGCCGCCCACCCAGGCCGTTATACCAGCCGAGCCGGTAGATACCTATAGAATACGGCGTTCCCCCCTTTTGTGTACTCACGTAAAAGGTTATCCAACGTTCTATTGGGACCGACGTCGCTGATGCATATGCCTGAATTTCTACAGTAGATTCCTTGCCAGGGGGAATGCGCCAGGTCGTTGTACCCTGGTGATCGTTCTCACGTTGGATAGGGTTGGCCTGGAGAGACGACGGTATCTGGGGGTACAACTGCGTCTGAACCCCTCTCACATTAAGCAGCAGGTTTGGACCGATCAAAAAAGCAGCCAAGAGCAGTCCAACCACTATAAAAAGAAAAGCTGTAGCAACAACAAGAGGCGTTCTCACGCAGGTACCTCCAGAAAGTCTATTCGGTTAGACAACTGTCACGAGCGATGGTGAGGGCATCAGGCCGCAGGAGGAATACAAATACTCCTTTACCGAATGACTATACCGCCTGTAGGTGCTGATGCAATGTTGATGATGGTAGAGAACTGGTGATGCTCCACTATGAAGGTGTAGAGGAGGGAAATGCTGCTTTTCGAGTGAAGATGAAAATGCATTAAGAGGTAGGACGTACACCTGAGGGTGATCTTCACAACGCTATCTCAACGCATGTTACAACCAAATTTCCATGTATAAGGCTATATCCTTGGGAATGTAGATTAGTGTTTCTAAAATTTTAGTCCGTCTGTGAACACTTGCCCTGTGAAGGCAGCAGAAGGAAAAGGTGGATATTGATTCGGCATAGTTCTATAAAACCCTGATCAAAGGATGGCCTAGTTATGCAAAATACATTAAGCCACTTTACGCTTCTCATCAAGCGCTGGTGGTGGTTGGTGGCACTTGGAATCGTTCTGTGCAGCGGTACGACTTATGTTATTAGCAAATTAATCCATCCTGTCTATCAAGCTACCGCGATCTTAATAGTCAACTTCCAGACATCTCCATCGTCCTACGATAGTGTCTCGGCGAGCCTGCAGGCGGTGCCGACGTACGCGCAATTGCTGCAAAGCCCCGCTGTGCTCGGACCAGTTCTGGCACTACACCCGGGAATGACACTCAAAGACCTGACCGCCATGATTACCGTAACTCCTAAACCAAATTCACAACTCATTGAACTCGACGTCGATAATACCAATCCAACCCTGGCCATGAACATTGCAAACGAGATCAGCAACCAGTTTGTGCAGTTTGTAAACCCCCAACTTTCAGCGTCGGTATTACCTGTGTATGCGACTCGGCCAACAAGTCCGATTCGACCCAGACCACTTCAGGATGCAGGCATAGGTGCATTGGTCGGCCTGGGGCTAGCGTTGGCATTGATCTTTTTATTTGAATGGATCGACGATCGATTAGCAAGTCCAGAAGAAGTACAGGACCTGCTTGGCATGGAGACATTGACAATAATTCCTCGACTCTCACGTAGAGAGCTCATTAAAAAGGCAGAGGAGGTCCCTGCCCTGGCAGAAGCATGTCGCATGTTGTGCGCTAGCCTGAATGCCGCTCAGGCACTTCGACCTTTTAAGCTGGTAATGGTGACAAGTGCCCTGGCAGGAGAAGGAAAAAGTACGGTCGCTGCAAATCTCGCTTCCTTTCTCGCTCTAGCTGGTAAACGGGTACTACTTGTCGATGCCGACTTACGCCGTCCTGTGCAGTACCGACACTTTCAACTTGATAATTCCCGAGGACTTTCACATGCGCTCGTGCCGACATCTTCCCTGCATGAGATGGAACCGCAGAGTCAGGCAACTAATATTCCAACGTTGCGCGTATTAACAGCAGGAGTACCATCATCCCATTCCGCCGAGCTGCTTCAATCGCCGCTGGTGGACCAACTCTTTGATTATTTTATGAAAGCGCCGTTTGACTATATTCTCTTCGATACGCCTCCACTGCTTCCTGTGGCCGATGCTCAGGCCCTGGCCTCGCACATCCAAGTAACGGTGGTGGTGGTAGATGCCTCGAAAACGCCACGCAAGATTCTTCTAAGAGTCAAGAGTGTCTTTAACAGAACGGACACAAAGATATTGGGAGTGGCCATTAACAAATGTAGCTGGCCGGAATATGGCTATATTCGCGAGTACCAGAGATACATACGACAATCAAAAACAAAGGGAGTGACAACTTCTTCCCGGGATGCTCTTCCTGCCGGCAACGAAATAGATACCACAACTCCCGGCCCCTCTGTTGCAAGGGTGGCGGATGTCCCGACTAGCGAGGCCGATCCAAACATTACTATTATCCTCCCTCGCGCCAATGCCATCCAGCAAAAGCCCAGGGATAACAAGTAGAAGCACAATGAATTGCACACAGCACGCACTTCCCGCACAAAAAGGAGATATCTGTGAGCCACCTGTTGTATGAGAAGATCGCTACACGCTCCTTACATGTTGCTGTCATCGGTCTTGGCTATGTAGGATTACCTCTTGCTACGACATTCGCACAAGCGGGCTTCCAGGTCACGGGCATTGACATTGATCAGCAAAAAATTGACAAGGCCAATCGCGGCGAAAGTTATATTCCTGATATTTCTAGTAGCACCTTACAGGCATTGATCGAGGCAAAACGCCTGCGTTTTACCAGTGATTATGCTGCATTAGCCGAGGTTGATGCGATCAATATTTGTGTCCCTACACCCCTACGTAAGACACGTGATCCCGACATTTCCTTCATTATTGCAGCGACACAACAGGTGCGAGTCCATTTGCGCCCTGGACAACTCGTTGTGCTTGAGAGTACGACGTATCCAGGCACCACTGATGAAGTGGTGCGGCCAGAGTTGGAAGCCACCGGATTGAAAGTTGGGAGTGATTTTTTTCTGGCTTTCTCGCCGGAGCGCATCGATCCAGGCAACACCAACTTCGACACGCGCACTACGCCCAAAATCGTCGGCGGTATCACTAAGACTTGCACTGAATTAGCGCAAGCCTTTTATGCAGCAGCTATTGAGAAGGTCGTGCCGGTTTCCTCTGCACGCGTTGCTGAGATGGCCAAATTGCTAGAGAACACGTTTCGTGCAGTCAATATCGGTTTGGTAAATGAGATCGCCATTATTTGCGAAAAACTCGGCATCAATGTCTGGGAAGTTATTGATGCAGCAGCGACCAAACCTTTCGGCTTCATGCCTTTCTTGCCTGGTCCTGGCCTGGGTGGGCACTGTATCCCTGTCGATCCCCACTATCTTTCCTGGAAGCTCAAAACGCTTGATTATACTGCTCGTTTTATCGAGTTAGCAGCACAGATCAACAGCAGCATGCCACATTACGTTGTGGATAAGATCAGCGAGGCGCTAAACGAGCAACGCCGTAGTTTCAATGGCGCGACCGTACTTGTGTTAGGCATCGCTTATAAGGCCAATGTAGGCGATGTACGCGAATCTCCAGCCTTAGATATTATGCAGGAGCTAATGGCCCGCAAGTCGGTGGTACTTTACAATGATGAGTACATACCTTCTCTGACGTTGTGCAATCGGACTCTCTATTCGCAGCCACTCAGTAGTGGCTTGCTGGCAGCGGCAGACTGTGTGGTCATTGTTACCGATCATAGCTACTATGACATTCCCTGGATCATTGATGAGGCGCGCTGTATTGTAGACACCCGCAATATGACAAGAGGTTATGATCACGCAAAAATATACCGGCTCTAAAATTTTCTTTTTTACTGTATAAGGAGAACTGTACTACATTGGCGCAAGTTTTAAGCACTACAAGTGGCGACTTGAGAGCAGCGCAACCTAAATCCATAAACAGCTCTATTTTCCGCGCTCTTTTGAGCCTTGCATCTGCGGCTCTGTTGATCCGCGTGATGGGTATGCTCAACCAGGTAGTTGTCTCCTCGCGCTTCGGCGCTGGGCCAAGAATGGACGCATACTTTATTGCCTCCGCCTTGCCTACCCTCCTGGCACAGTTATTGGGGAGTACAATTGAGGCCTCGGTTGTTCCTGCCTATACACGTATGCGCACACAAGGAACAAAAGAGCAGGCGAACAGGCTTTTCAGCACATTACTAAACCTTTTGATTGTGTGTACGATGCTGATTACCCTGGTGATGCTCTTCTTCCGCTCGCAGGTGATGTTTCTCTCTGCTCCAGGGAGCCCTTCCAACATTCTTGGATTCGCCAGTTATCTAGCTCCTTTTATCTTTCCCGTATTTGTGCTCATGGTGGTGATCTACTACCTTGAATGTATTCTCAACACGGAAGGTCAATTTGGATGGCCCGCCTATGCCGGCATGCTGGTACCACTCACCACAGCCGTTTTTGTGTTCACCACAGGCAGGCTTATCGGCGTGGTCATGCTCTGCCTAGGAATGGTGGTTGGACTCTGCCTGCAGTTGTGCGTATTTACGATACGCGCACACCGAGCAGGGCTTGTGTACCGGCCCGTACTAGATTTGCGCACTCCCGAAATCAGCTCGATTGCTAAGGCAGGGTGGCCCGTACTTCTCGGAGCGCTGGTAGGTCAGGCCACCAATATGATTGATCTCATATTTTCCTCGTTCCTTCCACCGGGCAGTATTTCCGCCCTCAACTATGCGCTCAAACTCACCAGTGTTTTTACGGGTGTGATTTTTGTATCGGTCGGGCGGGCAGTACTTCCCTATCTCTCGCGCCAGGCTTCCATGAATGATATGAAGAGTTTCAAGGAGACGCTACGCCTCTATATCTGGATCGTAGGTATCAGCACAATAGCGATGAGCGTATGCGCCGTAGTGCTCGCCCAGCCAGCCGTACATCTTCTTTTCCAGCGAGGAGAATTTACCGCTGCTGATACAAACCGTACAGCAATCACATTTATAGGTTTTGCTATCGGGCTAACACCAATAGCGTTCGTCTTTATCTTGCTCAGGGCGTTCAGTGCACTCGGCAAAACCAAGATATTCCTGCCCGTCACGATTTGTAGCCTCGGGGCTAACGCTGTCTTTGACTATATTTTCTCTCGCCTCTGGCAGAGTGAAGGTATTGCGCTATCTACATCGGTCGCATATGTCTTTTCTATGCTTATACTCTTCTTCGCGCTGCGTCGTACAATTGGCGAGCTGCATATGTTCAGCCCTCCACCTGAGATCGTGGAGTTTTTTCGAAAGGTGCTCAGCGGGTCAATCAGCATACCCTACAGTGTGCAACGGCACATGATACGTTTTGGCATTATAATCGTGGTCTTCGCCGCCGGAGTTGTTGGTGTCTTACTGAACTCCCTTTATGCCTTGCGTGTTTCTCTGGCATCGATCTTCCTGCTGTTGCTCATGCGCTACAACTTCGTGTTGCTATTTATGTGGGTGCTGATCAATGGACCCAACGGGATGCCTGTTTTTAGAGGCACCAACGTTCTGATCGGCCTGACGATACCAACCTTACTGTTGATGACATCTATGCCAATTAAACAGACGCTTAAGCGCCTGCCAGCACTGTTCATCCTGGGAGCCTTCTTGCTATGGTCATCTTTCACAGTTACCATTTCCCCTTTTGGTCTCGTGCCATCCGTGACAGCCTGGGTCCTCCGCGTGGATTGTCTGATCGTGAGTATACTTGCGATCAATGTACTTAATACGCAGCGGCGTTTGATGACATGCATCGATATTCTGCTCCTTTTGTCGGCGGGCATAGCACTGTATGGTATCTACGGTTATTTCACGAAACAAAATGGGATAGTAGACGCTTCAACTTCACTTTTCCGCATAACCTCTGTTTTTACGGTAGCACCTGCATTGGCATTATTCCTTTCTATCGTAATTCCAGTTGCGGTCTACCGCATGTACACATTGCGAGGCCTCAAGCGTATCATTTGTGCCCTGTTGGTCCTGGTCCTTCTGGCAGCCGCCGCGCTGACCTACACACGCGCTGCATATATTAGCATTCCTTTGAGCATCCTCGTTATGGCTTTGTTGGCACCCACACGTCGCATAAGAAACGCATTACTGAGCGGTCTTTCCCTACTGGCCGTGATTGTGGTTCTACTGGCAGCAATAGGCAATGTTCCCATCATCAGCCGCTTCGCCAGCCAGGACCTTTCAACACTCAATGGACGTACTTACCTCTGGGGGGCAATATTCAGCAATTTTGATGCAACGCAACTGCTGGGTAAGGGAATTCGGGCTTCCGATGCACTATTAGCCAATCTTCATATAGGTGTCAATGGGCAGGGAGAGATAGGAACCTCACCGCACAGTCTCTTTTTAGGCACTCTCTACGACCATGGTATTATCGGGCTGATGTTGCTCAGCATGATATTCATTGTGCTGGCTATTAACTTGATAGCCGGCATGCGAAAAGCTTCTGGCGAGCACCGGGCGTTGTACGTAGTAGCACTGGCAGTTCTTGCCAGCGTATTTGCGCAGTCCATTGACTCGAGCAGTTTCTGGGACCAAGCCATCAGCATCTATATCTGGGTCATCATGGTACTGCCATTTGCACTTTGCTGGTCCCAGCCACAAAAACAAGCTGAGCCTGAGGAAGATTATGCTGATGAGCCGACCGAACCACGGCTAAGAACAATGCAGCCTGTAGAACAGAAACAACTTACTGTTGTCTAGCTTAAGGGGGAAAAAGTGGAAAGTAGTCTGCGCATCTACATTGTCATTGCTGGATTTCATCCACTAGTGGGGGGATCTGAGAAGCAATGTCTCGCGCAGTGTAAATGCTTACGGGAGAGAGGTCACCAAATTACCGTTATTACCTTCCGCCACGATCAGGCGTGGCTGCGACGTGAAGTGATTGAAGGCGTACAAGTTATACGTATAGCGGGTGCCCTGTTGGGTCGACGGGCGAAGTTATCACGTTTCTTTCAGCGGTTGTTATACTTGCTGGCACTGGTGGTCATGAGTTGGACGTTATGGCGACACCGCGACCGCTATGACATTGTACATGTCTATCATCTCGGCTTGCTGGCGGTGGCATCTGCTTTAGTCTCTCGCTTGACCAGTAAACCACTTATTATTGCAGTTCGCGGCGCGAGCACAGGCAAAGTAGCAACTAATCACAACAGTGCATCGCTCATTGCTGGGCCACTCAATCCTACAACGTCGTGGCTGCGAGTCTATGGTCGAACTCGCGTGCAAGGCGATTTAGAGAGCCTGGAGCGCCTGGGAAAACCTGTCGTGCGATGCACTCGTGCCCTGCTCCAGTCCGTACATGCGGTGGTGGTAGTGCTGAGTTCAAGTATGAAGGACTATCTCGTAACTCATGATTTCGCGCTGCCCCATGTGCAACTCATTCCCAATGGAGTGAATATTTCACGTTTTATGCTAGCCAACGCGCAATGTCCTCTTACTGAGCTAGCGCAGGTGGTCGTCTGTGTCTCCCGGTTGAGCTATGAAAAAGGTATCGATGTGCTCCTGCAAGCCTGGTACATAGTACACGAGCATGCCCCACAGGCGCGATTGATCATAGTGGGAATTGGCCCTCTTCAATCCCAGCTTGAGCGTCTGGCAGCGGCGCTTGATATTGCAGAGTGGGTTGAATTTGCGGGTTTGCAGCACGATGTAGTAGCACAGTTCCAACGAGGCGCAGTGGCAGTACTCCCTTCTCGGATCGAGGGCATGCCTAACGCCCTGCTAGAGGCAATGGCCTGTGGACTGGCTTGTGTGGCAACACGTGTGAGTGGCAGCGAAGATATCATTCAGCATGAAGTCAATGGTTTGCTTGTCGAGTCTGAAGAC
>WNFJ01164259.1_pt3 | contig 15880 bp, 14 predicted proteins | sample 5400461 | NCBI WGS metagenome assembly WNFJ01 (sample SAMN13153349, study PRJNA577476) | soil metagenome | isolation source: 115 cm saprolite on Douglas fir-dominated hillslope | place: USA:California | collected 2013-09-17 | reverse complement strand
CCGTGGGATCGATGGTTGCAGGCACAAAGGCGTTCATTGAGAAGGGGCGGGTGTACCGGAAGATGTTTGGTGGCGGGATGCGACAAGCGGGTGTGATTGCAGCGGCGGGATTGATTGCGCTGGAGAAATCTCCGGCGCGGCTGCATATCGATCACGAAAATGCCATGCGGCTGGCGGAAGGGATCGCGGAGATCCCAGGCCTGAGCATCGATCCGACCAAAGTTCGCTCGAACATCGTGATTTTTGATTGCGCGAAGACTGGCAGGAACGCGGTGGAGCTGTGCGATGCGCTGCACCCACACGGAGTCTGGGCGCAGGATACGGCGGTGTATTCGGTGCGCGTGGTTACGCATTGTGACGTAGACAGGGCGGGGGTTGCGCGAGCGCTAGTGGTATTGAAGGAAGTTGTGGTGAACGCGCAGAAGGCGGGCGCGTAGCCCGAAGAGACCGCCGCCGATCGGATTGACACTCCGCACGCTTCATGACTGCTTGCTGAAAAAGAAACGCCCGGTTGACACAGGTCAGACTGGGAGCGGTGTTCGTGTAGAATTTTAGTATCAGCAAAACATTGTCCGCGTGTTGGCACAACTCATAGGCAACCGAGGAAACCGTGGAATTCAGCTTCACAGAGGAACAGCAGCAGCTTCGGCGGAGTGTGCGGGAATTCGCTGAGGGCGAGATCGCTCCACACGTGATGGAATGGGACGAGGCTTCGCATTTTCCGATGGAGATCATGCCCAAGCTGGCGGATATGGGGCTGCTTGGCGTTATTTTTCCGGAAGAATATGGCGGCGCTGGGCTGGGCTACATCGAGTACGCGCTGGCGATAGAGGAGCTGTCCCGCGTGGATGGATCGGTGGGGTTGACCGTAGCCGCGCATAATTCGCTGTGTTCCAACCACATTTTCAAGTTTGGCACGGAGGCGCAGAAGAAAAAGTATCTTGTGCCGCTGGCTTCCGGAAAAGCAATTGGCGCTTGGTCGCTGACCGAGCCGGAGGCGGGTTCGGACGCAGGCGGAACGCGAACAACTGCGGTGCGCAACGGCAATCAGTGGGTGCTGAACGGGGCGAAGACGTTCACCACCAACGGCCAATATGCGAATTATTGCGTGGCGATGGCGGTGACGGATAAATCGAAAGGGTCACACGGAATCAGCGCGTTCATCCTGGAAAAAGGGATGAAAGGATTCAAGCCCGGAAAAAAAGAAAACAAGCTGGGGATGCGAGCGAGCGACACTTCGGAAGTGGTATTCAACGATTGTCACGTGCCGCAAGAAAACTTGCTGGGACCGGAGGGCGAGGGCTTCACGGGCAGCTTGAAAATCCTGGATGGCGGGCGAATTTCGATTGCGGCACTGGCGCTGGGGATGGCGCAGGGTGCGCTCGAAGCGGCCACGAAGTACGGCAAGCAGAGGAAGCAGTTTGGGCAAGCCATCAGCGAGTTTCAGTCTGTGCAATTCAAACTGGCGGACATGGCCACACAGGTGGAAGCGGCGCGACTGCTCGTCTATCAGGCTGCGTGGCTGGCGGATAAGAAGGATGTGCGCTTCACGCGCGAATCGAGCATGGCGAAACTATTTGCCAGCGAAATCGCCGTGAACGTGGCGAACGAGTGCGTGCAAATTCACGGCGGCTACGGCTTCATCAAGGATTATCCCGCGGAGAAGTATTACCGCGACGTGAAGCTGTGCACCATCGGCGAAGGCACGAGCGAAATTCAAAAGTTGGTGATTGCGCGGCAACTCCTAGGAAAGAAGTAATAGGGAGATGCAGCGGTCCTCTGAAGAAAGCTCCATAGGAATAAGGATGAGTCTGCCGGTTGAGAAGTGGGCGGAACAGGTGCGCGCGGGCGAGGTGCGCGCGGTGTCGCGGGCGATCACGGCAATTGAGAATCATCAGCCGGAAGCGGAGGCGCTGCTGCGGCTGCTCTTTCCGCACACGGGTCAGGCGTATCTCACTGGAGTTACGGGCGCGCCGGGAACGGGGAAGAGCACCCTCGTGGATCGCATGGCGACGTATCACCGAAAGAAACAGGAACAGGTGGGAGTGATTGCGGTTGATCCCACCAGTCCGTATTCTGGCGGCGCCATTTTGGGCGACCGGATTCGAATGCAGGGGCATGCGGGTGATGCGGGGACTTTTATCCGGTCGATGGCGACGCGAGGATTCCTCGGCGGGCTAGCGAGAGCAACAGCGGAAGTAGCGCTGCTGCTGGACGCGGCGGGGAAGAAGCACGTGCTGATCGAGACCGTCGGTGTTGGGCAGGATGAAATTGATATTGTGCGGCTGGCGGATTGCGTGCTCGTGGTGATGGTGCCGGGGCTTGGGGACGACATTCAGAACATGAAGGCCGGGTTGATGGAGATTGGAGACATTTTTGTTTTGAACAAAGCCGATCGAGAAGGAGCAGACCGGCTCGAGCAGCAGCTTGTGGCGATGCTGTCGCTGGTGATGCCGCGCGACGGCTGGCACCCTCCAGTGATTCGAACGGTGGCATCGGAGAATAAGGGGATCGAAGAATTGGCTGAGACGGTAAGGAAATTCCAGAAACATTTTGAATCTAGCGGCGAGCGACGGAAAAAACACGTTGAGCATTGGAAAAACCGGTTGATCGAGTTGCTCGAGTCACGTTTGCTCGAACGGGCGCTGGGCGGCGCGGGCGGCGAAGCACGTTTGGCGGAGCTGGCGGAAGAAGTTGCAGATCGCAAGAAGGATCCATTTTCAGCGGTAAGCGAAATCCTGAAGAAGAGCGGTCTCGAGAGTTAGAGGAGACAAAAAAGATGGCGGCAAAGAAGGCCAAAAAATCGAAAGGTACAAAATCAGGTCCGCGGGCAGCAGTCGGCATCATCGGAGGGAGCGGACTCTACGCGATGAGCGGATTGACGAACACGCGAGAGATCCGCGTAAGAACGCCATTTGGCGAACCGTCGGATACCATCGTGATTGGAACGCTGGAGGGAAAGCGCGTGGCGTTCCTGGCGCGGCACGGCCGGGGGCACCGCATCCTGCCCAGCGAGATTAATTACCGGGCGAACATCTATGCGATGAAGTTGCTTGGCGTGGAGCGGATTATTTCCGTGAGTGCGGTCGGGTCGCTGAGGGAGGATCTTCGGCCGGGAGAATTTCTCGTTCCTGACCAGTTTTTCGACCGCACGAAGAACCGGGCTTCGACTTTTTTTGGCGAGGGAATTGTAGCTCACGTGGCATTTGCGCACCCGACCTGCGGTCAGGTGTCCGGGGTACTTGCCGACGCCTGCGTACATGAAGCCATTAAGGTGCATCGGCGCGGAACGTACATTTGCATCGAAGGGCCACAGTTTTCGACGCTGGCCGAGGCGGAAGTGCATCGGCAGCTGGGGTTCGAAGTGATCGGCATGACCAATGTGACGGAGGCACGGCTGGCGCGGGAAGCGGAGATTTGCTACGCGACCATCGCCATGATCACCGATTACGACTGCTGGCATCCGGAGCACGAATCGGTAACGGCTTCGCAAATTGTCGCCACGCTGGTGCAAAACGCGGAGAATGCGCAGAAGGCGCTGCGAACCGCCGTTCGAGAGCTGCCAGCAAACCCAGCCTGTAAATGCGGAGCTGCGCTTCAGCACGCTTTGGTAACGGATTTGAAGATTGTTCCCAAGGCGACAAAGAAGCGGCTCGCCGCCATCATCGGAAAATATATTTCTTAGGAGAACAGAGTGTCCTTACTCGTTGTAGGTTCGGTGGCGTTCGACGCGCTGGAGAGCCCGTACGGAAAAGTGGAACGGGCGCTGGGCGGCGCGGCCACTTATTTCGCGGTGGCGGCAAGTTTCTTTACGCACGTAAACCTCGTTGGGATCGTGGGAGACGACTTCACGGAAGTGGACGCTCGGATTTTTCACGGGCGTACCATCGATATTGACGGGCTGGAACGCGCCACAGGAAAAACGTTTTTCTGGGCCGGGCGGTATTCGGAAAACTTGAACGAGCGCGTAACGCTGGCCACGGAATTGAATGTGTTTGCAGAATTCAAGCCACGGCTGCCGGACAAATACCGCAGCTCAAAATATGTTTTCCTTGCGAACATCGCGCCGGATTTGCAGCGAGACGTGCTTCACCAGGTGAAGAAGCGCCCCAAGGTCGCAGCGCTGGATACCATGAACTACTGGATCGAGCGCTCGAACGCGGAGTTGCGCGAGACGCTGAAACACGTCGACATCCTGATGATCAATGATTCGGAGACGCGCGAGCTTTCCAGCGAACATAATTTGCTTCGCGCGGCCAAGCATATTTTCAAGATGGGCCCGTCGACGCTGATTGTGAAACGCGGAGAGTACGGCGCGATGATGGTGGACAAGCGTGGCGTCTTCTGTGTGCCCGCGTTTCCGCTCGAAGAGCCGCACGATCCCACTGGCGCGGGCGACAGCTTCGCGGGCGGCTTCATGGGCTATCTGGCCGGATGCGGGGATAAGAGCGACGCTTCGCTGCGGCGCGCCATGGTGTATGGGTCGGTACTGGGGAGCTTTGCCGTCGAAAACTTCGGGCTGGACAGGCTGAGGCACTTGAAGCGCGGTGAGATACACGCTAGAGCACGGCACTTTGCGAAATTGACGCAATTCAGATTGTAAATGGCTAGAATTTTGTTCAGGCGGACGGTGGGCCGCCGCGGTGATGCTTTCCCTTCGCGAAATCATTTTACGGCTGACGGTAGCGGCGGCGCTGGGCGCGATCATCGGCTTGGAACGCGTGGTGCGGAGGCGGCCCGCGGGTGTCCGCACAAGCCTCTTTGTATGCCTGGCTACGGCGCTTTTCACCATTCTTTCCAACGAACTCGCGCACCGATTCGGAGATTCGAGCGGCACACGAATCGCTTCCAATATCGTTCAGGGCATCGGTTTTCTTGGAGCGGGCGCCATTTTGCGCGGATCGGGGAGCGTGGTAGGAATGACCACTGCGGCGACAATTTTTGTGGAGGCCGCGATCGGCATGGCCGCCGGTGGAGGCCTGTACGCCGTCGCTGGCTATTCGACGGCGCTGGTGCTCTTTGGCTTGACGGTTATCGGGTGGGCGGAGCAATACTAATTTGAAGTGCCGGCTGATGGTGTTCCGGATCACTACCAGCCACGGGGAGAGCGTCGCCATGGAAGTGCAACGGCTGATGGCGGGCCTGAAAATCCCCATGCAACACTTTCGAGTTTCAATGGCGGGCGCCACTTCTATCGTGGAATTTGAGGCGAATGTGTCCCACAAGCAGCAAGAGGAAATTGTCGAGCATCTCAATCGCCAGGGCGTGATCACCGAGGTGGCTCCGGTCGAGGGCCATCAAGAATGAACGGAACCAATGGAGCTCCCCGAAAACCAAAGGCACTAACTGCCGGTTCGCGGCTGGGAGTGTTTGCCCCGGCGTCTCCTGCGGAATCCGTCGAAATGATCGCGGGGCTAGCAGAATTGAAACGGCACGGTTTTCAAATCGTTGCCAACCAGGACACCAAAGCCGAAGGTTACTTTGCCGGTCCGCCGCTGGAGAGGACCAATGGTTTCCTAGGGCCGCTGAATTCCGAGCAGGTCGATGGGCTTGTCGCTTTGCGCGGTGGTTACGGATCGAACTACCTTTTGGAATTCGGCGTGGAGAAGAGCCTCGCGAATCTGAAATGTGTGATTGGATTCAGCGACCTCACCACATTGCAGATTTTTCTGTGGCAACGGGGCAACTGGATCACGTTTTACGGTCCGATGGTTGCTGCAGGGCTCAACGCGGGTGCGGACGCACGCAAGGGCTATGACGAGAGTTCCTTTCTTCAAGCGGTGGGCCGAACGGAAAGCGGCTGGAAGTTGCGCTTGAGGGGCGAGCCGATCCTGGCGGGGCAATCCCTGGGCAGAGTTTTGGGCGGATGCATGACTCTGCTCGAAGCCACTATTGGAACGCCGTGGGAATTGGACACCAAAGATTCGATTCTAGTGCTGGAGGACCGCGCGATGAAGCCCTACCAGGTGGATCGCGTGCTGATGCACTTGAAACAGGCTGGAAAGTTTGAAGGAGTGCGAGGGATTGTGCTGGGAGATTTTCCGGAGAGCGAGCCATCCGTGGCGGGAGCACCGACCGTCAGAGAAGTATGCGCACGTATTCTTCGGCCGCTCGGTGTGCCGATTGTGTTCGGCGTGCCGATCGGGCATACGGTGCGGCCGATGCTCACGATCCCGCTGGGGATAAAAGCGAGATTGGACGCGGATGGGGAAGGCACGCTCGAATTTCTGGAGCCAGCGGTGCTCGCTTGAGCGAAACCAAGCATGTGCATGTGATCGGGATTGGCGGATCGGCGATGGCCCCGCTGGCCGGGATGCTCCGCGAGCGGGGCTTTCGCGTAACCGGATCGGATTCCGGAGTGTATCCCCCTGCTTCGACGCTGCTCGATAGCCTTGGGATTTCATTCTTCAGCCATTTTGACGCAGCGCATTTGCAACCGGCGCCTAACCTTGTAGTCGTCGCCAATATCATCGCGCGGGGAAATCCAGAGCTAGAGGAAGTCCTGGATCGCAAGATTTCTTATCGCTCGATGCCTGAAATATTGGAAGAAGTGTTTCTTCCAGAGAGACATTCGATCGTCGTCAGCGGAACGCATGGAAAGACTACGACGACGGCGATGCTGGCATGGATTTTCCAGACCGCGGGCAAGCGCGCCAATTTTCTGGTAGGGGGCGTGGCGGAAAACTTTGGCAAGAGTTATGGGCTTGGCGGCGGGGAAGAGTTCATCCTCGAAGGTGACGAGTATGAGACTGCGTTCTGGGACCGCGGGCCCAAATTTTTTCACTACCATCCCGACGACCTGATCATTACCTCGCTGGAATACGACCATGCGGACATCTATCCTGATTTTGAGACATACCAGCTGGTGTTCCGCCGGCTCGTCAATCTAGTCCCACGGCGCGGACGCGTGGTCATTTGGGGCGACGCGGCAGATTCTGGTCCGGCACTGAAGAGCGCGGCGGAGAAGGCGTTTTGCCCAGTGGAGACGTACGGTTTCGGCGGCGAAAATAATTGGATAGCGAGTGAGTTTGCAATCGATGGCGAGACGATGCGTTTTCGTGTCGCGCATCAGGGAAAGGTGTTTGGAGAGTTTGCGATGGCCGCCACGGGACGGCACAACGTATTAAACGCGATGGCGGCGATCGTTGTTGCACAAGGGCGCGGTATTTCGTCGGAACAGATTGCCAAGGCGCTTTCGACGTTTCGCAGCGTGAAGCGACGCATGGACGTGAAGGGCGAAATTGGAGGAGTACTGGTGGTCGATGATTTTGCGCACCATCCCACCGCAGTGAAGGCGACGATCGAAGCTGCCCGAAGCCGCTGGCCCGGACGGCGGCTCTGGGCGATTCTTGAGCCGCGCTCTAATTCTATGCGCCGCAAAGTGTTTCAAGAGTCCTTGCCGAAAGCCCTCGCCCTGGGGGACCGCGTCATTCTCGGCGGCGTTTTTCGCGCGCAACAATTGGGCGGCGAGAATCGCCTTGACCCGGAAACTGTTGCCGAAGGGGTTCGCGCGCTGGGCAAGGACGCGCGTGTATTGTCTGGCTCTGACGCCATCACGGAGCACCTTGCAGGCGAAGCCAGGCCCGGAGATCTACTCCTGATCATGTCTAACGGCAGCTTTGATGGATTGTGCGAAAAACTTCTGAAGAAACTCGGCGCGGCTGCTCAACTTGCAGGTGGGGCGAAAACTCGGTGACCTTTACTTCTGTCCGCAACAGGCTGGCGCTTCCTGCCAGCCTCTGCCTTTTATCCATCCTGACGTTCAGTGCTTCCAGCAAGGCAACCATTCGATATGTCGTGAGCCTTGACCATCCTGAGAGTCATCTGTTCCGCGTGACGATGACCATCCCCGATGTGACGGGCGAGGTGATTGCACAAATGCCAGCGTGGAATGCGCTTTACCAGATTCGTGACTTCAGCAGTCACGTGCAGCAGGTGGAGGCATTTGCAGGTTCTCAGAAAGCATTCATCGAAAAATTGGACAAACAAACCTGGCGCATCAAGGGGTCAGGGACGATCAAGATTTCTTACGCTACCTATTGGGACGAGGCTGGCCCATTTGCTTCGCAATTAAACGCGGAGCACGCCTTCATCAATCCCGCGATGATCCTGATGTACGTGCCCGAGCGGCGAGGCGAGGCTGTACACCTTGCGATGCCGGACGTCCCCCAGGAATGGCAAGCGGCCGGTGCGTCAATTCAATTTATTGAGTCGATGGGCGGAGCCCGAAATTTCGGTGGTGATGCGACGAGCTACGATGCTCTCGTCGACGCGCCCATCGAGGCAGGGAAGTTCCAAATGTTTCAGTTGAGTGGAATCAAGCCCGAGATTTGGGTGGTGATTCACGGAGACAACTGGAGCAAGAAACACGTCGAAGAAGACCTCAGGCGGATCTGTAAGTATGAATTGAAGCTGATGGGCGGAGCGCCATTCGAACGCTACACATTCATTCTTCACGTCGGCAAGGGATTTGGTGACGGAGGAATGGAGCACGAGAACTCGACAGCTATCAGCGCCTATTCCGACGAGTACCTTCCGTCCATCGCGGCGCATGAGTTTTTTCATTTGTGGAATGTGAAACGCATCCGGCCTGCGTCGCTGTATCCCGTGGACTACACGAAAGAGCAATTCACACGCGCACTGTGGTTTGCGGAGGGAGTGACAAGCGCGTACGGTTCTTACACGCTGGTGCGCAGCGGAATCTGGAACAAGGAGCAGTTTTACGCGGACCTTGGCGAACAAATTACAGAGCTGGAAGGACGTTCAGCCAATCGTTGGCAGAGCGCCGAACAATCCAGCCTGGATGCGTGGCTGGAAAAGTATTCGCTCTACAATCAGGCGGAATACAGCGTCTCGTATTACACCAAAGGGCAGGTGCTAGGAGACTTGCTAGACATTCTAATTCGTGACCGTACAGGGAACGAGAAGAGCCTGGACGATGTGTTGCGGTCGCTGAATAGCAATTTTGCAAAACAGGGGAAACCGTATCGGGACAGTCTTGATGTTCGAATGACAGCGGAGAGCGTTGCTGGAGGATCGTTCGAGGATTTTTTCCAGAAATACGTGGGAGGCATAGAGCCATTTCCGTATCAACAGATGCTAGCGCTGGCCGGTCTGGCACTGCGAACTGTGGAGGAGCGGAGACCGACGCTCGGTTTCTTCATGGACCTCGATTCGAACGGTGCGATCATTGTGAGAGCGGTCGATTCAGGAAGTTCTGCGGCGCAAGCAGGCATCCGAGTGGGAGACAGGATTATCAACTTGAACGGTGGGGAAGTGCCCCGGCGGGTCGAGCGGTGGCTCCAAGAACAAAAGGCTGGCGACGCCCTGAAACTACGAGTTCGTCGAGCCGACAAGGAGCTATCTCTCGAATTCCGTCTTGGCGAGATCACGAAGATCCGCTACCAGGTTGTTGAAGATGCGCACGCCGGGGAAAAAGCGCGACACATTCGTGAGGGAATTCTTCGCGGCGAGACGAGCGCGAACTCGGTTCATTGACGGTGAGATCGATTCCACGTTCCGCTTGACCGGCGGCATGGGATTCGAGAAAGTTCTGCCTGCCCATGCTGCGGACTCTTTTCATTGTTGTGTTGCTGTCACTGTACATCCTGATTGTCGGGCCGCCACTTATCCTCTTCACGTTGATCACGGGCAACCCTAATCCGGTCTACTGGGCGGGCGTGAAGGGCGTGATGTTCTTTGTGCGCGCTGCTGGAGTGCAGGTGCGCGTGCTGGGCCGCGAGCGCATTCCTCAAGGCGTGTGCTTGTTTGTAGCGAATCATACCAGCTCCGCGGATGCTCCAGCAGTTGTCGGTGCGATTCCCCGCAGGATCGCCGTTATTCTGAAAGAATCGCTTTTCAAATGGCCGATCGTGGGACAAGCCTTTTCGGCCGCGCATTTCATACCTGTGAATCGCGGCAAGCACGACTCCGCGGTCGCCAGCGTTGAGAAGGCCAGCGAAGCTCTAAGGGCGGGACAATCCTTTTTGATTTATCCGGAAGGCACGCGCAGCTCAGACGGGCGCCTCCAGCGTTTTAAGAAGGGGGCGGTGGTGATGGCCATCAATTCGGGAGTGCCGATCGTTCCGATAGTGTGCTCGGGCGCCCACCGTGTCATGGAAAAAGGGTCACTGGTCATTCATCCGGGAGAAGTAGTGGTCGAATTTCTGGAACCGATTGATAGCTCAGCGTATTCCTCGGAACAGCGGGACATTTTGAACGAGAAGATATGGAATGCGATGGCAGCGGCCTTACCGTCAGATCAACGGCCTGCTGGGGTTGCCGCGACCACGGCAGAAAGCGAAGAATAGGCCTGGCATGCTGATTTGGGGCTGGGCGGCGGCTATTTGTTCACCGCGATTTGAGCTTCTCGATTTCTGCTTCCAGCTCACGCACACGCTTCTGTAATTCGGGCAGCCGATTCAACGCTGCCATGGTCTTTAGCCATTCACGATTCTGGACCGCCGGATAGCCGGAATACAGCGAACGCGGAGGGACATCGTTCGGAACACCGCTCTGAGCAGTGATCACGGCGCCGTCTCCCACCGTCAAATGGCCGGCGGTACCCACCTGGCCCGCCAGAATGCAGTTGCTACCGACTTTGGTGGAACCAGCCAGGCCCACCTGGCCGCAGAGCATGGTGTTCGATCCAACCTGCGAAGCGTGGCCAATCAATACGAGATCATCGAGCTTCGTGCCGCGGCCGATGCGTGTTTCGCCCACGGTGGCGCGGTCCACGCATGCGTTTGCTTGCACCTCCACGTCGTCTTCGAGGACGACCGGCCCCGACTGTGCCATCTTGTACCAGGTGCCGTCTTTCTGCTTAGCGAAGCCTAGCCCATCTCCGCCGATCACCACTCCATTTTGCAAAATCACGCGATCACCGGTGCGGCAGAATTCGCGCACAACAGCGTGCGCATGGGCAAAAAAATCATCGCCGAGCTTCGCGCCACGATAGATACTGACGAAGCTGTGAAGCATGGCGTTGCGCCCAATTTCGACGTCCTCGTCCACATAGCAGTAGGGTCCGATATGCGCGCCTTTGCCGATTCTGGCGGTTTTCGCGATGATTGCCGTTGGATGAATCCCAGACTCGTAGCGCGGCGGCTGATAGAAAAGTTCAATCGCGTGGGCGAAAGCGAGATAAGGATTCGGCGTGCGCAGCGCGGCAAGAGGCGGAAGGTCGGGATAACGCGCCATCTTGATACCTTCCTCGACGAGAACAGCGGAGGCAAGGGTGGAATGAAGTAACGGAAAGTAGCGGCGATTCGAAAGAAACGTTATCTGCCCCGCCTGGGCGTAATCGATTCCGGCTACTCCGCGAATCTCAATTTCCGCCGGGCCTTCCAATCGGCATCCCAATTTTTGCGCAACTTCAGCGAGTTTCATGGAAAGGGCTCCTCGATTCTTGATGAGGCTGTTTGCGAGTCTCGCACAGGCCAAACGGGGAAGTACAGCCGACTGGGAGGCTACTCGTTGAAAAGGCGGGGCTGGGCGGCGCCGGCGGGTGCGGTGGCGGGCTTCCGACGCGCAACGCCGACCACTCCTAGCACCGTTACTTCAGAAAGTGCGGCGCGCGGGACAAATATGCGGTCCGTGGAAGAGTTGAGGTCCGGCGAGGTGATTTGGAGACCGTTATCCAGAAGCGAGAGCAAATCGTTCGGCACGACCCCTTCCAAGGTTTCGCCGTCGTTAAAACGCAGCTTTACCCACAAACCGTCCAGCTTTGGCCTGCTCAGAAACGCTTTGCGTTCCGGCTCGAAGTCGTCGGAAAACTCGCGGACGAAATAGATGGATCGGACACGTGCAAGCCCTACTTCCAAGTGCTCCCCGTCGGGAGTTAAGAGATCAATGGGATCGGCCTGCCCGAGCCGCACGGGGTTCATATAGCCTCGGATCGGCTTCTTGTCGGCAAGCACAACAATAACCTTCTTGTGCGTCGAGGCTGGGGCTTTATTCTTCAAATTTGCGCGTTTCCTGGTCCGGATTGGCCGGATTTGCCAATCGGCAAAATGTATGTTATGTTAAGCGCGGTTTTCCTGTCAAGTTATTGTTTTCATTAGGGTTAGTGCCCCGGAGCACCGCCCTTTGACCGATAAAAAGCATATCCTCAAGTCGGCCTCGATCATCTCCCTGGTCACCATCGTTAGCCGCGTGCTAGGCTATGTCAGGGACCAGCGCATTACCCTCCTCCTAGGTACTTCCTTCGCGGCCGACGCTTACGTTCTTGCCTATCGTATACCCAATCTGTTCCGGCGCCTCGTCGCCGAAGGCTCAATGACCGCTTCGTTTATCCCTGTTTTCACCTCTTACATGCGGGAGAAGCCCAAGGAAGAGGTTTGGGACTTTGCCAACCGTTTATTTTGGACCCTTTCCCTGGTTGTCGCCGTCATAACGATCCTCGGAATGGTGTTTTCGCCTGCCGTCGTTCAATTGTTCTCCGGCGAAAATGTCGCGCGCGCCGAAGCCGTCGATCTCAACCGCATCATCTTTCCGTATCTGTTTTTTATAGCTCTGGCGGCGCTGGCCATGGGGATCCTTAATTGCTTTCACATTTTCGGTTTACCAGCTGCGACTCCGGTTCTTCTTAACGTCGCGACCATTCTCTTTTCGGTGGGCGTAGTTTGGCATTATGTAGGGGATCCAGCGAAGTCTCTAGCGATCGGAGTTCTCATTGGTGGTGTCCTGCAATTTCTGGTACAAGTGCCTTTACTTGTCCGGAAAGGCATGAAGTTCACGTTCGGCATCTCCTTCTCGCATCCCGCGATTCGAGACGTGGCTCGCTTGATGATCCCGCGGCTTTTCGGCATCGGGATCGGCCAGATCAATCTTCTGATCGACACCCGGTTTGCCACGGCCAGCCGCATGCCTCCTGGGAGCCTTGCTGCGCTTTACGTTGCCGACCGTGTGATGGAACTAGTTCTGGGTGGATACGCGATTGCCGTGGCCACGGCCATTCTGCCGATGATGTCTCACCAGGCTGCGACCAAGGATTTTGAGTCGCTAAAGAAAACGCTTTCGTTTTCCGTGCGCATCGTGGCTTTCATCACGATCCCGGCGGCTCTTGGGCTCATGATTCTGCGCGAGCCGATCATCCGCGTGCTATTCCAGCACGGGCAGTTCATAGCGGAATCGACTCGGCTGACGGCTCGGGCTCTTCTCTATTACGCAGTGGGCTTGCCCGCACTGGCCACGGTCAAGCTGATTGTGCCGGCCTTCTATTCGACGCGAGACACCAAGACGCCGGTGATTATTGCTTCCATCTCTTTGGTGCTGAACATCGTTCTGAATATTATTTTTCTGCAATTCTTCTTTAAGCGCGTCCAGAATGGCGGCCCAGCTCTTGCCACTGCTCTGGCTACTTTTTTCGATTTCTTCGCGCTCTTTATCATCTTCCGACTGCGCTATGGGCCGCTCGGAACAATGGATATCCTCCGGTCGTTTTCAAAGGTTTCTTTGTGCTCCGGCATCATGGGCGTAGCCTGCTGGTTTGGGAATCACTACACGGCATTCGCGATACACTCACGGTTCCTTGTGCAGCTGCTCATTTTTGCAGCCCTGATTATCGGAGCCACGACGCTCTATCTGGCTCTCGCCTGGATCTTCCGCTGCCATGAAATCGAGGAAGTCTACGGAATCGCCATGCGACGCCGTGTTGGCGACGGGAACGGATACTTGGAAACCTGATGGAACTTAGCGCAACCATTTCGTCTTTCCTGACGCACGTGCGCGTGGAAAAGGGACTCTCATCCAACACGGTATCGGCCTATCGGCGCGATCTCGCGAAGTTCGCTGAATTCGCGCGGAAGCGCAAGCTCCTCCTGGGCGCGGTCAACAGGGACGACCTGGTCGACTTTCTCGCGGCGTTATATCGGCAGAACCTTGATAGCAAGTCGGTGGCCAGGCACCTGGTCACGCTGCGTAACTTTTTCCGTTTCGCCCAGATCCAGGAGCACATTGCAGAAGATCCCTCGGTCAACCTGGAATCGCCAAAAATCCGGCGCTCCTTGCCCGGGTATCTCCGCCTCGAGGAAGTGGAGCGGCTGCTGGACCAGCCCGATGTGAAAAGTCCTTTCGGGTTGCGCGACCGCGCCATGTTTGAAGTTCTGTACTCCACGGGATTGCGGGTATCAGAACTTATCGGCCTGCGCGTTTCCGATCTTGATACCAAAGTTGGCTGTGTGCGTTGCATTGGCAAAGGGGACAAAGAACGCATTGTTCCCGTGGGCAAGAAAGCCCTCGCCATCGTCGAAAAATATTTGCGGGACGCTCGGCCCAGATTGCTTGGAAGAGCGCCGGGCAGTGTCGCATTGTTCGTAAATCGCCGGGGCAAACCGTTGAGCCGGGTCGGAGTTTGGAAAATACTCTCAGCGTATGGAAGACGGGCGGGAATGCGCATGGCCCTTACGCCACACATGTTGCGTCACAGTTTTGCGACGCACTTGCTCGAACGTGGCGCAGACCTCAGGTCGGTGCAGCTTATGCTCGGCCACGCGGACATTTCCACCACACAGATTTACACCCACGTTGTCGAGGAGCGGTTGAAGCAGATTTACAAAGCGCATCACCCGCGTGCATAACGCGGCGGGCCAGTGAGAATCATTGCGGGCGCCTCCGCGGCGGTCAGCGCGGACACCCTGAAGCAGAGGGAGTGCAATGCCAGACTATATGTTTTTGCTGGAAAGCCGGCTATCGCCAGAACAGCGCGCCGTGATGTTGCGCGTGCAGGAACTCTCCGCCGCGCTTGGATTCAACGTATATCTGACGGGAGGAACCGTCCGCGACCTCGTTACCGGCGCTTCGCTGCGTGACTTGGATTTCACCGTGGAAGGCAATCCGTCGAAGATCGCTCATGAGCTCGAGAAGGGCGGAGCCAAGATCCTTTCCGAGGATGAAAAGTATCGCCAGGTCGAAGTGCTTTTCGCCGGAGACTGTGAAGGCAGCATATCCGCTGCGCGTGATGACCATTATGTCCGCCCCGGAACGCGTCCCGAGATTCGCTGGTCCACGATCATGGAAGATCTTCGGCGCCGCGATTTCTCACTTAACGCCATCGCCATTTCCCTGAATCCCGCTTCACGGGGACTGCTCCTGGATCCCACGAACGGGTTGTCCGACATCGAACGCGCTGAAGTTCGCGCTCTCACGATTCACAGCTTTACCAACCAGCCGGTCCGCTTACTGCGGCTATTGCGCTTCGCGGCGCGCATGGGCTTCAAGATTGAGCAACGCACGCAGGAATGGTTCGATTTGGCCATGGAGCGCAACTTGCAGGACACCATCACGCCGGAAGACGCCGGTGGTGAGCTTCGCACGGTGGCCCGAGAGGAACGGCCTTCCGTCGTTTTGAAAGCCTGGGAAGAGCATGGCCTCCTGGAGGCCGTCAATCCCGTACTCGCGAAAAAGCATCCCGCTTACGACGCTATCGCCAGGCTGATGAAAGTGCGAGAGGATATGTTCACCGCAGGATTTCGTCCGCGTCTCGCAGTGCCCATGCTCCTCGCTGTTCTGGGCCGCTTGAAGGAACGTGAACAGGCCAGCGTTTTGTCCAAGGCCGGCTTCCGCTCCGCCGAAGCGGAAGCGGTGCTCGGTTTTGAAGAAGAAGCGCTCAAGGCCCAGAAGGAGCTCGCCGGGCGGAAGATGCGTGCACCGATCGATGCTTACCGCTTTCTTGAAAAAGTCCCGCTCGAACAGATGGCCTATTTGCTGGCGGAGTCTAATAATTCAGGAGCCCTTTCGAAAATTCGGGCGTATTTGAACAAATGGCGTCCTATTCGAAACGGAGTTCCGGTCGTGGCCACGGAGCTCGAGGCGCTGGGCATGGCGCGCGGCCCGAAGTTTGATCAGATCGTCGAGCAGGTGTTCGCAATGCAGTTGACGG
>WNFJ01501372.1_pt2 | contig 15883 bp, 19 predicted proteins | sample 5400461 | NCBI WGS metagenome assembly WNFJ01 (sample SAMN13153349, study PRJNA577476) | soil metagenome | isolation source: 115 cm saprolite on Douglas fir-dominated hillslope | place: USA:California | collected 2013-09-17 | reverse complement strand
GGGAATGCCCCACGGTGCCTTGCGATTGTAGTTGCCGCTCGGATGGACCAGCAGCACTTCCAGCCCCTGTGAACCCTGGCGATACAGCAATGTCCCGGAGGATCGTTTCATGATTTTCTCTCAACGATAGGTACATACATTTCCGGCCGGCGATGGGCGATGCGGTCCAGCTCGTATTTCCCCGGTATCTTGACGATGCGTTTGTTGCGGGCCCGTTCCGGATCGATGTCGGCAACCAGGATTTCCGGAATGTCGCCGGTGCTTTCCGCGAGGAGCTCGCCGTTGCAATCGACAATCCGGCTCTGGCCGATGAAGGAAAAACCTCGTTCCGTGCCGACCCGGTTGACGGCGGCATAATAAATCTGGTTTTCCAGCGCGCGCGCCTGCACCAGGTACTTGACCGTGCTCAAGGCGGCCGGAGGCCAGTTTGTGGACAGCACCACGAAGTCCGCGCCCAGGAGCATCAGCACGCGGGCGGCTTCCGGAAAGCTGCCGTCGTAGCAAATGGTCATGCCCAGGCGCAGCCCGCCCAGATCGTGGACGCAAAAAGGCCGATCCCCCGGCGTGGTGAAGCGATCCACTCCCAGGAAGGGCAAGTGGATCTTGCGATAACTGCCGACCAATCCCTGCGGGCCAACCAGGGCGCAGGCGTTGAAGAGGCGATTCTCGTCGGCTTCCAGCATTCCGACGATGACAAAGATGCCCAGCTCCTTGCAAATGCGGGCCAAAACAGCGCTCACCGGTCCCGGCAAGGACTCCGCGTGCGGCCAGGCTTCCTCCTTGCTCTCGAAACAATAACCGGTCAGGGCGCATTCGGGAAATATCGCCAACCGGGCGCCCAGAGCGGCGGCCTCCCGGAGTTTCATTCGCCCTTGCTCCAGGTTGTGAGCTTGGTCTCCCAGGCGGCAATCCATCTGCACGGCGGCTATTTTCCAGGTGGACATGTCCTTGTTTCCCTCGCTTACGCTTCGGGCTGGTATCGGAGAGCACCATACATTACTTTATCAGGATAAGCCCGAAAGGATTCATCCATGGTTGCGAAGGACCGCCAACGAAACGAGCAAGCTTTCCACAACCGCCAGGCCCGTGAGCGTGCGGCTCATTTCCGGCAGCCGGAATCTCTGATTTTCGACGACGATTTCTACCTCGATCACGAAACCTGGGTTCGCCCCGCCATTCACCAGCTGGGAGATGTCCGCGCCATGCCGGTGCTGGATTTCGGTTGTGGTCATGGCATGGCCGCGGTCGTTCTGGCCCGCCGGGGCGCGCGCGTGACCGCCTTCGATCTGTCCTACGGCTACCTAGATGAGGCGCGGGCGCGGGCGCGGGCCAATGCCGTCCCGGTTGATTTCGTTAAAGCGGACGGTGAAAACCTTCCCTTCGCGGATCGTTCTGCACCACCTCGACGTGGAAAAGGCAGGGCCGGAGCTGTGGCGCGTCCTTCGTTCAGGAGGAGTTGCCGTTTTTTGCGAGCCCTGGGGAGAAAACCCGCTCCTCACCTGGGCTCGGGAAAACTTGCCATATCCCGGAAAGGAACGTACTCCCGATGAAAAGCCCCTGTGCAGAAGCCAGGTGGATTACCTGCGAACCCTGTTTCCCTGCGTTCGTCTGCAAGGATTTCAATTGTTGTCGATGGCGCGCCGCATTCTGGGTGAGGGACGGTTATGCGCCGGCCTGGATTGGTGTGATCGCCAGCTACTCTTGCGAATTCCGCGGCTTCAGCACTTCTGCCGATATGTGGTCCTCACGCTCACCAAATCCGATTTTTTTGTTGCAAAACAGTAACCGAAGAGTAGACAATTGGAGACGCCAACATGGAGGTCAACCATGGAAGCGTCACCGGCATCAACTTCTGGTGTTTCAAAGCCCGAACCGGCCAATCTATTGACTGCTTGGCCAAGATCGGCGCAGTGGACCGCGGCCGTGCTTTTGGCCGGGGTTATCGGACTTCTGGGCTATCACGCCTACGCCGGCATGAGGTTTGGAACGCGCGCCAGCGAGCACCGGGACCCGGGCGGGCCGATCTACCGTATCGACTTGAACCGCGCCCGTGCTCCCGAATTGAACCAGCTTCCGGGTATCGGCAGCCAGCTATCCCAGCGCATCGTCGCCTATCGAAAAACGAACGGGTTATTTCGCAGCATCGACGATTTGCGTAAAGTCCCCGGGATCGGGCCCAAGACCCTTGAGCGAATTCGGTCCTGGGTGTGCGTCGATCCTGGAGATGTGCAAACCGAAACGCCGATTCGGCAAACGAATACTCCAACAAAATCGACCGCGCCGGGAAAAAGCAAGAAAGAAGCCCTTTTGACCGGCCCACCCATCAATATAAACCTTGCCTCCCAGACGGAATTGCAACGCCTGCCCCGCATCGGGCCCAAACTATCCGAGCGCATCATCGACGAACGCGCCAAGAAACCTTTCCAATCGGTGGACGACCTCCGCCGCGTCAAGGGCATCGGTCCCAAGACCCTGGCCAACTTGCGGCCCTATATCACGGTCGACGATCCGCCGCCCGAAATCACCTCGGTTCCAAAAATACCCTGATTTATGATACCATGCGAACACTTAAGCGAGCCCCTGCGGGGGGCCGCTTGAAAAGTAGGCGTAGCCAAGGATGATTGCTCGGGTTATTCTGCAGAGAGGAGGTATGTAATGCGCTACAAAGTTGTCCTTCATCGTACCGAAGAAGGTATAAGCGTTTCCGTACCCGGTCTACCCGGTTGCTGGTCCGAAGGCGACACCGAAGAGGAAGCCCTGGCCAACATCCAAGATGCGATCCAGGAGTACCTGGCCGCCTTGAACGGCCAATTTCATGGTGCCGAGGTCCGCGAGGTGGAAGTGGCGGTGTAGTTTTGCCAAAGATCCCAGGTGTCAATCATCAGGATGCGGTTCGGGCCCTTGAAAAGGCCGGGTTTCAGATCATTCGCCAGGGAAAGCACATCGTCATGAGCAATGGAACGATTCAAGTCACCATTCCTCGGCATAATCCGATCAAGGCATTTACCCTGGGCGGTATTGTGACGGATGCCGGCCTGACTGTTGAGGAATTTCAGAAGCTGTTGTGATCGGCAATGACTTATGAAACCAAGCATTGAAATTGTGGGTGTTCATCCGATTCAAGCACCGGAGCCGTGTTTCTTGCTAGAAATGGCAGTCCGCAATCTCGTCGGGGAGTTTGATTTTGGAAAAATAACCCAGGAGAGTCCCAATTTAGCTTCAGCCGATTGGCAAGTACCATGGGATGAGCGCATGATCTGCCAAGATGCCAACGAAATTCGCTATGCATTCTTTTTTCATTACCTGGATCTCGACAAGCCGTTAATGACTCCTTTTGGAAATGTCAAAATCCCTCAACCCACACCAATCCCACCCCTTTTGAAAAAAATCGTTTATCAACAGCCCTAGTGCAGGAAAAGACGGAGCAAGGGATGTCCGCCAAATTCGAGCTCGTCAGCAAGTTCAAGCCCGCCGGGGATCAGCCGCAGGCTATGGACCTCCGCTGATCGGCGCTGCATTGTGGGACCATTTTGAGTATAGTTCTTGGAACAGGAGGTTTAGTCATGAGTGAAAACGGACGCGAGCTGGCGAAGGCTGCGCTAGTTGAAGGACTCCGAAAGGCGAGGGAGCTCCACCAGAACCAAAACGGGCAAGAATCGGTCGAAAAGCGAACAACCATTCCCTACACCGAATTGCCTGAGGCCAAGCCGGGCGACCCCCTTTTCCTGGAATGGAATACCTATCGCCGGGAAGCGGGCCGCTTGCTGGCGGAAGGCAACGAAGGACGTTTTGTCCTGATCAAGGGAGAGGAAATCATCGGTATCTGGCCGACACGTGAAGAGGCCAAAGCTGTCAGCTTGCAGAAATACCTGATGCAGCCGGCGCTCATTCATCAGGTTCAAACCCAGGAACGAATCATTCGAGGGCCCCAGCTGGTCCGACGATGTCTAAACTAACTTTCCCGGTCAGTCTTGATGGTTTGTGTTTGGATGCGGTGATCGGCCTGGATGGGGCTACCACCCAGGCCCTTGTGTCGGCAGGGAAATCGGTCGCTGCGCCTCATCCAGCAAGGGCTTTGATTGATGCCGGGACCGATATTACAGCCGTCAGCTCGCTCATCCTTCAGGGCTTGGGCGTGCCGGTGCAATATACCGCAACCACCCACACGGCCGCGGGCGTTGTGAAATCAAGCTTGTTTGAAGTGAGTTTGGCCATCACGGATCTAAATACAACCAGCGCTCCCTGGCTCGTGGAATCGAGTTGGATCGTCATGGAACTAAGTTCCAGGCTACCAGGAAGCGACGTATTAATCGGGCTCGACCTGTTGCTTGGATGCAAGTTCCTTCTCGACGGTCCTGCCCGGCAGTTTACTTTGGATTTCTGAGCGACCTAGCCATGCCCGCCAACTTCGAATTAGTCAGCACGTTCAACCCCTCCGGGGATCAGCCGCAGGCCATCGACAAGCTGGCCCTAGGCTTCCAGAACGGCCAGGGGCGGCAGATTCTCATGGGGGTCACCGGCAGCGCCAAGACGTTCACGGCGGCCAACGTCATCGCCCGGCTCGGCAAGCCAACCCTGGTCCTGTCGCACAACAAGACTCTGGCGGCACAGCTCTACAAGGAGTTTCGCGGCTTTTTCCCGCGCAATGCCGTCCACTATTTCATCAGCTACTACGACTATTACCAGCCCGAAGCTTACATCCCGCAGCGCGATATCTACATCGAGAAGGACGCGCTCATCAATGAGAACATCGACCGGCTGCGGCTGGCGGCTACCAGCGCCCTGGTCAGCCGCGAGGACGTCATCATCGTCGCCAGCGTCTCCTGCATCTACGGCCTGGGCTCCCCCGCCGATTACAAGCGCATGATGATCTACCTGAAAAAAGGCGAAATCGTCGAGCGCGACAGCCTGCTCCTCAAGCTGGTCGATATCCAGTACGAGCGCAACGACGTCAATTTCACGCGCGGCAAGTTCCGGGTCCGCGGCGATGTCGTCGAAGTCTGGCCCGCCCATGAGGAATACGCCTACCGCATCGAGCTGTTCGGCGACGAGATCGACGCCCTGGCCATCATCAACCCGACCAGCGGCGAAACCCTGCGCACCCTGGACGAATTGTACATCTATCCCGCCAAGCATTTCGTCACCCCGGAGGAGCGCATCAAGGCCGCTGTGGAAGGCATCGGCCAGGAGTTGGAGCAGCGCCTGGAGCAATTTCGCAACGAGGGCCGCCTGCTGGAAGCCCAGCGTCTCAGCGCCCGCACTCGATTTGACATGGAGATGCTGCTGGAAGTCGGCCATTGTCCCGGCATCGAGAATTACGCCCGCTGGTTCAGCGGCCGGGCGCCGGGGGAGCCGCCCTATACCCTCATTGATTTTTTCCCCAAGGACTTCTTGATGGTCGTCGATGAATCGCATGCCACCTTGCCGCAGGTGCGCGCCATGTTTGCCGGCGACCATAGCCGCAAGGTTACACTAGTCGAGCACGGCTTCCGCCTGCCCAGCGCCCTGGACAATCGGCCGCTGCGTTTCGATGAATGGGAGAAACGCATCGGCCAGGGCTTGTTCATGTCGGCCACGCCGGGGCCTTACGAGCTGGAGGTGTGCGGCGGCGAGGTCGTCGAGCAGGTGATCCGGCCGACCGGGCTGGTCGATCCGATCCTGCACGTCAAGCCGGCGCGCGGCCAGGTGCCCGACCTCATCGGCGAAATCAAAAAGCGGGCCGAGAAGAAGGAACGCGTCTTGGTCACCACCTTGACCAAGCGCATGGCGGAGGATTTAAGCTCTTTCTTCCGGGACGCCGGGCTGCGCTGCAAATGGCTGCACTCCGAGCTGGACGCCATCGAGCGCGTGCAGATTCTGCGCGAGCTGCGCGAAGGCGGTTTCGACGTCCTGGTCGGTGTCAACCTGCTCCGCGAAGGCCTCGATTTGCCCGAGGTATCGATGGTGGCCGTTCTCGATGCGGACAAGGAAGGATTCCTCCGCAGCGAGACGTCACTGATCCAGACCATTGGCCGGGCGGCGCGGCACATCAACGCCGAGGTCATTCTCTACGCCGATCGCGTGACCGATTCGATGCAACGGGCCATCGATGAGACGAACCGGCGCCGCGATTTACAGCTTGAATACAACGCCCAGCACAACATCACGCCTCAGAGCGTGCGTTCCGCCATCAGCATGGGCATCGAGGACGAAATCGCCGCGCACAAGATGGCCGCCGAGGTGGTCGGTCAAACCGATTACGTGACCGAGGAATATTTGGAGGAGTTGCACGGCGAGATGCTGGCCGCCGCCGCCAACCTGGAGTTCGAGCGCGCCGCCGAACTGCGCGACCGCATCGCCAAGCTGAAAGGCCAGCCAACGGCAGCGCCGCAGGTGAAGAAACGCCGCGGCAGGAGGCGATAATTCAACGTCTTCAAATGGAGGTATCAATGGCCGGTCCTCTACCGCTTTTTCCCACCACCGTCGTCGGCAGCCTGCCGCGGCCGCAGTATGTCAAGGACCTTTTCAAGGCCGGCTCGCGGCGCGACCAGCCCGAGCCGGCCTGGCAGCGGCGCATGGATGATGCCGTGCGCTTCGCCATCGGCATGCAGGAGCAGGCCGCCATCGACATCATTTCCGACGGCGAATGGCGGCGCGAATCCTACGTCGATGTCATTGCCGAGATCATGCACGGCTTCGAGTGGGTCCAGCGCGACGTCTTCGCTTATCACCAGGTGGTCACCGGCAAGATGACGCCGTGCCGGCCCGGAGTGATTGCCGAGGAGGCGCGCTTCCTCAAGGAAAACACCGATCGGCGCGTCAAAGTGTGCCTGCCTTCTCCCTACCTGATCGGCGAGCGCATGTGGGTAGAGAAGCACTCCGCCGCCGCCTATCCGACGCGGACGGAATTTTGCGAGGCCCTGGTTCCGGTCCTGCGTGCGGAGTTGCTGGCCATCAAGGAAGTAGGCGTGGACGTAATCCAATTTGATGAGCCGCATCTGTGCGTCTTGGTGGACCCGGGCGTGCGCGCCCAGTTCGCCGATCCGGAAGCCGAGATGGCGCGGGCGGTGGACATGATCAACCGCATTGTCGCCGGGGTGAAAGGAGTGACCCTGGCGGTGCACCTGTGCCGGCGGAACTGGGGCCGGCAGGGCTGGGGCGCTGCGGGCGGTTACGAAGCCATCCTGGCACACCTCAAACGCTTGCACGTGGATCAGCTCCTCATGGAATTTTCGATTCCGGTGGCGGGAGACGTGGCCGTCCTCAAGGAATTGCCGCCGCACATGAAGATTGGCTTGGGCTGCGTTGACGTTCGCTTCCCGGAAATCGACACGCCGGAGAAAATCGTCGAGCGCGTGGAGAAAGCTTTGGAACACGTGGCGGCGGAGCGCATCAGCCTCAACCCCGATTGCGGCTTCGCACCGGGCAAGGACCACGCCATCCCGCTGGAAGAGGCGTATTTGAAGCTGAAGAGCTTGGGAGAAGCGGGACGGCGGCTACGAGGAGCGAGCGCGAAACGATGAAGCGAACTCTAAGGACCTTGGCCCGCTGCCAGTTTCCGAATACGATGACGCCCTGGCTCGACGACGACAAACGAACATTTTAATTCCTGCTCATCATACAAAGTCATGACTCGCTCCAGTTCCGCATGCACGGCATTCTGGGTCGAAGGTAACATGCGCAGATAGATGACTCCCGCTCCGCTACCCTGGACAAAAACCAGGCCGCCAAAATCACGGTCTCGAGTGGTGAAGATATAGCTTTGTTCTTGAGCGACTCGGAGTAGTTCCGAATCCTCGGCTTTCGCAAGGCTGAGCTGAGCTGTCGTTGCAACATCATGACCCAGGCCGCGCAGGAAGCGGACTGTGGCGGCATAAACATCCTGGTCGGTTAGAAACCTCATGGTATCGGCGCCAGGCGAATGTCTTCCACAGCCAACACGTCCATGGCATATTGGATGCAGGCGCGAATGTCCTCTGCTTCGAGATCCGGGTAGTAATCTCGAATGATTTCAGCAAAGGGAAGGCCTTCGCGGACGAGTTCCAAAACGTTTTGAACGGGAATCCTTGTGCCCGACACACAAGGCTTGCCGAAATGGATTTGTTGGTTAACGGCGATTCGCTCTTTCATGTTTTCACCAACACGAGTTGGACATGGGGCAATTGGAACTCTCTCTAGTCTGTCTTGGACCAGATCGCAGGATTGGCTCAGCACTACCACCTCGACATCCCATCCTTGCGAACCAAATCCGTCTAGTTCCACCAATCTTTTGTTAATAATACTCATACCCCAAGAAAAATGCGAGAAAACCTTGCCCCGGACTGCTACGCTACGACAGAAAGCATTTGCCCTTGTTAATGGCAAACCGTAAAATGATTGAGGAAATTCCGGTCCGGGCCAGGAGAAACTCCATGAATGCCAGGTCGGTCCTCGAACGGCAAATCCAGCGCGTGCGGCGGCGCTTGTTTGTGCAGGCCTTTATGGATTACCTGCTCCGTTGCCTGGCGGGAGCGCTGGTTGCCATCGCCTTTTGGTTTGTGCTGCAACCGCTCGTTCTGGTGGAGGGATCGGCGTGGCGCTGGCCCATGGCCCTTGGCTTGCTGGCTTGCGGAACCCTGGCCGCGCTGGTCCTGGCGCGCTGGCGGGCCCCCTCGTCTCTGGACGCTGCGCTTGCCCTGGATGATAAATTCGCTCTCAAGGAACGCGTGACAACCCTGTTGACCCTGTCCCATGAGCAAACGCAAAGCTCCGTCGGCCAGGCCCTGGCAGCGGATGTCCAGCAACGCCTTGCCGCCATTGAGGTGGCGGGCAAGTTTCCCCTGCGTCTGGGCTGGTCCAGCGCCATGATCCCGGTGTGCGCCGGCTTGCTCGCCGTCGTGGCCTTCTTTTTCGAGCCATTCTGGAGCTCCAGCCACCAGGCCAAGGGCAGCATACCCGTCGCCACCGCCAAGGAAATCCAGCAGCAGCTCGATAATCTCAAAAAAGTACCTTTCCGCAATCGCGAAGATGAGCCGCCCAATGCCCAGGACAAGGATCTCAAGGAGCTCGAAAACGCCTGGGACAAGCTGGTCAAGCAACCGCCTCCCAAAAACGAGAACCAGATCAGGGACCGGGTCAAGGAGATGAAGAGCCTGGAAGACCGCCTGAAAGATCGGCGCGATAACCTGGACGCCAAAACGAAAGACCTCAAGAATCAGCTCAAGAAACTGGATGCCGATCCCAAGAAAGCCGGCGCCAAGGAAGTCAACGATCTTCAGGACGCCCTCGCCAAGGGGCAAATGAACAAGGCCATGGACGCCCTGGATCGCCTCACCAAGAAATTGCAGGACAAGAAGCTGAGCAAGGAGGAATTGCAAAAGCTGGCCGACCAGCTTCAAGACCTTCAGCAAAAACTGGAGCGCCTGGCCGAGAACAAGGACCTCAAAGACAAGTTGCAAAAAGAATTTGACGAAGACAAGATCACCAAGGAACAGCTGGAACGGGAGTGGGATCACCTGGCTAAGGACGCGGAAAACCTCAAGGATCTTCAAGACCTGGCCGAGTTTTTGGGCGAGTGCAAGGATTGCCTGGGCCGCGGCGGCAACATGAAGGACCTCGCAGGCAAGCTCCGCATGATCAAAGGCAAGCTCAAGGCCATCGAGTTATCCGACAAGGAAATTCAAGCGCTCATGGAAGAGCTGGATCGGCTGGATGAAGCCAAGGAAGCCCTGCTCCTGGCCCTGAACCAATGCCAGGGAAATTGTGATGGCCTCATTCCCGGCAATGGCATGGGCCAGGGTCGCCTTCCCGGGCAACGGCGGCCGGTGGGAAAAGATCCCAAGGACAGCAAGATCGTGGGTGCCCGGCAAAAAGCCGACTCCGACCCCAAGGCCGAGCACCACATCACCGGCTTCACCAACGGCGGCATCTTCTCGCGCATCCCCGCCCGCGACGTCGGCGGCGCCTTCAAGCAGGCCGTCCAAGACGCCCCCGAAGCCATCGACCGCCAGCGCATCCCGCCGGACGCGGCGGATATGGCGAAGGGGTATTTCAAGAAACTGGGCGGGCAGTAAGCCCATCACGGACTCTTATGCTTGTTACGGACGGGTCTTGACTTCCCTTTGGACGGCGACTTTCCAACTCCACTTCAACCTTTCCCGCCGACAGCCTTCAACAAAGCGAATTTCCACTTCATCGGCTTCGCTACGATTTGGCGCTAATTCTTCGACGTTCAATACTTTGAAGGAGATGAACCATGACCGAAATCGATTTGCAGGCAGACGTTTTCGAGAGGATCAACGAATTCAAGCCGGTCTTTGCCGAGATTATCAGCGAAGATGCCGGACAACTCGACTCGGACTACATGGTGAATGCAGTCCTGACCGTGGGTCTGGATCTCATGATGATGGATTTCTTCGGACGGCTAGATGATAATATCTTGGAGAAATCCATTGCGCAGTTCCAGCAAGCACATCCTCACTTGGAAGCCGGGCAGCCCGTCGAATACTGCAACAATCATCTGGTGAACACACTTGTGGAACTCAGCAGACGTTATCCGAGGCAGTTCTTCGCATTCATGCTTGAGAAATTGAAGGCAACCGAATGGGCCAAGGCAAGAGAGCAATTTGAACGGCTGTTCAAAAACCCCAAAGAATAGATTTCTCCGCATTCGACTATATAGCCATGCTGCCGGCAAATGCACCTCCATGTCTCCGTGGATGGCTGAAAGCATCGGCAACTGCTGCGCCTGTGGCCCAAAGATGAAGGGGGGGCAATGGGGCTGGAAATGCCGCGTGCCACGCCCTATTCACAGTACTTGAGTTTCTCGTATGCTTTCCCCAGGCGCTCGGCGTATCGCTTTCCGTCATCCGCTGAGAGATTGGTGCGATTCAGTTTCGCCGTGATGCCATCGATGACATCGCGAAGCCTCTTTTCCAGCTCCCGTTCTTTGCAGAAGTCCTCAATTTCTTTTTGCTTTGCATCATCCATAGATCAAATCTCCAATCTCGTTACCCACCAGGAAACCTCTCTCTCATGGTCCGATACCATGTTCGCTCATCCGAGATGCCGGCGTCTACAGTGCGCAGTCCGAATGCCGCGGCAAGTTCTTTTTCGCCGCGCGCATTAAGAGCGTACGAAAGCCCGCGCCAGTCTCGCAGAAGTAAAAGCGGAATGTACGTTGGGTTCGTCCAAATCTCCTGAAGTCTTTGCTCATGTTTTTTGGCGAGCTTCTCCAGGCCGAGACCAAGCTTGTGTTGGCATGTATTAAGAGCAGCGACGAACGCGAACGCCTCAACGCCCCAACTGTCGCAACCGAGATCCCCCGCACCTGCGAGACTGTGCCCCTGAAATCGCCACAAGGAGTCGGCAATCTCAAGAATTGACTTATTCAGCGCCTGCTCGATGTACGGCTTGACTATGTGCCTGGCCTGGCTGTGTCCAAGGTCGTGGAGTTCCCCGGCGATTCTAACCCATGTCACGAACACAGATGTGCTCATTCGGTCAAGGATGCTTCCTTCAAAGATTCTCTCCACGATGCAGCGGAGGGAGTCGAACAGAGGCTGGTAGATTTCTTGTCGCTCTTCGGTTGATTTCTTGGTGGTGTATGCCGATGCCATCAGGTCGCGCTGAAGCAACTGAAGCAAGTGGAGTTGCTTCCACGCGAGATCGATCCGTTCGGGACTGGACCGAGAGATGTGCTCGGCTGCACTTTTAAAGGCCTTGGCGAAGTCTCGGTAGTTCCGTTTGCAAACCGCGTTCTGGGCCCAACGTGCGGGATAGCAGGACGGCTTGTTCATTACGTTCGCGCAAGATCTTCTTTGCCAGCCGTTCTCGAATGGCATAGTACGCCACCTCTCCCAACTCGCGCGCCACCAGGAAGGTGTAGATTGTGACCCGATCTTCCTCAGGAGCCCCCGTACCCTGGCGGAACCAGACCCCGCGTTGATCGCGCGCCACCGAGAATCCCGAGAACGCACTCATCCCCTGGCGACGCGGCGCTTTGCAATCTACTTTGCAATCTACTTTGCTATCTTCTTCAAAGTTCTCAATGTACCTACCAAGCGGTGTTGTGCAGAACTGAGTCTTGTCGCCATCCCCAACGCAAACGTAGCGAAGCGGTGCGGCGACCGTCTCGACCCACCTCTGGAAGTCGGTTTCGTGGCGAGCAACGGCTCGCTCAGCGACGTAGAGTTCGATCCGAGCCGCAGAATCCATTGTCTTAGACCTGTGTGAGGGCAACAACCGCTCTTCCGGGATCACGCGAATCTCCTACAGCCGGAACCATCGATTAGACAACTTGCGCTCAATATTACTTCTTGACCTATTGGGTATCAAGAAAAATCGTTTTGTTGCTTGACGTTAGGTTTCATACAAGTTTGCCCAATTCGAAATAGGCCGCGCAGCCTTTCCCTGGGAAAACCAGACGCGGACTACCCAATCACCGCCTTGCACTCCCACCCCTCCTCTTTGAACCGCGTCAGCAGCTCGCCCTGGTGTTTTTCGTCGCGGCAGGTGACCAGGATCAGGAATTGTTCCGGGAAGGACTTGTAGCCGCGGCCGGGGTCTTTTAGCGGGGCGGCCAGGGCGGCCTGGACCGAGGCTTGCCAGGCGGCTTCCAGCTCGGGGGCGTCGATCGGGGTGACTTCCATCAAGCGCTGGTGGATTTGCTCCTGGGTCCGGGCGAGGGCGGCCAGGGGGTCAATGCTCAACAGCAGGGCGCGGGCTTCGTCTTCGTTCACATCCAGGATTTCCACGTCCACTTCCATATCGGGATCGAGGTCGCGGCGGAGGTGGCCGTCGATGAGCTTGAGCCGGCCGTCGGGAAGCTCGACCTCGCGGTACAGGGCCTCCAGGGCGGTGCGCTGGTTGCCCGGGTGGATGCGGAAGTTCCATTCGTGCGGCACCAGGTCGGCGGCGCGGACCTTTTTGTGGCATTTGATGCGGTTGCGGATTTGGGATGTGGTGAGTGCTGAGTTGTGAGTGGTGAGTGGCGAGGCGGGTTCCTCGATTGGTTGGTTTTGTTCGTCGATGATGGTGGTCCAGGAATTGCGGTTGGTGGGTTGGGACATGGTGAGAGCCTTTCTTGTGAGGGGCCAATTGACAATTGACAATTGCAAATTAGCAATTGCAAATTGTCTCGGAGACCCGAAACGGAGTTTCGAGGAGTGCGTTCCCAAACGGGAGTTTGGGAACGAGGGCGCTGCTGCTGCGCTCTTGCGCTTCACGCTCCTGCGCTCTTGCGCTTCACGCTCCTGCGCTCTTGCGCTCCGCGCCCCTGCGTTCAGAAACTGTCGATGAAGATACTCGGGCCCCACAGGGCGGGGTTGTCGAGGCGGAGCCAGGGTTTTTCCTTGCGCTTGGGCGGCGTGGGCGAATCGGGCGAGGCCTGGCGCAGGGCTTGGAGTGTGCGGCGCAGGAAGTTGTTCGCATCCACCGAGGCAATCAGGTAGCGCAGGGCGGCCAGGGCGTGGTTGTGCTCATCCACCGGAATTTCCGCCTTGGTTTCACCCGGTTCGTTGCTGTAGCGGTACAGGCCGGCCTCGGCCAGCAGGTTCGGGCAAGCGCCTTCCCTAATCTTCAACCGGCCGGTCTCGATGCGGGCGGTGATCTTGGCGATGCCGGTGCGGATATCGTTGTCGCCTTTGAGGGCCGTGAAGTCGGCAATCCGCAGCTCGGCACGTTCGTTGGCGCCGGAGGGATCGACATACCAGGTCACTTCCCGGGGCAGGTGCAGGGCATGGACGCTGAGCGGCTTTTCGCGGGAATAGTATTCGTGGTCGATCCAGAGAACATCCTCCTTGTCGAGGATGCCCCAGAGGGCGGCGAAGGGATTTTTGAAGCCGAAATCGATGCCGCCCACCTTGCGGCCCGTGGCGGTGAACGGGCCGGGCGCCATGCACTTGCCCAAGTCGGGATACACCAGTCCTTCCAGCGCTTCGAACGAGCAACAATATTCCTGGCGGAACCAGGTCTCGCCCAGGGCACGGCGTTCGCTTTCGAGGAAGGCCGGCGCGATGCGCGGAATCTGCTGGGCGGGGACTTCGATGCGCTGCCAATCGTCGCCGCCGCGGGCCCAGGCATCCCAGAAAAATCCTTGCTTGCCGTAGGGCGTGGACAGGCAGACCATGCGGCCCTGGGAGACGGCCAGCATGGGGCGGGCGGCCCGGTAGAGATCGTCCGGAACGCGGGCCGCCTCGTCGATGATGAGCAGGTTGACGCCGGAGTAGCCGCGGATGGTTTCTTCCCTGCAGGGGAGGGTGACGATGCGGCTGCCGTTTTCCAGCTCCAGCTCCTGCATGCTTTGCCGGATCGGTTCGCCCACTTTGATCCGGCCGAGGAAGCCGGTAACGATGCGGTACAGCTCCATGGATTGGCGATGGCTGCGCGATAAAAGCAGGATCAGGGAGTGGGGCTGCGTCAAGCCCTGGATCAAGCCCAAGAGGGCGACGGCGGTCGATTTGCCCGCTTGCCGGCAACAATTGAGGAGGAGCTGTCTATGGCCGCCGTCGAGTACCTCGACTTGCCAGGAATCGGGTTCCAGGCCGAATTTGCTCATCACGGAAGCAGCGGCGAATTGGGTGTAGTTCATGGCTCGTTCCTATGTGGCGGCCGATTTGTAATCGGCCGATTGGACCTCAGGCCGATTTCAAATCGGCCGCCACATTAGTCTTCCAGATCCCGAGGGGTTCGGGGCGGATATTGCTCGTGGTAGCGGGCGAGGAATTCATCGAAATCGCTGCAATTGGGGTCTTTGGTCGCCGGGGGCAATTCCTGGCCGGGCAGGCACCAGAAGCTAACGAAGTCACGGCCTAGCCATTTGCGCTGGCTGGTGATCTTGAGTTTCGTCCTGGCCCGGTCCAGGGCGCTTTTGGGGATGTTGCTAAGCGCGGCGGCGTCCTCCGTTTCCCGACTCGTGCGCGGGCCGGAGGCCAGAAAATCCAGGAGGAATGCCCGAGCCAGTTCCGCCCTGCCGAGCAGAGCCCGCGCGGTCCAGGAGCTGGCGCCCAGCCAGCGCAGCACGGGCGCGCCGTTTTCCTCCTTGACGATCTGGTAGGCGAGGCTGGGCAGAGGCGGAGCGAGGTTGTTTTTTACCTGGGCCAGTATTTTCCGTTCCGGGTCCAACGGATCGTTGGCGACCAGGCAAGCCAGCCGGCATGCTGCCAGAAAGCCGATGGAACCGCCGCCCCGAAAAATGGCTTGCGGATTCGGCGATTTGTTAATGTGTCGCACCATCTTGACGGCACAAGAACGCCGCTCCGCCAGGATACGCAACGGCTCCAACGCCTGCCGAACCGATTGATCGTTGTAAATCTGCACTGACCTTTCCAGGAAGGCAACAATGGGATCGATGACCACAAACTTGGCAGCCGTGCGGTGCACAAGGCTGTCCAGAGCGTCAAGGTTGGTGGGCAAGCGAAACATGTGATCGTCTTCGGAGCAATCCCAATAATGAACGCGATTCAGGTCGGCGCCCAGGGCTTGCAAGCGGGGCAAGACAGTGTCCGCGTTGGAATCCTCGGAACTCAGGATGACGACATCGGCCGGATCGGATGATTCCACGCCGCCCCATAACGGCCTGCCGGTGGTAATGCAGGCACACAGATCGAGGGTGAGGAGCGATTTACCCATCTCCGGGTTGCCGTCCAGGATGGACAGTTTGCCGAGGGCCAAGCGTCCCGGCGACAGCCAGGAAATGGGCTTGGGCGCAAGCTGGCTCATGGTTTGGAAGGGCATGAAAAACCTGGTGTCAGGAGACAGGAATCAGGAGTCAGGGGTCGGAAGATAGCGGCCAGGAAATCAGGGGTCTAAGGGGTCCGAATCAAAAAGAGTGGAGACGAGGAACCATTACCAATTTTCACTTTACCATAACCGAGGGTGGATTTCAAAGTCAGTAGTGAGTTTTTTTCGCAGCACGAGTGTTTTT
>WNFJ01183630.1_pt1 | contig 15902 bp, 10 predicted proteins | sample 5400461 | NCBI WGS metagenome assembly WNFJ01 (sample SAMN13153349, study PRJNA577476) | soil metagenome | isolation source: 115 cm saprolite on Douglas fir-dominated hillslope | place: USA:California | collected 2013-09-17 | reverse complement strand
TCCGAGGGCGATTATCGAATCGTTCTTTCGGACGGAACGATAAAGCATCTTCACTCTATCGCTCACCCGGTGATGAATGAGTCGGGCGAAATCACCGAAGTCGTCGGCACCACCATGGACGTGACCGAGCAACACGAAGCGAGAGCGGCTCTGGAGACTGCGTTTGAACAAATAAAGGCGCTAAAGGACCATCTGTACAGTGAGAATATCGCGTTGCGCGAAGAGATTGACCGGTCTTCGATGTTTGAGGAAATCGTTGGAGAGTCGCCCGCCTTGCAAGTCGTCCTGGCATATCTGGTCAAAGTCGCGCCGACCGATTCTACTGTCCTAATCACCGGCGAGACAGGAACGGGCAAAGAGCTGATTGCCCGCGCAATTCACAAACGGTCGCAGCGAGCCGCGCGGGCCTTCGTGAGCACTAATTGCGCCGTCATCCCGCCTTCATTGATCGCGTCGGAATTGTTCGGTCATGAGAAAGGTGCGTTTACAGGTGCGATTCAGCGCCGCCTCGGACGTTTCGAGTTGGCCGAAGGGGGCACGATTTTCCTCGACGAAATCGGGGAGCTTCCCCTGGATACGCAGATCGCGCTGCTACGGGTGCTGCAGGAACGAGAGTTTGAACGTGTAGGCGGCGGCAAGGCGATTCGCGCGAACGTACGCGTGATTGCTGCCACGAATCGCGACTTGCAAGTCTCCATTAATGCCGGCACGTTTCGCAGCGATCTGTATTATCGGCTCAATGTCTTTCCGATGGAGATGCCGCCCCTGCGGAAAAGAAGAGAAGACATCCCGCTTCTGGTCGAGTATTTCATTGACCGCTATGCCAGTAAGGCGGGAAAGAAGATACGGGGCATCAGTAGAGCGACGCTTGAAAGGCTCAAGTCGTACTCCTGGCCGGGCAACATTCGTGAGCTTCAAAACGTGATCGAGCGGTCTGTCATCGTTTGTGAAACAGAGACCTTCACGGTCGATGAGAGTTGGCTTTCAAGAACGCCGACTAACGAAACAACCCAGGTCGGAGGACCGCTCTCGAAAATGCCCCCCTCCGAGGAGAAGGAGACGATCGAGGCAGCGCTCGCTCACACCCAAGGACGGATATCAGGGCCGACAGGCGCTGCCGCTAAGCTGGGCATTCCTCCTTCCACGCTTGACTCGAAGATCAAAGCTTTCAAAATCAACAAGCACCGCTTCAAGACCGCGTAGGGGTCCTTCCGCATCACGATTGACAGTCACGAAGCTCGCGAATTCACGAACTTCGTTAGTTTTAGTACTACTCTAAGCCCCACAGAATCAGTGTTTCATGATGGAACCAATGTTGCTCAACCATGCAAGAGAATGTTGAAGATTCGAAGATCCGAAAATGACGGGCTCGCAATCTTCTGTCTGAGTGGCCGAATCGAGGAACAGCATGTGTCGGAACTGCAAGAACTCCTCGCCGGCGAAGCGGAGGTCACAAAAGCAGTCTTGGATTTGGAAGAAGTGAGGCTTGTGGATCGGGAAGTTGTAAGGTTTCTCGCGGCCTGCGAAGCCCGAGGTATCAGCCTGAGGAATTGCCCATCTTATGTCCGGGAATGGATAGAAACCGGGAGGGACTGAGTCATGAACCACAATCTTGAACGATCCCCAAATGCAACGGTTGGTGCGGCGCCAACTCCTGAAGTAACACCGTTCACAATCGAGCCAATTCAAGGATGGTTCCGCCGCCTCAATAATGGGCAGGGACTCCGCCCGCGTGGCATGGCATCCACATGTCTTGAACAGAGGCTTTGCGGCGTCGGAGACGAATTCACGCATGGCGGCGCAGGCCTCCGAATACTTGTCATGGGGCAGCCGAAGGCACTAAAGCCTGTGATCCAGGAGCAAATTTATATGATCCTTCGTGAGGCGCTACTCAATGCACTCCGTCATTCCGAAGCGACAAGCATCGAAGCTGAGGTTGAGTACCAACGTCGTCAGTTGCGCGTGGTTGTGCGGGACAATGGCCGGGGGATCGATCCGCAGGTACTACGGTCGGAGCACGACTCGCACAGGGGTCTTCTAGGCATGCGCGAGCGAGCTGGCGCTATCGGCGCCCAACTCCGCATATGGAGCAGGCGAGGAGCCGGTACGGAAGTGGAAATTACGGTTCCGACCGGCATCGCGGCGGATGCTCCTGCCTACTCCCTGAAGTCGCCGACCTTGCAAAACGAGGCAGTTGCCTAAGCCAACGAAATGGCCCAATTTGGTCTTTTCTGAACCCGCGGGGTACCTCTCACCGCCATCATCCTTCCAGAATGAAAGAAGCCGATCCATAGTGTCACCTCGGCGAAAGGATCAATCCCCACAGTCTTGTACCATGGGCTCTGAAAACGACGAATCGGAGTGGCGGTTGTGTTTGAGATTGCTTTAGAATCAATAATGCACTTCATGTCGGGGCGTAGCGCAGCCTGGTAGCGCGCCTGCCTTGGGCGCAGGAGGTCCCGAGTTCAAATCTCGGCGCCCCGACCACTAACCTGCATTCGACTGCGGCCGGGCTTATCAAGGCTGACCGCAGCCACCTGCCTTGTCCAATTCGCGCAATTTCCGGATGGCGTCTGCGTTGCTCTTCTCGGAAGCCACCAGCAATAGGACGCGAGCTTGATTGCAATTCATCGGCACTCCGTCACCCCGTATGTAAAGATCAGCAAGCGCCACAGCGGCTTTCGTATTTCCAGACTGAACGGAGGCCCAAAGCTGTTGCGGTGTAGCTGTCATTTTCTTTGCGCTGGAGCTCTTAGGATTTCCAGGCTCGGGTGGTTGCGCCGATGACGCCGTAAGCTGACCTCCGGAGGACTGCCGTGGTGACTGCACATGAGACTGCGACGAGGCCGAGCCAAACAGGTCCTCCGGGACGGAGCCTGATGACACTGAGTGTTGTACTTTCCCCACAGCAGGGTTTGTCAAGGCAGTCAAAGGCGCGTGCGCGGCCTCTGGCGAAGGAGCAGTCCGCGGTGGATCGGGCTGCGCATCGGTTTTGCTTGCGACAGCCTGACTGGACGCCGTCTGTGGCGCAATGATTTGCTTTTTGTTGGCGGATATCTTAAAGGCAGGTATGGCAACGGCGGCGGAAACCAATATTCCCAGCAGAACCCCTAGGATAAATTGGCGCCGAGTGGCAGTAAGGAAACGCTCCAGTGGAACGAGGCGTGCACTGTAAAAGGATCTTCGGGACTCGGGGACTTCCGGCACAGCTCCCTCGAAAGCAACATTATTTCGTAACGGAGCGGGGTCCGAAAACGATCCAACGCGTAAGGACGCCAACGAAGGACTTGGCTCCTGCGGTTGAATGGCGGGAATTTCAGGAGTCCGCTTTGCAAATGCGATTGGCTGACGCTCGGGACTTTCTGCCTTCGAGAATTGCCTGACCCAGGCGTCGATTCGCTCGCGATCCTGCGGTCTGATCTTCAGAAACTTCAGACCTCCGACTTTTCGGGCGGCATCGGTCCATGCAAGTTCGCCAAGCGCTTCGATTCGCTCCCGTAGGTTCGGTGAAAACCAGAAATAGACCGGGCCATTCTGAGGGATTGGGGAGAACACTTCAAAACTGAGTCCCCCCTCAGAAACGTTTAGTACTCTTCCACCATCGTCCCGCCCGATTTGAATGAAAACAAATTCTTCGAGAGGACCTCTTTTTTGTCGGCGACGTTCCCACATCATGGTTTTCGAAGGTTTTTTCAGATTTTCGGCATCCTCTTCAACAGGCAGGTAGGGTGAAGAATCACCGAATGGGCAAGGCCAGGGACCGGGGTCAGGCGAAGCCAGCAGCCTTCGCGTCCTTAATCATACTTAGACACAGGATTCTTGCAAATGGTTTTACAGCAACCCAAGTATTTTTCAAGCCTGCCGAGTCCGCGCAGGCAAAACTTGGCCGAAATCTTCACTGGCTCCAATGGCTCCCTATTTCGTCATCCTTAATGCAACCAAATCAGGCCACATCAATTACCAATTATCGCGCAACTAAAATGCGGCCGTCCGTGTTTCACAAGGGGGCTCTGTGAATGTCGGCTGAACCCTGATATTCTGATGCTTCCCCGGCCTGCCTAGCCTCTATTTGTGTCCTCAGAGGGCCACTAACATGGATGCCGAGAAACTCCGGGGCGCCCGTGACAAGCTGACGCGCGTCTTCCGTTACCTTGAAGCTCTAAACCAGCACCGCAATCCGGCCAAACGCCAGATTCGCGAGCAGCTCTGGCACTTGTGGTTGCACGACCTTCCTGATCATCCCTCCGTCAAGCGAGGCGGGGCCAAGTCCAGGACATCAAAAGTCGCGAGCGCAGAGAACCAGAACGGTGAGACCGGCGCGAGTTTTATTCTACGGGTCCAACGCCCGGCGCTGACGTCTCCGCCCACGCCTCCTGCAGAAATTGCCGAGTGGCTGGAGCCCGGCTGGGAAGACCCTTCGCATGAAATCTCCGTCATCGAATCCTGGCCTGAGCCTGAGGGCCAGATCGAATCTCAATCTGTGAAATTCTCCGATAGCACCGCAAGATCCGCAGCATTTCAGCGCTGGAAGGCCCTCCGCGATGACTGGGCAAAAAATGAAAAGCCCGCCCGCGCTTGCATGAAAATCTTTGAGACGCTCTACGCGCTGTATGGCCGCATCGATCGTGAGGCCGAACGCGTCGAGCTTGTTCTGGGGGACGGAATCTTGAGTTGGAGCCGCCCCGAGGGTGGTATCTACCACCCCATTCTCCTCCAGCGCCTTCAACTGCAGTTCAACGCTTCGGTGCCCGAATTCACGCTTTCCGAAGCCGACCATCCCGCCGAGCTGTACTCCGCCTTGTTCCAATCGATGACCGACGTGGATGGCCGCGCCATCGGACGCTGTCGCGAAGAATTGGAACGGGAGGGTTTTCATCCTCTTTTTAACGGCACTGCTTCCGAATTCCTGAAGCGCCTGGTCGTGCAGCTCTCGCCGCGCGGAGAGTTCATCGAGGACAGCGCACCCGAAGGCGAACACGGCGATCCTCGCATTGGCCGCGACCCGGTTATTTTCTTGCGCGCCCGAACGCTGGGCTATGCGGCGGCAATCGAAGGAATCCTCGCGGACCTCCGCACGCGCGAAGACTTGCCTTGGTCTCTTCTAAACATCGTCGGAGAAGAATCTCCGATTCCAGATGTCCTGCAAACAGATCAGCCGGAAGGCGGCGCCGACCAGACCGATGCTGACGTCCTTCTGAGCAAACCTGCAAATCCGGAGCAAATACGGATCGCGAAGCAATTGGAAGAGCACGGTGGAGTCCTTGTGCAAGGCCCGCCGGGAACTGGAAAGACGCACACCATTGGCAATCTTGTCGGCCATTTGCTCGCCCACGGCAAGAGCGTCTTGGTCACGAGTCACACGACGAAAGCCTTGCGCATGGTGCGGCATCATATCGTGCCTGAACTGCGCCCACTGTGCGTCAGCGTCCTCGAAAGCGACCTGGACAGCCGCAAACAATTGGAGAGCGCCGTCGGCTCTATTGCGGAGCGCTTCTCCCGCGTGGACGCCGGTTTGCTCGAGTCGGAAGCAAAAAAACTGGAAGGTCAGCGCCTCGAAATTCTCCATAAGCTGGATGAAATTCGGAATCAACTAAGCGAAGCTCGCGCGGATGAGTATCGCGACATCGTTTTAGGTGGAAAGTCCTGGGCCCCCGCCGACGCCGCTCGCAAAGCGGCTCGCGAAAAAGACACTTGCAGTTGGATCCCCGGCCCTGTCGCGGCCGTGGCCCCTTTGCCGCTTTCCCCGGGTGAACTCGCCGATCTTTACCGCACCAACTCCTCCATCTCGCGTGAAGACGAAAACGAGCTCACCGGCCACCTCCCGGAGCTCCACGATCTTCCCGGCCCTGAAGAGTTCGACGCTGCCGTAAACGAACAGAATCGCTTGGGCATGGAGGAGCTGGACTTTCGCTCTGATCTCTGGCAGTCCCAGGGTCCTCAAGGTTCGGCGGACGAACTGCAAACCCTTATCGTCAATTTGGCGCATGCCGTCGAGCCTCTTTCCGGCAAAGATAAGTGGAAGCTGGCTGCCGTCTACGCGGGAAAATATGGCGACGTCTACCGCCAGCCCTGGGACCAGCTGGTCGGCTTTGTCCGCCGCGTTCATCGGGAAGCTGCGAACACGCAGGAATCATTTGTCAAATTCGGCCCGAAAATCGCGGCTGATTTTTCGCTGGAAGATCAGGAGCGCATTGCAACTGAAATCCTGAGTCATCTCGAAAATGGCGGCAAACTTGGTTCTTTCACTCTTCTCACCCACAAATCTTGGAGCCAATTCATAGACCACACTTCCGTCAATAACGCGCACCCTCGGCTTCCCGAACATTTTCATGCGTTGCGCCAACTTTCCCGGTTGAAGAGCCTCCGTCAGGATCTTTCCTCACGCTGGGATCGCCAGGTAGCTCCCCTCGGGGCTCCTCATTCCAATGAAATGGGTGAGGAAGTCGAAAAAACGCTCATACAGTTCTGCGATCCCATCGAAGACTGTCTCCGATGGCAAGAGCGCACTTGGCTCCCTCTCCAGCAACAGCTCGAAGATCTTGGCTTCCGTTGGGAAAAGTTCCTTGCTGAGCAGCCCGCGGTTGTCGGTTCCGACGGCGAACTGATCAGGATCGGCCTGGCGGTAACCGATTCCCTTTCTCCCATCCTGGACTCGCGTTTCAAGAAGCTGAAATTGCTCCAATTGAATGAGGAGCTCCGCGAGCTGAAAAACCGCCTCAAGCTCGCCGCCCGCCTTGCCAAGTCATCCAAGGTGGTCGCTAAGCTCCTCGAAGCCGTAAAAGAGGAAGACTCCGGCGCCTACCGGGGCGCTTACGAGCGTCTTCTCGAACTCAAGAGCCGTCAGGCTGATCTCGATCTCCGGCGCACACTGATTGCCAAGCTGGAAACCGCCGCACCCGCGTGGGCCGGCGCGATTCGCAATCGCACTGGCGTACACGGCAAGGGTGAGCCGCCTCGCGATCCCGCGGCTGCCTGGACTTGGCGCCAGCTCAATGATGAGCTCGATCGCCGCGCCAGCGTTTCGCTCGAGGCTCTTCAGGTTAAAAGCGAGAAACTTCGCGAGCAGCTTCGCCGGTCCACGGTCGAACTCATCGACAAGCGCGCATGGTCCGCGCAAGCGCGCCGCACCTCACCTCGCCAGCGCCAGGCGCTCGTAGGCTGGCTCGACACCATTCGCCGCATCGGCAAGGGGCACGGCGCGCGCGTCGCCCTGCTTCGCGCCGAAGCTGCCCGCAAGATGAGCGAGTGCCGCAGCGCCGTTCCCGTTTGGGTCATGCCGCTGTCACGCGTTGTCGAAAATTTTGATCCGCGCGCAACTCGATTTGACGTCGTCATCATCGACGAAGCCAGCCAGAGTGACGTCATGGCCCTCGTCGCGCTCTACCTGGGCAAGACTGTGCTCGTCGTCGGTGACCATGAACAGGTCAGTCCCTCTGCCGTTGGCCAGGATCTCGGCATTATTCAGAACCTCATCTTCCAATACCTCCCTGGCATCCCCAACGCCGATCTCTACGACGGTCAAATCTCCATCTACGATCTGGCGCGGCAATCTTTCGGCGGCACAACGTGCCTGGTCGAGCATTTCCGCTGCGTGCCAGAAATCATTCAGTTCAGTAATATGATTTCCTACGATTGGCGCATCAAGCCTCTGCGGGACGCCAGCCGCGTCCAGCTTCGCCCGCACACCGTCGCGCACCGTGTTTCCGGCTCCAGCCGCGACGGCAAAGTTAACCGCCAGGAAGCTCTCGCGGTGGCCTCGCTGGTTGCGGCCGCGATCGAGCAGCCTGAATATAAGAAAAATGACGCCGGTCAACCGCTCAGTTTCGGTGTCGTCTCTCTGGTGGGCGACGAGCAGGCCATTGAAATCGACAATCTTCTCCGCAAGCACATCTCGCCGGATCGGTACGAGCAGCGCCACCTTTTGTGCGGCAACGCTGCGCAGTTCCAAGGCGATGAGCGCGACGTCATCTTTATTTCCCTCGTCGACACCGCTCAGCGAGGCCCGCTGTCTCTCCGCGACCAGGAACTCTTCAAGCAGCGTTTCAACGTGGCCGCCAGCCGCGCCCGCGACCAGATGTGGATTGTCCATTCCCTGAGCCCCCGTGACGATCTCAAACCTGATGACCTTCGCCGCCAGCTCATCGAACACGCTCAGGACCCCAGCCGCCTCATGCGCGCGCTGGAAGAAAAAGAAAAACGCACCCAGTCCGCCTTTGAGCGAGAGGTTATGACTCGCCTCACCGCCGCTGGTTATCAGGTCGCTTCGCAGTGGCGAGTTGGAGCCTTCCGTATCGATCTCGTCGTCGAAGGCGAGGACAAGCGCCTCGCCATCGAATGCGATGGCGACCGCTATCATCCCCTGGAGAGGCTCGCCGAGGACATGGAGCGCCAATCCATTCTCGAGCGCATGGGCTGGATTTTCACGCGCATCCGGGCCACGGAGTTTTTCCGCAATCCCGATCGGGCCATGAAACCTGTTTTTGAAAAACTGGAGCTCCTGGAAATCTTTCCAACGAGCGCCAAGTCCGCTGGATCCGGTAAGTCGCTGACATCCAAGGATGTGATTGACCGTGTGGTGCGCTGCGCCGAAGAGTTGCGGAGTTCCTGGACCGGCCGGGAATCATCCGAATCTCGCCCTCAGGCCTTGCAGCATTCCGCGAAGCAAGCGGCGCTCTCCTGAGATCAGTTTGACGGCAGCCTGCTTACGCCGGCAGTCATTGCTTCCCCTTCTATGGAAAGAAAACGTGCTTTGTATCCGTTTTCTTTATGCTAGAATCCCGCCGTTGAGCCACTACCAGAGGGACATCCAGGGCCACGGCCGGGGGAAAGACCGACTAGACTAAATTAGACTAGACCATAGACCGGATTCCACCTAAGGCCGTGACACGATGGTCTATCCCTGCGCCATCGTACGGAAGCGTCTCTCACCAGAAAGGGGGCTCTCAAAAATGAATCGGTTCCCCGTTCCCTCGAAGGAAATCACCCAGGTAGGTTACCAGGAAGATTCGGAGACACTCGAGATCCAGTTTGTGAAGGGCGGCGTCTATCAGTTTTTCAATGTGCCTTCAAGTGTGTTCGACGAATTCATGAGCGCCCCTTCCAAAGAGGGATACTATCACTCGAAAATCGGCGAGCGTTTCCCCTGCTCTCGCGTCGCGTGATAGCACTTCGGTTTTGCTAGACGCCTTCCGGGAACGGCCATGAGGGTGGTCTTTCCGGAGCATCTAGAGGCTGGCTCAACTTAGTTCCTGCCGCAGCAACCGGTCCTGCGCCGCCTCCGTTGAGGTTTACTCCCTTCTCTACCCGCCGAGAGGCGCTTTCGTGGCCATGCGTACTACCAACTTCCAAGCAGTTCACCCATCAGCTAAAGTGAAGCCTCTTCAGTAGATTGCAGTTACCCCGTCGCTCGGCCGGACATTTCCCCCTAGTTTTGGTAGTTTCCGGTTAGCCCGGCACCCATCCACAATTGCGCCTCTCGTCTACGGGCCATTTGTTTAGGACACCCTGGCGGGCTAATAGGCTCAGGGTGAACTGAGGGAGCGTCGGGCATAGGAGACGGCTTGATAGAGGTCGAGGCGGCCGTTGCCCAAATCGGAGGAGAGGGGCACGGCGTTGGCCACAGATTTTTCGGCGCAGGACTCGTTACAGTTGGCGCTGATACTTAACAAGAGGGCGGCCGCGCCTGAAACCATGGGCGTGCTAAACGATGTTCCCCAGCCAGCCGCGTAAGTGCCGAAGGGATACGTGGTGATGACGCCTTCACCTGGGGCCGCGACCCAAACAAGGTCCTCGCCGTAATTGGAGAACGTTGAGCGCGTGTCATCGTTGGCGGTGGAGCCCACACCCATGACACTGGCGAGCCCGGCCGGATAGACCATCTCTTCCTTCCCGTCGTTGCCTGCAGAAGCAACGCAGATCACCTGATGGTGAACGGCAAACTTCGCGGCTTGGGCCATTTCCCAAGAGTAGGTTGGGAGGCTGAAACTCATGTTGATCACATTAGCGCCATTTTGGACAGCAAAGTAAACGGCGCGCAGGATGTCCGACAAGTAGCCGGTGCCGTCGGCTTGGAATGCCTTCAGTGGCATGATTTGCGCCGTAGGCGCGACGAGATGGATGACACCTGCAACCATAGTCCCATGACCGAATGCAGCATACTGCTGGCCTCCATCGAGCACCGCGGCCGTAGATTGGTCCAACACTGCGGCAGTGGATTGGTTCACATTGGCGATATTCGTCGAGTTGGGCGGTGGGGGCGCTCCAGCGAAGTCAGTCATCTCCGAACCAATGGGCTGATTCCGGATGAAATCGTAACCGGGCAGCAAAACGGGTTGGAGAACGGGATGATTCGGGTCTACTCCTGTGTCGATGTCTGCAACGATACCGGCGCCGGTTGCGTTGAAAGCAGATTGCGTGTCAGGGAGACGTACGATTGTGCCTGCGGGCTGCGCGACGTAGCCGTGCCACACGGTCGTGCCAAAATAATTCACGGGCGTTGAGTCCCAGAGTCCGCTAGGCGCGGCAGAAGCCGTAGACTGCATGACTTTCAGCAGGGCATCGAGTTCCGCGTTTGTGACTCCTGGCTGGCTGCGAAGCGTTTGTAGGAACGCGTTGGAATCGATCCCTGACGGGGCAGTAACAAGAAAGAGCTTGCCGAGGCTGCCATCGATGCCGCCAGTCACATTGCAACCAAGCGTAAGGCAGAGTCGTTGGATGGAAGCGAGCCCGGCGGGATTCCGGACGATGAACCGGGTTGACGTGGCGGCCGGGGCCGTCGCTGGGAGGCTGGTGGGTGTAGTTGGAACTGCCGGTATGCTCTGCGGCGCGGCTCTCGTCGGCAACAATGCACAGGAGAATAGGCAGAGGCACAAAATCCTGCATTTCATGTACTGCTCCTCTCCTCATTTCCTAAGCGTTCGGAACTGAGGATTTGTGACCTTAAGAAACCCTTCTGGGGTGTGCTATACAGCTCCTGCAACTCCTTGTTGGACCCACTCCAGACGCGGCAAAACGACGGATATCCATTGGTCTGCCGTGGTTTCGATCTCCAGGTTGACGTTCCGCTCCAGGCCGAACTCGAAATGGAATTCCCCGAACTTGTTGGTTGATGCCACAGCGATTGGCCCCTTGCGACCCTGCAGTGCGACCGAAAGAATATCTAACTGGCGTTCCGGCTTGGCGGAGTCCAACAGTTGGCCAACGAGCGAGATGCGACGGGAGTCGGTCTGGGGCTGCTCGAGGAGAAGATCAACCATTAAGCCATCGGCCTGGTACACGACCCGCCGGCCGGCAAGTTGCGAACTCCGGATGCCGGCGGGCGCGGGTTGCAGAAAGCTGTCAAAGATGAGGCGGGCAGAGATGACCCGGCGAAATACCGAACTCTGCTTGGGCAATGAATTGAGGGTGCTCCAGAGGTCCTGAAGCAACCGTTCCCGCAAAATTTGGGGGAGACGGTATTTCTGAATCAACGCGGCAACTTCCGGGTCGTGATCCTCGCCTGTGACGATAATGATGCGGCCGCGCAGGCGAAGACAAATTTCATCAAGTCCGGAAAGTCCCGGCGAAGTTGCCGCCGTTGTGCGATACGTGTCCGCAATGGCGGCGTCAGGGTTTTCTTGCCGAAGTTTGGCCCGCGCCTGCTCCGCGTTGCATGCCATGACACAGTGACAACCCATGCTACCCAACAAGACACGTATGGTGTCGCGTGCCCACGGATCTTCCGCAATGACCAAGACTCTTCCGGGCCCTCTGCTCCTGCAGTCAGGGTTAACCGGAAACGAGTGCTTTTCCCGCATTATGGAACTCTTAGGGTGCGCAGGCTTACACGGAGAGAGTGGGCCCGCAATAGGGAAAAGCCCCCAATCTGGCTAGAGGTGTAAACCCGATACTAAAGCCTTTCCATGTGAATTCCAGCCGGCTTGAGGGACCTCGAGAGCAGTGGCCACCGCTCTTTTCGCAGGCGAAAGACAGGATTCAGAATCGGAAACTGATCCGCTGCCCATGTTTTCCTTGACTTTCTGCTATTCCATGCTATACTTAACTTTGTAGAAAACCACGTTTTGGAGTGCGGGAGCTTGTTTACCGTGAGCGGAGCGGAAGGGCGTCCGCTTTTTCTTTCCCAGGTGGCTATTTCGGCCTTACCGATCCAAAACAACCAAAATCGAGCCCTTTAGAATGCTTTTTTTGTAAGCCCTTTGTTTTGACATTCATGCAAATTCATAGGGAGGTGGGGGGACCGCACACTTTGTTGCACCGCGCACTACTCGATTTTGACTACGAACGCGTGGCAGTCAATCGGCCAAATTTTCAAAATGCTCAACCGGACGCGGCTAGCTTAGCCGTTCTCCAAATCCCGTTTTTTCCCGTAGTAGAACGCCAGCGCCACTCCCAGCGTCATAAAACCCGCCGGCGGCAGAACCAGCACGAGGACGGCTTTGCTGATCGCCTTCTGTCCGTCCTTGGAAGCCGCCGCAGCAGTACTGAAGCACATCGCGCAGCCCTGGCTGAACGCAGGCGCAGCCGAAATGGCAAACAGCAAAACTAAAAGTGCGGCGCGAAGTTTCATTTCACTCCCAGTTCGATAATACGCTTGGCGTCCGGAAAAAAGAAGATGGTCATCAGGATCAGGCACGCCACTACCGAGCACATCGTCAGCCACTTCATCCGCGAAACTTCGTATCTCAAGTGCATGAAGAATCCGATGATGAGCGCCGCCTTGATCAACGATAAGCCCATCAGAATCGTCAGCATCTTGATCGGCTCCATGTTCTGATAGGTCAGATAGACCTCAATGGCAGTCATCACCAGCAGCGCGCCCCACACCCAGAAGAATTGCGCTTTCTTGTGATGGCGATGCTCTTCCGCAACCCGCTCAGCGATGGCGATTTGATCTGGTTCCATAACTCTCGCGCTCCTAGAGAATCTTCGCCGACATCAGATAAACCAACGGAAAAATGAACATCCACACGAGATCCACGAAGTGCCAGTAGAGTCCGGCCACTTCCACGTCCGACGAATCGTAAACCTTCGGTTTCAGCCACAAGATGATCCCGCACACGATCGCCGCGATCAAAAGGACATGCGCGCCATAGTGGAACGGGCTGTAGGCCGGCGTTGCCAGCCAGGCCACCAGCCATAGCACCAGCAAAATGGGAATGAACTTGCGCCGCAGCGCGACCACGCCAAGATAAACCACTCCTAGCGTCACGTGAAGCATGTGCATACCGGTCAGGGTGAAGAAAGTGGACGCGAACTGCGGCACGGTTTTGGAGACGTTAACGAACTCGGGGTCGGCCACGCTGCCCGGGACTGCGGAAAACATCGACAGAGACAGCCCTCTGGAGATCAAATTGCTCCATTCCCGCCCGTGAAGAACGATGAATCCTATCCCGCACAGCATGGTCGCAATCAGCCACAGCGTTTGCGCTTTGCTATCGCGGTGCACCGATGCGCGAACCGCCAGCACCATCGTCAGCGAACTCGTCAGCAGGAACGCCGTCATAACCGTGGCGTTTACAATGCTCTCGGAGTGGAACGGCGTCGGCCAATTCGGCGTGGAAATGCGCCCGTAGCTGTAAGCGTAAAGCAACGCGCCAAATGTCAGCGAGTCCGACAGCAGGAACAACCACATGCCAATTTTCTTGGAGTAGGTTCCAAACAGGGATGGTTCGTACACTGACGCCGCGTCGTGCGTCACTACGTGATCTGCCATGCGTCCGGCCTCCGTATCAACTTGCCGTTAGCGAGCAACCTTCATCAACCAAAAAATGTAAACCCACAACACCGCCATGAAATGCCAGTACCACGCGGTCACATCAACGACGATGCTTCGCGTCTTCAAAGAACGGTGCAGCAGCGACGCCACGCCCGCGATAAACAACGCGACGATCCCGCCCAGCAAATGCACCCCATGCGCACCGGTCAGCAAATAGACAAAAGAGCTGCTCGGCGTCGTGGAAACATAGAATCCATTTGCGGCCAGCTGCTTCCATGCCGTCCACTGCCCGAAAAGAAATGCGAGACCAAGGACGACAGTCATACCAAGCCACGGAATCTCGATTTGAGTTCCGGCTGACGCCGTCTCCATCATCGCTCGCGCTCTGATTTGCCGGCGCGCCAGCTCCATGCTCACACTGCTGACCAGCAGCACAAACGTATTGAGCAGCAACAATCTCGGCAACTCCACCGGAATCCAGTCGCTAGTGAGATTGTTGGTGCGCGCGTCCAGCGTCGGCAAACCTTGGCGCACCACGTAAGCGCTGGTAAAAGAAACAAACAGCATCAGCACCGGAACCAACGCGACGAAAAGCCCAAGCCGGGCGCGCCGCAATCGCGTGCCATAGTCCGGCAAACCAGGGCGGCCATGGTCCCCGCCATCTCGAATCGGCGGCGGAGTTCCGTGATCGTCCCGGGAAACTTCCGGTTCGATTATCGTCGCGGTGGTGGAGAAGCTGGCCATGTTCGGTTAGTGTTTCGGCTTGATTTCCGGATCGTTCTGCATCACGAAGTCCTTCGGCGCGCCCGGCACGCTGTATTCGTAAGGACCGTTGTGGACGACCGGCGTGCGCCCTCCAAAATTGTCGTGTGGCGGCGGTGTGGCAGTAGTCCATTCGAGGGTTGTCGCTTCCCACGGATTGTCGATGGCCTTTTTCCCTTTCCACATACTCCAGAAAAGATTGAACAAGAAGATGAACTGGCTGGCGATGGTGATGAACGCCGCGATGGAGATGAATCTTTGCAGAGGGAGCAATTTAAGAATGTAGGCCACTTCCGTGGATTGCGAGTAGCGCCGCAAACCCGCGCTCATGCCGTAATAGTGCATGGGCATGAAAATGGCGTACGCGCCGATAAAAGTGAGCCAGAAATGCAGCTTCGCCAGCGGTTCATTCATCATTCGCCCGAACATCTTGGGGAACCAATAATAGGTCGCGGCAAAGATTCCAAAGATCGAGGCCACGCCCATGATCAAATGGAAATGCGCGATCACGAAATACGTCTCGTGCAGGTAGATATCCAGCACGGGCTGCGCAAGAAACGGACCGCTGATTCCTCCGGTTACAAACAGAGAGACAAAGCCGATGGCGAACAGCATGGGAGAAGTAAAACGGATCCGCCCGTGCCACAGCGTACCCAGCCAGTTAAACGTCTTGATCGCCGACGGCACGCCGATACCCATGGTCATGATCGAAAACGCAAACGCCGTGTACGGGCTCATGCCGCTCATGAACATGTGGTGGCCCCACACCATGAATCCAAGGAACCCGATCGACAGCATGGCGTACACCATCGCCTTGTATCCAAAAATCGGCTTGCGCGAGAACACGGACAGCAACTGCGAGCACAATCCCATCGCCGGCAAAATGGCGATGTAAACCTCAGGGTGGCCAAAGAACCAGAACAGGTGCTGCCACAGAAGTGGCGAACCTCCTTTGTGTCCGGTAAGCTGGCCGTTCACCGTGACCAGCGGAACAAAAAAGCTGGTGCCGAGATTCCGGTCCATCAGCAGCAGGATTCCCGCAGAAAGCAGCACGCCGAACGCCAGCAGCCCGAGGATCGCCGTAATGAACCACGCCCACACCGTGAGCGGCATGCGCATCATGGTCATGCCCTTCGCGCGCATGTCGAGCGTCGTGGTAATAAAATTCAGCGCGCCCATCAGCGCGCCGATGCAGAAAATGGCAATGCTGGTAATCCACAAATCGGCGCCCAATCCCTCACCGGGGCCTGCCGATTGGAGCGCGCTGAGCGGCGCGTAGCCCGTCCAGCCGTGTAGAGGCGCCCCACCGGTTACGACGAAAGCCGCCAGCAACACGATGAAGCCGAGGAACGTGGTCCAAAACGAGAGCATGTTCAGCACCGGAAAAGCCATGTCCGGCGCACCAATCTGAATCGGCAAGAAATAA
>WNFJ01640077.1_pt3 | contig 15912 bp, 16 predicted proteins | sample 5400461 | NCBI WGS metagenome assembly WNFJ01 (sample SAMN13153349, study PRJNA577476) | soil metagenome | isolation source: 115 cm saprolite on Douglas fir-dominated hillslope | place: USA:California | collected 2013-09-17 | reverse complement strand
ATGCTCTTTGTTAAGGGGTGGCTGATTAGTTCGCTTTTCCAAACATTCCAGCTCATCGCTGCTGCGAAAGCAACCAATGATCCAATCAAGGCAGTAATAGCTCGATTTCGACGCACCCATTTGCGTGCTCGAGTGAAAAATCCGGTGCGGTGTGCCTGAATCGGCTCGTGCTTTAGCCAGCTTTCGAGGTCTTCGGCAAGTGCCAGAGCGGAAGCATACCGGCGCTTTGGATCTTTCTCTAGGCACTTGAGACAGATTGTTGAAAGGTCGCGATCTATTTTTCGATTCCACAACCGCGGCTGCCGCGGCTCGCTATCCAGCACTAACTTGATCGTCTCAAAGGTTGTTCCACCGGCAAACGGCGGATGCCCGGTTAGCAGTTGGTAAAGCACTGCGCCAAGTCCATAGACATCCGTTGCGCTGGTTAGCTTGGTGTTATTACCGGCAGCTTGTTCCGGGGCCATGTAACTAGGTGTCCCTAACACTTCCAGTGTGCCCGTCACCGTGCTCTCAGCTTCGACTAATCGGGCAAGGCCAAAATCAGTCAGGTGCGGTTCACCGTTTTTATCGAGCAAAATGTTTCCTGGCTTGATGTCACGGTGCAGAATGCCGTGTTCATGCGCGTAGTGCACAGTGCGCGCTACTTTCGCGATTAATTCCGCCGATTGCCGGATCGGCATCGGCTCGCGTCTCACTACTTCGTCAAGCTGACCGCCTTCGACCAACTTCATGCTGAAGTAACACTGGCCATCGCGCTCGCCGACTTCGTAGATGGGAACAATGCATGGATGTTCGAGGCTGGCAGCAGCTTCCGCTTCCCAGCGAAAGCGCTTCAAGTGCGCTTCGGTGGTCCAGGGGCCGAGGCCGATCACCTTAAGTGCGACAGTACGATTGAGACTTTTCTGATGGGCGCGATAAACCACCCCCTGACCGCCACGGCCGATTTCTTCCAGCAATTCGTAGTCGCCAAAGTCCCCCAGCATTTTTGCCGAGCGCGCAGCTTTCTTTCCATCCAGTACTGGCAGGCCATCAGCTTTGTCGTCAAACAGACCAAGACCACTCTCCAAGAGGCAAGCCGGGCAAGCTTCGAGTGTTGTATCGCCGGAGATTTTTGCTCCGCACCTTCCGCAAACGCTAGACACTAATTTCACGAATTTACACCAATTGAGACATGGATTGCACGGCTAACGACTTGAGGCAGGAATTTCACAAATTTACACGAATCAACTTCACAGAATTGATACGTCAGTTTCCCCAGTTCAGACCAATAGAACCGGCATTCGTGATAATTAGTGTCATTCGTGTCATGCAATTGGCGTCCTGTAATTCGTGTCTTCACGCACGCAGCACAGCAATCAGGTAACGCAGCTCATTTTCAATATCGCCAGGAGCCATTACGGTATGGGCGATTTCCTCACGCAAAAGTTGGCGGTAACGCTTACGTAACCGATAGGACGCTTGCCTCACTGCGCTTTCGGTCATCCCGAATTCGTCCGCAGTCTCCGCCGGTGACAGACAATCCGGTTCGTCCGTCAGCGATTTCTGAAGCTGATCAAACAACTGCGTGCTACCAGCCGCACGATATTCATCTCCCAGTCGTCCCAGCACTTGGTCAAGCACGCTAAGCGCCCAACGCCGCTCATAAATTTGATCCGCAGCCAATGTCTCCGCCGGCTCAAAGCCGGCCAGCTCACGCTCATGCAAATCCTCTAACGGGATCAACTGCTGCCCTTGCCCTCGTTTGATTGCCATGGCACGGTTACGCTCGTTTGTAAGGAAATGTTTGAGTGACGTGAGCAGATAAGAACGCAGACGCCCTTTCTCCTGGCGGACCGCATTCAAATCGCGGCGCTCCAGTAGGAGAGCAAAAAAACCTTGCGTCAGGTCTTTGGACTCTTCCGGGGCAACGCCCTGTCGCCTTACGAAACCATAAACTGGTCGCCAGTACGTCCGGCAAAGTTTATCAAGCGCCGCTTGCGCAGTTGGTGTTGCACCTTGCGCCGCGAGCACCACGCTCCATTGCGTTGTTGTAAACGCGACCGGGCTTTGCGCGCTCGAACCAAGTCCGGTGACGGGAGTCACGTGATCATCAGCCGGCGGTATTGTTAAGGAGTGCCTATCCACCGTCTGCCGTGTTGTTGAAGCCGGTCGTGTTGCTTAACAGCGTGCCAGCACCAGTGCCCGTGTTTCGATCTGCGGTGTTGGCTTGGCGTAGCGGCCAGTCGGCGCAGGACTTACTGCTTGCGCTATGGGCAAAAGCGCAAACCACATCAGCAGGCGTGCGATGACCAATAGTGAAGTGATTTTTTTGAGCTGAATCAATGGCTCCATGGTTCCTTCTTTCCTGTTCCTCCGCCGTGTTGTTTTGCGTTTGCAGGTCTGGAGGAGGCGAAGAACCCAGCGGGGGAGAGTCCTCCGCCTGATTCAGATCTTTTTTAATGAGAGGCGTTTTTTACGGAACCCGTACGAATTTGTCTAGTCAGGCGCGACCTAATTTTCATGCAGGGCCTCGCCTGAGACGCGGCTAATCGGTTTGTACTGGCCGGAGATTAGCAGGGTTGCGACGCTGGCCGCTCAATCTACAATCTCCTGCGCGTGTTCGAGACACGAATTACACGAATCATCACGAATTTCATAGGGCTGGAGCTAACCGTGAGCTCATTTCGTGTGAATTAGTGAAATTAGTGTCTCGAACGCGCTTCGAGCATGCCCGACCCAATCGATTCCAGCTCTTATCGATCACCGCAAAGCCAACGTCCAGCCGTTCCCTTGCCAGTCGAGAGGGAGCCTCGGGCGCATGATCCGTACGCAGCGTTCCGTTTCGCAGATTTCAGCCTGTTTACGGTCGGCAATCTGCTCTCGATCACGGGCCGTTTGATGCTTGCCGTGGCGGTGGAATGGGAGATTTATGGGCTGACTCATTCAGCGACTGCGCTCGGCCTCGTTGGTCTCGTCATCGCAGTCCCGGTGGTGACTTTGTCGTTGCCCGCAGGTCATTTAGCGGACCGGTTCAGTCGAAAACACATCATTCTGGTTTCCCAAGTGTTTAGCGCAATAACCTCGGCCGCGCTGGCCATTGTTTCCTGGAAGCACCATTTGATTCCTTCAATTCCACTGTTGCGCGGAGGTAATCGTGCACTGGCAGGTATTGCGGCAATTTTCGAGCGTCATCATCCAGCATTTCATTTCGATAACCCATCCATTCCGCTGATTTATCTACTTCTTTTTCTCGGAGCAACAGCGCGCACCTTCAGTTGGGCGGCACGCAGTTCATTTTTTCCGACCCTGGTTCCTCGTGATGCCTTTGCGAACGCTGTCACCTGGAACAACAGCATTTTTCAAATTGGATCGGTCGCAGGACCGGCTCTCAGCGGATTGCTGGTCGCGTATGTCGGTTTCCCCTTTGTATATCTGCTGGATGCACTGTGCGCGTCTGTGTTTTTCCTTCTGATCCTTCTGATCCGTCGCAGCAAGCAAAGGCGAGATGAGATCGAGTCAAGTACGTGGAAAAGTGTAATCGCCGGCCTTCGATTTGTGTTTCAGCGAAAAGTGATCCTGGCAACGATCACGCTAGATCTATTTGCGGTTCTGCTCGGTGGCGTCACCGCACTGCTGCCGATTTTCGCCGATCAAATTCTACACTGCGGACCCGTTGGGCTTGGCTGGCTGCGGGCGATGCCCGCGGTTGGCGCCTTTGGCACGGCTTTGGCAGTCGCGCATCTGCCGCCGATGAGACATGCGGGTAGAAATTTACTGTGGTGCGTGGCGGGATTCGGGATCGCGACCATTCTTTTCGGCTTGTCCAAGGTATTTTGGTTGTCGCTGGGATTGTTATTTTTCGTCGGAGCGTTCGACAGCGTGAGTGTGATCATTCGCGGCTCCATCGTGCAACTGGTCACACCGGACGAAATGCGAGGGCGCGTCTCATCGGTGAACAATATTTTTATCGGCACGTCAAACGAATTCGGCGCGCTGGAATCTGGGTTGACCGCCGCGTTGTTTGGCCCAGTGATTTCGGTCGTTGCGGGAGGCATCGGAACAATCTTGGTCGTACTCGGGGTTGCGTTCCGCTGGCCGGAGACGCGCGGGATCGGCGCGCTGGACAGGAATCTGCGCTAAGCGCGCATGACGTCTCATGTGTCGTTGAGACGTCTCAGACCAATGGGAACTAAAAGGCGCCGTGCAGTGAGATCGTCCCGTACGGTGCGCCGCCGTCCTGGTGGTAACGCACTTCAGCGCGATAGAAATCGAAGTCTCTGTATGGCTGATAGCCAACCTCACCTGTGAACGTTAGGCCCGGCGAAATTTTCCAATTAAATCCCGCACCGGTCCGAATCTCGCTGTAGGTGATAACTGCGTGGTTGAGGCGCGGAATTCCATGAGAGTCGCCAAAGTCGTCGTCCACACGGAAAGTTGCCTCCCTCACGGTTGCTCCAGCATAAAGCGATACATCGCGGCTCATTTCGTATTGCAGACGCGGCGTTGGCAGGACGGCATCAAGCAACCACTGCGGCGCTATTTTCCAGCGAAGCCCTGCGGCAGGAAAAACCGGGTATTTCCGTTCCACATCAACGCTTACGCCGAGGACAAGCTGCAGATTGGGGCTGTAAATATAAGTCCCGCCAATGAGGAACGGCATGTTGAAGTTGTCCCAGAACAAGTGACCCAAGCCCGAATTGTATAGGCCAGGCTGAGCTTCCGCTCTGACAATGATTGAATCCGAAAACTGCATGTCCAATCCGATGATCGTGCTGAAGGACTGTAGCGTGTTAGGCAGGGCGGCACCTTCGGGAAGGCCAAATGAGAAGCGCTGCCATTCAGCACCTAGTCGTAACACACCAAATTGTGTTCGCGGGGTTAACACAAAGCGCAACTCTGAATCGATTTCATCAAAATCGCTGACTTTTTTGTTAGGTCCGCGCTGAACATCTCCTTCGCCAACGTACGTTCCTTCGGCGAGGTACTCACCCGTAAGAGGCCAGAACGAGCTGTTACCGCTCTCCTCGGCAAAAGCCAGCGTGGCAAAGAAAAATGCCGCCGAAAAAATCAAAAGCAGCGATCGACGCGTGGGAATTTTCACTCGTTTACCGATTTCCACTGCTGTCCCGCCGAAACAGAGTGACAGCTTTGGTAATGTTTTTCATCATCACTGACTCCGAGCCCAGCCGTTCCACCCCGTGTAAAGAACCGAGCGAGGCGGCCGAAATCATGTCGCCGCGCCAGACAAGTGTAGAAGCTTTCCCTTCTACGGTGACCGGCCATAGCTGGTATAATGTGAGAGCGACATAATAACCGCCGCTGTCGTAGTAGAGGACATCCGCGGCTTGATAGGTTCCGGCGGTGCCCCCGCGGCTGTAAGATGCTCCGAGAGTCACTACGCCCTGGTCATCCACATCGAGAAGTTCCCAGTAGAGCTCTGGCTTCAGCGAGCCAGCCCCCCGACCAATGCCCGTCGAACCAAGTAATCCAGAAAATTGCCGTCGAATTTTCTCTTGCTCGCGCAGCAATCCATTTACTTCATCGCTCGCTCGAATAGATGGACCGGCATGATCGTAGGGCGGTTGTGCGGCCATTCCGCCGGACACGAAGCTTTTTGTTCGCGCAGTCAACACATCTGCCCAGAACGCCGCGACTGGCGCAGGTATCCCACCTCCGCCGCCACCCCCAGTGCCGGCAGAAAACCTCTTTGCTTCATCGCGGCTGATTTGAAGATCGGAGCTGAGCTTTTGCGTCGACGCAACGAACGAACGCACGGAGGCGTTGTCAGGAGCACTTTTCAGTTTTTCAAAATTGGCCGGTGTCGGATTGGACGGCAGATCAGAGTGCAGGAACACTTTCAGTTCGCGATGTCTTGTTGGATCCCATCGGCGCAACGCTTCCATTTGCTGGGCAGGCGATCCCGGGGCGACGTAGCAACTTTGCACAGCCAGGAATCGCGGATTTCGCATGGGTGCCCCATGCGCAGTCTTCACATCGCCTCTCGCCAGTTGGGCCAGATCGACTTTGTCGAACACAGAAAAGGAGGCCAGTTCGGAAACCGCATCGGCGCGTGCGATTGTCAGTCCAACTCCGAAAAGCGACACCAAAACCAAGAGGCTCCACGCCCTCGTCGAAAAGCGCCGCTGGAAGCTCCGTATCTTAGGTTTCATGAGCAACATTGCTCTCTGATGGTTGCAAATTTTGGGGATCATCGCAATAAGGTTTCACCATGAGTGAAGCGGTGATCGTCCTCGACCACTTGAGCAAGAGTTTCGGTAACGTTCATGCCGTACAGGATCTTTCACTTCAAATCGAGTCAGGAAGCATTTTCGGTTTTCTCGGTCCAAACGGCGCCGGCAAGACAACCACAATGCGAATGTTGTGCGGCCTGACTCATCCCACCGGCGGCCAGGCCACCATCGAAGGCGCACACGTCTGGAAAGACCGGCAACGGGTACGCACCAAGTTCGGCTACGTTCCGCAGCGCTTCAGTCTTTACCGCGACCTTACCGTCATGGAAAATTTTCGCTTTTTCGGCGGCGCTTACGGCGTCCCCCGCGATGAACTGGAACGACGAATAGAGCGCCTGCTTCGGGTGATTGACTTAGAAGAAAAAAAGAACACGGCAGCGCAAAGTTTGTCTGGAGGAATGCGCCAGCTGCTGGCGATCGGTTGTGCGCTGGTGCACAATCCCTCGCTGCTGTTTTTCGATGAACCGACTGCGGGCCTCGATCCGGTTCACCGGCAGCAAATCTGGAATTTGCTCTACGATCTGAGCAACGAAGGAAAAACGATTTTCGTCACGACGCATTACATGGACGAAGCGGAACGCTGCACGGAAGTCGGTTTTATCGAGGACGGACGGCTGCTGGCAAAAGCTCCCCCGCGCGCTTTGAAATCAAGTTTTCGCACACGATTACTCGAGATCGATGTCGAACCGCTCATGCCGGCGCTCGTTCGGCTCCGCGCGCTTCCTGAGCTGCTCGGGGTCTCATTGCGCAGCGGCGGTTTGCGTCTGTACGCTCCTGAACCGGAGAAATTGATGGCCAGGTGGCGCAACAACTGGCCTTTCCCGGATCTGCGCCTGTTAGGCGAACGCTGGGTGGAACCCGATATGGAGGATGTTTTCACGGCGTATTCGCAAGGTTACCACGACGTTTTGAGAAAACCGGCTTCATGAAATGGCTGTCATTGGAGGCGGTTACCAGCGTCGCCTACAAAGAATTTTTGCACATCTATCGCGATCGTCGGGTGCTGCTACTAGTGCTCACCTTGCCGCCACTGTTCACGCTTCTGTTCGGGCATGCCTTTGAAACCGGCGAATTAAGCGGGGTGCGCAGCCTATTGATTGATCGGGACAACACACCGCGTGCGCAGGAATTCATCGACATCATTTCAAAGAACAAAACATTCCAATGGGGTCGCGGATCACCTGAGATAAAAAATGAATCGGATTTGCTCGGCCACGGCGTAAAGGCAACGCTCGTTATTCCAGCCGGCTGGAACGAAAGTCTGGAAAACGGCGATCCAAAACCGTTGCTGCTTTGTGTCGACGCGAGTGATATCAACACCGCCGATGCCGTCGAAGGCAGCGTTCGACAGAGCTTGGGCGACTTCCAATTGAAACAACGCGACCGGATGATTGAAACGTTGCCGGAAGAAGTCTTTGAGCTTGGCAAGCAGCTTCCCGTGCAAATACGCAAACGCTTTGTTTCCATGATGGAAATGTGGAAAGTCGATCGCAAACTGCTTTACAACCCCAAATCGCGCGTAATCGATTATGTTGTTCCCGGTATAATCGGCCTGATCTTGCAGTTGCTGACCGTGACGCTGATGGCATGCACGATCGCTCGGGAGCGGGAGTCGGGCACTCTCTTCCAGCTGATGGTGACTTCGCTGCGCCGCCGCGAAATCGTGATCGGGAAAATGCTGCCATACCTGGTCGTGTCCGCCTTTTTGGTCCTCGTAATTATGGCAGTGAGCGGGTGGCATTTTGGAGTTGCGTTCCATCAATGGCCGGCGCTGGCGGTGGTCTGCCTCCTCTTCCTTCTTTGTTCGCTCGGACTTGGGTTGCTCATATCGGCGTTTTCGCGGACGCAAACCCAGGCAATTCAATTTTCCGTGTTCTTTCTACTGCCTGTGTTTGTACTTTCAGGCGCGTTCGCGCCGCTGGAACAGTTACCCACAGGGATCCGTTACGTTTCCGAGCTCTTTCCGCTTACACATTTTTGCCGCGCTTTTCGGCTCGTGAACATGTATGACGCTGGCGCACAATTTTACGCTGCTGATCTGGTGGTTTTGCTGGCGGGAGCGCTGATCACATTTGCAGGCGCAGTTTTCCTCCTAAAACGGATTGAGCAGTAAAGTTCTTGAACAGTCACTTTAGGCGGCGCGAACGATCTTGATTTGAGGGACCACAAGATGAAACCAAGAAATGGTTATTTATCTCTCGCGATCGCAGCGATTCTCATGGTGGTCTCTCTGGGCGCGACGAGCGCGGCTTCGAAGGAGCCCTCGAGTTCGACGCCGCAACAGGTGTTTGATGGAATGCGCCAGAGTTTCCAAGCGAACAAGGCAAAGGGAGTGCATGCGCGCTACCAGTGGGAGCTCAGTGGCCCCAATGGCGGAGAATGGTGGATCGACGTGAACGACGGGGCCTACAAGATGGGAAAGGGAAAAATCGACAACCCAAGTGTCACGTTCATCACCAGCGACGCGGATTGGGTCGCGATGTCGAATGGGAAACTTAAGGGCACGTGGGCCTTTATGACTGGCCGACTGAAGGTTCGCGGCAGTCAAGCCGTCGCGAGAAAACTGAACGAGATCTTTCCCTAGAACTTCGCGGCGAGTTCGAAGTTGACGAAAGGGGCAGGATTCGTCTTGGCGGCTGCTTCGGCCCGAAAGAAATCAAAGTCGCGCCTAACCGTGACGCCTCCTCCGAGCTTAATCTCAAGGGGCTTGAACCCAGAGTAATTCACCTGTACCCCAGCGCGATCCTCGCTGTACTGAACCCACGCGTTGTGTACTTGCAACTTTCTCTCGGGAGTTATGACGTCATCGGTGCGGAAGCTTTCGTAAAACAAATTTCCGAAGATGCGAAATTCCCAATTATCCCAGGGATTATAGACCAGGGCAGGTTCCGGGAAGACGCCTTCCAAACGCAAGTGGTCGGTGAAAAGCCAGATGATACCACCGCCCGGAGCAACTATCGGATTCTGGTTAAGCGCGAAGCCCACTCCGATCACCGCAAAAATTTTGTCTTTCTTTAATGGAAATGTGAAGAACGCTTTGGCCGGTATATCGAAATCGTTGCCGTGGACGTCATTTTGGAAAAAGAGCCCTGGATCGATCTCAATACTCACGCCGGCATGATCGTGCACCACGTACTCGAGCGCCAATAGAGCGTGCACGGTTTGGAGATGATCGGGCAAACCATTGTTGGTTCCATCGAAATCGAACCGCTCGTATTCGACGCCTGCCCGTAAATACCACTTCCCGGTGATGAGGAAACGATGAGCGTAGCTAAAGCCATTGTAGAGCGAATTGCCGTTGCCGAACTTGCCGTGGTCGTCGAAGAAACTGCTATTGCCGGTGTAGTCCAGTTCGTAATCAAAAAGATCGCGGTGATTTTCATCCGCCGGCGTCGGGGAAGGTTGAGCCTCAAAAGTCGCCGGGCCGGCAAACGCTGATGCGGCTGCACTGAGAAACACGCTGAAAATGAACAGTCGTATGTTTTTCATGGGTTAAGGCGATTCGGATACATATCGCACGAGCGAGCTGATCCCGGTGTATCGGATCGAAAATATTCTGGCAAGGCAATAATTTGAGAAACCGCGCCGCTTGGTTCGCGAAAGAGGACGTTGTAATCGGCGTTCGAGTTAAACGGCGGATCGAGATAAACAAGATCGACACTCGCATCTGGGAACTCGCGCCTGTCGCGCAGCCATTCCAAACTGTCGCCGAAATACAGCCGGTTCATTCACGAACACATCCAGAGATTCCTCGACTTCGCTCGGAATGACAAGTGGACGCAACAGCCTGCCCTGAGCGTAAGTCGAATGGGTCACGCTGCTCGCCGAAATAGAGGCGATTCACATCCGTTTTTTACCGGCAGTTGGATTTGAATGCAATTTACATGTTTCCCCGTTTGACGGGTATTAAATTGGCGCTAGGTGACGTAGGCGCATCTTCTCGCGCGCGCCCGAATTGGTCTCGAAGACGATGAAAGCGCCGGGCAAAATCCAAATAACAGTCTGGTTGCTTGGCCTTGTTGGAGCTGCGCTTTTTACCTTCCTGCTTGTTCACCAAGGTGCCTCCCAGGTTGGCGTCGCATTTGCCGCCGCCGGCTGGGCTATTGTCGCAGTAGTGGCTTTCCATTTCGCGGTGCCGGTGTTTCTCGATGCGGTTGCGTGGTGGGTCCTCTTTCCGAAATCCGATCGTCTGCCGCTGCGAAAGCTGTTTTGGATGCGCTGGATCGGTGAGTCGGTCAGCACCCTCGTGCCCTCCGCTGCTGTGGGTGGAGACATTGTCCGCGCGCGTTTAGCGGCGGTAAACGGCGCGTCATTGCCAGTCGCAGCGGGCAGCGTGCTGGTTGACATTACACTTGGTGTTTTCACGCAGGCCGCTTTTACAGTGCTGGGGCTGGTACTGCTTGTGGATGTGACCGGACAGAAAAATTTCGTCCGTCCAACGTTGGTCGGAACGCTCGTCGGTGTTCTTTGCGTTGCCGGTTTTTACTTTGTGCAACGGCTGGGAATGTTCCGCTTTCTCGCTCTCATCGTCGCGCGCCTGGCGAATTCGCAGGAGTGGCAATCGCTAGTGCAGAGCGGCGAGACGCTCGACCGGACTGTTCGCACGCTGTACGCGCGGCGGCGTGCGGTCATGATGTGTTGTGTGTGGACGATTATTTCGCTGGTCGCTGGCTCCGGCGAAATTTGGATCGCACTTTACGCGCTCAATCTTCACGCGACGTTCGTTAACGCGCTCATCTTGCAAAGCATGGTATTGACGATTCGGTCGGCGGCCTTTGCCGTTCCTGGAGGTTTGGGCGTCCAGGAAGGCGGTTATCTCGTCGTCGGCAACCTTCTCGGCATCCCCGGGGATGCGGCCTTCGCCTTGTCGCTGATAGCAAGAGTACGCGAACTTGCCCTTGGCATTCCGGGGCTCATTTCCTGGCAACTGATTGAAGCGCGCCGGCTCTGGCGTGTTCGCTTGGCAGCAATGGTTCGATAGCGTCCCAGATTAGCGAGTGATCTCAAAGCAATTCATCATCTCTCTAGAGTGATTGTTTCACCGATGTTCATCACTCGCAGTTCGGCTTTTAGATTGAGTTGCTTCAGTTCGTGATTAAACGCTTCCGGTGTGCCAGTCAGCACCGGAAATGTCCCGTAGTGCATCGGAATTACTATGCGCGGGGCAACCAGATTCACCGCTTCGGCCGCACGAGCTGGTCCCATCGTAAAATGCTCGCCGATGCAAACCAGCATGATGTCGATCTTGTGGAAACGGGACACCAGCGCCATGTCGGAAAACAAATCTGTGTCGCCAGTGTGGTAAATCGTAGGGCCGCCGCGAATCGCGATCACCAATCCGGAGGGATTGCCGCCGTAAACCGACGGTGCGGTTTCCTCCTTGGAAACTCCGGAGCCGTGCCACGCGGGTACAAACGTGACTGCGATTTCGCCTCCGAGCAGAGTGAGTGTGCCACCCATGTGCCCGGTTGTTTCAACATCAGCGAGCTCACTCGGATAACCCAGCGTGGTAACAATCGCCGCGGATAAATCAAATGTCGCCACGAGTTTCGCATGTGTCTTTTTCCCGATCTCTACCGCATTTCCCACGTGATCAGAGTGTCCATGTGTAACCAGAACAAGATCGACACGGTTGAGCGCAGCGATTTCATCTTTGCCTCGTTCGAAAACAGGATTCGTCAGCCAGGGATCGATGAGCAAAACTTTTCCGCCCGGCGTTACGATCTTGAAAGCCGATTGGCCGTACCAAGTGAGTTGCGTGTCCATGACCTTCACGAAACCGAAAAGCATTGGTTCAGCAAGCGTGAGAAACGGGCGTGAATGACGAAGCTCGAATGACGAATCACGAAGGAATGACAAAGCTCGAAATAGGAGAGTGGTTGCTTACCGCGTCCTCCTTGGGCTTAGTCATTCGTCATTAATTCGACATTCGACATTCGACATTTTACTTACGCTTGCCCGCTTATGGATCACGAGCATGCTCACCAACATCTCAGCGCGACCGATCCGCGCATGGCTGCGCTTATCGCGCGCTCCCGCTGTTACAACATTGTCCCGGCAGCTTCGATACGGCCATTCGATGCCCTTGCCGAATCCATCGCTTATCAGCAACTAAGCGGCAAAGCTGCTGCCACCATTTTCGGTCGTGTCCGCGCTCTCTTTCCCAAAAGAAAATGGCTCGATCCGGAACAACTGCTCGCGACTCCGGACGATAAGCTTCGTGGCGCCGGTCTTTCGCGTGCCAAAACCGCAGCATTAAAGGATCTTGCTGCAAAAACAATCGATCGCACCGTGCCATCCGGCCGCGCACTTCTTCGGATGAGCGATGACGAAATTATCGCGCGCCTCACACAGGTGCGCGGCATAGGCCGCTGGACGGTTGAGATGCTTCTCCTGTTCGATCTTGGCCGGCCCGACGTCTGGCCCGTCGACGATTACGGCGTGCGCAAAGGTTTCGCCAAGACTTTTGGCCGGCGAAAATTGCCCACGCCCAAACAACTGATGAAGATCGGCGAAAAATGGCGTCCCTATCGCTCGGTTGCAGCCTGGTATTTCTGGCGGGCGCTGGATCAACCGGAGAAGTTACAACGTTAAAAAAGTTACAAAAGTTGCAAGGGCTGAAGTCCTCCTGTGAAACTCTTGTAACGGTTATAACCGTTTAGCCTTGCGCTTCGCGCCGTGCGTCATTAGAAGGAGCGTATTATGGCCATGATTCACGTTAACCGGGGCGCAACAAGTTTGGGCGCATTTTCCGAGGAAGAAGTTCGCGAAGGCCTGCGCACTGGCCGATTCGCTCCCACTGATATCGGGTGGCGGGAAGGAATGGCGACTTGGCAGCCGCTTTCGCAATTTCCAGAACTGGCAGCGGCTGCTCCTGCCGCACCGCCTCCGCAGACTGGCGCAACCTCAGAACTAGCGGTGCCGCGCAGCGGTCTGCCTTGGGACGAGCGTCAGACCAAAGGATTTTTTAATGCATTTGTAGAGACGTTGATGATGGTCTTGGGAAAACCCGGCGTGGCGTTCACAGTAATGAAGCGCGAAGGAGGTTTAGGGGAACCGCTTCTCTACCTGATAGTCGGCAGCAGTTTCGGAATCATCGTTTATATTTTGATGACACTGCTTCTGCCATCGGCGATCCCATTAGGCGATAGACATGGTTTGGGGCACCTGGTCGGCGCCGGAATTGGATCGATTGTTATGATCATTTTAGCCCCGGCCTTCGCGGCAATCGGCGCCTTCATCGTCGCGGCCATCTTTCATGTTTGTTTGATGATCGTCGGCGGTGCCAGACAATCGTTTGAAACAACGTTTCGTGTGGTTTGCTTTGTCGGGGGATCCGTCGATCCCTTACTTATCATTCCGTTTTGTGGCGGCCTTATCGTGGGCATTTGGAAAATTGTGCTTTATTGCATCGGCTTATCCCGTGCGCACGAGATCGACGTTGGACGCGTGGTTCTGGTAGTGCTTCTGCTACTCGTGGTTTGCTGCGGCGGACTGCTGTTGATCGCGTTCATGATCGGCGGATTGGGAGCGGGGAGTGCATCGCAGCATTAGCTCCGAAGTTTGCGGGATGCGGGTTTGCAGTCGTCAACTAAATGCCGGCGAAATCGATCACGAGCTGATTTGGCTGAGCGTCTCGCTTTTGTCGCTGAGCGTCGCAGCGGTTTGGCTGGCGCTGGGTTTGCCATGGCCGATCTGCGTGTTCCATCAACTTACCGGTTTGCCGTGTGTGACGTGCGGCATGACGCGATGCGCGATTCAATTCTTTCATGGACACTTCTTCGCCGCATTGAAATGGAATCCGCTCGTGTTCGCGTTTTTGTGCGGTGTGCTTGCGTATGATCTTTACGCGTTTGCGACGCTCGCAATGCGCGGGCCCCGTCTACGAATTGCGTTTGGGCAGGTGGAAAAGAAATACGCGCGAGGAGTCATTGTCGCAGCACTCGCCTTAAACTGGTTTTATTTGCTTTCGCACTGGCGCGACTTTTGAAATCAAGTGACGGCTTCCCAGCCCCGAAAGCTTTCGGCCCTGCCCACGCCATCGCTCCTTGAAGCTTGTCGCTTTGCGCTTCTCTGGAGCTTGGATGTTTGGATTTGGTGCTTGCTGCTCTGTGGCTAATTTGGGCACGTGCGAATTTTGGTAACAGGCGGCGCTGGTTTTATTGGATCGCACCTCGCCGAGAAGCTGCTGGCGGGCGGACATGACGTTGTCATCCTCGATGACTTCAACGATTTTTACGATCCGCAGATCAAGCACGCCAACATAGCCGGTTTCGCCAAAGACGTAACCGTTTACCACGTCGATCTGCGCGACGGCGAATCATTGAGAAGTCTGTTTCATCGCGAGAAAGTTGATGCGATCGCGCACCTGGCTGCGCGCGCAGGCGTTCGACCCTCGATTCAATACCCGCGCCTCTACTACGATACAAATGTCACTGGGACATTACACCTGCTCGAGGCGGCGCGTGTAACTGGCGTCGAGCGTTTCGTCTTTGCGTCGAGCTCATCTGTGTACGGAGCTTCGAAAACGGTCCCATTTTCGGAAGACGAACATCTTAGTCAGACATTCAGTCCATATGCCGCTACGAAGGTCGCAGGCGAATTTCTCTGCTCGACTTACTCACATCTCTACAATCTGCGTGTAGTGGCGCTTCGTTACTTCACCGTGTACGGTCCGCGGCAACGTCCGGATCTGGCCATCCATCAATTCACCCGTCGCATTTACGCCGGGCAACCCATCGATCAATTTGGGGACGGCACCACGCGCCGCGATTACACTTACATCGATGACGTGATTCAGGGAACGATGGCTGCTCTCCAGTACGAAGGCCCGTGCTTCGACATCTTTAACCTTGGTGAGAGCGAGACGATTCAGCTCAAAGACTTGATCGCGGCAATCGAAAACGCGCTTGAAAAAAAAGCGAAAGTTAACCAGCTGCCGGAGCAGCCCGGCGATATGCCGCTGACTTGTGCAGACATTTCGAAAGCAAGAAAACTACTCGGCTACAAACCAACTACGCGATTTAGCGAAGGGCTGCCGCGTTTTATCGATTGGTTTCTACGCAGCGCCAAATGAAGAGTTCGATCCAGGATTTGCAATTCGGGCAACGCGCCTGTTTCATCGCTGGCCAGGCGAAATCCGGCACGACCCTTTTAATCGCATTACTCGATAATCATCCCGAGCTACTCGTGTTGCCGGAAGAGACCGCTTATTTTCCTACCGTCCTGACCAAATACGCGCCACGCGGTCGCCGCGCGCAGTTTGATTACCTGACGAAACAATCGCTTTCCAACGTGCTGTTCGGCGGCCCATGCAAATGGGGTAAGCGGAGTTACTCTACGTTCCCACGCCAGAAATTTTTCGAGACATTCGAGAGTGCGGCATTTGATCCCGTGAATGCACAGGAAGAGTTGCTTGTGCTAATGGTGAAAGCATATGCGGCGACGCTGGAACGGCCTTTGGACACGGTAGCGCGCTGGGTAGAAAAAACTCCGGCCAATCGCAACCACATTCCGGACATCCTCAGGCGCTTCCCGGATGCAAAAATTCTGGTAACGATGCGCGACCCGCGCGCCATTCTCGCGGCGCAAATCGCGCTGGAGAAGACACGACAAACGGGACGGTTTTCGACTTACTACGTGATTGCGCACTGGCGGGTAGCTGCCCGGCTGGCCAGGCGTG
>WNFJ01738221.1_pt2 | contig 15916 bp, 16 predicted proteins | sample 5400461 | NCBI WGS metagenome assembly WNFJ01 (sample SAMN13153349, study PRJNA577476) | soil metagenome | isolation source: 115 cm saprolite on Douglas fir-dominated hillslope | place: USA:California | collected 2013-09-17 | reverse complement strand
GCCGGAGAGCTTCAAGTCCATGTAGGCGCCGCCGGTGCGGCTGACTGTGCCATCCGGTTTCAGCTCTTCAAACGTGCCCGACCACTTTCCGGTCAGGTCTGCGGCAAACGCGAGCGATGCCGCTAAGAAAATCAGGGCGAGTCGATTCCACATTTCATACCTCCATAGCTGACTGGGAAGTCTAACATAGTGACCCGTGGCATAATTGAGGAGCCGATGTTGTGCGTTTCGATCCCACTTGCGGCGCTTCAAGAGGTTCTCGCCTGAGTTCCGGGGAAGAACTGGAGGATCAGCTTCAACGCAGTTGGACAGACAATGCCGCGGCGTGGACTGGCGCCGTGCGGCAGGGTCGGATCGCCAGCAGGCGCGCGGGCACGGATGCGGCGATTCTCGGCGCGATTCGCGAATTCCCGCCCTGTCCACTCCTCGACCTGGGATGCGGCGAAGGCTGGCTGGCGCGCATCCTCAGCTCGGAGGGCTACACGGTTACCGGCGTCGATGCCAGCGAATCGCTGATCGCTGAAGCGTCGAAAGAAGGTGGCGGGACCTTTCTGAAGGCGCCCTACCAGGAGCTGGCTCGCGACCCTTCAATACTACAAGGGCCTTTCGGACTGGTTGTCGCCAATTATTCGTTACTGGGCGAGAATATCCGGCCGATACTGCAGGCGCTGCATTCCTGGCTGGTCAAAGATGGCGGCCTTATTATTCAGACCCTGCATCCGATTAGCCAGGATCCGGACGCGCGGGATGAAGCCGGATGGCGCACGGAAACGTTTACTGAAATGGGCGATGGATTCACCGCCAAAATGCCTTATTATTTTCGGACATTCAGCCGCTGGGTCGAAGATCTGACGGCGGCACACTTCGCTATCGTGCACTGCCGCGAGCCGCTGCATCCGGAAACCGGCAAACCGTTATCCTTATTACTTGTGGCCCGCGGCAGTGAGCTCGAAACGTGAAACTCCATCACGGCTTTTGAAGTTCGGTTGACATTTCAGCCGCCTTCGCGGGAAGGTCCGGATTCATTAAAGCTGAATCAGCGGCTACCGGGAATACAGTCCTGCCTGCAATCGCGGCCGCGCCAAGAGCGACTGCAGCCATTACGAATACCGCCGAGTATCCGAAATTCTTTGCCATCAGTCCGGCGGAGAACGAGCTCAGCCCCACGAACAGATCGACGAACGCGCTGAGTACGCCAATCACCGAACCCCGCTCGCGATCGGGGGTTTGCCGAAGAACGGTAGCCGCAATCGAAGACCAGGGAAACGAGACACCAAATCCCAGTAGGGCGGTTGCCAGCACCGCCACCAGGGGTCCGGGTCCTGTCGCGATAATAATCAAGCCCACCGCCATGGCGGCCAATCCGCCATAGAAAGTCTTTTTGGGAGGCATGCGATCGGGCAGCCCGCCTAAGAAGAATCGCGACAGCAAAATCACCAGCGCATAGGCCGAGAAGGCGGCTGGCCCCGAATGGCCGAAGCTCGCCAGGTGGAGGATCAGGAAGCCCACGACCACCGGATACTGCACGTTGACAAATCCGAGCGCAATGCCCGGCGCGATAAGCGAAGGCGGCAACCAGCGACGCGGCGCATGATGCTCGTGGGGCACGTAATCCTCGGGAACGCGCGTCAAAATCGCAAACGCGATCAGCGCCGCCACTACCTGCATCATGGCGGCGCGTTCAAAGGAGCCGAGCCATTGTCCTACGACCGGTCCCGCGGAGATTCCTCCCCAAATGCCGCTGCTCAAGTAGCCGAGCGCCTGTCCGCTGCGATGGACGCCGGCCACTTCCACCGCCCACGCGGCGGCTCCCGTAAAGAGACAAGCTTCGCCAAAACCTTGCAAGCTGCGCCCGAAATAGGCTCCGGCAATACCCAAGGGCAACAGGTAAGCTACGCCCGCGAGCGCGCAACTCAGAAGCCCGGTCAGGAAGGCGATTTTTCGCCCACGGCGGTCGGCTAGAGGTCCCGAAAATAACCGGCTCACCAGCGCCACGAACGAGAAGATGCCGATCACAAAACCGACGGTCTGGTCCGACCCGCCGAGGTCGTGGCGAAGGTGCGGCGCCATGCCTGGCAGGACGGTTCCGATCCCGAGAAAGCCGAGAAATGTTGCGCCGATGAGAGACCAGAATCGCCCGGTGAACCCCTTTGCGGATAACCCCACTACTTTTAATTGTACTTGGCGCGATGACTCGCCCGCGTCGATATCGTTATAATCTTGATTCGAGACGGTCCTCTCATGATTGATACTCTTAATAAGCGCACTACCCTCCTCTTGATGCTCGCTCTCGCGCCGGCGGCCGCGCTGCGAAGCCAGGATTACTATCCTCCGCCCGATGCCAAGGGCGGTTGGCGAACGCTCCAGGATGCGGACAAGATTCGCAGCGTGGCGGGCCTTGACTCTCAGAAGCTCGATGACGCTTTCGAGTACGTGCAGCAGACCAGCCAGCACGGCGGACTCCTCGTGGTGAGGCATGGGTGGCTCGCGTACGAGCGATATTTCGGACGTGGGAATCGCGAGGCGCTGCCGGAGCTTGCGTCCTGCGGGAAGGCTTTCACCAGCATCGCGGTGGGCATCATGCTCAAGGAAAAAGCCGGCCTGATCCCTCACGGACTCGATGAGAAGGTGTTCACGCCGAAATACATGCCGGCCGAGATATTTCCACTCGACGATCCGCGCAAGGCGGACATCAGCCTGGGACAATTGCTATCGATGTCGGCGGGCATAAGAGGCACGAATCCGGTGTACATCAACGGTAAGAAAGAGACATGGGATTCGCCGACCGTGGACAATGGTCCCTATTCAACCACCGACTCGTTTGCGCTGCACCAGTCCCTGTGGTGCGCTCCGGGAGATTGTTATTCGTACGCCACTAGTGCTCCGCATCTGGCGTCCATTGTGCTCCGCCGCCTGACCGGCATGGAGATGGAGCAGTACATGCGGCTGCGGCTGACGGAGCCTCTCGGGTTCGGGACCTGGGGGTACGCGATGTATCGGCCCAAGCTGAAGGGCGGCATCGACGCTGACGGGCGCATGTATCATACGCCGGGCGGCGGCAGCAATGCCGTGCGCGCAACCGACGTGCTGCGGTTTGCGTATCTGTTGCTGCACGAGGGCAAGTGGGGTGACAAGCAGATCGTCCCGGCGGATTTTGTGCGGATGTGCGGGAGGATGGTGAAGTACAATCCGCATTACACCCATAGTTTCAATTTCAATGTGAATGAAGACGGCCATATCGCGGGTGCGCCGCGCGATGCGTTTTGGAAGGGGGGCTCAGGGGGGTATTGCATCTATACGATCCCAACGCTCGACATGGTGATTTACAAAATGGGCGGCACCGAGGGACAGTATGATCCCAAACTGACGCGCTTGCCGGTGAACTACCAGTACGATGGATCGCGCGATAACTGGAGGCCCGGGGATCCGAAAGTGGTGGGTGACAGCACGGCGAGAACGCTTGAGTTGGTGGTGGCGGCAGTTACGGCAAAAAAGCCCAGCCAGGCGGACACATCCCGTAAATAGGCGTGGTGGAGGCTGGGCCTCAATCTTGTGGGGCGGACGGTCTTGGCAAGACCGTCCGCCCCACAAAATCAGCATAGCCGCAAATCAAACGGTAGTCTAGAACAAACCGATGGCGCGACCGTGTCCTCCGTGGCTGCCTTTAATCTTGACAGGCGCGAAGAGGAAAAACGCTTTCCGCCTGGGAAGATCGCCGACGCGCGTTAGATTCTCGATGAGAGACATGCCTCGCTTCGCAGCTGCCCAATATGTCCAAAGGGCTTTGGCGGATTCTACCCCGCCCATGCGCGGCGCGTCTGTACCCACACAGGAAATGCCCCGGTGATGAAGATAGAGAATGGTTTTGGCGTCCGGCGCCGGCCAACCTTCCGCTAGCCCACCCACCGGAAGGTTGATGAATCGATCTCCAGGCGCGAGCGGCGCGAAGAAACGATCGGTGTATCCGGAGTGGAATATCACGATGTCGTGACGCCGCAGCGGCCCGTACTTCGCTTCATAATGATGAACATGATCCGGATTAATCACCGGGCTCTTTCCATTGCCGGCGGTTCCGCTGAGATGTTGCACGTCGATGATACGGGCCGGGCCGCACAGGTGCGGGATAGGAACCTGTTCCGCCGTGACGGTGCTGGTCCCGATGGGTCCGTACGCCGCTTCGAAGGCTTCGAGCGATTCTCGCGTCTCGTGGTCGAGCCTCTCGCGGTTGTAACCCAGCTCGGGAAGCGCATAACTCGGCGGCACCAGGTGCGTTCCGGTGTGGCTGTCGAGCAGATGGCCCCGAACCAGCGCAGGTCCGCCCGGCTGATCCCAATTGTGGAGCGTGTTGGCCAGGTACGTCATGCGATAGGTTGGCACGGGAGGTATTGGCGGCGGCGGAGCAGACGCCTTGCGATGGCCAGGCCAAGTCACCGGCAGATCCGGGCTCAACAACAGCGTGAGATCCACGACCTGCTGATTGTGCGCATGCCGGATCAGCCGCGCCGCGAGCTCCGGATTCGATTCGCAAGGTTTCACGGCGAACGCGCGGGCCTCTCCACCTGAGCCGCTGGCGTGTTTGGCTCCGAGCAAGACGTACAGCGAACCCGTCGCCGGCAGAGCCCCCAACCGGATGAGGTTCTCCGTATAGATCACGCCTTTACTCAGTCCCGTGATGTGGACCGCGACTGCCGTCGGCGAAGGTGGACCGATGTTGGGAGTATCGATGCCGACCGAATCTACCCTTTTGCCATCGGCTACCAGGTAAGCGATGCAGTCCGGATCGATCGCCGGCCAAGGCGCGGCTTTGCCCTCCATCGGCTCGTGAACATAGCGGCGGCCGGCCGGCAGCGCTTTGTAATAGCGATCCGAATAACCGGTATAAAATAGCACCGCATCTCCGGGGCCGAGTTTCCGGTTGTGAGCGGCTTCCCAATCGAGCACGACTTGCCTTGGAATCAGATTTTCGCCCGGCGGCGGAACCTGCTTGTCGACAAAATCCGTGACGTCGATGACGCAGGCCTCGGAGACGAATTGCCAGATCGGAAGCTGGTGGCTTGGAACGTCTCCAAAGGGCGTCGCGTTCGGCAGCGCGCTGCTTGCCGGCGGGATGAAGTGATTGGGGGCGTCGAAATGGGTTCCGGTGTGTTCGTCGATCAGCACCGCCTCGCTGGCAAACGGTTCGCCGCCCCGACGTAGATAAGGAGCAACGACCAGCGAAGGCAGGCTCGGATTCGGAAAATTGCAGGGATACCGGCGCGAGACCACCAGCGAGAGATCCTCAAAGCAGGCCTCGTGATGCTGCGGTGCGTCGTCCTGCCCATCGTTCTCGTCGTGTTCGTCCCGCTCGATGGCGTCCAGTTCTGGTTCTTTGTTGTCCATGGTGTTACCTCTCTCTCGAAAAGAATTCGAATACACGGTCTTAGCCTCCGGGCAAAACGCAATGGCTTTCCACGCAGTTATGGCTCATTGCGTCGTGATAACCGCGGTCAATCAGATGAGCGATCTGGTCCCGCTCGAAATTGAGAAGCCCGACGACGCCGCCGAGGTCGTCCGTGGGGTGATAGCGATGGATCGTAATCTTTCTATAAGGAATGCCCTCGTCAAGTTTGCTTTTGATCTTGCTGGCTGCTCGAATAAAATTCTTCAAGTCCGGAAGCGCCGGCCGGGCGCCGTTCACTTGCTCGATCAGCGCGATCCCGGAATTAATAGAGGCGGCCTGGTCGATGTCGCGGTTGACGATAGCGGCGCGGAGCATGATGAACATGCGATCAATTACATCGACTGTGTTCATCAGTCGCCGGACAGGAATGGCCGCGGTGTCCGGGTCCAGATAAATGAAATGGATGGTGGTTGCGCCCGCGTCGATGGCCGGCACTAGAGGCGAGTTCATTACGTATCCGCCGTCTACAAATGGAAGCCCGTCTATATACACTGGCGGCAGACCTGGAAAAGCCGTGGAGGCCATGAGGATGTCCACGCCGCCGGCATCGCTCATCTCCGGATTCGTGAACAGCTTCAGATCGCCATTGGCCCAGTTAGTGGCGGCCACGCTGAGCTTCAACGCCGATTCCCGGATTGCGGCAAAAGAGAAATCCCTATGCAGAATGCCGCGCAAAGGATCTAGCGAAACGATGGAGCCGATATCGATGAGCTCGATCAACCGCCGGCTGAGCGACTCCTGCTCATCCGCAAAATTCCTGGTGCGCGAGCTCCAGTCTCGAAGAAAGAACGAGATATCTTGCGCCAGGTGCAGAAATGGCGCTGCGGGATTCGGAGCGAAACTGGCCGGATTCATAAACTCGAAGAGATTCCCTCGAAACCGAACAGCGCCGTCGCCGGCCATCCTGTTCGATATTTCATCCAGCCAGAGGCTCTGCAGATTTTTCGCGGCATCGGCCAAGCCCCGCCGTGCTTGCGAAACCATCCAGGTGGCGTTGACAGATCCGGCGGAGGCGCCGGTGAACACCCGCGCCTGAACCGAGGCTCCGGCGCCGAGGGGCGTTTCGCCTTGAAACAGAGCCTTCATGACGCCGACTTCGTACGCCGCGTAGGCGCTCCCGCCCGACAAGATCACTCCCGCGACTTCGTTCGCATCATTCATGACCGGACTCATGACCGGACTCCGTCTCGCACCCAGTCCGGCAATGCCGCGTCGTCGAGCCAGTCGGGAATCTGGCGCCAGGTAAGGAGCGAGCCAGTCGCCATCCGATAGTGCTGTTGAAAATGCTGAAGAAGAAATCTCTTCTCCAGCCACTGGCGATTCTGGACGGCCCACAGCGGGTCGAAGCTGAACTCATCGCCCGGAACGGCGTCGACGGCGTCCTTGATCGGCCCAAGAATCTGCGAGGTAAGACCGAACGACATCATGTCCGCCATCCGAATTCCCCAGTCGACAGGATTCAACGACACATTCAGAAGTCGCCGGGGGCGGTTCGCGGCGAAGGCCATGTGAATCCGAATCTCGCCGCTGTCCAGCAGGCGGAAATTGATTAGTTTGAACGCGGCGTCAAAGTGGCCCGGCCCATAAGCGAGCACACCCGGATCGCCCTTCTCGCTAAGAAAGGCGTAGCCGAATCCGTATTCCGCGCGCACACCGGCCTGGGAAGTTTCGCGGTTCGTTATAAAATCGGCGGTCAGCACCAGATAGCTCTGTTCATTCAGCGGAACCACCACCTCCGGCGCCTGATTCCCCCAGGGGCTTAAAGCAAGGTTGAAATCGAAGAGCTGGACCTTGGCTACAATCCACTGATACTTGGCGCCGATTTCGCGGAGATCGGAAATAGCGAATTCCTGCGATTCGGGAAACTTCCCGATGAAGCCGGATTGGCGCAGCTTGTAATAGACCTGCGAATAGCCGAAGCCGAGGCGCTTCGGATGGGCCTCGAAGGTGGCCTGCGGCTCCTGAAAAGAGCTGATCCGCAGAAAGTAGCGAAGCAAAAACTCGCGCAATTGCGCGGGCGCGCGCCTGGACGGGTGCGCCGGCCGGTCGTACAGCATGTCATCCACGACACCCATCACCGGCAGGGGCCGCCCGTATACTTCGGTTTGATCGAAGAATCCAAAGCTCGTATAGGACTGATGGAAGGCGCGTGTGAGATCGAAGCGCTCGCGGTAATTGTTCGCGGCATCGGTTCGTTCCCACCAGCGCTTGAGTGCGAGCCCGCCTGACAGGCAGCGTTCGACATTGGCCACCACGGATCGATCGCGATCGGTCCACGCAGTGGAAAGCGCCGGCAATGGCTGCGTCGCGGTCATGCGCACGCCTGGCGGAATGCTCCTGCTGGGTCGGCGATTCGGAAGGAGTATGAAAGAGAGGGTCTGCGGGCGGGAATGCTGATGCAGCCGTTTACCGACAACATTCCCGAAACGCCGGCAAACGGTCCGGTCCCGTTTTGAAATGGGCCGAATCCAACCATGCGGAGAACCGGCTGCGGAGCACCCGGCAGATCGGTGGCGAAGCCGCGGCCTTCGATAATGTCGGCGTTTAGCGTGCCGACAGTTTTCCGCCGGCGGTCGAAGAACGTGAAGACCGCATTACTCGTGGTGAAGGGAACCGGCACGCGCGGATCCTGCGAGTCCACCTTGAGGTCGAAACGAAGCGAGCCGGCGATAGCGCCCTCCTCGGTTCGCGTGGCTAAGTTTCCATCGGCCGGCGCCTGAAAATTGCTATAGACCAGACGCAGCCGCTCGAATACGGTCGCGCCCAGCACGCGGCCCTGGGGTGTCATGTTCAGGGTGATCGGATTGTCCGGATCGGCTTCACCGAGAAACATTAAGAAGGTAGCGCCAGGATCGGGCGCCGGAAACGGACGCAGCGGGGCCGGCGTCGATCGCGCTTTGAGCCTCCGCTCCGGATCCACCAGACGCAGCAGGATGTGCAGGTCCAGGCCGCTCGGCGGCGTTATATAACCGTTCACAACCACGTTACCTTGCAGCCCCCGGAAGCGGCCAAATCCCTCGAGTATCTCGACCACCGCGCCGATCCTAAGGTGCGGCTGGCCCTCTTCAATCACCGGAAAAGTGCGGCCGGCGCCGAAGCCATGGAACCCGCTCTTCTCAGAATCGAGAAATTCGAATTGCCCGTTGTACATGGCGAAGCGCTGCGGCCGGCTGGGATCGAGAACGGTCGGAGGAGGCGCTTCGCCAGGTTTGGCGATATAGTTATCCGGGATCACCAGCCAATCGATGTGGATGTTGGCCACATGCTCGCCCACCCGGTTGCGCGCGCGGATTCCCTCGCGGATATCCGGCTCGGCGGTGAGAATGTCGAACCGGTGCATCTGCTCGTGAACCTGCATGCCGATCAGCGCGTTCGGATTTCCCGGCGCGGGCAGAGGCTTGCTTGGGGTAGACGGATCGGCCACCGAGAACAGCGGAAAGTACGCCGCCTCGCGGACCAGATCGCTCACCTCATCCAGATCGGGAGTCGCAGGCCGTCTGGATCGCACCGTTTGTGAAGCGGCCGTTTGTGAAGCGGAGTTCAGCACTCGTCTTCGCCTTCGTCATTGTCACTGTCATCTTGCTCGGCGTCATCGTAGCCGCTGCTGTCAGTGTCTTCGATCTTGTCGTCTTCTTCTTCGTAGTCGCAGGATTCGCCTGTCGGCTCGGCCTGATACTTGGCCAGCGTGATGCGGAAGCCATGCACTCCTTTGGCCTCGAAAAGCGCCCCGGTCTTGAGGCTCTTCGCCAGCGTCTGTCCAGGGATGTACGGAAACCAGGTCGCCCCCAATGACGAGACTGTTCCGCGGGCGCCTGCATAGCGGCCCGTCCCTTTGCCGATCACCATGGCGATCGAGATGACCAGCTGGGCCGTGTTGTCCTTCAGCGGAATTACATAGCTGTTGGCCGGACCCGCCGTTTCGATCGTGCCATCCGGAAACTTGAAGATGGCTTTGGTGGGATGCAGCCGTTTGCGGAAGTCCGGAATCGGACTCGGTTTATTGTAAGGTCCGGACGGAGGAGGCGGGAATACCGTGAGCGGGTCGTCGATGGTGGATTTGAAAACTCCGGAATACCATCCCACTCTCTTGCCGGTCAGCCGGTGCAACTTTCCGTTGGGGGAAATATAAAGCGTCTTGCCATTGACGAAAATCTTGGCGGTGCCCAGGCTCCGCACGATGATCACCTCTTCGTACGGGCCTTCGGCGGAGGCCAGCTCGAACAAGCCGCTTCCCATTTCGAATTCTTTATTCTCTGACATGATGTTCTATTCTCCTTTTGCGCTGTTATTCACTCCGGTGTTGTTTGATTTCATTGGCAATGCGTTTCAGTTCCTTGATTTGCTCGCGGTCGTATTCCTTCTCTTCCCTGGGCGCGCGCCGAATCACTTCAAACAGAAAACCGATGTACCTCTTGTCTTCGTCGGGAATCGACCACTTTCTGCTATTTGGTTTGGCGCCGGCGTACTCTTCTTCGACAAACTTATGAGGTGGATTCAGCCGCCCCTCCTTCACCCTGCCCATGTATTCCGCGATCTTGAGGGCTCCGAAGCTCGCGCCATCGGTGTCATAACTGACGAGTTCCTCATTCGCGTGGAGGGTGACTTCCAAATCTCTTTTCTTGAAAACGATTCTGTAGCGGACGACCTTCAATTCGTCCGCGCTTAATTCTTGATCGGGCATTTCGTTCATCTCCTTATAAACTGGCGACAGATTGCCGTTTGCTTTCGCGGCGGAGGGCGCCTCGCCAGGTTGATTGACGCCACGCTGCGAATCCTGCATAGTCTTGACGAGCACGTCCATGCCGTAGGCTAGAGCAGCCATGGGCAATCGAACCATCTGGGCCAGAAACCTCATGCGTCGTCCTCCTGGACTCGTATTTTTTCGGGCGGTATGTCATAGCGCATGTAGCTCATGCCGCAGTTTGGTATTGAAACAGGTCTTCATAGCGGCCAATGGCGGACCGTAAAGCGAGCTGGCAGGGGCGCTTCACGTTCGCCTCCCACGCCGCGAGAAACCGGCTCCCTTCGAGTTTCGGCTGATACTTACAGAATTTCGCTACATCCGCATCGCCCGGCGTCATGGACCGTCGCAGGCTGACCGCGGAGAAAATTCCATTGGCGAAAGCGCCGGCCGCGGGAAGCAATTTTTCCGCCGCGCCGAACGCGGCTTCGAGAATCGGCGGTTGGCGCATATTCACCAGCGCTACAGCCCAGGTCAGGCCCGCCAGGCAATTGAGATAGCCGAGCTCGTGCGGCGCTTCGAAGCGGACCATCTCGAACTCGCGCCGCCCAATCCCGCCCGACGGAAGCGAATTTACGGGCAGGAAATAGATCGCCCGGCCCACACCATGCCAGAAATATCCCGCGATCCTGCGGCCCATGGCGCACAGGTAGCGGTCGATGACGGGGATCAGACTTTGATAAGAGAGCCGTGCGACAAGACCCAGCGATTCAAGCGCGGCGCCCAGATAGCCGCTCCGTGAGTTCACCTGGCAGAGACCGACAAACTGTTCGAGGGCCGCCCGCACCTGGATATCGGAAGCGTCGGCCGGCAGACCATCGAGCGCCGCGCTGGCGAATGACAAACCCATACCGGCATGCAGCATCGGGAATGCTTTGACCGGAACCCCGTTTATGGCTGGGCCGGTTAACAATCCGCGGACCGGCCGTCCCTGGCTCGCTGCCTTGCTGGCGAATTGCTGGCCGGCTCCCTCGATCGCCCATAACGTGAAAAACGGATCGAGATTGTAGGCTTTTCGCACCATTACGCTTAGGGGCTCCGGATCGCCCGGAGCGCTCGCGACAAGATTGATTGTTTCCCACTTGTTCCGGAACTCCTGCCAGGCGAGGCTGCCTTCGGGTCCGGGCGGCAGCTCCGATAAGAACTCCGCGATCGGCCCCGCAAACATTCGGGCCGTGCCTGACGAGACCGGCATGAGGGCGCTCGCGACCTCCTCGGCCACCGCCAGCGAGGCCGCCCAGGATAGCTGACACAGTGAGTCCACAAGCTCCATGACTAGACGACCGGCCCCCAACCGTTCTGTTGCGATAATGGCAGCGGGTTGGCCGGTGGCCGCGGCGTCCGGTCTCGATCGGATTCAAGAAAGCCGTACATCGCATCGATCATTCGCCTTTGGATCTCGTCTCCCGCCTGGAACGTTTCCTGAAATGTCTCTCCGAATTGTTGTTGCGCCACGTTGCTCAAGGAATCGAATGCTTCCTTCATCTGAAGGCCGGTCGCCTGGCTGCGGGCGGGATTAAGCAAGTTACCCAATTGTTTGACGCCGAATAAAGACATCGTCAAGGAAAAAGTTAGCAGCGATTTTGTGAGTTCTCGCATAATTTACTCGAATTCCCCGGAGGGGGGACTGAATAAGATAGACAGATCAGCATGGGCGATTTGCGGAATCGCCGGGCGTTTGTTCCAGAAATTTAACAAACTCACCGCACAACTCGCACTCGGCCAAGTGGCGCCAGAGATTGTCCAGCGCCTGGCTGGACAGTTTGCCCTCAAGGTATGCGGCCAGCGTATTGGCGCTAGGGTGCTCGGTTTGTTGAAGTTCTTTTGAGCGGGCCACGGGATGGCGTGTCATTAGGATGGACAAGAGAGCTTCAACTTCTTTGCGAATTGTTTTTTGTTCCATGCGCAGCGGTCGAACGCTGCCAACGCTAGCTCTGGCGCATCAAGGCGAGGAGGGAGACCGAGGGGCTGGGATGATCGGCGATCACCGACAGGCATTCTTCGATGGCCGGCTGATCCAGCCGGTACTGAATCGCGAGAATCCGGACCACATGCTCGCGGATTTTCTTCGCCACGCGTTCGAGGCTCCTCGTTACGGTGGATTGATGAACGCCAAAGGAATCGGCGATCTCGCCCAGGTGCAATCCCTGTTCAAAACGCGAGAGCACCATCAATTTTTCCTGAGGCGAGAGCACGTCGCAAGCGGATTTCAGGCATTCCTGAATAATCTGTTCGTATCGCGCCGCCTTGATCGATGTTTCCAGCTTTTCCAGCGCGCTCTCGTCCGCAAGCTCGGGGCACAACTCCGTTCGTCGAAGCGAGCTGTGCCTTGACTGGCCTTCATTAATGACGCGGTGGTTGACGACCACGCGGAGCCATGTCGCCAGTGAGCTGCGTCCATCATAAGAAGCGATCCGGCATCGCCCCGATCTATCGGGCAGAAACAGATCCATCAGCAGATCGCTAACCGGATCGGTAGGAACGTTGCGAGCCGCGCACAGGTAGCGAAGCAGATCCTTTACATATTTTTGATACAGCGAGTAAAATCGCGTCCAGGCAGTGTCGCTGTTCAGGGCGCAAGCGGTGGTCAAGTAGAGATCGTCGGTATGAAGTTTGGGCAGGAACTCGGCCCTGCTTTCCCACGGCGCGTGGCCCCCGAGACATCGTTCTGTAATGTGCGCCAGCCCCTCGTGAAACGCGATGAAGGGTAGGTCGAGGTCGCCGTGCTTCGCAAAGCCTTTGCCGTAGGCCTCCTTCACCAGACCATCCCACTCCTTGCTCTGGCTGTCGGGATCGAAGAAATTAGAAGCAACGCACATTGGATTCTCCGCGATCAAATCAGTTACCAAGCATTGGACCGACGCGCCGACACCCGTTAGCCTAATAACCGAAGAACACTGGCCCGCCCGCAATTAAATCCCTCGCGCGACTCCTGGCTGCTCGCCAAAATAAAATGATAATGGCATGGGCTGCATAGGAATTGACAGACATGTTTGCGAAATTTGCGCCGCGCCGACTTTGCGGGAAATTGGCGCCTCGCTGGATTAGTAGTGAATCAAGCGCCGACTTCGTTACCATCGGCGCGAGAAATGTTCAAAGCTCGGATAAAGTGGCGAAATGATGTATAAGTCTGAAGCTTGTGCCGCGCCATCGCTTATTAATGGTTTCCAAATGGTGGGCTCGGAAAAGGCGACTCCGTGCTGCCCGGAATTTTCCGGCGATGCTGGCGCCGATTGCCTCGCCGTCCGATGCCAAATCGGTGAACCTTCTGGAATGGGGAAGAATCGGAATGAAAACTGCGAATCCGCGAGGTCAATAACTTACGTAAACATGGCAGCCGAGGATGCAACCGAACCGGTGACGCCAGTTTTTTCGGCGCCGGACTCGCCGACAACCGTCGTCTTCAGCGGAGAGGCAGATACACGATCTGATTCCACCACTCTTCCGCTTGCGATGCCGTCCACACAAGAAGCAGCGAGTCGATAATTTCACCGATAGCGCCTGGCTGTTGGGGAACAACAAACAGGCCGGCCGTCAACTTACGCGACTCGAGATAGTGGTGTCCGCCGTCAGGGTCCAGGGCCGCCTACCGATCCCGTGAAGTGTTTGAATCAGCGGAAGTGATTGATGCAAATAGTTTGGCGGCAGCCCTTGTCCGGCCTCAGCCCATAGGAACCAGCTACTGACCTTTGAAGACGACCATCTCGCGGGTGACGATGAAACGCCACTTGCCGTTTTTCTTCTGCACAACTTCGAAACCCCTGCCCTTGATAGGAGCCAGTTCCTTGCCGTCCGCGGCCCGAGCGCCAGTAACCGTCCAGGAGCCATCAACAGTTGCCAGGTCCGAGGTGATAAAACGGATCTGTTCAACTGATACTGCCTGCTGTGGCTGTCCAGCGCTGGACTTCGCCATCTCGCGGTAGAACGCCTGAATTTGGGGCCTCCCATTGATCAGCCTGCCATCAACGCTCACGTAATCGGCGCCTTCGTCCCAAAAATCCTCGAAAGCAGTTATATCCCCTCTGTTAAGGCGACCGATTGCCTGATCGATCATGCTTCGGATAATCCGTTCGCTTTCTTGGTGGTTTGAAGCAGCAAAGATGGTCCCCAGGCAGACCGACAGTCCGATCAACGCCAGATAGCCTGACGGTGACATTAGCCCTCCCACGAGTCTAGCATGCAGTTATGGTCAACAAAATAGCTCACTTCTCCGCCAACTTTTCATTCGCCCGGAGGACACGGATCAGGTTCATCCCCATAATCTTGCGAACATCCTCATCCGAATAGCCGAGATCCATCAGCCCACGCACGATGACCGGATATTTCGACACGTCTTCGACTCCGGCGGGAACCATGCCCGCGATGCCATCGAAGTCGGAGCCGACGCCCACATGATCGACACCCGCTACCTTTGCTACGTGGTCCAAATGACGGAGCAGTTGCTGAAGATCCACCTTGGGAATCATCTTGTAATAGCGGTGCTCGATCCCGCGTGCCAGCTCCCATCGCCCGGGATCGTTCGCGTGCTGTTGCAGCACGTCGCGCACTTCCTGCTGCCGGCTGGCGCGGAGGGGCCAGATGATATCGTAGGCTCGCTTATCGAGGAAAGCTACGCTGAAATTGATGCAGATCACACCGCCTTTTGCGGCGATCGCGCGGATGGTGTCGTCGGGCATGTTGCGCGGAACATCGGCGATCGCCTTGGACGAAGAGTGCGACGCAATCAGAGGCGCGCGGCTGGTCGCCAGGGCATCCGCCACCGTTTTATCGGACACGTGCGAAACGTCAATGAGCATCCCGAGCCGGTTCATTTCGCGAACGATCTGTTTCCCATAAGGCGACAGGCCGTTGTGAACGGCGGCGTCGGTCATCGAGTCAGCCCAGTTGTTCGTATTGAAATGCGCCAGGGTCATCGAGCGAATACCCAGTTCGTAAAAAAGCCGCAGGATCCGGATGCTGTCGCCGATCAAATGGCCGCCCTCCAGGCTCGCCAGGGCGGCCACCTTGCCGGAGCGGTGGATGCGCAGAATATCATCGGAGGTCACGGCCAATTCGATATCCTTGGCATTCGCACGCACTTCCTGACGCAGAGCATCCAGGCATTCCAGGGCGCGCGGCAGCCAAAGGTTCGGCGGATAAGTCTGCGGCTCGGCATAAATGCCAAACAGGACTGCGCCCACTCGTCCGCGTTTCAACCGGGGAATATCGGTCTCGTAATAGGAGTGCTCTTCCGCCAGCCGATAGCCTTCGTCGACGATGTACCGCGGGGTATCGACGTGCGCATCGAAAATCAAGATGTCGCGCATCAGGCGGTCGAATCGTTCCTGAGGGGTCTGGGCGCTCGCCACGGCGGCAGTCAACACAATGATCGGAAACCAATGCATGCTCGCGAGTATAACGCGACCCGTGTTGATAAAATCAACTGAATATGAGAACTCTTTCGATCGCCGCAGGCCTGGCGATACTGGCGTCGAGCGCGGCAGCGCAAAAAACAGACGAACTGAATTTTGTATCGGGACTCTCCGAATATCGCGATTTTCGAAATGCCCTTACTCTGTATCTTCACAAGAGAGCTTCAGAGCTACTGCGGCAGCGCAAGAGGGCAATAACCAACGCTCGCGAGCGAAAGACATTGCTGCGAGCGCGAATGACTGAGGCCCTCGGCGGCTTCCCGGAACGCACGCCGTTGAATCCCCGGGTGGTGGCCGCGATCGAGCGGGACGGCTACCGCATCG
>WNFJ01599556.1_pt3 | contig 15916 bp, 13 predicted proteins | sample 5400461 | NCBI WGS metagenome assembly WNFJ01 (sample SAMN13153349, study PRJNA577476) | soil metagenome | isolation source: 115 cm saprolite on Douglas fir-dominated hillslope | place: USA:California | collected 2013-09-17 | reverse complement strand
ATGGCAGATGCGAATGCGCCCTCAAAACCGAACGTAGTCGCTCAAATCTCGACTGACAAGACCGACTATCGTTTTCCCCTTCTCGTTTCCGACGAAGGAAGCTTCAAAGACTTGGAGCTGAGCGTGAAGTTTAAAGCCGTTGCGGGCGAAGTGGACCGAGCAGGAGGGCTAGTCTTTCGGCTGAAGGACGCGAACAACTATTACATCGTTCGAGCAAACGCGCTCGAAGACAACTACCGGCTGTACCACGTCGTCAAAGGGAGCCGGAGACAATTTGCGGGTGTAAATTTCAAGGTCACGTCGGGGGAGTGGCACGAGCTAAAGATTGAGTGCGTCGGCAACAAAATCATCTGCTACTACGATGGTGTGAAAAAGATCGAAGCAACCGACGAGACGTTCAAGGATTCCGGAAAGATTGGTCTGTGGACCAAAGCTGACTCGGTGACGTACTTCGACGACGTAAAAGTTGTTGCCAAATAAGTCCGTGAGGGAGATTCCGATGAAGTGGATAACGCGCAGTAACGTCAAACAGGAGGTTTGTTCCATGCTTGGTTGCATGAAAAAGAAGATGTTGTTTTTCTGTGCTGGACTCTGTCTCACCTTCCCCAGTGTGTATGCCTACGCGCAGGATGTGCCAAGTGACTATCAGGAAGTTCTGAAGTCGCTTGATCGCAAAGGAGACTACAAGGCAGGCGTTCTCAAAGTTAATATTCCGCGCAACGACTTGAAAATTACAATTCAGGGAGTATCGACTCCGACGCCCTTCGGTTTCGGCGGCTGGATTGCGTTGACTAAAGGGGCCGATGGTTCGGACGTGATGATGGGCGACCTCGTGCTTCTGCAGGAAGAAGTGAATCCTGTAATGTCCGCTCTTCTAGACAATGGAGTCGATATCACCGCGCTTCACAATCATTTCTTCTGGGACGATCCGCACGTCTTCTACATGCACGTGCACGGTCACGGAAAGGCTGCTGACCTGGCCCGTCGGGTGAAACCGGGTCTGGATTTAATCGGTCATGTCACGCCCGCCGCGGCCGTTCCTGCCAGTTCCGGTGGCACGGTTCTGGACACAGCAAAGCTTGCAAAGATCGTGGGACACGACGGCGAGCAATCCGGTGCAGTTTATAAGATCACCGTTGGACGCGACGACCTTGGCATGAAGGAGCACGGCGCCACGATCAACGCCCGGATGGGGCTGAACACGTGGGCGGCGTTCGTCGGCACGCAAGAAGACGCTGCTGTTGCGGGCGACATAGCGATGCTCGAAAACGAAGTCACTCCGGTTCTCAAAGCGCTTCGCAAGAATGGTCTAGACGTAGTCGCGATTCATCATCACATGACGGAAGACCGGCCCGTAGTGATCTTCCTGCATTACTGGTGCAGAGGCCCCGCAGAAAAACTCGCGACGGCATTCAAAGTCGCTCTCGATGAACTGGGCAAAAGCGCTCCTTCGCATGGAATGGGGCACTAGGCTCCTTTTACGCCGAACCAAAACATGAATCCGGCCGCGGTATCAGTCATGGGTGGAGGGACGCAGCCCAAGTTGCGCGAATTCCTGCTCTACTTTCTCCACCTCGGCGCTCTGGGCTTCGGCGGGCCAATTGCCCTGGCGGGCCACATGCAAAAGGACTTGGTTGAGGAGCGAAAGTGGGTATCCAGCCAGGATTACGTCGAGGGACTCGCGTTTTCTCAGCTTTCCCCCGGCCCGCTCGCGGCACAACTTGCAATGTATCTCGCCTGGGTCCGGGCTGGGACGCTTGGCGCGACGCTCACTGGAGCCGCGTTTGTCCTGCCCTCTTTCTTGATGGTCGTGGCGCTTGCCGCGCTCTACGTGCATTATGGGCGACTACCGTGGATTCAGGGAGTGTTTTACGGGATTGGAGCCGCAGTCATCGCGATCATCACACGGAGCGCTTACAAACTGATTCGCTCGACCTTGAAAAACGATTGGTTGCTGTGGGCGCTCTTCACTGCACTGGCTGTCACCACGGCTTGGAAGGAATCCGAAATCGTCTGGCTCTTCCTTCTATGCGGACTGGTTTCGATGTTCGTCAAGGCCCCGCCGCGATTCCGTGTGGCACCCGATGCGATACCTACCTTGGCCGGCTTCGGTTTTCTCGTCACCGGCGCGCATGGGCCGGTTGCGGCAGCTACTCTTGGCGCTCTTTTTCTGTTCTTTCTCAAGGCGGGGGCCTTTGTGTTCGGGAGCGGTCTGGCGATTGTGCCATTTCTCTACGGCGGAGTCGTGGGCCAGTATCACTGGCTGACAGAAAGACAGTTCATCGATGCGGTTGCGGTAGCGATGATCACACCAGGACCGGTCGTAATCACGGCTGGATTCGTTGGATACTTGGTGGCAGGACCAGTTGGAGCCACGCTGGCGGCGCTTGCGGTTTTTGTCCCTCCTTTTCTGATTGTGATTATGGGCGCTCCGTATTACCGGAGGTTCGCAAAAAACCTCCAGGTGAAGGCATTCGTGCAAGGAGTGACAGCCGCCGCAGTGGGTGCAATCGCTGGAGCAGCCTTCATCCTCGGTAGGCGTTCGTTGATTGATCTGCCCACAGTCTCAATTGCCGTTCTAACGTTTGGACTGCTCGGCTTCAAAAAAATTCCGGAGTCACTCTTGATTCTTGTAGCCGGGGTGGCGGGTCTGCTGCTCTTCAAAGGGTAGAGGTTGGGAAGTGTTTTGAAAAAATCATCGGAGAGTTTACATGCGACAAAAAGGCTTGCTGCTCCTCGGATTTATCGTGCTCACAGGAGCTTTGGGACTTTCCGCCCGGCCGGGTGCGCCCACATTGAAGAAAGTGACCGAGTTCGACCTGCCTGGGCCCGGAGGTAAACGTTTCGATTATCTGACCATCGATACCGACGACCATTATTTGCTTTCGGCGCATCTGGCGGCGGGGCAGACGTACGTTATTGATTTGCGCACGAATAAAATGGTGGCGACGGTAGGTGACACGCCGGGCGTCGAAGGCATCGAGTACGTTCCCGAGCTGAAGAAGTTCTACACGTCGAATGCTGGTGATAACACGATCGGCGTGGTCGACCTGCGTCAGATGAAAGTCGTCAAGAAATTGCCGACGGAGAAGAAGCCTGACGGCAGCGCCTACGCCGGGCCTTTTCACAAACTCTATGTCTCCGACGAGCGCGGCAAAGCCGAAGCGATCGTCGACGTCACGAAAGATGAGATTGTGAAGACTTTGCACTTCGATAGCGAGACAGGCATGCCGCAGTACGACCCTATCGCGCGCAAGGTATACGTCAACCTGCAAGACCAGAACATTTTTGCCGTGATCGATCCGGCGACGGACGAAATCGTAGGCCGGTACCCCGTTGGACGCTGCAAGGGAAACCACGGCATGACGCTTGACCCTGAGCATCACCGCGCATTTCTATCCTGCGAAGAAAACAATCTGATGACCGTCTTCGACCTCGACAAACATGAGCCCATTGCTTTTCTGCCGATGGCGGATGGGCCGGATGTCATCAAGTTCGATCCGGGCCTGGGCCGCATTTATGCCGCCTGTTACAGCGGGGCCATTTCCGTTTTTCATCAAGATGATCCGAACCACTACCGGAAGATCGAAGATTTCATGGTGCAACACGCAGTGCACACTCTTGCGGTGGACCTGGAGACGCACCGCGTGTATACCCCGGAGCAGGAGGAGAACGGCAAACCGGTGGCGCGGATGGTCGTGTATGAAGCAGTGAAGGACCACTAGAACATTTCCGAATTGAGCATTCACACTGACGAACGGCCAAACGGGATGAGGAAGGGGCGCAATATGAAGTGGATTACACGCGAGCACGTCAAGGTGGACCGGGTGGCCTGTCCCTGGCTTATCAAGAAATTTGTGGACCCGGAGGCAGAGTTCTACTTCGTGCCCGCGGAACAAGTGATTTCTGAGGCGGAGAGGCTGAATGCAACTCCATTCGACGTTCCGGGAGTGGAACTCGGACACCACGGGAAGGAGTGTTCATTCGAAGCGATCCTCAAGAAGTACAACCTCACGGCAAAACCTGCTCTGCAACTGCTGGGAAAGATCGTAAATGGCGCTGATACGGACAATACGTTATGGCATCAACCCGAGGCTGCGGGACTGAAGGCGGTCGCAGAGGGTTTCCGGCATTTGGGGATTGGCAACGACCACGAAATCAATGCGGCAGAGTGGATTGTCTATGAAGCGTTGTACGCATATTGCCAGGAGATGGTGAAGCGTGGGAAACCGGGCGGAGCCTTTCAGGATGCGGCCTGAAGTTTTGAGAAAAGAACGAATCGCCTCGGGGAGAAGAATTTCTGGAAGCAACTACCCACAAGCGGCTCGCGGAATTTCTGGGCCTTGAGCGGAATGTCACTGCCGCGTCCGGAGCCGTGTTTTTACTTGGCTTGGGCGAGGAACTCTGGAAAAAGTTTCTTCCAAAATATCTCGAGTCGCTCGGCGCAAGCGTCGCAGTTGTCGGACTTTTTGGCACTTCGGAGGATTTCCTCGATGCGCTATATCAATACCCCGGCGGCTGGCTAGCCGACCATTGGGGACGCCGTCGGGCATTTGTGATCTTCCTAGTTGCCGCTTTGGCGGGCTATCTCGTCTACCTACTTAGTCCCTCCTGGCCCTTTCTTTTTTTGGGATTGGTTTTTGCGATGGCGTGGCAGTCGATGGCGTCGCCAGCCATCTTCGCAACCATCGGCGATGCTCTTCCCATGCAGCGACGCGCGATGGGATTCACGATCCAATCGATGCTGAAGCGCATTCCCATGGTGATTTCGCCCCTGCTGGGAGGCGCCATGATTGGCGCAATGGGTCTTCAAGCCGGCATTCGAATAGGGCTAATAATCACCATCGTTTTTGTCGGTGTCGCATTCCCGCTACTTTGGACCATCAATACTTCGATCGCATCCAGGGACTCGGTAAGGCTGTGGGGCGTCTGGAACTCGTTTCATGCCACTCTCAAACGGCTGCTCGTTTCCGACATTGCGATTCGTACTTGCGAAGGAATGGCGGATATCTTTGTCGTTCTCTACGTCACGAACGTTTCCGGTGTGACGATTCCGCGATACGCAATCCTTGTGGCCGTGCAGCTCGCAACGGCTATCCTTGTCTATATTCCTTCGGCAAAAATGGCGGATCGTTTGGGACGCAAGCCTTTTGTGATCGCGACATTCTTGTGCTTTGCATTCTTCCCAGTGGCCGTCGTTCTGGCCCCTGACTTCCGATGGTTGGTGGGTGCGTTCATCATTGGAGGCTTGCGCGAAATTGGTGAGCCGTCTCGCAAGGCTATGATTGTTGATTTTGCGCAGCACAATTTGCGGGCGCGCACGGTGGGTCTTTATTACCTCGTCCGAAGCCTGTCGATTACGCCGGCGTCAGCAATAGGAGGTCTGCTGTGGAGGATTCGTCCGCAAATCCCTTTCTTCGTGGCGGGAATAGTGGGAATTGTTGGGACGCTTATCTTTGCAGCGACCGTTGAAGAGAAAGATGCAGATTGAGAAGAGGGTGGACGCAGAAGAGGCGAGAAACGAACGCTTCGACTATTCCAATCCCCTTTTACTCTGTACGCTACTTCTTTCCGCATTCTTTTGCCTCGAAGTGTTGGCGTTCGTGTTGAGAAGGCCCTGGTTCTATTTTGCAAGCTGGATGGGGCGATCGTAGCCGGTCATTTCCAGATAGCCCACCCCGCTGAGGGATCGCCGGTCGCGCCGACCGCTGAGAACGATTGCACCTTCCCAATAGTTTGGAGCTAATCCGGTTTTGCCCGTCAACTCCTGCGACTCGAGAGGAGTTTTCGCTTCCAGTTCAATGGTCAGCATTGGAATCGCCACTTTCCAGTGGATGGGATAGCGTGCGCCCGAAACCGGGCTTGTCCAATTTTCGCCGACCGGCTGCAACGTGAAGTCAGTTGCGCGCAGATGCGTGGTCTTGCCACCGGCATCCACGTACGTCCCGGCGGAGTACGGATCAATCGAACCATCTTTGCGGCGGATGTGAAAGAGCATCACCTCGCTGTGGTCTTCGAGTTGAATGCTCAACCAATCCCAGCCGGTCTGGTTGGAATCAAGCTGATGGGTGAAGAATTCATGATCCATCCAACTGCTGCCGCTTACTTCAAATTTCTTGTTACCGAGGTCGATTACACCGGAGGTCGCCAGTCGCGTAAGAGAAATATAGTGCGATGCACGGCCGGGCCCCTCCGCTTTTTGGCTGACGCCATTTTCACCATGGATGACTGGAGGTTTTTCCGGGTGCACGGTCAAATGCAGTTGAAAGCGCGCATCGAAAGCCTTCAAATCCAGGTCGTTGCCGTGCCATTGAATCTGCCAATTCCCATTCCAGAGACGACCGAGGGGTTCGCTCACCGCGGCGATGCCTGGGCCGGAACGATTGGTGCGTTCAGAATGATAGAACTTACCGCCATCCAGATCGCTCAAAGCGAGATGCGCGAGGTAGAGATCCTGCACGTCCCAAGCAGCGGTCTTAGTGGGATCACGGCTGATGGCTTGCCGGAAGAAAGTCAATTCGAATCCGAACCGCCGGCCGTCAACCGATTTCAGATTTCCGGTGTAGTACCACCATTCGGTCTGAAAATCCGGATGATTGAAATGGTCGCGCGGGAATTCGTAGCGGTATCCAGGTAAGGCAGTGCGGTATTGTCCCGCGAGAGGCTGCAAAAAGAGCAGCGCAGCGGTAATGCACGCAAGCCTACTACTCTTCATGGACGACCTCGAGCGGATTCAAGCGCACCGCGACCTCCGCCGGGTAGAGGCCAGCGAGCACTGTAGCTGCATAGACGAACGTCAGCGCTGCTAGGAGAATTCCCACTGGCCAGTGAAAACGGATCGTCCAGCCAAACGATTGCTTGTTGATCACATAGATGAGGATGAGCGACAGCGCAAAACCCAGGGCCAGACCGGCAAGATTGGCCAGAAGTCCAAGCAATCCCGCTTCGACGAGGATCAATTTTCGAACTTGCCTGGTAGCCGCACCGAGAAAGCGAAGCAGGCCAAGCTCGCGGCGGCGGTCAATCACCAGAGCGAGAAGCGCTCCGGCAATGCCCATAACCGCGACGATGACCGCGACCGCTTCCAAGGCGTAGGTGATGGCAAACGTGCGGTCAAAGATGCGGATGGCTTCGGCGCGCAAGTCGCGGTTCGAAAACATCAAGACGCGGTGGCCGGCTGCGGCTTTTTCGATCTCAGTTCGAACCGTCTCTAGTTGTGCATCCGGAGAGACATAGATGGCGAGATTCGAGGGCGCAGGATCGGGCAGATAGCGCAACATGGTCTTGCGATCCATCAGGATACTGCCGCGCTCACTCGAATAGTCGTAGTAGACGTCGGCGATGCGGAAGGCCGCCTGTGTTTCTCCGAGAGAAAGCGTGATGAAATCCCCCGCTTTCAGATGGTGTTTATAGGTGAACGGTTCGCTCACTACGACGGTATTCGAATTGCGCAGTTCCGGAAGAACTTGTTGCTGCGGGCGGCCGGATAAGAACTCGGAACGCGGATACCAGCGAATTACATTCAGGACATTGAGGTCAGCGGACGCGAGTGTAGCTGGCATTCCTTGATAACGGATTTCATAGGCGCGGAGACGCTCGACCGCAATAACGCCGGAGAGCTTGGCAATTTCTTCCGCCAAGCCGGGAGAAATCGTGGGATGGCGGTCCGCGGCGGGAGAACCGGCGGGCCGGAGATAGAGGTCGGCAGGCAACTGGTTGCTCATCCAGAGCACAACGCTTTGGCGGAAACTTCCGACCATGATGCCGACTGCGGTCATCATCGCGATGGCGGTTGAAAGTGCGCCAACGAGAACGGAAGTTCGGCGCAAGGAGGCCGCGAGGCTTCGCGATGCGAGCATCGCTTCCACGCCAAAAAGCTTTCCGAGAAGCTTCGAAGAGAGCGAAGTCAGAACGTCAACGAACGCCGGCATCGCCAATGCCGATGCGGCTACGAGCAAGATCGCGGCGAGATAGCCAAGCAACGGCTTACCGGCAACTGCCGGAACACGGGAGGCCACGGCTGCCGCCAAACCAAGCACAAGAGCCAGCCACAAATCGCGGGCCTTGTGCACGCGCACGTCATATTCCCGGTGCCCCCGCGCCATCGCCTCGACGGGCGAGACCTGCGAAGCTTCACGCGCGGGTGAATAGGCGGATGCAACCGCAACTCCCACGCCGATCACCAGGGCGAGAAAAACGGAGGCGGCATTCAGCTCGATTGCACCTGGTCGGCTGCTGACATAAAGCGATTCCACGGTGGCAGCCATCAATCGAACCGCACCAGTCGCCATGAAACGTCCGAGGGGAAGCCCGATAAGAGCGCCCGCGAGACCGAAGCAGGCGGCTTCGCCAACAAATGCGGAGAGGATGAGACCACGGCTGGCACCGAGGGCGCGCACGATTCCAATTTCCGGGCGGCGCCGCACGACCGAGACGGAGATCGTGTTGTAAATAAGAAAGGCGCCAACAACCAGGGAAATGTAGCTCAACAGGCGCAAGTTCCAACGAAAGGCTGCCAACATGCGGCGACTTTCGTTCGTGCCGGTGCCTTGCGGCCGCACTTCCACTCCGGTAGGAAGCACGCCCTGCAAACGCTGCTGCCATTCTTCCAGGCTGGGAGTCTCCGGCACTTTCAAAAGGACGCGATCGATGCGGCCATAACGCGCCAAGGCATGTTGGGCGGCCGCGAGGTCCATCACAATTGCCGATTCGTTGCCGTTCGAATCGGGGTAGACGCCCCGCACCGTGTAATCGCGGACTCGATCGTTGATGAGCAGTTCGACGCGCTCGCCCATTTTGTAGCCAACACTCGACCCAACCCAAATGCTGTCCGCATCTCCCAGATGCTCGAACATCTGTTCTGAGGCGCTTTGTTTTTGGGATTCTGCGGTAATTTGAAAATTACTTTTTGCGTAGGCGCTGCCTTCAGCGACAAGATCCAGTCCTATGAGGGGAAGCGACTTCTTGGTATCGACGATCACCGCGTAGTCTTCGATGCGCGGCGAAACTCGAATCGCATAGGGCAGCGTGGCAAGCGTCCCCACCACGCGTTCCGGCACGCCTCCCGAGGCCGTGACTTCCAGATCGTTTTCACCTCCCAGCGTTTCCATCGAACTCCGGAATGAACCGGTGGCCGCGCCGCCCGCAAGATCAATGGCCAGCACAACCGCGACCCCCAAGGCGATAGCCAGGATCGTCAGCAAGGTCCTCACCGGCTCGCGAAAAAGCGGCCGCACCATTAATCGGTAAAAAAGCAAAAAAAAAGGCATCTCAGCGCCGGGTGATCTCTTCGATTTTTCCGTCGCGCAACCGCACGAGTGTGTTCGCAAGCGACGCGGCCTCGGGACTATGCGTCGCCATGATGGTCGCGGTATTTTGCTCGCGCGTGAGGCGCCGTAGCAATTCCAGAATCACGTTGCCCGTCGTAGTGTCGAGATTGCCGGTGGGCTCGTCGGCGAGAAGGATATTCGGTGAATGAATGAGCGCGCGCGCAATGGCGACGCGCTGCATCTGGCCGCCGGAAAGTTGATGCGGTAAGCGGTCGCCGAGGCCATCGAGCTCGACCCAACGGAGGCGTTCGCGAGCTGCTTCGCGAGCACCCGGCTTTGCGGCAAGAAGGAGAGGCAATTCCACGTTTTCGAACACGCTGAGAGTGTGAAGCAACTGGAAGGATTGAAAAATGAAGCCGACTTTTTCGCGGCGCAGCTGGGTTAGACCGGCATCCTCCAGCGCGGATGTGGAAACTCCGTCCAAAAAAACCTGGCCGGAGGTCGGAAAATCCATGGCGCCGGAAAGATTCAGAAGGGTGGACTTGCCGCACCCGCTGCGCCCCACTAACGCCACAAACTCGCCCCGCTCGACGTCCAAGGATACACCTTTGAGCGCACGCACTGACTGGCCATCCGTCAGATAGTCTTTCGAGACGTCTTGCAGCGAAAGAATCGACATATGGATTCGCGAACGGGCTATGCGCTCAGAATCGTCCTGTTGGTAGCTCACCGATTATACGTTGCCGCAGAAGATCCGCAGCCGGAATGACTCGCGCCTTCGCAACTCCTGATACCAGCGGGGCCAATCGATTGTTTCAGGGCAGAGGATATTGACGGAGACATCGGCGGACAGCACCAAACGGGCATTGAGACTGGATGGTGCCTGTTATAGACTTCGCAGTCGCCAATTTTCGGGGGGCTTTCTTCAGGGGCAAAGCTGGACGAAGAGAGCAATCTCGTTTTAGCAAGGACAGCTACGGCCAGTTCGCGAAAATGGTTGAAGTTCCGCTGAGGCAGTGCGCCGAGGCCGGTTCGCCGGCCGCGGCGCCAAGGAGGCATGGATGCTGTTCGCATCTTCTGTCGCGGTAACCCATCGAGCGCTCGCAACAATTGATCTCGTGATCATCGGGGTTTATTTCGCCATCGTCTTCGGGATCGGCATGTACTTTTCTATGAAGGAACGAACCTCCGAGGACTATTTTCTCGCTGGCCGCGATATTGGATGGTTCTTCATCGGCGCTTCTTTGTTCGTATCGAATATTTCCACCGAGCACTTCATCGGCCTCTCCGGTACGGGCGCATCATCCGGCCTGGCGGTTGGCCATTTTGAATGGCTGGCGTGTCTCATTTTGCTAATCCTGGGTTGGGTGTTCGTACCTTTCTATCTACGAAGCAATGTCTTCACCATGCCGGAATTCTTGGAACGCCGTTTCAACCGCCAGTGCGCCGTTTATCTCGCCGCGATCTCCATCATCGCTTATATCTTTACCAAGATATCCGTGCAACTCTACGCCGCCAGCGTTGTCCTCGAGCGCGTAGCTGGCTGGTCGCTGTGGAAGACGGCAGTGGTTCTGGTCATCGCCACTGGTATTTACACGGTCGCGGGCGGATTAGCCGCGGTCATTTACACGGACACCGTGCAGACGCTGATCCTTATCACCGGCGCGGTCGCCCTTACAATCATTGGTCTAGGACGCGTTGGCGGCCTGGAGCATCTTCGCACCATGGTGCCTCCCGATTATTTCCACATGATGAAACCTTCCTCGGATGCTAATTTCCCCTGGACAGGCATTTTTTTCGGCGCGCCAATCCTCGGCATCTGGTACTGGTGTACCGACCAGGTGATCGTGCAGCGCGTGCTCTCCGCGCGTGACGAGGGGCACGCGAAAGCGGGAACGATTTTTGCCGGCTTCCTGAAGATCCTGCCCGTGTTCATGTTGGTTCTGCCGGGCATCATCGCCTTTGCGCTGTTTCCAGAGCAGGTGAAAAAGCCCGACTTCGCTTACCCCACTCTGGTCCTCAATCTCTTGCCGGTCGGCCTCGTTGGCTTGGTCATGGCGGCTTTGCTTGCGGCCGTCATGGGGGCGATGAGTTCGGTGTTCAACTCGGCTTCCACACTCGTCACGCTCGATTTTTACAAAAAGCTCCGCCCGCAAGCTTCCGAAAAGCAGCTTGTGAATTTCGGCCGAGTGGCGACGGGAATGATGGTTCTGCTGGGCTTGCTGTGGGTGCCGTTCATCCACTACATCAGCAGCCAGCTTTACATCTATCTGCAAAGCGTGCAGGCCTATATTAGCCCGCCAATCTCTGCCTGCTTCATCCTGGGAATCCTGTGGCCCCGGCTTAACGGATCGGGCGCCATTTCGTCGCTTCTTGTTGGCTTCGTCATGGGCGCCACGCGCTTCGTCATGGAACTTGCCGATCGCGCCAGCGGCGGCCATTTTGAATCTTCCGCGGCCCGGTGGCTCATCGATATGAACTTCTTGCATTACGCGATTTTCATGTTCGTGGTTTGTTCGGTGGTGCTGGTCGGGGTCAGCCTGATGACGCCGGCTCCAGATCGCAAGCGCCTCGCCGGATTGACCTTCGCGACCGTAGACGACAAAATGGAAACCGTTGCCGTCGGCATTCCTCAGCGCAAGCCCGCGCACGAGACACCTACGGAATATGCCGTCAATGTCGTCTTCAGCCTGATTTTGCTGGCCACCGTCGTAGGACTTTGGATTTACTTCCGATAGCAGCGAGCGGAGAACCGATTCGATGAGCACCAGCGCCATCCGCGCCCTGAAGCCGAACGTAACTCAGGAAGAGGCCGTGCGCGCATTTTCCGGCGCGGGGGTTTCCGCGCTCTATTGGCGGATGCGCAGCGGCCCTTTGCGCCGAATTGCCGATGCCTACGTTCCGTATTTTTTGTACCGCGTGAAATACGCGGGCGCGCCAGCGCGGCTTTTCGCCATCGATGCCGTGGATGGATCGCTCGACTTGTTCGAGTTTCCGCGAATTCCGGAGGAACGGGAATTACTGGCACTGGATGGCCGCAACCTCCTGCAAGTGGCTCTGGCCGAAGAACGTGCAGCGGAACTTTTGCGGGATAAAGTTTTGCGCGTCATTTTCCAGCAAGGCTTTTTCAAGATTCGCGACGCTCGTCTCGAGATTACTCCCGTGAGCTGTGAGTTGCATCTACCTTATTGGCTGGGCTTCCATGAGCGCGATGGAGCGGTCCGTTGCCGCGTGATGGATGCCGTGCGACGCCGGATGGAAGGCGCCAAAGCGTGCGCGTTTTTCGAACAGTGGCTCGCAGCTTGATTCGACGCGGCGGCGCCGAATCGTTTCTGCGCAAATAAGAATCACACCTGCTCGTTTTTGGCATTTCTTCGCCTCCAGGGAGGGTGGACATGACAAGGTTTGCTCGACGCCTCGGAATTGGGCTGCTTGCCTCCTCTCTTGGGTGTGGAATTGCACTAGCGCAGGGCTGGCAACATCTTGGCAAGGTCCAGCGCGTCGAAAAATTGAAGGATGGCGTTGAACTCACCGCGGGCGCAGCAAAGGTGCGCCTCACGGTTTTCCGCGATGGCGTGTTCCGCGTGCGCGTCGCCCCGAACGGTACCTTCCCCAAGGATTCTTCCTGGGCAGTAATCGCATCGCCCGAACCTCCGGCATTCAAGATCGAAGAAACCCTGAAGGAAATACGAATCAGCGCGGGAAGCATAGTCGCCACAGCTCAGCGGTCACCCCTGCTGATCAATTTCTCTGATGCTGCTGGAAATGTCCTGCTCGCCGACGAGTCGAGTCTGCCAATGGCCTGGAATGGGCAGCGGGTTCACGCCTGGAAGAAAATGCCGCTCGACGAAAACTACTACGGGCTAGGCGACAAGGCCGGACCCATGAATCGCCGGAATCGCGCCTTTACAAACTGGAACACGGATGCGTTCGGCTGGCAGGAATCCACCGACCCCCTATACAAAACAATTCCATTTTTTGTGGGACTTCGCAAAGGCGTGGCCTATGGTCTGTTCTTTGACAACACCTACCGCAGCAGTTTCGATTTTGGGAAGGAATCCGCGGACTATTTTTCCTTCGGCGCCGAAGGCGGAGAACTGAATTATTATTTCATTGCCGGACCGGAACCGAAAAAAATCATCGAGCAGTACACCGCGCTCACGGGCCGCGCGCCCCTCCCGCCGCTCTGGACGCTCGGTTACCAGCAGTGCCGCTACAGCTACTATCCCGAAGCCCGCGTGCGGGAGATCGCCCGTCTCTTGCGCGAAAAGAAAATTCCTGCCGACACCATCTACCTTGATATCGACTATCAGGAAGGCTACGCCCCCTTCACCATCAACCGGCAATATTTCCCCAATTTTGAAAAAATGATCGCCGACCTGCGCGAGCAGGGCTTCCACCTTATCTTGATCACGGACCTGCACATCAAGAAAAATCCCGGCCATAGCTACGCGCCATACGATTCTGGAATGAAGAACGACGTTTTCGTAAAGAATCCAGATGGATCTGTCTACGTCGGCCCGGTATGGCCCGGTGAAAGCGTATTTCCTGATTTCACGCTCACTCGCGTGCGCGATTGGTGGGGCAGTTTATACAAGGATTTCGCGGGGATGGGTGCGGCCGGTTTTTGGAATGATATGAATGAACCCGCGGTTTTCCGCTATCCCCAGAAGACCATGCCACTCGACGTCGTTCATCGCCTTGATGACGGCACCACCGTCGATCACCGCGCCGCCCATAACATCATGGGCATGCAGAATGCCCGCGCAACTTATGAAGGCTTGCGTAAGCTGCAACCGGACGAGCGGCCGTTTGTGCTGACGAGGGCGGCTTATTCCGGCACGCAGCGATTCGCAGCTACCTGGACAGGGGATAATCTTGCAACATGGAACCACATCTCCATGAGCACGCCGACGCTCTTGAGCATGGGGCTCTCCGGCTATGCGCTCGTCGGAGACGACATCGGCGGCTTTGGGAGTTCACCCACGTCGGATTTGCTGACCCGCTGGTATGAACTCGGTGCTTTCAATCCCATCTACCGAGATCACGCTGCGAAAGGAACGGCGGATCATGAGCCGTGGGTGAACGGTCCGGAACAGGAAGCCATTCGGCGGAAATACATCGAGCTGCGTTACAAACTGCTGCCTTATATTTATACGATTACAGAAGAAACCACGCGGACGGGAATGCCTCTCATGCGCCCTGTTTTTCTCGGGTACCCCCAAGCCCAGGAATTTTATGGCGACGATCGCGATTTCCTCTTCGGTCCCGATTTTTTTGTCGCGCCCGTAGTCTCTGAAACGACCGACACCCACGGAGTGTCTTTGCCCCCCGGCGAATGGTTCGACTACTGGACGGCGGAGAAACACACCAGTAAAGACCAGATCAACCTTCATCCGCGTCTGGATGAAGTGCCGCTCTACGTACGCGCCGGCGCCATCGTACCTATGCAACCTGTTGTGCAGCACACCGGTGAGAAGCCGAACGGGCCGCTCGAATTGCGCGTCTATCTTCCCAGTGCCACGGCGGGCAATGATTGCCGCGGAACGCTTTATCAAGATGACGGCCACACGTTCGCGTACCAGAAGGGTGAGATTCTGCGCGTCAATTATTCGTGTCAGGTTTCAAATGGCTCCGTGACGGTGACGAGCAGCATTGAAAAGAATGCCTTTCAACCTTGGTGGAAAAGCGCGGAAGTAACGCTGTATGGCGCCTCTGCTGCACCGAAGGAAGTTCGCATCGGCGATGAGGTCATCCGCGAATGGCGCTACAACGACCTCGTGCACGCCATCACACTCACCGTCCCTAGTGCCGCCAAGAATTGGACCGCTCGCCTCGCGTTCTAAAGGCGATGCCCGCCCAGACTTAGTTCAGAGAAAAAATCGAAAGCGACTGCGCGGGCATGGTGATTCGCAGTTCGCTTCCCGCCAGCTCCGCCTTTGCCTCTCCGAAGAGAAGTCCGGTCGCAGCCGCTCTTTGCGCCGGCGTGTCGCCCAACGGAATGTGAAGCTCCCGCGGCTGATCGGCGTTGTTGAACGCCACGACCAGACGTTCTTCCTCTGTTTCGCGCGCAAAAACATAAGATAATTCGTCGGAGGCCAGGTGCCATAGCTGGCCGCCGCGCAGGGCGGTGTGTTCGCGGCGAAGCCTGAGCAGCGATTGTACGTAAGAGAAAATCTCCTGTTGCTCGCGCGTGCGGCCAGACTGGGTGAACGCGTCGTTCGCATCACCAATCCATCCGCCGGGGAAATCGCGCCGGTTGTCCGGATCGCCGCTCCCCGGCATCCCGATCTCATCGCCGTAGTAAATTTCAGGAATGCCGCGCAGCGTCAGCGCGAGTCCGAACGCCAGTTTCAGCTTGGCAGGAGTACTGCCTTCGGCGCTCGCAAAGCGCGGCACATCGTGATTCGCAAAAAACGGGACAAGCATTTCAGGATGTACATACAAGGCATCGTGCCGCAGAACGTCCGCGATGCGCCCCGCGGGCGCATTCCGCAGCAACACGTCGCGAAGCGTGAAGAACATCGGGAAATCGAAAACCGTGGAAAGCCCGCTATCGATGCCGTCATAGCGCTTTACCCCGCCCACAAAAAACGAAGTCACGCTCGGATCGGGATGAAACACTTCGCCAATCGTGGTCAGGTAGG